>JGI24698J34947_10000074_pt1 | contig 31973 bp, 46 predicted proteins | sample TergutMp193P3_FD_34947 | JGI IMG/M metagenome (IMG submission 34947) | reverse complement strand
CCGCCTCCGTTCCCGCCGCNGGGGGGGGGGGGGGGGGTATACCACTTGGTATAAAATTATCAACCATTGTTAATCTATAAATAAAAACCTTATTTATGGAGAAAAACAATGTTAGGAATTTACGTTCGCACAAGCAGGGAAGATGACAAGAAAGAATCACCAATCGAACAACAGAAAAGCATAGGTATTCAATTCGCGTTAGACAACAATTATCAGTATGAAATTTACGAAGATAAAGGAATTTCGGGTTTCAAAATTGCCGATGATGACAACGACCCATTTAAGAATCGTCCGCGATTTACAGATTTAATTAACGATGTAAAAGAGAAGAAGATAGACAAAATATGGGTTTGGGAACATTCGAGACTAAGCAGAAATCAATATGCAAGTGCAATCATTTTTAATTTATTCGAAAAACAGAATATTAAGATATTTGAAAAAGATAAAGAATTCGATTTGAAAGACCCACAGTCTAAAATGTTTCGTGGAATATTAGATATTATGGCAGAATACGAACGAAGTCTAATTGTTGGAAGAATTACTAGGGGAATGCATAATAAAATAAATCAGGGAAAACGGTCATTTGGAAAGATATATGGTTATAAAAAATCAGGAGTTAATCCTAACGGTAGCAGAATAATAGAAAAAGTAGATAGTGAATTAGAAAATATTAAATATGCTTTCAAGCGTATTTTAGAAGGTACGACACTAAAACAATTAACATTAGAACTTTACAAAAACAATTCTTTCAGTAAGCAAGAAGCAATTAATTTTACAAGGGATTGGAGTAGAACATTAATGCACTTTTCATATACTGGTTATGAATTGAATATAGCGGGTCTTGATTTATTGAAGAAATTCAATGATTTTGAGATAGACGATTTATCAATAATCAATAACGAGCAATATTATATCCCATCTTATAATTATCCTCAAAAATTGGTCTCTATTGAAGATTGGATTAAAGTAAATGAAATATTAAGAATAAATAGAAAGAAAGCAATCGACAATAATAAAAATCTGAATAAGGCTTCAAAAGATTTGGCTACTGGATTATTAACTTGTGGCGAGTGCGGACAAAAGTATTATTCTTTCATTAGAGTTAAAGAAAAGAATGGAGAAAGACATGATTATAGATATTACAAACATCTAGCGAAAATAAAGAAAATAGTAAAATGCTCTCAAAAGAAATCATTTTATGTAGATAATATAGACAACATTTTCAGATTATTCTTTTTCTTTTATTATATGGTATTTGACAACACTATCGAGATTTTACAAGAGACAAAAAGAATTGTCACGATAAACCAAATGAAATTAAAAGAGAATATCACACAATTTGAGAAAAATGACAAGCAATATAATAATCAAATAAAGAAATATAATCTTGCTCTTGAAGATACTGAGAATACTGGAGAAATTAAAATATTAGCACGGCGTATAAGTGAAGCAGAAGATAATATAAAAATAAATTATGAAAGCCTAACAAAGGCGAAAATAGAATTAGAGCAATTAAAAGAACAATACGCTGGTACAGAAGCAATGAACGCTTTTTATAATGCTAAAGATAAAATAAACGAATTCTTTAATGAGACAAGTATAGAAAAACAACGAGATAATTTAATTACGATTATCGACAAATGCCTTATATTTTCGCCTTATATTTTAATTGACACTGGAACGACTTTATTTATTTTTAATACAGAACAAAAATATGTATTCAAAAACGAATTATTGATTGGCCTAGATAAAGACAAAATATATAAAGACCATTTTATTGAAGCATTAACGACTGACAAACCTTTTATTGATATAATGGATTTAGAAAAAGAAAACATAATTAAGAGTAAAATTTATAAAATTGGGGAAACACCAATATTAGAGTGCAAATTAAATGGTCAAAACAAACAATTCAATAAAATGGTCGCGGAAGATTTATTCCAGAAATTGGGCTTAACTTATGATATTTCTAAGCATACAGATATTTTATTTTTCTTGAATAAATGAAACTTAAATACTGAATTAAACAATACTCATCACAACGCACGACCCGCCCGGCGCGCCGTCGGCTTGATAAAAACCATCTTGGCCGCCTTTGCCACCCTCTCCGCCCGCGCCCGCGATACCCCCTAATACGCCACCAATAGTGTTTGTGGCGCTGCCTCCGGGCGTGCCACTCTGACCCGGCGTGCCGTCGCCTCCAATTTTTATGAAATGACGCCGCGATTCCATGTTGAGAAAAACATGAAACGCGTAGGCGCGAGTAATAGGAACTCCGCCCCCACCGCCCGCGCCGCCAGGCGCGCCTCCTCCTCCGTGACCGCCTCCGTTACCGCCGCCACCTCCGCCGCCGCCTCCGCCGCTGTAACCGCCGCCGGTAATCCCGCCCGCGCCGCCTTCGCCGCCTTTTGTGACAATGGTTTGCGTCCAGCCGTGACCTTGGTCACTGCCGGTTTGGAGACCTTGCCCGTCTTTTCCGTTTGCGCCGTCCCTTCCATCGCCTCCTTTTTGGTATATCATATTGTTGTCGCTTCCTTGTTGTAATATCATATTGCCGCCGTCTGCGCGTGTTGTACTCAAGCCCCTTCCGCCCTGACCTCCAGAGCCTCCCCTTCCGGGTATTACGTCGTCGGTTTCAACATGGTCAAAACTTGAACGCTCGCCTCCGCCGCAACCTCCTCCTCCGCCACCTCCGCCGCCGCCCGCTCCCGCGCTCACCGTGCCATAATTGGCACCATCACCGCCATCACCGCCGTTGATTCCCGCGCCGTAGGTGCTGTTAATGCTGCCGCCGAGACCACTCTCCAAAGTGACCTTATACCATCCCGGGGACAGCATGGTCGTATATCTGCCTTTATTGGTTGCCGAGAAAACAATGGCTCCAGTACCGGCGGGATTCCCCAGCGATACCCAGTTAAGCGTTCGCGCTCCGTCTGTCCGATAACAGCCTTTCTTTGCCGCGTTCCATGTGCCGGGCGCGTCAACAAGTACAACGTCAGCAGTTCCATTACCATTATCATATACCGCAACCCAATATGCGGTGTTTGCGTTATTTTTTTGCCGTTCTATAGGTGATGTTATCTTGAACATTATACCATTCACTTCAACAATACCCCCTGCGGGAATAGTGATGATTCCGTTTCCATCGTCATAAGGTTCTGTTGTGTCAAATCCAGTCTGTATCGCATAAATATTGATGTTTTGCCGCTGATAGCCGGTAGTAACCCCGCCCGGCACATTATCGGGATTTGGTAATTGTGATAATTCGTTTGCCATGTTATTCTTCTCCTGCTATCTCTAAAGCGGCATAAGTAACTTCAAATTCAAACGTTGTATTATTCCAATTAATTTCGGAAACAATAAATCCTTCCCGTTCCTCTGGTAACGGATACGGCACTATTTCACCTATTACCGGATTATAACCATCATTAATATTGACCGTTGTTGTAATTTCCTTTAACAATGGTATTCCGTTGCCGTCTGAATAAGGCGGCCAGTTGGGAATACTATCCCCTTCAAAAATTTCATGTATTCTATTTTTATAAATGTGCGCTATTAACATATAATATCTCCTTAAAAATATTGTTAAGGTATAAATAATTACACCCACCACTCGATACAAATGTATCCTGTACCGCCTAAGCCGCCCTGCCCGACATCAGTAGTAGCATTACCACCACTAGTATTAGTATTATTTCCTCCACCGCCGCCACCTCCGCCGCCGCCTCCAAGAGAAGCACCACCGCCGCCGCCGCCAGCCCCAGCGTTACTATTCTCGCCTCTACCGCCTCCACCACCACCGCCGCCTCCAAGAATACCCGACCCACCGTTGCCACCGATGTTAAAATTACCATAGATGCTGCTAGAAGCTCCGGAAAATCCATTTCCTCCATTTGCATTATTTGATACAATAGTTTTAATTCCCGCGCTGGTAGTCCCGCCAGCACCACCACTGCCACCGCCACTACTGGCTGTAGCCCCATTACTAGCACCAGTAGAACCTGACATCGTACTAGTACTGCCCCCTATTCCTACAGCAGCACCAGCACCACCAGCACCACCAGCACCAGCACCTGAACCAGCAGCACCGCCCGCACCGCTTCCACTACTAGTAGCAGTAACGCCACTAGTACCACCTGCTAATGTTACTAAATTACCGATTACAGTTGACCCACCGTTAGCTGCGTTGTTATTACCGACGGTCAAACTTATAACATCACCCGCAGTTACATCATAATTTTGTCTTAAAATACATGCACCACCGCCACCACCACCGCCGGCGCGAGTACTATTACCTGTACCGCCTTTTCCCCCTGCTCCGCAAGCAGTTACCGCAATCGCATTTACTCCAGCTGGCACTATCCAGTTATAATTACCTGGATTGGTAAATTCCACTCCTATTCTTTTTGGTTCTCTTCCCCATAACATAATAACCTCCACTTTAACGCTCGTATTACTTATTACTTGTATAATTTTTCCGATTGACCCATATTGACTTTGTACAAAATCTCCGACTTGCGGCGCACGGTTTGTTATAGTAGGGATTGTAACCGTGCTTTGACCAGTTGTTGCGATAACCGAACTCGTAGGCCATACTGACAATCCCCGAAGCGCATAAAGTTGCGCCTCTGTAGCAACCAGAGTTCCATTGTTAACTGGAGTTGTTGTTTTGCTAGGAACTTTTACTATTCCAGTAAAGGTGGGATTATTCTTATCTGCTTTAAGTGCCAGAGCTTCAAATATTGCACTGTTATCAGTTCCGCTATTACCACCTCCATCAAGTGATTCGATTGCTTCCCATAGTTCCTCTATTTCGGTGTTGATAGCCGCGTCTGCCTCACTCAATGACACGTCCGCTTGCCGCAACTCTGTGTCCGCTTGCCTTAGCTCTTCCATCTCGGCGTTGATAGCGTCCCGGTAAAAATAAAAAAGATTCCTAATATCTTCATCTTCCTCGCGCCGTGTATTTGCTTCACTGTTGAGATTATTTTGTAAACCAGTATCAGCAGATAATCTCGCTTGCGTCTCATATTTTAGATAATTGCGTATCGCCTGAAATAACTGTTGCACCTGCCCGCTTGACGGCAATGAACTTGAGGCGTTTTGGTCGGCAAGAGCAAGTACATCTTCTGGGAAACGTGCCGCATTAAAAGGTAAATCATTCCAATGTGCTACACCATCACCCACCTTGAACTTACCCGCGTTTGTACCGCCAGTAATATAGCTTATCTCGCGTTCTTCCAGTATGGGATTCGTGTTCTGCCATTGAGTGAACGTACCGCCACGAATTCTTATTTTTGCTACCATTTTTCGTATTGCCATTATTGAATTCCTCCATCAAAAATATATTCATAATCTTCATTCGATGTGTAAGCATACAAGTGGTCGATGTCATAAGCGTATGCCGTTGTGTTATAATATTCCCCTGTAATATCTAGTAAGTTAAATTCTTCAAGAACAAGTATATCTTGTGCTGGGTCTATTTCTTTTATAAAAAAATATTCTCCCCTGCTGAATTGCCGTCCATTTATACCAACAGTACATAATACTCTGTCTAAAAGTTCAAAAGATGATGTATCAATACCGACCGGCAATTTTACGGTCTGCATCATCGTAGCGTATCTGTCAGCCAATACTTCAGCCAGTTCTCGCGCTTCTTTTTCATTTGTCAGTTCAGTATCAAATATACGGTTAATTTTTCGCCTATAATTACCCTCCGCTTCGACTGCCCGCTCATCATAAAGTAAACTCTTGTATGTATCGCGGTCGGTAAAATCGTAATTGATGATACAAGAAGAAAAGAAATTATCCTGTGCAGTTCCCCATGTTTTTTCAGGTTTTTTAGTTGTCACCCACGGCGAAATAATATGCGTTTCATACTCGCTGCCGTATTTTCTTATAGTAAATCTACCATCATTTTGTTGTATAAAATACGCGACATCATTTTTTAATACAGTTTGAATAGCAGTTTTAACACTACCGCTTTCGATGATAATATTGACCCGGGGTGATGAGTCAAGGTAACGCTCTAGCTCAATATCATTCCAATTTGCGTTGCTGTATGTTATACCAGCTTTTCGTGTAACAAGGTCTTTTATAATCTCGCCAATTTTATTTTTGGTATAACCTTTTATTATTGCGCTGTCAGGATTTCCGCTTGATGTGATTATCATGGTTTCGGTATTAAATGTATAATTTAAACTTATTCCGTTACTGTCATATACTCCAATAACCTGACTGATATATTCTGCCGCAATATAATTAGTTGCGTTTAATTTTTGCAGTTTTACTTTTTTTTGTCCGTACAAAATTGGTATATTTTTATTAAGGGTGTTATCGTCTAATACGATATTCTCAAATCTTTCTTTGGTAATAATATCACATACGGGATTATCCATAGACCTATATTTGTCAGATACGTCAACTTGAAAATTTTCAAAGTTAGTAATAGTATTTTCCACAAGACCGACGCGAATATCTTTGAAGTCATCATAATTTGGATTATCAACAAGTGTTTTCTTTATGCGTAATGGAGAATTATGTATATTCCATTTGCTTTCATCATCAAAATACCCATCATTATTTACAAAAGAAACTGAAAATCCTTGATTTAATGCTATGCCGTTGATATTCTCCGACAATTTTGTATTCAGATTAGGTAAAGCAAGCCTTGTCTGCGCATTATATCCTTTTATGACATTCATTGACGGCTTGTCGGGATTAAGAGCAGAGTGTAAAAAACAGTTAACGTAGTAAGCCTGTGTAGCTTCATCTGAGTATAGCCACGGATGTTTGGGTATATTTACCATAACAATCAAGCTGTTTTGAACATATATTGAGTTTGGCGTTGCTAACAGCGAGGATAGGGAATATACTCTCTCTAAAAATTGCCCTAAGTAAATCTCTATCTGCGTACCTTGAAAGTTATCAAATGTTCCCCCCCAATCCTCCCAATATGAACCCTCGGGAACTTCATTAATATCTATTTCATAAATATTATTTTTGCGGGTAAAGCCTCTATTATTCGTATTTGATGGCGTTAGGTGTATTTCGTGTTCAAACCTTGCCGAGAGTTCCGCTAAAAAATTTATCATTAAAAACGTTCCTCAAACTCAAAACGACGAGAATATAAAAAACGCCGTATGCCGCCCTCAAATGACATCTGCCGCTGGTTACGTTCTATAGCATACAGTTTAGAAAATGGAAGTTTATAACTTTCAACAGACAAATCAATGAAAAACGGATAGCCCATGCCGATGTATTTGTATCCGCTCTCAATTTCTTTCATTGCAAGTTCACCTATCTTATACCTGCTGTCTAAAGAAATGGAACGGTAAGTATAACCACCAGCACCGGGTATAACCTGTCCCGATAACGTTGTGCGCGGCTCTGCCGTTGAATTGAAAGCTGGTTCTTTCGCTATCGCCGTAGGAATATTCACGCCAATACCTGCACCAATTCTACCTATATATGAACCATTTGTAGTAATTGTGAATTTATTAACATTGAAAGTTTCACCTAATAAATATAAACCATTTTCAGAAAAATTAAATTGTTTTGATTTATTTCCAATACTTATAGTAAATATTGTACTATCTGTATTTCCTATTCCGATAGCGTTTATTGGTCTAACTTTATCTAAAGTAATTACTAAAGAATTATTTATAGAATAAATTTGAGATAATGCTGGATTTTTTAAATCAAATGGAATATCTGAATATTGAATTATATCATTAAATAAAATTTTCACTATAAATTACCTGCTAATTTTAAAGTATAAAGCTCACCTGCTCTTGCCTGTCTATTTATTATCTCAGCAAAAACACGCCCATCAAATAAAAAGTTAAAATTAAAACTTTCTTGTTGTCCTATCATTCCTCTAGGCGTTACATTTATTTCTTCGCCGCCATTAAATTTATATAGTTTATCATCAACACCAGTAGAATTAGGAACAATAAAACGCCCTCCAGTTTCAGCAGATGGAATCATAGAAGATACTATTTTTACTTGTTGGGCTACACCAGCCGCTATCGTACCAGCCATTAAAGCGATATTCCACGGATATGGAGCGGCAGTTAAAGATTTAGTAGCGGCGACCGCTGTATTTATTCCCGCCTCTACCATTGCTATTGATTTTGACGCGATAGCCAGCGCCCTATTTTTTTCTCCCATTACATCAAATAATTGACTGAACCCATTTAAGAACCCTTTTGCGGCATTTATTTTCTGATTAAATATTTCTTCTTGCCTTTTTGCTAAATCTTCTTGTGACTGTTTTATCATTTCATCAGCGGCTTTTTCTATCGCTATTCTCTCATTTTGAAATTCTGATTCCTCAGATAATAATTGTTCTTTTAAATTCTGTAAAAATATTATTCTTTCTTCACCACTTACACCTTCTAAATCTGCTCTTTGTTTCAAGAATTGTGTAATAATTTCTATTTGTTCATTTTGTACTTGATTTAATGCTTGTGTTTCAGTTAATGCAATTTCATTCAATCTTTCTTTTAATGATTGTAGTTTAATTTCAGTTATAGCATACTCTGATTCTTGTACTGATTTTTGTTCTGCTTGTTGTTCTTCTTCAATTTCTTTTTTCTTTTCATTTAATTCTTCACGTCTTGCTTTTGCGGCTTCATCAATACTTTCTAATTTATTTTTTAATACTTGTTCTGTAGCCTCTTGTTCATCTTTTGCGGCTTGAATTGCGTCTCTTGAATTTTGTCTTGTTTCTTCTGCTAAATTACCAATCGCATTTCCTAATCTCATTACTTGAACGGAAGCGGCTTCAAACATTTCACCAACAAATGGCAATTTTCCCATTACTATTAAAAGTTGACCAACACCACGAATTATATTTCCATAAATAAAATCTAATAAAGTAACGCCAGCAATTTTTATTGCGTTAAAGGCAATAATTAAATTCTCTTTTATTTGAGAACCAAACCATTTGAAAGCATATTCTAGTCTTGCTATACCTTGAGAAATATATGTTTGTACCATGTCCCAATTTTTAAATAAATAAATTAATGCAGGAATTAATACTGCTGTAATGACAACCGCTATAACAGTAAAAGGATTTGAAGCCATCGCCGCTGTTAACGCTTTAAATGCAGTGGCGACAGCATGAATAGCGGCAGCACCTTTTGTAATAATTAAAAATGCAGTTAGACCAGCAGTTATACCAGCAAGAGCATAACCTACTTTAATTAAAATACCTTCCCAATCATCTACACTTGCTATAAAATCAGCGATTTTATTTACTGTATTTGTAATTCCCGGTATTAATTTATTTGTTAATTCAGTTGAAACACCACTTAGAGCAGTTTTTAATCTTGTTTGAGCGTCTAAATATGCTTCTGAATTTTTTGCTGCTTCTGTTGACATTATTCCATATTTTTGTGCTTCTTCTCTTAATGCCGCTATTCCTTCAGTACCAGAATTTGCCATTACAATTAAATCATTTCCGGCTTTACCAAAATATTCAGTCGCTAATTTTGCTTTAGTAAATTCGTCTGGGGCTTTACCAACTGAATCCATCAACAGCATAAATGCTTCGTCATTAGACTTTACATTTTTTAATTGCTCTAAAAGTTGTTTGTCATTATCTTTTAAATATTTTGTGAGTGAACCTGTGCCAGATTTTACATCACCCATTGTTTTATTTAATTTGTCTAAATGATTTCTAAAATTTGATACACCGCTTTGTTTTGCGGCATAATCTAATTCTTGTAATCCCTCTACACTAATCCCAAGCCTTTGACTTGATTTAGCAAGTTCATTTCCTAATTCAGCAGTCTTTTGTGTCATTGCACCCACAGCGACGATACCAGCACCAATAGCGGCATATAAGGCAACAGCGGCTGTTTGAGCAGTTTTCATTAAATCGGCTTGTGCTTTTTGAATCTCGTTTGCTTCTTTTATTTTATCTTTTAATTTTTGTTGTTCGCTTGCTAATCTTTGAACTGCTTCTGATTCGGGAGATAAACCTGATTTTATCAAGCGTTCTATTTCTTTATTATAATTATTTACGGCTTGTTGCATTGCCGCTGTTTCACCACGAGTCCCTGTTAAACTTGCTTCTAAAAGCTTTTGTTTGTTGATAAAACTGTCTATATTTTTATTTTGAAAAGATTCTGAGTATTTTTCTATTTTTGTTCTAGTTTCTTCACTTGAATTTGCTAAATCTTTAAAGGCTTTACTTGCTTTTTCAAAATCGGCATTTATTTTGAGAGTTAAGTCCATATTATTTAGTTATATTTATTAGACAAATAATTTTGGTATTCTAAATCTGTTTGCTTAAATAATTTAATTAATTCTAATAACCAATTCGGTGCTTGTAACCAATTAGAATATGGCAGTCCAAAGTTAATAATATTTTCATATATATTGTTATAATAAAAAAAATCTTTATTTAGATATTTTCCAATTTTTTTATCTGGGATTGGTTTTTCTTCACCAAAAATATTTATAGGATATGGGTCTGATGGTATAGTCGATTTATAGCCTTGTGGGACTTCGACATCATCTAATATTCTATATCCCATTAAATGGAGCTTATACCCGATTTTTAAATTTTTTTTTCCTCTATCGAGAATTCATCAACTGCTTTCGCATAGGAGTATAATTCAGAAGTAATTTGATAAAATGCTTCCTCTGGGATTCTTTCTAAAAAATCTTTTACGGTTTCTATTTTATTACCATCATACTCAAGATTATCAATATGAGACACGCATTCCGTAAAGAACCTTTTATAATCAATTCTACTAGCGGTTATATTGTCTATAAGATTATTTATTATTAATTCTACTAATGCTTCTTTTGCCTTTTGCGTATTATCAAAATTTTTCATTAAATTAGACTCTAATACATTTTTTTGTGACGCTATTGGAAAAGTTTCATCTGGTAATGGAAATCTTGAAAATACTATTACTGCTGGTTTTTCTGCTTCACAATTTCCAAAACTTTTAAATGTAAATTCTTTACTCTTTAATTTTAGAGATTTTAATACTGCCATTTTAGCCCCCTTATTTTTTTATTGACTTACTGGAACTTTGTAAATTACAGGTTGTCCCTCACCCTTAGTAAAATTCAAATCTTTATTTTGTGCGTCAACATTACCTAAAGATACACTCATAGAATTTACATTAATTGGAACGAACAACCAATTTTCAGTTTGTCCGGCTTTTGCACCAGAATTTAAAAGTGTTAAAAGATATATTTGTGAATCAGTTCTATTATGTAATGTATAGACGCCATCACCATTATCTTCAATAATGTCTAAAAAACGATTTATGATTATATCAGTAACATTATCAAAATCTTGCGTTTCATCATCATATCTAAATAAACCGGCTAAACTTCCCGAAATTGATATAATACCATCTGATATTGTTGCCCCTGGGTCGCAATCGTCGCTTACATCAACTGAACCCATAGAGAACTCAAAAGACGCATTTGTTTTACAAAATCGTTCCTCTTTGATAGCAAATAATTTGTCACCATTTACTAAAGTAATTTGATTTCCAGCAGGGGCAATAAAAAACGTTCCTTTAAAAACTGGTATCGAGCTTCCCTCACCTTTTTCTATAACAAAATACTTTTGTTTTTCAATAGTAGTATTTATACCATTGCCATTAATTATTGATGAATCATTAAAACTATCAATGAATACTTGGGCTTTCTGTCCTGTTATTTTCATTCTTAATCTCCTGTATTATTTAGTTATTATTATCTGATAAAACACTTTCCTCTATTCTTTCTTTAATGAAAGTGTTTTTTCTTTTTTTTATTTCACATGACGGACAATATTCTTTTCTTATCTTTTTATTCATTTTATCCTCGTATTTTTTCTTTGCTTCCTCAGTAGCATAAATAATTATTCCATCATTTCTCATATTAATTAGTCCTTTTTTATATTTCGATTTCAAACTGAACCATAAATTTAGAAGCCACAATATTCATAGAACCCTCAATATATTTGAAGAAATTAATGTTATTTATAGTGGCAGTTAAAAAATCATCTATTTCTAATTCTTTAATTAAATTACAAAATGCTGATGAAGCATTCAACATCTTTTTATTAAGATTAATAGGCGTGTCATTTCTGAAAACTAAATAAAAGTTTATTACAAATCTTTCTGTCTCTGAGCAGTCGTCATTAAAATCATTATTTGGAAAACTTATATTATCGAACTCAGTAAATAAAATGAAGTCTTGCTTAAAACGGTCAAAATCTATATAATCTTCTGTAATAAATGGTACATTCAAATCAAATTGGTCTAAATAAAACTTTATATTATTTTCAATATAATTTATTATTATGTCTTGTTGTCCTTTGAAATCCATTATAATTAGTTAAATTCCTCATTCATCTTGCGTGATAATGCCTCTGCAAATATTCTAAATCCTTTATCAGTATTTTTACCAAAATAGTCATCAATAACCGGATAAAAAAATGGTTTCGGCTCTCTACTGACTGATTTTACTTTTTTCCATTCACCATTAACTTTAAATGTTAAATAATCAGATTTTTTTGTTTTAATTTTTGCGCCCTTTTCTACCATAAGTGCATACCAAACATTAGATTTATTTAACCTTTTCTTAGTTGACAATATGCCTGTCATATCATCTGAAAATGAAAAGTTAATAGAATTGGCTAATTTACCTGTTCTGCGTGGGGCTAAAGTTTTTGCTTCGCTTGCCATTTGTTGACCAACTTTATCTAGTAATTCTTTATAAATACCGCCTAAGCCAGAACTAAAAATGCGTAGTTTATCTTCAAATGCTTTTGTATCAAGTTTTGCAGTTATACTCATTATATTCTCAATAATCTGTAATTGGAAATTTGAATTAGATACTTGTCAAAATTAACTGTATTAATGAAACTTCGCGTTCCACTATCACCAAAAGATTTTGATGTAACGCCAATATTAGAGTCGCTTTCTGATTGTAAAAGAGCGGCAATTCTCATAATCGTTAATCTAATTATCTCTGGTATTTCGACATTTTCTTCAAATGAATCAGTAATAAAACTATAAATTTTTTCTTTTGGATTATAACCTAAATAATCACTAATAATATTTTGTGCTGATTTTAAGTATGATTCTTGTAATTCTATATTATCGGTAAAAACGTTTGTATATTTCTGGAATTGGTCAACATTTACTATCATAAATAATTAGTTAATAAATAAAGAAAATGGAGCGTCAGAGAAAAATAAGGAGGCTTTTTCATGGCTTAATGAAAAAAACTCTAACGCTCCAGAAATATTTTAAATATAATAAGGGTTGTCTTTTTTGACAACCCTTTAATAAAAGATATAATGGCTTATACCGCTTGGAGACCAAAGAAATTTTTGTCTACAATTTTAGTACCATTTGCAAATACTATCGCCTGAAAATAAGTATTAGTGTCACCGGGTTTCTTTATAGGCTCAATAGTAATTTCGGAAGCTAATCCTAATCCATAATCGGAAAGTCTACCAGCAACCGCCACGATAGAATCAGCGGCAGTATCGGATGGAGCGTAACCAGTGATAATTACTTTAACACCTTCAATAGTCTTTGTTCTGATTAATTCTTCTTTATAAAGTTGTGCAACACCTACTGTAGCGTCAGCCTGAATTCCTGAGTAAATAGATGGGTTTAATATAATTACTGCGTCATCAGTAAAATCTTTAACCTTGAGAGCAAGATTTACTAAGTCAGCCATTTTTGGCATACCAGTAGCGGCACAGTCAACAGTCTCAGTTATAGCAGTAAATAATCCTTTGAAGTTCATACCAGTACCATCACCCTGAATAACACCTTTAGCAAAACCATCAGCAAACACATCAGCAAAAATTGCAGGTAATTCAGACTCAAGATTCACGCTTCCTAATGCCAATGCCTCAGCACTTACAGGAAGAATAGAAACAAAAGCGTGCGGGGTAATAGATTTATTTCCCAAAGCCGCTTGATTATCAAAAGGTACGCTTGTCGCACCCTCAGCGGCTGTAGCGGGAGTCGCCAAACCGGGGCTAAGAACAGGAATATTTGTTGCCGCATTGGGGCCATAAAAATATCTAACCAACCCTAAAACTTCTTTCTTTCGTGAAAGTTCTTGAGCTAGTTCTTTAACCTGATTTATTGCACCAGTGCCATTAAGAGTAATGGCTCGTTTTTCCATCATCGCCTTAACAACGTCCGTAATTACTGTAGACCGCTGATCAGTAGGAACATTGGCTTGAGCAATTTTCTGTTCAATTTCTCTTTTCTGTATTTTTAATTCTTCTAATCTTTTCTGGGCTTCCTCAGATTTCATAGAACCGTCTCGTACTTTGTCGCTTAATGACCTAAGTTCGATATTGATTTTTAAAAGTTCTTCGTTCATAATTTTTTCCTTTACTTTGTATTTTAAAAGTGTTTCAAAATATGAGTGATTTTTAATCTGCTCAATCAAAACGGCTTTATTATTTAGTTAGTTATTTTAAGCGGCTTTCTTTTTTTGCCATCTTAATCTTAATGCTTCACTCATTTTTGAGGTATCTTTTATTTTCCAATGTTTGCCTTTATTATTGCCAGGTTTACCTTTTCTAAGAACACTCAATTTATTACTCAATTCAATACTAATCTTTTTTCCTTTTCTATTTGAAGGTTTACCTTTTTTATTTTCACTCATTTTTATTCTAGTATAATCAGAAATACCTGGCATTTCACCACCAGACTTTAAATTATATGAAAGTGGATATAAGCCAACTGCGTCCGTCCAATCTTTTTCGCAAATATTTAATTCATCTTGACTATAACACCATTCTATTAAATCTACTCTAAAAGTTTCTGGTCTACTCTTTAATTTACATTTTATTATTCTACCACTTCCAAAATATGTTGGAATAAATATATCTGACTTTTTTTGACCAATATATTTAATTCCGTTTTTTAAATCAGTAGTACAATAAATATATCCATATTTTTTCATTATGTATTAAGTTCACATTCAATTTCTAACTGTAATGCGGTAGTATCTTCTTTAATTTCTTCTTTAATCTCTACAGTTTCTTTAACTTCTTCTTTAACTTCTTCTTTTGGTTCTTCTATTTTTATTAAATTATTCAATATATCAACTGTATTTTTAATTACAATTTTGTCTTCATCTTGTAATTCTTCTTTTTCCAAAGTTTCATTTAATTTCTCAACGTCAATATTTATTTTATTAAGTCCCCTCATATATGTAAGTGATGTAGTTTCCTGATATGCCGGAAATGTAACGCCAAAAGAGACTTCATGTAATTGTACTTCTTTTAATGTTCGTAATTTTCCTTTTTCATTTTCTTCCCATTTAATAGGAGTAAAACCAAAAGACATTGTTTTAACATCGCCGCGGTCTATTATCTCGTATAAGTCGTTAGCATAAGATGTTTTTGGTAATTCACATCGACAAATTAAGCCAGAGTCCGAATTTTCTAATGTTAATGTATCTGCTTTTGTATTTCCTAAAACATAATTATCGTTATGATTCCACAAAGCCCTTACTTCATTTTTATCTGATAAAGTTTTATTAAAAGCGGTTTTTCCTATTATTTCAGTAGTTCCCCATATAGGTACTGACTTAGAATTATATGGAATTAAACCCTCTATATACTTCTTTCCTTCATTCTCAGATGACCTTATTTCTATATCTTTAAATGAAATCTTTCTTTTCTCTTTTTTCATAATAATTAGTTAATCCTCTATAATAAAGTTTTATTTATTTCCTCTAATGCATATATATAATAATCTTTGTTAGTTTGTATTGTTTCAAGTTTGTCATTAGAAACAACACTTTGCCAAAGGTCTTTATTTGATAGGATTAGCTTCTTAATTGCAAAATGTTTACAATTTCCATTACCACCTGATTTAATATATTCCTTAAATGCAATCAATCTTTCTAGTAACGGTGCATTATCACTATAAACTGTATTTTTTAACGTTTGCAAATAGTTATTTCTTATATCAGTAGAAAAACTTTTAATTGTATTTATATCTTCTTTACTTATCTTTGAATAAAATATCATAAATACAATAATTGACAATTCAAATATACTACTTATTATATAAATCAATTCCATTTATTTAATTCCTTTTTCTATACTAGCTCCAAGTTTGGCGCTTATATCTAATTTTCCATTTTCTACAAACTTTTCTATTGAAGAAGATAGCATAAATATTATTGCTATTATTCCCCATGCTACAATTATTAAAGTTTTTAAATCATCTGAAAAACCGTCAAAAACCATCTGCTGAAAAAATATTGTAATAATAATGAATACTAAAAACTTTTTATTTATAAATCCTGTAATAAATTCCGTCCAACTCCATTCTTTCATTTTAATTAGTTATTTAAAGTCCCTTATCATCACCTAAATTAGAATGTTCGCCTTGAGTATTTGGATTAGTTTCATTTAATTGCTCTAATTTGAGTTTTGCCCCCGCCATATATGCCTCAATTATATCTTCACGGAGCGGCATTAAATTTGCCTGAATAAATAAATTATCACCTGCTTCAATTTCTGGTAAATTTTCTTTCCGTCTAATTTCATTAGGCGTCAATATTCCATTTATTAATTGTTTTGCGTAAGTATCTACACGGGTTTGTAGCGATGTTTTCAGTAATGAATTATAACTGTATTCAAAAAATATCTTGCTTCTATCTTCAATAGGTATCATTTTATTTATTGATTGCTCTATTTGAGTAGCAATAGGCTTAATTGCGTTCTCAATAAATAAAATATAAAGACTTTCTATGTCCTTTTCTTTCTCGCCACCAGTTAAAAGAGCTAAAGGAACGCCAAATAATTTAGATATTTCTTTTTCTTGAAATTGTCGATTTTCGATTAACTGATTAGACCTATTATCTTTAAAATCAGTCTCAATTTTGCTATAATCTATCTTGCCAGACTTTACTAATGGCTTGCCAGCATTTTTAATTCCAGTATAATTTTGTTGGAACTTATTTTTTAACTGTTGTATTTGTTCTTCCGTAGCATTGGGATATTCTTTCGTTATATCAATAACCAACCTATTGCCAATAGAATTATTGAATGAATTATTGACGTAAGTATCTAATTCTGTTGTATTTGAAAATATTTGACCACATTCTGAAAATATAGACTTTCCAATTAAGCCGTCATAACCATATCTCGATGGAATATGAAGTATTTTATCGCTACGAAATTCTTTACCGTCGAACGCGAAAACTTTCTGATTAAATGAGTCTCTTTTTACTTTTACTTTATTAGGATTAAGGCGAAAAAGAGCCACTATCTCACCTTCATCATTATCATATTTATACCAGTAAATATTTCCGCTTCCAAAATAATCTTTTATCGAATTATAAATAAACTGAAATTTTGTCTCATCTTGATTTGGATTATTTATTAAGTGATATAAATAATGCTCTTTTACTGCTTGTTTTGTTTGCGAATAATAAAAAGCACCTATTAAATTTGCCAATGAAGAAGCAATTAAATCTATAGCCGCCCATGATGTAGCGTCCCTGCCAATTACGGCGTTAGAATTACTTACAAAAGTAGACCCTAAAACATTATTTGTTTGTATGCCCTTCCTTTTGAATTTAGTAAAAAATCCCATATTATTTAGTTTTATTATTAAAATAGTTTGAGAATATCGTCAAAGTTCCCATTTGGATTGTTATTCATTTCACTATTTATACTACGGTCAATAGACATGATAGACGTGATAATCCCGTCAATTCTTTTTGTAGATGATTTATATTCTTTCAATGGCTTGTAGTTATTATTGACATCTGGTTTAATTACACAATTTGACACCATCCACTTCATTACTGGGTTATTGTCGATTATCTTATCTTCCATTATTAGGCGTTCAAAATTTTTTGTCGGATTACTCATTTGTTTTAATGATTGGTCATATTGCACTAACAGCGTTTTTGGTATTAATTCTTCTAAATTATCTATAAGTTTATTTGATTGCCACTTATCATAAGCAAGTTCTATAATATTAAAGTTCTCATTGTCTTTTCTAATATCTTCAATAATAAAATCATAATCTATTGTAGCACCGGGAATAGCCGTTACATATCCCTTGTCTATCCAATCTTTTATATTGATATTCTCTACCCTGTATTTCTCTTGTACTTGTTCTATTGGGACATAAAACTTATGAAATAAATAATATAAATTATCTTTTTGAAAGCATTTTGTGAAAGCAGTGAAATCATTTATTGATGATAAATCCAATCCAGCATAGCAACATTCACCTTTAAATACAGAAATATTTACTTCTTTATTTCTTATTGTAGTATCCCATTTTTGTAATGGTATCCAATTCGACACGTCATTTTGCCAAATTCCACAAGTCTTAGCCTTAAAATCTGCCTGATGTGATGGCGTTATTAAAGCGTCCTGTAAATCTTGCTCTAAAATCTCAGGCTGTATTATAGTCCCTAATGATGGATTTGCTTTTATAAAATTCTTATTGTCTTTCCAATCGTCGCCGTCATCATAGGCATAAATAATAGTAAAATATGATTCGTCCGTTAAAATGCCATTTAATACTTTTCTTGCCTTTTCATTTTCAGTATAACAAGGCCCCGCTATATTTGTCCCCGCCGATGTGATGATTAATACTAAATTATTCTTTCTTGCCCTACCGCCATATCTAAATGAAGTGATAACTTTGTCTGAGTCATAATGATGAAATTCGTCCACTACAGAACAAGAATTTTTATATGAGTCAGTTCCCCTAGTTTCAGAAGAAAAAAATTGAATAAAAGCACTCTTTGTTTTCATTCCGCTTTCGGTTATTGTTATCTGTCTCTGGTCAACATTAAATGACTCTGTATATATTTGTTTTAATTCGGCATACGTTTTAGAAGATTGCGCTCCGTCTTTACTAACAAAAAATGATTCGGCTGCTCTTGTCCTCTTAAAATCAAATAAAATAATTGGGAATAATAGAGACGTAGTTTTACTGTTTTTTCGGGCAACCTCTATATACCCGCTTCTAAATCTTCTCCTGTTGTTGTCTAACTTATGAACCCAACCGAATAAATTATAATACACGAATTTATGCCACGGCAACAATTCTAACCGCTTGTTCAAATCTGGTATAAAAAGTTTTTCGGTAAAGTCTATTACATCATCTGCTAATTCTGGTTTTAATTCATATAAAAAATCTTCATCTTTCTTTCTTTTTATATCATCTAGAAATCTCTTAACTGCTTTTTGTGTATAAATGCCAGATAATATTTTTTTAGAATTAATCGCCTTGCAATAATCAATTACTTCTTTATAATGTTTTGAAGCCGTCTTTATCATTTTCTTTTATTGGTTCATCTTTCACTGGCATTTTTGCTATATTATGAAACGCCTTTACAAAATTAATTCGTATATCATTTAATACTTCGTAGCGTTCCAAATCCTTAGATAAATCTAATTTCTTAATTTCGTTCTTTATTCTTATATAATCAATTCGTAAGTCATTTTTCATTTCTTTTAATGCTTCTTCATCTGATTCATTTACAAATCCATGTAATGACGGTCGGTAAGTTCCATTCAAAATGTGTTCTTCAATGCTTTTCTTATTATGACCGCCACGCATTATATTTCCCCATTTATATAATCTTCTATCTCATCTAATAAAGTGTAATGCTCATATTTACACCTATTACAAATTTGGTATACGCATTTACTACAAATTAATGGAGAAAATCTGCCTGTATTATAAAAATAATTCGCATTAGATAATATTACTAATAATTTGTCTATATTTACTTCTTCTTCAAGTAAATCAATAATCATTCTCACTACATCATGGATTTTCTTTTGGTATTTAATATCTATCTTCATATTATTTAGTATTTGCTATATTAAATGTTTAGCGTACAAGATTAAGAACTTGGGGGCGTGAGTTATGTTTTTTGAATAAAATATTTAAGTATGGGTATGGGTTCAGTAAATTAAATCAATTTCAGTCGCTACCCTTTTAAGAATACGAATATCATTAGAATAACCTTTCTTTTTAAATACGCCAATAAAACGATAAGATGTTTCTCCTAATGAATCTCTATATCTCCCAAAGGTGTATCTAAATACTTTATCCTCTTCTTTTGTTTTTTTCATTTCTTTTTTATAAAATTTCTCTTTAATTATAGTCCAATCATCTGATACAGTATTTTCAAAATCTTTGTGAGGTGTAAGATGTGGAAACCAAATTCTTTCATTATCTGATAATTTAAAATAAGATTTACCAAATTGCAGGTAGCCTTCTGTATATTCCTTATTAAAAATGTCATTCATTACTTGAATACGCTTAAAACTTATATAATCAGATACCAATAATTTCCCGCGTTGTTTTATTAAAGACAGTTTGTCTTTATATTCTTTTTCTTTCCAATTTTCTTCCCAAGTAAATGACCCTAATTCTTTAACTTTATGCTCTATTTTATTTACTGTATTTTCTATCTGTTTCTTTACGCTCTCGTAATCTTCTTCTCTTATTCTTTCGATATTTATTTCTGGTATACTGCTAAATATATCTTCCATTCTCATTTTGTCCGCTTCAATATTATTATCGTGATATGGCAGTTCATCAACTTCAATGGCAAATTGTATCTGCGGAAAGTATAAATCTATAAGTGCATAGCCATTTGGGCGCTTCACATATTGCTGTGTAACGGGATATAAGCCAAGCCCCTCTACCTTAGCCCAAATCTGGTTTATTATATAATTCTCAAAAGTCTTACCTTTTGTATTTGCGAAGATTTTGCATAAATAATCGAGTTTTTTCACAGTATACTATTATAAATAAAACCGATATTTAGTCAATAGTATATTCTAGCCTACTCCGATACTCAGCCTGCTTACCGATGTTCCAGTTATGAACTGAACGAAAATATCCTGATATTCTTGCTGATATTGAAGCAGTGCCCTCGCATAAATGCGGGTCATTTATTTTTTCTTCTAATTCGCGTATTTTCTTTTCTATTTTTTCTAATTCATTCATAAAATATTTATTCTATTCTGTATAATACAGTAGAGTCAAATCGCCCTTTATATATTAGATTTCCCTCAATCCTAGCAACTACTTCATAACCAAATCTACCACTATAAATAAAATCATTTTCTATTCTATAAGCAACTGTAGAATTAAATCGCCCATCATAAATTAAATTATCCTCAATTCGGTATTTTACAGTATAATCAAATCTTCCTGAGTAGATATAATTATCTTCTACCCTATAAATGACATTTGAATTAAATCTACCCTCATATATATATATAATATCTGAATTAGACCATAAGTTTTGACAAAAGCATAAAACCAAAATAATAATAAGTTTCTTCATATTTATATTATAACCCATTGTTTGTATTTTGTAAACCCCTATTTCGTATCTCTCTGGCTGTTATCTTTCTATGGCAGTTATTACAGATTATCATTATATTATCCCTATTGAAGAAAAGACCCTCATTTCCTCTAGGCGGTATCCTATGATGTAGTTCTAATTGAGCGTCTTTTATTGATATTCCGCATTTACTACAATATGATTGTTCTTTTAGCATTTCTTTTCTTAGTTTTCGCCATTCAGCAGTTTTATATAATCCCTCATTTGACCTAATAGCACCATCAAAAGCCGCTTTCTTTTCGGGTGTGTGTTCTTTACAATAGCGTTCTGATGAATTTATTAATTTATTACATGATGGAAAACTGCATATTTTAACTTTCATTTTTATAAGTTATATAACCTGCCAAGTATTACCATTCCAATATTTTGTAAAATCATCGTGTTTCCAATATATATAATCTCCTCTTGGGAAGGTAGCATTACATATAGCACAAGTATCTTTAATTGCCTCTCTATTTTTATCTCTCAAATGTTTTCTGATTATTTGCATATCTTTTCCAAACCAGTATTTTTTAAATCCTTCAATACCGTCAGATACATTTCCAAATTTTCCTGCTGTAATATGCATTCCATCTTGACAACATTCTAAATAATCTCCATTAGCCGTTACAGATATATTAACGTATGGGAGTTTACATCTTCTATTTAAAGATTTTTCTAGCGGCTTCATACCAAACTTTTTAGCTTTTTCCCAATTAAGGTTATTATACCAGTTTCCTAAAGAATAAGATATTTTTCTAGAATTAGGCCAGTTAGAAGGTTCTTCTTGTAGTGCTATTAATTTTAATTTAGACCCATAATATGTCCAAGGTGACGGAGCGTCTTTAGGAGCATTATAATATTGATACCATGGATAGCCGCTTTCTTCTGCTAACTTTTCAAATTCCTCATGTGTTCCATATTGGTCAATATAAATAACATTAAGCCCTGCGTCTAATAAATCTTTACATTTATATTTTCCATTTTTAAGATTTATTCCGTTTGTCAATAATTGAATTTGTGTTCTAGGAGCAAGTTGTCTAGCTATTTTTATTAATTCTAATAATTCTGGGTGTAATGTCGGCTCACCCACTATTCCAGTTAACTCTATTCTAACTGTGGGGCTTACTTGATTAATAATATTAAGACTATCTTCCCAAGTTTTCATTGATATTAATTGCTTATTTTCTTCTTTTATTAATTCAGCACAACAATGACCGCATTTTAAGTTACAGCCATGAGAAATTTCAAGACACCAGTTCCACGGTGTTGATTTACCTAAAGGATAAACTTTTTTCTCAATTTCTTTTTTTCCTATTCCAATCCAATTTGTATTAGCCTTTATTGGCTCAATATCTATTCCAAACTTAAAACTCATATTAACTCCATTAATTTATATTAGATATAATTCTTCATTTTCACCGTTAGCGACAATCTGATTATAAGTATCATATAACCATCTTATAGTATGTTGATACATATCATTTTGTTTATACCAAAAATCCAAAGCCATATTATTTAGCATTTGAACTGGATTAGCATAAGATATATGCAGTTTATATTTTTTAAGATTAATATTATTTTTAATAAAATCTTTCCAATTAGAATATGGAATATTATACTGCTTAAATTTAATAAATAAAAACTCAGATGTTTTTTTAGCTTCTTCAATTAATGCCAAATCTTCTTTTTTATATCGGTAAAATTCACCTCTAGTTAATGATATTTTTTTCATATAAAAAATTAGTATCTTCTTATAATTCTGGTTATATTAATTGTCGATGGAATGTCCGAAAGATAAACCCTCATATTTTTTGCAGTTACGAATTTATTATAACGCTCGTCTTTCTTATAATCAAAACGGTGATTTCCATATATATCATGGTCACCATTCTCTATAGCGTCATTAATGAAGTTTATAAAATTAATGTCGTTACGAATTAAAACACCATTTCCCTTTTCGTCAAAAAATAAAAAATGTGTAGCCTTAGTAAATTTCCACCACCCCTGATTATCATCAATAGATAATTCTATCCAAAAGAATTTACCTTCTTTTCCTTTTAATGCAGTAGTAAAATTTGCCTTGACTTCAAAAAATCCGATACCATCTACAATATAATCGACATCAATTTCTCGAAATGCGGGATTGTTCCTAACATCGACATAATTATAATTATGACTCTTGAAATACTTTTCTGCTAATTGTTCTACTTTCTTGCCTAACTCAAGCGATTGTGTGAAAGCCATTTTTATCTCCTCATTAGTTAGTTCATGACGAGAATAAATTTTTAGAATAAAAAAGGTGATAACCGCATATAAGGCAGTTATCACCAAAACGAGAGATATATTCAGTGGGACTACTGAATTACTATTTCTTTTTCATAAGAAGATAATAAACAAAAGAGATATAAGAGAGCGACAACGACTATTTGTATTTCTACTGGAATAATCAAAAACAAGACAAATGGAATAATTGTTATGAACCCTATAAAGCCAATGGCTAACATCATAAGCGGTGCATAAAAAAATGCTCTATAAATGAACAGCGAAAACCAATCTAATATTTTCATGGCAAATCTCCTTATTTTTAATTAGTATTATTTATCATTTATATTTATAGCGGAGATTTTTTCTACTAACTGCTCTATTATCTCGCAAAAGAATTCTTCACTGGATTTTCCAATGATTTCTAAATCTTTCGTATAATACAAGGCGGCATGAGCAGATTCATGGGCGATTATTTTAGGCACAAATGACCTTTTCGTAAAATGAAATTCGTTGCTGTCTGAATAAAAATAGGCTAGATACTTCTCTTTTCCCAAATACTTTTTGTCATGTATAAAAACGCCAAAATCTACTTTAAGATTGTCTATCTTTATTCTGTATTCTCTCATTATTAAATTAGTATTAAAATGGGCTTCCAAATATATCCACCCATGCCTTCCATACATAGAAATCGGGCGGCAAACCCTCTTTTTCAGATTGGGTATCATCTTTAAGGTTTACCTTTGTAATAAATCCGAATGGATTAAATTCAGATTCTTTTTCTTTTATTAACTCTGTAAGAGAACAATCTACTTTATATATATAGTATTTATTACAAAGGTAAACCTTAAGATGTTTCGGTATCAAAATAAAGGTTGTGCTGTCGTTAAAAAAGCCGCACCTTGAGCCGTCCTTTTTCCAAATAACTTTGTTCTGGGATTTCATAGCCTTAAAAGAGTCGTAAGAACTCACATTGTAGCCCTTTGCAGACAGCCATTCGTATAATGCTTTCTGGCTGTCTGATTCTACATATCCGGGCTTCTCGTTCTCGTCCTTATACGAAAAGACTTTTATTCCCTTGCAGTTCTGCCCCTCTTTGTAGTGCGTGATTGGTCGTTTCATTTTTGCATAGTAGCAATGCGGCTTGTAGTCGTCTGGTATATCATCTTCTTTGTATTCGGTATAATTATCAGCAGATACAGTAAAATAATCGTTCTGTGAACTGTTAGCCAATTCTTGTAGGCTTTCGGTAGTCTTTTTCCAGTTTATTTTATAGATACTTGCCTTGTTCGTCAGCTCGTCAATATAGATATAGTAAATCCAATCAATGTTTTCATGCGTATTGTTAACTATGTCTCCAGTTCTAAAGACTATATCTTTCCCGACTATTTTAACTACTGGTTCTACTTCCAAATGACTCCCAGTATTTTTTGAGAAGCGTATACATTCGACATTTCCATCAAGTTGTTTTACTTTCGCATGGCAATATCCATTATCGGCATTTCGAGTAAATCCTTTTGCTCCGGTCATGGTCTGAATAACTGGATAATACCATTTATTCTTTTCTTTCCTGAATACAGGTTCTTCATAGGAAGCCCACGAGATGAGCCTATAGTATTTCTTAGCGAGATTTCCCAAATTGTCTAGATTATTTGTTTTCATAAAGTTTCCTCCGTCCGTTCAAAACCGGCCATGGCAACGGACGGAGTGAACTTAAAAAATATTTCGGTTTTACCCAATAATATTTAGTACAAATGCTTTTTTTGATTGAGGAGAAAAAAATGGCATTCGCACTTGATACTATTAGATTAACCCAAACTCATACTTCCAACGGCACTCTTGAATAATTCCTATCTAGTTCATGAACAAATATATCCCAAACTTTATCATTCACTTGTGCCTTTTCTATGACAACCTTTTTTATCCTGTCGGGTGTTATTTGTTTTCGGGTAAGCCGCTTGGCTACAATTCGCATTTTTTTACCCCTTACAACAACCTCGTATTTATCCCCGCTTTCGAGTTCAACAGGAAAAATATATATCCTGTGTTTATCACCCTGCTCTTTATACTCATTTTCTATTTCACTGATTGCTTTTTCTATTCCCAGACGTTTTTGTTCTTCTGTAATATTTCTTGTGCAAAATTCGTAGAATGGAGACTTTTTTATATATTCCGCTTCCGCTTTAACTTGGTCAATTCGTTGTTGTTTTGTCATACGCATTTTATTTCTCCTCATGTTTTGATTCTGGCAGATAATCAGCGGGAATATCGACAGCATTGTAAATTTTGCAATGCTCAGAGTCATCTACATAAAATTTCAATGTCTCTGTCGTTTCGTCAATGTGAATAGAGACTTTTACCCCGCCAATAAAATGACCAGCATGGTAATAATCTTCCTTACCTGAGAATATTATTTCATCGTTGTCTGTTTCATTTAACATTAATTCATAAACGAATTCATCAGCCAAATCATAGACTTCAAATGATATTGCGATTGCATTACTATGTATATCAATGGTCGGATAATCCCAAAAACATTTTGCAGGGTCTATATATCGGTAATATGGGTCATCTGGTTGTCTTATAAAAATTGGCCACCCATCCTCATATAATTTTTTCTTGTAAAAATTGAAAGCCCATGAGATTAGGCGATGATTTTTCTTAACGACATCTTCTATAGTTTTCATTACATTTCTCCTTTGCGCTTTTGCGCGATTTATAGGGGGCTGTCTAAGCAGCCCCCTATTGTTTTTTATTTTTCCAATCCGATTGGGTTTGCAAAGCTCTCAATGAGACTGTCAACATAAATACAGCTAAAGGCAGGTTTCTTTCTAATACTATTATCACTTGGAATTACTTCCCACCTTTTATTATCACCCTCTATAAACATTTCACCATAAATGTTAGAGGTATTACTGCCAAATATTATGCCACAAAGAACATCTTTTTTTTCCTGTATATGTAATTCAAGTGGTTCGTTAGGTTTATTCAGCCCTTTTTCGTTAAACCAACGAATATAGAACCAAGCGGTGAATAAATAACATAAGTCGCTTCCATATTTTTTGTCAAGTTCTTCATAATAAGTTCTGCCATATAATTCCCAGTACTTATCACATTCATTATACACCATTGGCTGGTATTTTTCCACCCATTCTTTTTTACTTAATTTTTTCCCTTGTATCCGTTCTTGCTCAAAACGCTGTTCCATTATTTTGACTATCTTAGTTGAAAATTCTTGATAAAGGGCATTAAGTTTTTCAGAAGATTCGCGTATATCTCCGCCGAGCCGACCGACAATACTTTTGTCGGTTGAGAGAGCATTATTAGCTCTCCTAAATTTCTTTGCATTTTTACCACTCATGGTAAACCTCCAAAATTTTATTTTCAGGCTTGCCATACGGCAAGCCTGATTGTTAACCGTTAGTCGCTATCTGCCCATGTACTCTATAATTTCGGGTGATGGCAAGATGTTGTTATAGAAATGAACATGGAACATTAAGCATAATTCGACAAAATCCATATCGCTTAACCCGTGTTTTTGACAAGCCTCTTTTGTGTCTATTAAGATTTCTCGACCATATTGCTGCCAAATTTTATCGCACTTAAAAGGATGTCTGTTCTCATAATCCTCTGTTATTCCGCAGAATATTTGCTTAGTTCTCCTATCTGAGAAAAAACCATAGATAAATTCGACCCTTGCAGTAGCAGCCTTGTTAAACCAATAATCCTCAGAACAATTATGAAGCCAATACCCACAATTATCTAACCATTCTCTGAATAACTTTTCTCGTGTTCCTCTAATTGTAGTATCCTCAGCTTCCCGATTTTTTACTAATGTCGTCGGTTCGACATTTTCCGCTTTGACTGTCGGCTTGACAGTCTCCATTACCTTTTTCGTGGCCATTTTTAGCCCTCCATAATTTTTATTTCAGGCTCGCCATACAGCAAGCCTGATTGTTAACTGTTAAAACGTGTTATTCATTTTCAAACCATGACCGTCGGCTAGCTTCTATTGTTACCATTCCACCTGCTGCGGTGATAATTCTCTCAATTCGCCTAGCTTCATCTTTTGAGATACCTGTTCGAAGCAGACAAGGTGATGATTCTACAAAGTTTTTCACTTCTTTGAGACCTAACCCTGTAATGCTACGGACTTCCTTAATTACTGCTATTTTCTTGGATTCGTCATACGATTTCAGTATTACGCTAACCCCCAATACTTCTTCCTCTACAAGAACATCTAAGTAAGTCTTATAAGCCTTGTGGGCTTCCACAAGGGCTTCAAAAGCCCTCTCATTACAGATAAAATCAATCGGTTTCATATCTTGCTCCTATGTTAAAATTTAAGCCGCTATACGGTGGCTTTGTTTTCGGAGTCCCCCTTTACTCCATGCTATTTTGTGATACTGGCACTAGGCACAGTCCGTCTTATACCTTAAATATAACTACCATATAAAACACCCATCAACAAAATTCGTATTTTTTTAATGCGATTTTTGTAATTATAGGACACAGTGTCCTATAATTATTGTATTTACTTTTTGTTCAATATATCCTATAATTCTATATAAGGAGTAATAAGATGTTTTATATAAAGGTAAATGGTAAACCTTTACGAGCCGGAAGCCGCCTAGGTCTCGTTATGTTTTCGACTTTGCAAGAAGCAAAAAAATATGTGGCAGATAATAGTATAAAAGGTAAAGTAAAAATCATAAAAATGTCTGAACGACTACTAGAGATGACAGAAATAGACCGCGATAAATATGATATTCATTATCGTTTCGGTACTAAAAGGATACAAATACCTACACCAGAAAAACTAAAGAAATTTATGCTTGATAGTAAATACTCTGAAGCCGACATTGCTATTATGACAAATGTAACACAACGTACAGTTAGACGATGGTTAGTACCTGCCAACCAAAAAAATGCACAACCTATTCCGTGGTCAGCGTGGATGTTGTTATTGATAAAACAAGGAAAAATAGATAGAAGTGATTTTTTAAATTATGTAATAAGGAATATAAATACAAAAAATAAAGTTATCCCGTGGGCTGAATTGGTTTTGATTCTTTATGCAAGCAGGGAATTAACTACTGGTAGTCTTGATAAGTTAATGGAAAAAAAGGCAAGAAATGAAGGACGAGTATTAGGTAAGAAAAAGAAGGTAGGGAGACCGCCAAAAAAATCTTAATATTAAAAGTCGGGCTGTCCTTTTATTCGGACAGCCCTTTATTTTTTTACTTTAATTCGTCATTCTTACGGACGATAGCGTATTTCCCATCACTGAGAATAAAAATAATCAGATTGTGGCGTTCGGTTTTTTTGCCGTCATTTATAACGGTTTTACTTGAGACGATTTTTTCTTTTATTTCTATCGTCTCTCCCTTACCTTCAATAAGGTCATTAATAGAATTGCAAAACGTAACCTTACCCATTCCCTGATACCAACTCTGATTTGTTTTGTCGAGGGCTTTCACCTCTACTGCTTTTACTTCTTTCTTTGCCATTTTCTTTCTCCTAAAAATAAATTACTTTTTCATACGAAAAAGTTAATCCAGTTCATCTTCTTCAAGAGGCGGGTATCCAGTAGTATCAATTTTATTTTCTTCGGCTTCTTTTGCCCACGCCTCAATTTGCTCGTTAGATGGATAAATATCATCCTCATTTTTAGTATTGATAGCAATTTCTTTCATTTTGCTATCTGCTGTAATTGTTATCTTTGCCATAAAAATCTCCTTAAAAGTTTTTACTGCTTCATACGAAACAGTTTTAAGTAGTTAAAACATTCTGTTGATATTCTATGTTGGTCATCCAAATATCGGTGAATTCAACTTGTCCTTTTTGCTGTTCTTCATTGTTAATAACAAGTTTATTCTCGATTATTTCACCAGCAAATTCTTCATAACCAGCATAATCATTACGAAAATAAAATGGGAAATAATCTCCATTTTCATCTCTGTAATAAACCATTTCAGGGTCTCTCATTAAGTCACCATTCTGCTCGCCGTAATGACAAAGCGAAATTTGGTTGCCGTCCAGTTTTTCTATGGTCAATGGCATAAATGATGGATTATTATTTAATTTGTAATACCCATCATTTTGAGTAGCCAATTCCCATAGTTCATCTAAAACAAGTTTTGCTTCTTTGCTTACCTTATTCATTGTCGTCCCCCTCATTAAAAAGAAGTTTTTGGTTATCGAATTCTGGTCGAAATTCAATATGTTCTGCCGCGATAATTATTTCACTGCCTAACATTTTTAATCGACCAATAATTCTAAGGCTTTTGTTTTTAATCAACAATGGAATACAAGTTTTAGCAAGTTTTGATATTGCTTCGACTTTAACTATCGTCGTTTCAGTTTTAATTTTTTTATCCTCTTGATAAAAACGATTAGAAACAATATCAAAACGACAATTTTCTTCATTGATGATTTCACAATCTTTTAAGATTTTTCCCTCAATAAGTGTACTGTTCAAATCATTCATTTTATTACCTCCGTATTTCTGAAATACGCAATAGCATGATGGATTGCTATTGCGTCCTCAAGGTAAATACCTTGCGACATATTTGAATCTTTGTGATGGAAAAATAAATATTTACCAGAACAATCATCATCACTTTCAATCCAAACGTCAATTTTTCCTTCATTGCTTTCCCAAACATTGCTTTTCATTTTAGAACTCCTTATCTCACAAAATTATGAAAACCTACTAACCGAGGTTTTACATTAAATTTTTTCGCAATCTCTTTCGATTTATTATTGATTGCGTCAATGTGCGGTTGTGCCATTTCTTTTGCTTTATCAAAATCAATAGCACCCATTTTTAACCAAAGGTCGATGTTCGCAAGTTCTTGAATATGCGTTGTATTCATTTCTTTTCTCCTTAAAAAAGAAAGAGGGGCTTTTCAGCCCCTCATGGATTTATTCTACTTCGCAGTAGTCCATCATAATTGCCAGTGCTTCATCATACGAACCACATCCAGTAATTTTTTTGCACATCTCAGTTGCCTTTTCTTTTTGTCCGGCGTCTTTCAATGCTCTGGAACAAATACCCATGAGATTGAAAACATTACCGTTTTCACCGACCAACTTAACTCTAGGTTTTGTTTCCATTAAAAGCCCCTTGTAAGGATTTCTCGCAGAATGAAAATAAAAACCGTAACCAGCAGACAGCCGATGGTTAAGTTTTTAACCTGAATTTTTGTAAGTTTCATATTGACAAACTCCTTAAAATGAGATAAATTAAAGTATGGGGGAGTTACGTTCCCCCATACCAACCGACTTACTTGATTACCTCAAGAATAAGCCGGGCTGATTCGATGGCAACCATGATAACCGCGATGATAAGCAAAGCATTATCATGGTTGTCCCTTTTCTTTTTTCCCATGTTTTACCTCCTCAAATCTCAGATTTCAAATAACTGTTGTTATGCGCAACTTGTTATTTGATAGTTTGATTTTATAACACTTCTAGAAAATGTAAACCCTTAAAATAAAAAATATGACAAATTTTATTTGCGAGAATTTGAAATGTTCATAGTGGCGTTATATCAATACTAGATTGCACATAACGGCTAGAAGTCGATTTTTCCAGTTTCTAACGTTTCTAGGCGGTTCTAGAAGCAGCCTAGACGGTTTCTTGCTTGGTTGGGGAGGTTCTATAAGGCGGGATAAAAAAATATTCGCTTTTTTCTTAAATTTTTGAGAAAATATCGGTTTTTTTATTTACAGATGAAAGTATATATTATAAAATAATCTCATTATTTATAGAGACAGCAAGCGTTTGATAATTTTACCTTGTACTATAATGTCATTTGATGTGCCTTTTACCTTACCAAAACAGTAATCTACATATTTCGCTATGAGCGTAATACATACCAACAATGGGTTGGATAATGAGGAATTATTTAATGTTCCCGCTGCCGCACCCAGCATGATTAAACGCAGTGGTTTCTGCTCCCCCTTGCTGTCAAGGCGTTTTTACCGCCCTTTTGGGTTATTTTACCATAAAATGAGGGGGGTGTATAGTGTCTTTCAATCGAAAGGGGGGTAAAAACCCGCTTTTGGGGGGGGTTAGGGGGAAAGCGCCTTCTTCTGCTTTTCAATATAGCCATTCTGTGCGGTAGGTAAATTGGCTAACCGTTGCTTGAGCAGTGATTTTTCTATGGGGTCTATGCCCGGCGTACGCAGCATATTTTTTATGCGGGTTATGTGTGATGAGCAGGCGATGTGGAATGAGTCTTTGGGGTAGCCGCCGCCTACTCGGTATTTTTTGTTGTGGGGTATGATTTGTTCAGCGCCTTTATACAGGGT
>JGI24698J34947_10000073_pt1 | contig 32099 bp, 20 predicted proteins | sample TergutMp193P3_FD_34947 | JGI IMG/M metagenome (IMG submission 34947) | reverse complement strand
GGCGTCGCTCTGTGCGCTGACCAGCATGGCGCCGGCCATTGTCGGGTCACGCGCCACAGCCGACGTTTGAAGGTCCTTGAGCCTTTTCTCGTCTTCGGGGGATGCCGTGCAGGTGATACCAAAGTTGACTATCTCTATTCCCCTGCCTTCCCTCCATTTGGAGCTCAGGGCCTCGTTGAGGAGTTCCGCCAGTTTTTCGGTCTGGAATGAAATCTCGTGGTACTCAAGGCCTGTGCCCAGCTTGCCAAGTGACGGTCCGAGGACGGTGATGATCTCGGACTTGAGCTGGCTGTCTATTTTTTCCCTGGTATAATCCTCCTCAACGTTGCCGCACACGTTCGCGAAGAACAGCGCCGGGTTTATCATGCGGAAGGAGTACTCCCCGTTTGCCCGCAGGCTTATAGTCTGGCGGAAATTAATGCTGGGGTCTACCACCAGGTAGGGAATGGGGTTTGGCGTACCGTACTTGTTTCCCATTATTTCCTTCGTGTTAAAATAGTAAATCCTCTGGTCTTTTCCGGGAATGCCCCCGTACTTGATGCGCTCCCCTATGCTCTTGATGGTGCCGATAATGCTCTTGTCCAGGCTTCCGGTAAAAAGGCTGGGCTCGCCCCCCGCGTAGGTGTAGTGCCCCTCTTCGGCACAAAACTCCACAATACGGCCGTTTTCCACGACCATGGCAGCCTGTCCCTTGTTCACCACGATGCCAGAGCCATTGGTGATTATGTTGTCTTCCCCTTTGGTATTGCTGCTCCTTTTGCCTGTCCTTTTCTGGCCTTTAGCGGCCAATACATCCGCCTCCAGGCTTTCACAGACAAAGAACTCAAGCCACTGATCCGCCAGCGTACCCCCGACGGCCCCCATTACTGCCTTAATTAAACCCATATTGACTCCTTAGCTTGGCGATTAAATGTTTCCACGATTATACCATAAATTATACCATAAATAACAAAATTGAGAACTTGTCTATAGAAAATATAAACGTTAGTATGGTTGTATATAAGAAAAGTAGAGGGGTGAGGATATGGCGGCGAAGGAAGAAAATACACGTGATGGAATGAAAAAGGACAAAGGCGAGATATATGGCAATGGCTTTCGGTCGAACGTGAAGCAAACCCCGTTTGCTATACTGAATGCCATACGGGCGTCAATTCAGGTAAAAATTGTCATCGCCATTGTCACCGTCGCGCTTGTGATAATTGTTTTCGGGCTCGTGGTCGGCGGGATGTTCCTGACGGGCAGCATAAGCAGGGCGATGGAGGAGTATATGCTTGTTGCGGTAGACATCGCCGATCAGTTTGTGGTAAAGGAAATCGAACTGCTTAAACTCATGGCGGATGAGGCCGCCGGCGAAATAGACTCATTGTACAGGGTAGGCGAGGCCGAGGGCGTTGCCAACAAGGTAGGCGTACTGGAAAGCATTTGCGCGAAATACCCCGCCTATATTGGCATGGCTGTCTTTAATAGGACAGGCTTGCTGGATTATTGGGCCGAATCCCCCGTGCCGACGGATTTGATTAACGAACCGTTTATGCAGACCGCTTTGGCCGGCCGGCAAGTCATCTCAACCACCATGTACAGTCCCGATGGTACCCTTGTCATGTATGTGTCTTCGTACATGGGAAACGGGCTTGTCCTGGTCGCCGTCCTGCCGGGGTTGCACTTCAGCCGCGTAGTATCCCAGTTTACGTTTTGGCAGGCCGGCCATATATTTATTGATGACAGGGATGGGTATATTATCTCCAATATTGTCCCGGAACGGGTGCTGATGCGCTATAACTTTATTGAAATGGCCAAAATGAACCAAATATACGAAGGTACAAGCTCAATGGTAATGCAAGGGCTCTCCGGAATAAGGGGAACCAGCCGGTTTTCTTCGAACGGTTCGTACTTGGCCGCCTTCCGTCCTGTGTCCAGCCCAAACGAAGGCTGGTTTCTGGGTATAATGGCCCCGCTTGCTGACAGCGCAATAGGCGATATCCCCAGCGGCATCATACTGATAGGGCTGATAACACTGATACTCAGCCTTGTGGCCGCCATCCTCGCAGCGGCCATACTAAAACGCCCATATGAGGAAGTGGACCGCCTCCGGAGAGTGGCCGAAATCGCGTCAATATCAAAATCCACTTTTTTGGCCAACATGAGCCACGAAATCAGGACGCCGATGAACAGCATAATGGGCTTTTCCGAGCTGGCCCTCGACAGCATAATCTCCCCCAAAACCAGGGATTACCTGGAAAAAATCCAGACGAATGCCGACTGGCTTTTGCAGATTATCAACGACATACTGGATATTACCAAAATTGAATCAGGCAAAATGGAACTGGAGCACATTCCTTTTGACCTGCATGATCTGTTTGTCTCCTGTCGTACTTTAATCATGCCGAAAGCCCTTGAAAAGGGCATTGCGCTGCAATTCTATGTAGAGCCTTCGATAGGCAAAATGCCGTTAGGCGATCCGACAAGGCTGCGTCAGGTATTTGTTAACCTCCTCTCCAATGCCGTGAAGTTCACGAATGTAGGCGTGATCAAGCTTCAGGCGGTAATAAAAAGCATGAACGAGAACTCCGTCTCAATGCATTTTGAAGTAAAGGATTCAGGCATAGGAATGTCGAAGGAACAGATAGACAAGATATTCGATCCCTTTATTCAGGCGGACTCCGGCACAACAAGAAAGTACGGCGGGACAGGTCTTGGGCTTTCCATAACCAAAAATTTCATAGAGCTGATGGGCGGAACGCTTTCGGTTGAAAGCACCGTCGGCCTTGGCAGCAGGTTCAGCTTTGATCTGACATTTGAGACCGTGGATATCCCGGAAGAAAAAAGACTCGAAAGGAAAGTCATACTTAACGAGCTTGCAAAGCCGACTTTCGAGGGTGAAGTCCTGCTATGTGAGGACAATGTCATGAATCAGCAGGTTATTTGCGAGCATCTGGCGAGGGTGGGGCTCAGGACTGTGGTGGCCGAAAACGGCAAGATAGGCGTGGACATGGTTCGCGGACGCATCCTGAGCAACGCGAAGCAGTTTGATCTGATTCTCATGGATATGCATATGCCGGTGATGGACGGCCTTGAGGCGGCCCAGAAGATTATTGAATATAACGCCAATGTTCCCATAGTTGCCATGACTGCCAATGTTATGGCTAGCGACAGGGAGATTTACAAGGAAGGCGGGATGATCGACTGTGTCGGCAAGCCTTTCACGTCACAGGAATTATGGCGCTGCCTCTTGAAATACCTCAAGCCTGTGAGCAGGGAAGCGGTTGATGATAGCGGGGAGGTAGACACGAATTTCCAAAAGGACCTTCAGCTTTTCTTTGTGAGAAACAATCAGGAAAAATTTGATGAAATCGTCGGGGCCCTTGAAAGGGAAGATGTAGATTTGGCGCACAGGCTTGCGCACGGCCTTAAAAGCAACGCGGGACAAATTGGAAAACAGGGCCTGCAGCAGGCAGCCGCCGAAGTGGAAGCCCATCTCAAGGAAGGGAGAAACCTGGTCACGGAAGAACTGCTAAGGCGCCTTAAAACAGAAATCGATGCGGTCCTTGCCGAACTTGCCCCCCTGCTTGATGAAGAGGCGAACCAGGATGAGACTGCCGCCTATGAGCCTGAAAAAGTAAGGGAGTTGATTGCCAGGCTGGAACCCCTGCTTGAAAGCGGGAACCCTGAATGCCTTGATTTTGTCGATGATCTTCTCGCCGTACCGGGGGCCGGGACGCTCATCCAGCAGATAAAGGATTTTGACTTTGAGTCTGCCGTTGTTACGCTTGCCGAACTGAAAAAAAACCTTGAATAAAGCGTGTTCAAGGAAAGCCTGAAACACCGGTGGACAAAATAGAGAGAATATGCGTATAGTGTTACAGGATGATACGCAAAAGTTTGCTACGCCTATACAGGACGATCCGCCCGGTCCTATTCGTTGTTTTTCTGGCATTTTTGTTTTTGGCCTGCGGCAGGCCGGCAAACGAGCCGTTTGACGAGACGCTTCATTATGCCTCATTTCGGGATGTTCCCGGTGTGACGGAAGATGAAATAACGGCCATTGAGGCTCTTCAGAAACAAATCCCATCCTTTGTTTACGGAATGACGCTGAGTACGGAGGCATTTGAACAAAACGGTGCGGTAGGGGGGTTTTCAACCCTTTTTTGCGAGTGGCTCACCCGTCTGTTTGACATTCCGTTTGAACCGGTTATCCAGGAGTGGGGTGATTTGATCTTGGGACTTCATAGCGGTTCAATTGATTTTTCAGGCGATTTGACCCCTACCGATGAGCGCCGCCTGACGTATTATATGACCGGCCCCATCGCCCAGCGTACGCTGAAATACTTCCGTATAAAGGATAGCCCGCCCCTTTCGGAAATCGTGGAAACGCGGCTTCCGCGTTTTATCTTTTTGGAAGGTTCCGCCGCGTATAATCAGGTGCTCTCTACCGGGATATACAGTCTGGTTGATCCTGTCTTTGTAAGGGACTTTGATTCAGTCTATGAACCGCTCAAGAGAGGGGAGGCCGATGCTTTTCTTGCGGAAAACATCGTGGAAGCCGCGTATGACGCCTACGGCGATGTAATCACAGAAGATTTTTTCCCTATGGTTTACAGCCCTGTTTCCCTTACTACGCAGAATGCGGCCCTCCAACCCATAATCGCGGTAGTGCAAAAAGCCCTGCGTAACGGCGGCCCCCGCCATCTGAGCAGCCTTTACAACCAGGGGCAGCGGGAGTTTTTAAGGCACAAATTGTTTGTCCAGCTCACCGAAGAGGAAAGGGCTTATATGCAAAATAACCCTGTTATATCGTTTATAGCCGAGAATGACAATTACCCTGTTAGTTTTTATAACAGCCGGGACAAGCAGTGGCAGGGAATAGCTTTGGATGTGTTAAGTGAAATTGAGGCGCTCACGGGCTTCACCTTTGATTTAGCCAATGATCCTGACACAGACTGGCCTACTTCACTCCAGATGCTTGAGGATGGAAGGGCTTCCATGATCACCGAGCTGATCTACTCNGAAGAGCGGAAAGGCCGTTTCCTGTGGCCGGATTCCGTGATTCTAACAGATGATTATTCCGTGCTCCTCTCAAGGGCNGAGTTCCGTGATATCAGTACCAGCGAGATTTTGTACATGAGGATAGGCCTGCAAGAGGGCACGGCGCACGCTGAATTGTTCAACAACTGGTTTCCGGATCATGAAAATACCGTGGATTATGTAAACTTGCATGACGCCTACAACGCCCTGGAGCGCGGCGAGGTTGACATGGTGATGACGAGCCAGCATGAATTTCTCTACCTGACCAATTACCTCGAGGTTCCCGGTTACAGGATCAATTTCACGTTCGATCGCACTTTCGATTCAACTTTCGGCTTTAACAAAAACGAGACCTTGCTGTGTTCTATAATTGACAAGGCCCTTCATTTGATAGACACAAAGGGGATTTCCGGAAAATGGATGCGCAGGATCTTTGATTACCGGATAAAGCTCGTGCAGGCGCGCACCCCATGGCTTGTCGGCGCGACCGCGCTTGCGTTTGGCATCCTTTTGCTTTTTGTCCTGTTCCAAAAGAAGCGTTTTGAAGGAAGGAAGCTCGAAGCCCTGGTACAGGAGCGCACGGTTGAATTAAACAGGTATCATCGTGAACTGGAAAACGCCCTGGAAGCCGCAAAGGCCGCAAACAACTCAAAATCCGTTTTCCTTGCAAATATGAGCCACGAAATACGGACGCCCATGAACAGCATCATGGGCTTTTCAGAGCTGGCCCTTGACGACGATGTCCCGCCAAAAACCAGGGATTATCTTGCCAAGATACGGACGAACGCGGAATGGCTGTTGCAGATCATTAACGACATCCTTGACATCTCAAAAGTCGAATCCGGCAAGATGGAACTGGAGCGCATTCCTTTTGAGATGCATGAATTGTTTGTAAGCTGCAGAACGCTGATCATGCCGAAAGCCATTGAGAAGGGTATTACGCTCTATTTTTATGTCGAGCCAAGTATTGGAAAAATGCCGTTAGGCGATCCCACAAGGCTGCGCCAGGTGCTTACGAACCTTCTTTCCAATGCCGTAAAATTTACGAACACCGGCATGATCAAGCTTCACGCCGCCATAAAGGAAACGAAGGAAAAAAGCGTCACAATGCACTTTGAGATTAAAGACTCAGGCATTGGCATGACGGCGGAGCAGATTGAGAAGATTTTCGTCCCGTTTGCCCAGGCGGATTCCGGCACAACGCGCCAATACGGCGGCACGGGACTTGGGCTTTCCATAACCAAGAATTTCATTGAGCTGATGGGCGGGAAGCTTTCGGTTGAAAGCACTCCCGGTGTCGGCAGCAAGTTCAGCTTTGATCTGGCGTTTGATACGTTAGATGTCTCAGCCGATGAAAAGTTTGAAAGAAAAATTATTCTTGATGAAATTGAGAAGCCGGTTTTCGCAGGCGAGGTTTTGCTTTGTGAGGACAACGCCATGAACCAGCAGGTCATTTGCGAACACCTGGCCAGGGTGGGCCTGAAAACGGCAGTGGCGGAAAACGGCAAGATTGGCGTTGACATGGTACGAAGCCGAAAGGATAGGGGAAAAAAGCAATTTGACCTTATTTTCATGGATATGCACATGCCAGTGATGGACGGCATTGAGGCGGCAACAAGAATTATCAAGCTTGATCCAGGTATCCCGATAGTGGCCATGACGGCTAACATGATGACCGATGATCTTGAAATTTACAAAATGAGCGGCATGAAGGACTGCGTCGGAAAACCGTTTACATCCCAGGAACTGTGGCGCTGTCTTTTGAAATACCTCAAGCCGCTGAGCGTGGAGACGGCGTCAAAGGGCGCGCAAATTGAGGAGGACGCCGAATTCCGGAAGGAACTCCAGGAGCTTTTTGTAAGAAACAACGAGGGAAGATATGCTGAAATTGTCAAAGCCCTGGAAGCGGAAGATATAGGGCTTGCACACAGGCTCGCGCATAGCCTAAAGGGCAACGCTGGGCAGCTTGGCATGACTGGGTTGCGGCAAGCGGCTGAAAATGTCGAAAGCCTCCTCAAAAACGGAAAGAACCTCGTTACCCAGGGGCAGATGACAACGCTGGAAACAGAGTTGAACGCAGTGCTCTCACGATTCGCCCCTCTGCTTGGCAAGCCTGATGAAAGCCGGCCTTCGGGCGGGGAAGCCCCGGCGCCCCGGACTGAAAAGGTACAGGAATTGCTTGGCAAGCTTGAACCCCTGCTGGAGAGCGGGAATACTGGATGCCTTGCTTTTGTAGATGAACTTCGCGAAATACCGGGAAGCGGGCGGCTTGTACAACAGATAAATGATTTTGATTTTGACCAGGCTGTTGCTACACTTGCCGAATTGAGGGAAAGTCTGAAATAATATAGAGATCAGGAAATAATGGCGGATAAAGGGGGAGATTTGTATGCGATATGGAAATCGGATTATCCGCCTGATATCTTTTGCCATGTTCTTGTCGTTCATTTTTGGGGGCTGCACCGGGTCAGGCAGCGAACATCCGGATGAAGCCTTTCGTTACGCCTCGTTTCGGGATATCCCCGGCGTAACCGGGGATGAAATAGGGGCAATCGAGGCCCTCAAGAGAGAATACAATTCCTTTGTATACGGGATGATTTCGACGACCGAGACTTTCGTGGACTCCTTCAGCGGGAACGGGGAGATAAAAGGGTTTTCCGCCCTTTTCTGCGAATGGATGACCGATCTGTTTGAAATTCCGTTTGTGCCGGTCCTTTATAACTGGGATGATTTGATCGCGAAGCTTGAGGATCAGGAGATTGATTTTACAGGCGATTTGACGTTTACCGAGGAACGCAGTAAAATTTATTTTATGACCGGCGCCATCGCCCAGCGCACGCTGAAATATTTTCGCATCAAGGGCAGCCCGTCCATTATTGAGGTCACGGAAACACAGCCTTTGCGTTTTGTCTTTCTGGACGGTTCCACCGCATATTCCCAGGCAGTTTCCTCCGGGGCATACGATACGTTTGAGGCCCTGTTTGTTGGGGGCGCCGAAGAGGCGTACGATTTGCTGAAGAGCGACAGGGCCGATGCCGTCATTGAGGAAAATGTGCTTGAAGCGGCGTTTGATATTTTCCCCGATATTATTACCGAGGATTTTTTCCCGATGAATTACAGCCCAATTTCCCTGACGACGAAAAACCCGGCCCTGGAACCTGTTATCTCGGTCGTGCAAAAGGCCCTGCGGAACGACGGCCTGCGCCACCTGAACAGCCTTTATAACCATGGATACAGGGATTATTTATCGCATAAGCTATTCTTGCAGCTCAGCGAGGAAGAGCGGGCCTATTTGCGAAATCCCCCTGTTATCCCGGTGGGCGTAGACCCCGGCAATTACCCTGCCTGTTTCTATGACAGACACGAAAAAAAATGGATGGGGATTTTCCTTGATATACTTGATGAAGTAGCTTCGCTTACCGGATTGACCTTCCGGCGCGTCAATGACGAATATGCGGACTGGACCACGTTGTATCAAATGCTGGCTAGTGGGGAGATCGCGATTGTCCCGGAATTGACCCAATCGGACGAGCGGGTCGGCCAGTTTTTATGGCCGAATACGGTNCAGATGATCGATTACTATTCACTGATTTCCAGGTTTGATTACCCCAATATCAAAGCCTACGAGATAATATTCGTCAAAGTGGGCCTGGCAAGGAATACCGACTATGCCGCGGTTTTCCGAAAATGGTTTCCCACCCACATGAATACCGTTGAATATGATACCATGGAAGAGGCATTCGCCGCCCTGCAGCGCGGCGAGATCGACATGGTGATGGCAAACCAGAAGAGGCTTCTGTATCTGACAAATTACCTTGAGTCCCCGGACTACAAGATCAATGTCCTGTTCGATCAGCCCCTGGAAATAAAATTCGGGTTGAACAAGGATGAAGTCATCCTTTGTTCCATTATTGACAAAGCCCTTGATATGGTTGATTTGCGGGGCATATCGGATCAATGGCTGCGAAGGACCTACGATTACCGCAGCAAGGTAATGGAAGCGCGGTACCCATTGCTAATCGGTTTGCTGCTTTTGTTTTTGGCAGTGCTTTCCCTCGTTGCCGTCCTTTTCGCGAGAAGCCGCCGTACCCGCAAACGGCTGGAGAAGCTTGTCAGCAGGCGGACACACGAACTTGAACTCCAGACATCCAAGCTTAGGACAATACTTGATTCACTTCCCGATATCGTATTCTGCAAGGATTTGGGTTTAAGGTATACGCAGTGCAACAAAGCCACCGAAGAATACAACGGCGTTCTTGAAAAGGATATTATAGGGAAAGACGATTTTGAAGCCTTCGGATTCAAAGCCGATGTGGCGGAACGGATCATGGAGGCGGATCGGGCCATGCTCAGGGAAGGCCGGAAGACCGTAACCGAAGAATCGGTGCCGTATTACGACGGCGTCACGCGGATTCTGGAAACAGTCAGGTCGCCGCTTTTGCAGGACGGCGCGATATTCGGGCTTATCGTCATAGCGCGGGACATAACAAAACACAAGGAAGTGGAGCGGGAACTTGAACTGCAAACCGCCATGCTTACCACGTTGTTTGACTCAATTCCCGACTTTATTTTCTCCAGGGATTTGAATTCGCGTTATATGCACTGCAATAAAAGCTTTTTGGATCATGTCGGCCACAGCCTGGAGGAAGTCGTTGGGAAGGACGATGCAAGCTTTGGTTTGCCCCCTGAAGCTGTCGCGAAATACAGGGAACTGGATTTATTGGTTATAAACGAATGCAGGCCGTATATGCTGGAAGAGCATATAAAGGGTATTGACGGTTCGAATCCGCTTTATGAAACACTTAAAACGCCGCTAATGCTGGAAGGCAATGTAATCGGGGTTCTGGCCATTTCACACGACATTACAGAACGCAAGGAAATGGAAGAGGCAGCCCTGGCCGCTTCAAGCTCCAAATCCGCCTTCCTCGCGAATATGAGCCACGAGATACGGACGCCTATGAACAGCATCATCGGGTTTTCAGAGCTTGCAATAGATGATGACATCCCTCCCAGGACAAGGGAATATCTCGGTAAGATCCTTGAAAACGCCGAAGGCCTGTTGCAGATAATAAATGACATCCTTGATATATCTAAAGTTGAGTCAGGAAAAGTGGAACTTGAGCGCATTCCTTTTGACATGCATGAATTGTTTGCAGTGTGCAGAACCTTGATCATGCCGAAGGCCCTGGAAAAAGGCATTTTGGTGCATTTTTACGCCGAACCGCCAGTGGGCAGGATGCCGTTAGGCGACCCCACAAGGCTCCGTCAGGTGTTTGTGAATCTCCTTTCCAATGCCGTAAAGTTTACGAATTCCGGCATAGTCAAGCTTTACGCGGAAGTAAAGGAGGCTGCTGAAAAAACAGTCACAATGCATTTTGAAGTAAAAGATACGGGCATCGGCATGACCCCGGAACAGATTGAGAAAGTATTCGATCCTTTCACGCAGGCTGAATCGGGCACGACGCGGCAATACGGCGGTACAGGGCTTGGGCTTCCAATTGCCAAAAATATGGTAGAATTGATGGGCGGGACACTGTCGGTTGAAAGCACACCGGGGGTAGGCAGCAAGTTCAGCTTTGATCTGAAATTTGATACAATAGACGTGCCCGACGGGGTATTGCCCGGGAAAAAAATCATACTCAATGAATTTGAGAAGCCTGCTTTTGAAGGGGAAGTCCTTCTATGCGAGGATAATGCAATGAACCAGCAGGTCATTTGCGAACACCTGACGAGGGTGGGCCTTAAAACCGTTATTGCCGAGAACGGGAAGATAGGCGTTGAGATGGTACGGAGCCGGAAGGAAAAGGGGGAGAAGCAGTTCGATCTGATCTTCATGGATATGCATATGCCGGAGATGGACGGCCTTGAAGCCTCCGCCAAAATACTAGAGCTTAAAACGGGCGTGCCCATAATAGCCATGACGGCTAACATAATGGCAAATGACAGGGAGCTTTACAGGATGAACGGCATGAATGACTGTGTTGGCAAGCCGTTCACTTCCCATGAACTGTGGCGTTGCCTGATGAAATTCCTTGTACCGGTGAAATGGAAGAACACGAAGAATGGGGCGGAAGGCCAATTTGAGAACGACACCGAATTCAGAAGGGAACTTGAATCCGTGTTTACAGAAAGCAACCGGGGAAAATATAATGAAATAATCATGGCCCTGGAAACCGGCGACATAAAACTTGCCCATAGGTTGGCGCATACCCTGAAGAGTAACGCCGGGCAGATTGGCAAAACCAGCCTGCAATCAATCGCCTCTGATGTTGAATACAGTCTTAAGGATGGGAAAAACCTGGTAACGGAAGAACAGCTTAAGAACCTAAAAACCGACCTGGATATGGTTCTGAATGAACTTGCACCCACGCTTAAAGAATCCGCAGCAGAACGGCCTTTTGGGATCCCCGAGCCGGATAAGATGCGGGCGTTGATTGAAAAGCTGGAACCAATGCTTAAAGGGGGAAATTCCGAATGCCTTGATTATTTAAGCGATCTTCAAATGCTGCCGGGAAGCGGGCGGCTGATTCAGCAGATGAATGATTTTGACTTTGAATCTGCGCTCTCCACGCTTTTGGAACTAAAAAAAGGATGGATTTAAATTATGGAAATGGAAGAAAAAAACAGCCTGCTTATTGTTGATGATGAGAATTCCAATCTCAAAGTGCTAACCCAAATATTGGGACAGGATTATACCATTTATACGGCAACAAACGGAAAAAGGGCCGTTGAGAGGGCCAGGCAATATCTGCCGGATCTCATTTTGCTGGACATCCTTATGCCTGAGATGGACGGGTACCAGACGCTTGCCGCGCTCAAAACGAATGACAGAACCCAAAGGATTCCTGTTATCTTTATCACGGGACTTGACAGCTTTGAGGATGAGGAGAAAGGGCTGGATATGGGGGCCGCGGATTTCATACATAAGCCTTTTAGCGCCAAGATTGTTAAATCAAGGATCCGCAATCAGATACAAATCGTCAATCAAATCCGCGCCATAGAGCTATATGTTAAAGTAGCCGAAGACGCCAACCATGCAAAATCCGCTTTTTTGGCGAAGGTGAGCCATGAGATACGCACGCCTTTGAACGCTATTTTGGGCATTTCGGAAATACAGCTCCAAAACGAAAAACTCTCACAGGAGTTAAAGGAAGCTTTAACCAGGATCATGAATTCCGGTGACTTACTCCTTGGAATTATCAACGATATACTTGATATGTCCAGGATTGAGGCCGGGAAGCTTCAATTGACCCTGACAAAGTACGAAGTCGCAAACCTTATCAATGACACCGTTTTTCTGAACATGATTAAATACGAGAGCAAGCCGATTGAATTCACCGTGAGCGTGAGTGAAAATATTCCGTCCATGCTTTTTGGCGACGAGCTTCGCATAAAGCAGGTGTTGAACAACCTTCTTTCCAACGCTTTCAAATATACTGACTCGGGGGAGGTTAAGCTGACGGTTGGCATGGAAGCCCCCATGGTTTCCTCTGGTGATGCGGTAACGCTGGTTTTCCATGTGAGCGATACCGGACAGGGAATGACCCAGGAACAGGTTAGTAAGCTGTGGGACGACTATTCCCGTTTCAATCTTGAGGCCAACAGGACAACCGAGGGCATAGGCCTTGGCATGAGCATAACGCGAAGCTTAATAGATGCGATGAACGGCGAGATTCTCCTGGAGAGTGAGCCAGGCAAGGGCACGTTGTTTACGGTTCGCCTGCCGCAGGGCAATGTCGGCGCACCGGCGCTTGGAAATGAAGCGGCGGAGAGGCTGCGGAAATTCCGTTCAAATTTTTCGGCAAAAACGAAAAAGACCCAGATTAAGCGCGAATCAATACCTTTTGGGAAAGTCCTTGTCGTGGATGACATGGAATTGAACCTGTATGTAGTCAAAGGAAAGTTGACGCCTTACGGATTAAAAATTGACACGGCGACAAGCGGGTTTGAGGCCATTGAGAAAGTAAAGAACAACACGTACAACATCGTGTTTATGGATCATATGATGCCAAAAATGGATGGCATTGAAGCAACCCGTGAGATTAGAAAGCTCGGGCAGAAATATGAGGAACTCCCAATCATCGCGATAACGGCTAACGCTGTTTCCGGCGTGAGGGAAATGCTTCTGGAAAACGGGTTCAACGGTTTTATTTCAAAGCCGATTGATACGCGGGAACTGGATGAAATACTGAAAAAATGGATGTCGCCGGAAAAGGAACCTGCTTAGCCTTATGTTGTTCAACGATGTTTACCGTCCCGACGCGAAAGTAGCCCGTTTTTTAAACGTACTTGTACTTTCCGGGGTGGCTTACGGTCTTTACCAGGGAATCCAGAGCAATTACCTTGCGGAAATCATTAAGATTACCCCTTTTGAACGCGGGATAGTGGAGTTTTTCAGGGAAATCCCCGGACTCTTGCTGGTCTTTTTCCTTGCCCTGATGTACAGGTTCTCCGACTCGAGGATTTTCAAAATCGGCAATGCGATTATGACCGGGGGTATGATCGGGCTCCTCCTGACAAGCTTGAGCGATTTCTTCATGACAAAATTATTCGTTGTTGTGTTTATGGTCCTTTTCAGCACCGGGGAACACATCATCATGCCGGTAAGGACCATCATCTCCCTTGATCTCGCAAAACGGGAAAAAGCCGGGGTTTCCCTGGGTTTAACAAGTTCCATCAACCAAGTCGGCCATATTGTTGGAAACTTTCTTGTAATGGCCGTGTTTCTGATTCTTGCCCGCATTGGTATTGGCCGAACGGATATTTTGGGATACAGGGTTGTTTTCGGCGTTTCCGTCGCCCTTATGGTTACAGCCTTCATGGTGGCCCTGGCCCTTAAGGAAACCACGCTAAAGTCGCAGAGGCGGCGTTTTTACTTCGCGAGAAAATTCCGCAAGTACTATATGCTGGAAGTTTTTTACGGCTCCAGAAAGCAGATCTTCCTGACTTTTGCGCCATACGTGCTGGTCCTTCATTACGGGGCGGATCCCTCGGTCATTTCCCTGCTTTACGCGGTTTGCGCCGGATTCGGGATAATCTGCGGTCCCATGATGGGAAGGATCATCGACAAGCTTGGGTATAAAGTAGTAATGGTGGGGGACACCCTCATCCTCATTGTGGTCTGCTTCCTCTACGGTTTTGCCCACAGGCTTTTCTCCCCAGGGGTCGCCTTCATTGTTGTTTGCAGCAACTTCGTGCTGGATTCGATAATTTCCATGGCAAGCATGGCAAGCAACGTCTATGTTCAGCGCATTGCCTCAAGCCAGGAGGAGATTACCGCCACCCTGTCCACGGGCGTTTCGGTAAACCACCTCATAAGCGTTCTCATTGCCCTTTTGGGCGGATGGATTTGGAGTGTTACCGGCATTGAGGTTCTCTTTTCCCTCTCCGCTTTCCTGGGGCTTATGAACAGCATCTATGCGGCAACGATCAAGAAAAGTGAAGAGTATAAAGCGGAAGAGACGGCGGCTTAGCCTGAATTCAGTGAAAGATTTTTATTACAAACCAATCTCTTCTCACGGAGGCACGATGCGCAAAAATTAGCGTGTTTCATTTATTAATCTCCGTGCCTTTGAGCCTCCGTGAGAGGATTAATGTAGTCAGCCCTTTATCAAGCCTTCTACAGTCATATAAACAAGGGGGATGAAAATGGCCGGGATAAAATTGGCCACCCTGATCTCCTTTACGCCCAAAAAGTTAAACCCTATTGCCGCTATGAGAAGGCTGCCCACGGCGGACATCTCGCGGATTATGTCGGCGGTTAAGAGGTCCCTGACCGCCATTGCCGCAAGGGCAATAAAAGACTGGTAGAGCAAAACCGGTATGGCGGAGAAAACCACGCCTATCCCCATGGATGCGCCAAAGACTAAGGCGGTAGATCCGTCGAGAATTGATTTTGCGTAAAGTATCTCGTGGTTGCCTATAAGGCCGCTCTGCATGGAACCCACGATAGCCATGGAACCCGTGCAGTAGAGTATACTCGCGCTGACAAAACCCTTCGCGAAGGGACGTTCCTTGCCGCCTCCCATGCCAAGCCGCCGCTCCGCCCAATGGCCCAGCCTGTTCATAAAGCCGTCAATGTTGATGAGTTCCCCAATCATGGCGCCGCCTACCATGCTCATGATCAACAGCAAAGTACGCTGGTTGTCGAATGCGCCTTTAATGCCGACAAAAATAATGGAGACGCCTATTGCCGTTTTGAGAATCTCCTCAAATCTTGGTGGAATGCCGCGCACAAGAAAGCAACCAATCAAAGCGCAGACCAGAACAACTACGGCGTTTACTATGGGTCCTAACATATCGCAATAATTATAACGATTAAAACGCGGCTCGACGACCCCCTGATGATGCGAAATTAGTAGAATTCAACCACGAACCACACGAGCAAACACGAACTTTTGCTTTGACATTTTCTTTTGTTCGTGATGGTTTGTGTTGGTTCGTGGTAAAAATTCCTGATGACAAAATCCTCTTGGTATGCTAGGCTCATTTTATCCTATCGGAAAATTAAGTGGCGGTTAAAACAACGGTTAAGCAAATAGCGGATGAATCTTTTATACTGGCCATAATCAGGATACTGGGCAAGCCATACCTCCGAATAACAGCCCTGCGCTGTGTTGCCTCCATTTTCCGGCATTTCTTTTTTTTGCAGTACCGTGCGGCCCTGCTGCCGGGCCGCATACCCGTGTCCAAAGTTGATCATCCCCTGGACGGCAAGATTCCCTTTCTGCCGGGAAAGGTGAACACCTACCTTGATTTTGTGGCCTTCTGGGTGAGGCCCCTGGGCTTTTTGCTTAAGTCTTGCGGCAGGGGGATTCTGAAGCAGATACGGGACTTTCTTGAAACCATGGGGGATCTTTACGCCTGGGCTGCTGAAGTTTACGGGAAAAACCTTTCAACAACGGAAAGGCCTTTTTACATAGGGCGGCCGCGTTTCCTCCTTATACACGCCCTGGATCCCCACCTCATGTGCATACCAAGCCTCCATGTCATGGTGGTTATACGCACTTACACCCTTTTCAGTGAAATAGTAAAATCAATAGGGGAGGGGTTTGCCCCACAGGCTGAAGAGCTGCGTCGCGGCGCACTTGCAATCACCGAAGCTGTGCTCTATATAAAGCAGCACAGCGTTAACTGCATTTCTGCGGCAATGTATGCCATGACCAGGTTTGATCATGATCTTTTCCCGCCTGCCGAGGCGGAACGCTTCGCCTCCGGTCTCTTTACGCATACGAAGACCACCGGAAAAGAGGATGTCGGTGAAATTCGCGGCGAAATTAGTGACGAAGTTCGCAAGCACATTCTCTCACTGTACCGTAGTTTTGTTTCTGAAGGGGAGTCGTGTGACGATTGGACAGGGCCGCTATTGAATTTTATGACATTGAATGGCAAAACATAATGGAGGGTATTATCGATGAATAAGTATTTTAGGAAGATGACAGGTAAACTATGCTACCTGTCCCCGATTGATGTAAACGATGCTGAAAAATTTACAGAATGGCTTAATGACCTGGAAGTCACGCAGCATTTGATGCTTTACCCGCATATAATTAATACCGAAAACGAAAAAGGGTTTCTGGAAAAACTGTCCAAAGAACACAATTACTCAATAATTGATATTGATACCAATGAATTGATAGGAAACTGCGGATATGCAAAAATTGACCATATAAACCAAACAGCCGAAATCGGGATATTTATCGGGAACAAAAAATACTGGAATCGGGGTTATGGGACAGAAGCCCTTAGCCTGCTGCTTGATTACGGTTTTAAGGCGTTGAATTTTCACAATGTATTCCTCCGGGTATATTCATTTAATGAAAGGGCAAAGAAGTGCTATGGGAAAATAGGTTTTAAAGCCATCGGTAAAAATCGCGAGGCATTGTTGCGGGACGGTAAACGGCATGACATAATTCTTATGGATATATTGCGGGATGAATTCCTGAAAGAATAGCCCCATAAAAGCAGCCCATGCCAAAGAAGATCATTTTACTGGTTTTACTTTTTTCCGCCTGCCTTGTCCTCGCCTGCGACCTGGAGGGGCATTTCGATTTTGATGTTTCCAACCATGAGGAAGAGCTTCTATATATAGGCTGCTATGACGCTATTAACCTGGGGCCGCACACAATTGAATACATCCTGACCAAAGAAAGGGCGGAGGCCACTGGCACGAGGCGGCCGAATGTGCGATTTTCGCAAAACAGGGACGGCGGTGTATTGCAAAATTTGCTGCTAGAAAATGGCTATTCATTGCCTTCACATGGTGATTATTCCTACTCAGGCTACGACAGAGGGCACATGGCCCCTAACGCCGATTTTAATGATACATACGAGAACGCTGTTATGACTTTTTTTATTGCCAATATCTGGCCTCAAACACCGAGGGTTAACAGGTCAGAATGGCTTATAACAGAGAATGAAACCAGGAGGCTGGCATCGGAATACCTTGCCGTGAGGGTAATTATTATCGTTGACGAATTCACGGAGAATAAGGTTAAAGACATACAAATCCCGCTCGTCTTTAAGAGAAGGGTCTATGATGTCTATACAGGTGAATTGGTATACGCGATTGATATCTATCAGGACGAATAAAACCACGGAGAACATGGAGGAATTCACGGAGTATCACGGAGGAAGAATAAAATCAAACCAAAACTCCGTGAAACTCCGTGTTCTTTTCTCCGTGAAACTCCGTGGTTAATATGACCTACCTCGTGAGCCTCGTAATAAGATCCATTATCTGCTGTCCGCCTGCGGCTGGTGTAACCCGTCCGTACGCGACTTGCTGATAAATAAGGAAGAGACCGCTGTTGAACTCCGAGTCGTTGGGTATATTTGGATTGGGGGGAGAAGCGTGCCTGCCAGCCACGTCAAGATATGCGTTAATCCTGCGGGTGAGTTCGTCACCGGCAACTGCGGCCCTGGTGGACGGCGTAATCGGTGTTCCCGGGTCAGCGCCCATTATCGCCCATGCCCTCGGATCGTTGATTCTAAAATTGATGTATTTGGCGGCTGCTTCGGCGTTCTTCGAGTTCTTGTTAATCCCTATCATCTGGCTCGCGTTGCTCCACAGGCCGTTGCTTGCCACTGCGTTGGGGAGTTCGATAAGGTCAAGGGCATCCTGGGTGGCGTTCTGGTAGTTGATGAGCTGGTTTGTGTAGATATAACAAACGGCGGTTCTGCCGGCGATGAGGGACGAAGAGGATTCATTGGTTTCGGCGTAGTCGGCGGCAACGGCTGCCGGAGGGACAAGCCCGGCCGTGCGCCAGCGGGCCCACAACTCAAGGTACTGCTGAGCCGCGGCGGCGGTCATGCGGGTTTGCGTACCGGTCCAAATTGGAGTACCGTTTTGGCCAGCCCAGTAGCCGAAGAACGCCGATCCTGATGCGGTGGAACCGTTATCGGTTATGGCATAGGTGCCTTGTGGAAGCCTCGCCTGTACTGCGGTGAGCCACGTTTCAAATTCAGCCCAGGTCATGGATATGTTCGGCAGGGGGGCGCCAACCCTTTGCAGAAGCGATCTGTTGTAAACCAGGCAGGGCATATTTGTTCCCATGGGAAGCGCGTACAGGACGCCGCCTCTTGTCCCGGCGGCGATAGCCCCGGTATCAACGGTTGTAATATCCAGGACCCCGCTCCTTGTAAACTGATCCAATGGAAGAAGGTACGGGCTGGGATCGGTATCATCCACGCCAAGGTTGGTAAAATAACCGCCCAACTGGACAATGTCAGCCGCGTTGCCGCCTGCGAACTGGGTCAGGAATTTCTGGAAATGCTCGTTGGTCCCAGGCGCTGGTTCGCCGGCCACAATGATACCCGTCTCTTCCGTGAAAATATCGGTACCGCGTTGGTAATTCCTGATACGGTTTTCACCGCCCCAGAAAGACCAGCGGACTACACTGGCGCCGGCCGGAGCGGTCGTTGCCGAGGAACGGTTTCCTCCGGCAAAAATTACGGTACTTGCCACAACAAGCACCGCCAAAAGCAGAATAATTCTTTTCATGCTAACCTCCAAAAAATATATTGCAAGGGCAAACTACCCCTTGATTCCGGTTGTTGAGATACCCTGAACAAAGTACTTTTGCAGGGAGAAAAACAGAATAAAGCACGGAAGCAGCGACAGTACCGACATGGCGAACATGGGCCCCCATGAGGAAACGCCCGTGGAATCCAGGAACAGCCGCAAACCCATTGGAACCGTGTACTTTTCCGGGGAATTGAGGTAAAGCATCTGGCTGAAGAAATCGTCCCAGGTCCACAGGAACTTGAATAGCAGGGTGGTGATAAGTGGGGGTATGCTTAATGGCATGATTATCCTCAAATATATCCCGAATTTATTGCACCCGTCCATCCTGGCCGATTCATCCATGTCCATCGGAAGGCTGCGAATGAACTGTACCATCAGGAAAATAAAGAAAGCCTCCCCCCCGAAAAACGAGGGGACTATAAAGGGATAGAAGTTATTGATCCAGCCGAATGAGCGGAATATTATGTAACGCGGGATAGTCTGGACATGGCCAGGCAGCATCATGGTCATCAGCATCATTGCAAACCAGAATTTATTTCCGACAAAACGCAGACGCGCGAAGGCATAGGCTGTAATGGAACAGGCGCAGGCGTTAATCACCGTACATGCGATGCAGATAATAAAGGAATTGACAAAGAATGTTCGAAAGGGAACAATGCCGATTCCTTCCCATCCTTTGACGTAGTTCTGCACGGTCCATACCTTGGGCAGGAGGCTGGGATCGCTGAATATCTGGTTGCCTTGCTTGAAGGACGCCATAATAAGCCAGAGAACCGGGTAAAGCATTGCAAAGCCGATAACGATGATAGCGATATGCGTTAACGCTAACTTTGTTAGCGACGCGACCCTTAAAACGCCGCCTGTCTTGCTCATTCACCGCTCCCGTAAGTCACCAGGGAACCGGAAAGCTTAAAGGTCATAAAAGTAAAAAACGCGATAATGATGAGGAGTATCCACGCCATGGCATTGGCATACCCCATCTGCATGTAGCCAAATCCCCGGATATAGAGGTACAGGCTGTAGAACATGGTAGAGTCGATTGGGCCTCCGGTACCGCCTGAGATGATGTATGACTGCGTGAACGACTGGAAGGCGCTGATCATCTGCATGACAAGGTTAAAAAAGATAATGGGCGAAAGGCACGGCATCGTAATGGAAAAAAATTGCCTCATCTTTCCTGCGCCGTCCACGCTGGCTGCCTCGTAATACTCCGACGGGATCTGCTTGAGCCCCGCGAGGAAGATGATCATGGGGGAGCCGAACTGCCATATCGCAAGGAGCACCAGCGTGTAGAGCGAATATTCAGGGGTGGAGATCCACGACGGGGGATTAAGTCTCCCCTGGGAAACTGCCCGTAAAAGGACATTGACGACGCCGTCCGTCGAAAACAACTGCCGCCATAGCACCGAAATTGCAACCGACCCGCCAAGGAGGGTAGGTATATAGTAGACGGTACGGTAAAAGGGTATCATCCTTAATTTTTGGTTCATAATCATGGCAACAGCCAGGGCGAAAATCAGCTTGCCGGGCACTGCGACAAATACAAAGTTGAGGGTGACAAAAAGCGAATTGAGAAAGCGTTCATCCTTGGGGAAATCGGCGTTGCCAATGAACATGACAAAGTAATTCCGCCACCCTATCCACCGCGGGGGCTGTATGATGTTGTACTGCGTAAAGGAAAGATAAAATGAATAAACTACAGGGAAAATCACAAGGAGAAAGAAACCTAAAAGCCAGGGAAGAAGGAATAAATAGGAAGTGGCGTTATCTTTTAACTGTCTTGCCAGGGAACCTTTACGCTTTACGGCTTTTATGCTCATATATTCCCGATATTGTATAACAGCGATCCGGTTTTTTCAAGCAATTTGAAGGCTAAATTTGGGAATTCCTAAAAGCCAGCCAAAATGCTTAAAAGCAGAAGATCATATATCTGATAAGCATATTTAGACGCTTTTTTCTCATGTAACACCGTATTTTGACAAAGTGTTTAGAATTTCCTGTCTTTTTATAGAGGGATAGACCCGTTGTATATTCACAAGATCATCCGGCCTTTCAAGAATTTTCACCACATTATCAAGTGAGGGATCAATGTCAAAATCTCCCAGTATTTTTTTTCCGGCCCTGGATATCCTGGTATAGAGCTCATGCCAGTTTTGTTTTAAGGCGTTTCCCGCGCCAGGTACCCACTGAATGCCTTTAATCGCGTCCATGGAAAGAAGGCTCTCAAGGTGAGGCAATTCCCCGATACCGTCCAGATGATAAAAAGGCTTTGCCAGTTTAGACGCCATTTGGGACAGATCATCTTTGACAAATTCATTAAACATTTCAGGACTGATCATGAAGCTGAAATCGCATTGAAGTATATAGGAAGGTTCTTCGGAGAAAATGGAACTCCAATCTGAAAAACCTTGCTGCGACTTGATGATTTCAATAATTTCATCATAAACCCGTTTCCAGATGCCGGCAATCTCCTGTACAAGACGCTTGACTTCATCCGGTTGATCAACAAGGCTTAAGAGTAAATCCTCTGTTGTAAGAAAAGACGCCAGCACGTCAAGGGTGCCCCCCAGATCAGTCATAGCCATACAAACGCTGCCGCCCCATTTGCGCATACCGGCGTGGTAAATTTCCTTAACCCTGTTGAGCCAAATGTTGTCCGTATCATAGCTGAAGTGAAGCTCCGAAACCGGTATCCGCTTTGAGGGACGAAACCACACAGTATCCGGCCGTGATTCCGGTAAAGCTCCCAGAAAAGCGGCAAGAACACCCGGACCGAAATGCGCCATGTTCACCCAGGGAAAACTATCTCCCAGAAATTCCAGACAGGAGAGGTCATGATCCATCCGATCAACTATTTGTTCAGGGCTTATACTCAAGTCCAGACAATTCGAGAATGCCGGAGATGGAATGGCCGGTTCCGGGCGTCCGCTCTTTTTATTCCCTATTGCGTACGGCAGGATAGGCCGGCCTAATTCTCCCTTCCACCATTTCCGGTAATTACCGCGAACACGCTCCCACTGTTTATCGCTGAAATGGGTCATCCCGCTCTCCTGAACCTTGCTTTAGTACATCCCTTCCGCTATTTGCCGGGTAATCTCTACAGCCTTGCGGGTCTTACTCAGGTTCCCGTGAAGCGTGTAGATATCACGAAAGATAAACTCTGCCTTTACGCGGCGATTCAGAAGGGCGGCGGTCGATTTGATATAAGCCGTAAAGGCTTCTTCATCAAACTCCGCTTTGATTCCGATGTAGTTAGGCGAAGGCTTCCGTGAATAAATAATTTTTTCCCCCGCAAGGCGCTCGGCCATGAAGGCTTCGTCGCACCATGGAGAAATTGATATTTTTCGCAGATTGGGAAGCCGGGAAAGACTTTTGTCCCAATAGGCGTGGACAGGCTCACAACAGCCGTAGTAAACAAGACCGAATTCTGCCGCCAGCTTTTCGCAGGAAGGATAGATGAATTCGGCAAATTGATCCGGTGAAATACCGATGCTTTCCTGGCTGTTGACATGGCCCCAGGTATCACGGGAACGGACTTTCCCGGCAAAGCCCCCGGCGGGAAGCTCATCGGAAAAACAGTAACTTCCGGACCCCATATAATCGTTGCCATTGTTGAGAAGCAAAAGACCTTCTTCCTCCTGCCAACGGAGGCAGCGAATGAGATCTTCCGTCACAAGGCGCATGAACTCCTGAAACTCATTGGGTTCGTTCATCATGGCGCAGTACATGTTTTCCATGCCCATGATTTCCACCACGTGCTGGGTTGGGGTCATGAACCATTGGTTAAACGGATTTTTCTTTACAAGAGGCAGAATGTCCCCCAGAACGTCGCCGGTCATTTTCTCGTACGCCCCGGTTTTTTCCCGCTCGAAGGCATAAACCGAAGGCCGTATCAGGGGAAGACCCTCTTCCAGGGTTTCGAAGACAGGCTCGATGTGAAAGCCCACTCCTTCCGCGGCGTTTACACGTTTCCACTTGAGACCCAAAAAATCCGTACTTATGGCGTAGTCTACGGCAAAGAAACCGGGGACCACTTTGTCATCGTCAAAGGTCTCGTACGCGGCAATGATCTGGGTAAGCTGCCGTTCCATGTCAGCCGCCAAAGGATGGGCGCAGCGCCGTGGAGGCAGGATGTCACCCGCAAAAGTCCACTCCTCCATGACAACCATTGGCCGTTCACCCTCCAGACGGTTATGGAGGATCCAGAGCCGTTCGCGTTCGGCCATAACCGGGAGCGTCGAATATTCAAGCTGTTTTTTCGCCAAATCCCGAAGGTATTCTCGTTCTGAAACAGGTATCGGTTCGTCCATGTTCATTTTTAACCCCATCAGGNAAACATTATCAAGCGGCCCTGATTTGAGTAAAACACATTAGGTGAAACATAATCAAGCGNCGAACANGCACTGCAGCCAACCTGAAAGTCAAGGTNATTTCCTCATTTATTTTCATTCCCATTTTGACTTATTTGGTTTATGATTGAAGACAAAAACATAACGGAGGAATTCTATGGCTAAATTCGCGTTTATCGGCGCCGGCAGTTTTGGTTTTACGAGGACACTGGTTCGGGACATCCTGACATTCGACGCGTTCAAGGACGCCACCATCGCGCTCATGGATATTGATGAGCAGCGTCTCGGCTACATAACAAAGGCGGTTGACAAGATTGTCAAAGCCGGAAATTACGGGGCCAGGGTCATTTCGACAAAGAACCGCGCCGAAGCGCTACAGGGAGCCGACGGGGTGCTTTGTACCATACTCAACGGCGATGTGGATGTCTGGCGTTATGATATTGAAATTCCCAAGGCATACGGTGTTGACATCAATGTAGGCGATACCCGTGGACCCTCCGGTATTTTCCGTGCAATAAGAACCATTCCGGTAATGCTGGATATATGCAAAGATATAGAGAAGTATTGCCCCAATGCGGTATTTCTCAACTATACCAACCCCATGGCTATGCTGTGCAGGGCCATGCAGAGCAAGTTTCCAAATCTCTTGATCTCCGGTCTTTGCCACAGCGTACAGGGTACCGCCGAGATGCTTGCCCGCTGGATAGGGGCCAGGGATGACGAGATCAGCTATACCTGTGCGGGTATTAATCATCAAGCTTTCTATATTGACTACCGGTGGAAGGGTAAAGACGCCTATCCCCTTCTCAGGGAAGCCATGAAAAATCCCGTGATTTACAACGAGGAACAGGTGAGGAACGAAATGTTTCTTCTTTTGGACTACTACCCGACCGAATCGTCCGGGCACAATTCGGAATACAATGCCTGGTTCCGCAAGCGTCCCGACCTCATCGAAAAGTTCTGTATCCATGGTACGGGGTGGAATCCCGGCTCTTACGCCTATATTTTGAACGAATACCAGAGCAGGAAAGGTACCTGGCAAAAGGAAATAGAGGACTGGCTCAATANGACCGATATCGATTTGACCCGGGGTCATGAATACGCGGCGTATATTTTCAACGCGGTTTTTGGAGACAAGACCCTGTACAAGTTCAACGGGAATGTACTCAACAAAGATCTCATAGATAATCTGCCCCGGAACGCGTGCGTGGAAGTGCCGGTGCTCGCGTCTCCCCACGGGTTTGAACCTATCAAGGTAGGCAAGCTTCCGGATCAACTTGCGGCTCTTGTGCATACAAGTTCCATTTGCGAGGAATTGGCGGTGGAAGGTTCATTGGCCGGCGATGCCAGGAAAGTGTACCAGGCCATTGCTTTTGATCCCCTTAGCTCCGCGGTACTGGGTATACAGGAAATAAAGGAGATGACCGCTAAAATGTTCAAGCAGAACAAGGATTACCTTCCCCAGTTTTCAAGTTTTGATTTGGGTTGAAGTTTTATCTCTGCCAGTAGCTCCTGTTTTTGAATTTCCCCGGGGAAAGGCCGTAATGCTTTTTGAAAATTCTACAGAAGTAGTTTACATCCCGGATGCCTACCATGTCCGCGGTTTCCTTTATTGTGATGGCTTCATTCTGAAGCAGGCTTACGGCGGCTTTCATCCTCTGCTCCTCAAGGTATCTTCGGGGGCTCATCCCCGCGTTCCTGGTAAAGAGCCGGGTAAAATGGGAGCGGGAAAGGCGCATGAGACCGGCCATTTCTTCAACAGGAATGTCCCGATGCAGGTTGTCATTAAGCTGAACCAGCAGTTCCTCAAAGGAGCATAATTCCCCCGCTATTTCCGAATTCCCGGTTTCTTCAAGAAGGGACATACAGAGGGCATAACTTTGGGAGGAGTTGTTGAAGGGATTGCTGATTTTTTGGTCAAAAAGTTCATGAATAAAGTTGTGAAAAAGTTTCATTGTTCTGGGGATTTCCTCAGCGGGAATTATGTTTCCCCTGCGGCTTTCAACCAGTTTTATGGTTCTGTAGCTCTCTTTCCCGACCATTACCAGGAATACGAATTCCCATTGATCCGAAGTTTCAGGAAGATAATAGATCTCTTCCCCGGGTACAGCGAGGATCATTAGGGCGCCTGGCAGGATATCTTCGCTTCTGTGGTTTTTGTCTATGCGTCCACGGCCCCCAATGGTATACTGCCAAACCATATATGAAGAAACATGGGGACGCTTGCCGTCGTTATAGTAATCTCTTGTTAGCTCCCTGCTGTGCCCCGAAAGCGTGGTTATGGCATGAAGATGTAATTTTCTTTCGTCATACCGTGAACTCACCCGAGTGAGGGGAAGATCGGAAAAATCGTAGATCATCTTTCAAGTATACACATTTTGCGGAACTAGGAAAGCCTAAAAGTGCTATAAAAAGCACAACTTTTCTATTTTGCTTTTTGATTACATATGTCATCCTTATATAATGAATGATTCCTCTATCCTTGAAGTAAAGGATCTTCATGTCCAGTTTCATCTGGAGATGGCGACGGTTCGCGCTGTGGATGGTGTTTCTTTTTCCCTGAACCGCAAACGCACCTTGGGGATAGTAGGTGAATCCGGCTGTGGCAAAAGTATTACCGCCATGGCCATCATGCGTCTCATTCAGTCTCCTCCCGGAAAGATCATGGGGGGAAACATTATGCTTCGGCTTCGCAGCGGCGATGTTGTTGACATTAGCTCCCTGAGCGCCAAGGGGCCCGCCATGAGAGGTATCCGAGGCGCAGAAGTCGCCATGATCTTCCAGGAGCCCATGACTTCCCTGAACCCAATTTATACCGTCGGGGATCAGATTGCCGAGAGTGTCATGCTGCACCAGGGGCTGCGGAAAAAAGACGCTCTGGGCGTGGCCCTGGATATGCTCAAAAAAGTCCGGCTAAGCGCACCGGAAACCCGCCTTAAGCAGTATCCCCACCAGCTTTCAGGAGGTATGCGCCAGCGTGTGATGATAGCTCTCGCCATGTGCTGTAATCCTTCAATTCTGATTGCCGATGAGCCGACCACGGCTCTGGATGTAACGGTTCAGGCGCAGATTCTGGATCTTATGGCCGGACTCCAGGATAGCTTTGATTCATCGATAATCATGATCACCCATAACCTGGGGGTTATTTCGGATATTGCCGATGATACGGCGGTTATGTACCTTGGAAGAATTGTNGAGCAGGCGCCAACNAGGGAACTTTTCGAGAATCCCCTGCATCCCTATACCCAGGGGCTCCTCAATTCNGTNCCTGTCCTGGGTAAAAAAAACCGGAAAAAGCTCGTTCCAATACCGGGGATGGTTCCAAGTCCCACGGTGGAATTGACAAAGTGCGCCTTTGAGCCCCGCTGCTCCCATAAAGGTTCTGATTGTGATAAGGGGATACCCCCTTTGCGGGAAGTAAGCCCCGGCCACTGGGTGGCCTGTTTTTATTAGGCTTATGCCATGCCGTAGGGTAATGGTTATCATTTTTGGAGGAAAAAATATGAAAAAACTTTTCGTGATCGTTCTCGCCATCACTCTGGTTTTGGCAGTCCTCACCGCCTGCCGACAGCAGAGCGGCGGCGCAAGCAGCACAGGGCCGGCTGTAACAGTAAACCCCATCCCTTATCCGGTAAACCCCAGCCCGCTGGACAGTTCATCAAAAATCAAGTATTACGCCCTGGATCAGGTGATCGAATACGGGGCCTTGCCCAGGTATTCGGAGCCGGATTATGTTGCCGCTCTGGTGCGCCAGGGAAGGCTGCCCCCGGTGGAGCAGAGGCTGCCCCAGACGCCCCAGGTCATAAAGACCAGTTTCATGTCTGACGGCCCGGGCCAGTACGGCGGTGTATTTGCCAACGTGTTCGCGGCGCCCTGCGACGGCTGGAACTTTGTGGCAGGTACCAGTGTCGGCTGGTTTGGTATTGAATCTATGTACGTAACCACCCTCCTTGCCTCAGGCCCCGCGTATCTGCGGAGCGACAAAAATGAGCCCTTCCCCAATGTGGCTACCGATTGGACCTGGTCCGCGGACGGCCTGACTCTGACGATGAACCTGATACGGGGCGCCAAGTGGTCCGACGGCGATCCTTTCGATGCCGACGACATCATGTTCACCTGGGAAGACAACATTATGGACAACAATGTTCCTTCCTGGTCCCAGCCCGGACATTGGGCTGTTAACGGCAAGCCCACCACACTGGAAAAAGTGAATGATTACCAGATCAGGTGGACCTTCGCGGAACCCTTCCCGGTTTACCTGCTCTGGACCATGGCCGACAACCGCTTTGCCATTTCCGCTTCTCATATCTTTAAGCCCTTGCATCCCAAATACAACAGCAGGGCCACCTATGATTCTTACCGGAACGCGATTCCCCCGACCAACCTGCCCGCCCCAACCCTGGGTCCCTGGGTTCCTGCCCTGTACCGGGTTGACGAGCTTATGGTACTTAAACGGAATCCTTATTACTGGAAAGTTGACTCCGACGGCAGGCAGCTTCCTTACATTGACGAAGTCCATTTCCAGTACTCAAATGATTCCAATACCCGCACCTTTAACACCATGGCCGGCACGGCCGATCTTTCCAACGTTGGCGAGGCCTATGACGACGTAGCCAGAGGCGCCGCGGCGCCTAACGCCCCGTTCCGGGTTGACTGGCAGGGCGACAGCCACGCGTACGGGATTGAGTTTAACCTTGACTCCAAGTTTGGCGTGGTGACTCCACAGGACGAGGCAAACCGCGCGTTGTTCCGGGACATCCGGTTCCGCCGCGCCCTTACCCTCGCCCTGGACAGGGATGGTATCGCGCGTTCTCTTGCGCAGGGGCCTTTCTACCGTTCGTGGGGCGGCGGCCTTCTGCCGGCCAGCCCGCTCTTTACCAGAGAGTCCGTATATTTCCTGCCCTTTAATGTAGAAGCGGCCAATAGCCTTTTGGATGAAATGGGTCTCCGTAGAGGTACCTCCGGTAACCGCCAGTATCCCGCGGGAAGCCCTGCTGCCGGAAGGGATATTGAAATTCAGCTTGTCGCCCATCAGCAGCTTGGCAACATGATTGATATCGGCCAGGCGGCTGTCTCCATGTATCAGGCTATCGGCATCAGACTGACCTTAAGGGTTCTTAGCCAAACCGTTCTCGACGATCTCAACAGGAATGGACAATGGGATCTCCGTTCCGTCCGCTATGACTCGGAATGGCTCGTACCGAACGCGTTCCCCTCTTCTTTAAGCCCCAACGACGACAGAATTCTGAGTATGCATTACATGATCAAAACCAGCAACGACGCCATGCCCTTCGAGGAAGAACTGAACCGAATCTGTGTTGATTTTGCCAAGGAGACCGACCCGGCAAAGCAGCGCCAGCTAATGGCCAACTGGAACACGGTATGGACCGAAAACGCCTATACTATCGGCGTGGTTACCGTCAGCTACGGCATGCTTCTCAACCGGTTCATGAAGAACGTCCAGCCCGGCCTGCCGGTGAACGTGTACTCCTGGGGACACCAGAGTATGTTTATGGAACAGCTTTGGTATGAGCCCGCCAACCAGCGGTCCCTGATATTGGGAACCAATCTGCCATTGACGTATCCCAGTTTTAATTAGTTGAAAGGGTTTCAGGGGAACGGGTTTTCCGTTTCCCTGAAATAGTTTCTACGAAACTTCAGGGATTTCGGGAGGTATTATGTTAAAATTCATCATAAAACGTGTTCTCTACGCCATTCCCGTTTTGTTTTTCATCAGTATTGTTTCTTTCACGATCATCAAACTTTCCCCGGGTGATTATGCGTCAAATTTCAAGTCCTTTATGATGAATTACGCCAATATGACCGAGCATGAGGCTGAGCAGGTTGCCCAAATCATCCGTGTACAGTACGGACTTGATAAACCTCTTTTGGGGCAGTATTACTCCTGGGTCAAAGGGATCGTTACAAAAGGTAATTTTGGTTATTCCTTTACATATAGAAAAGATATTAGTGAAATATTTGTGGAACGTCTTCCACGAACTCTTGTGCTGGCGATAATTGCCCACGCGATAGCGACCCTGGTCGGGGTATTTCTGGGTATTTATTCGGCGACCCACCAGTACAGTCTAACAGACAATACGGCGACGGTGATCGCCTTTCTGGGGACCTGTCTGCCCCGTTTTTTCCTGGGAATATTTGCCCTCTACGCCCTGCTATTTTGGGCGGGGGTTAAAGATATAGGAGGATGGACTTCAAACCAGTTTGTGTTTGAGCCCATGTCCTGGGCCAAACTTGTGAATATCGCGGCCCACGTATGGCCGATCATTGCCATCGCCGGTCTGGGCGGCATTTCAAGAAATTTCCGGGTCATGCGGGGAAACCTCCTGGATGTGCTCACCGCCCAGTATGTAACGACCGCGCGCGCCAAGGGCCTCACCGAAGGCCAGGTGGTCATGAAACACGCGGTTCCCAATGCCCTGCATCCCCTGATAATGTACCAGGGCATGGTTCTTCCCTACATGATACAGGGAGAGCTGGAAACAGCCATAGTATTGAGTGTTCCGACACTGGCGCCTCTTTTTTACAATGCCCTTAACGCGAAAGATATATATGTGGCTTCAGGGTGCCTCCTTATTTATGCCATAGTGCTGGTTATCGGGAATATTCTTTCTGATATCCTCCTCGCGGTTGTCGATCCCAGGGTTGTAACGGAGTAAGGAATGACGGAAACTATTCAAAAACATTTGATCGCGGAAAGTTACTGGCACCTTGTCTGGCGTAAATTCCGCCGGAACAAACCGGGACTGGTTGGTTCATTTATGATCATGATCCTGGTCTCCCTTGCGGTATTTTCCGATTTTTTCTCACCCACTGATCCCACGGGATTGAATATGCAGTATACTTTCAGGCCGCCCCAGAGGGTCTATTTTTTCCATGACGGGGATTTTTCCTTAAGGCCGTTTACCTACGGTCTTGTGGGTGAGTATTCCTTTGAAACAGGTCAAATGAACTGGAAGAACGACCCTAATCAGCGTTTCTTTATCCGGTTTTTTGTCCGGGGCTATCAGTACTCCTTTTTGGGAATCAGGAGTAATCTGCACCTTTACGGCGTTGGGGAAGGAGAGCATTTTTTTGCCCTGGGTTCAGACAAGCTGGGCCGGGACATGTGGGCCAGGATGTGCCTTGGGGCCAGGATAAGCCTGACTATGGCTATATTGGGAACCCTCATCTCGATTATTCTTGGATCCTGGCTCGGTATCATGTCCGGGTATTTCGGCGGCATTATCGATCTTTTGATGCAGCGTTTTACCGAGTTTATGCAGGCCTTTCCACAGCTTCCCCTCTGGATGGCTCTGGCGGCCATCATACCGCGTGGGTGGAGCCAGATGAGCATCTTCATCATGATGTCCCTCATCTTTGCCCTTTTAAGCTGGCCGGTGCTTTCCCGTGAACTCCGGGGCAAGGTTATCTCCATGACTAATTCGGACATGATCCTTGCGGCAAAGGAGATGGGCGCTTCCCATCAGCGTATAATTTTCCGCCATCTGTTTCCAAACAATTTTAGCCACATAATTGTGGTCATGTCCCTTACGATTCCCAATATACTTCTGGCGGAAAGTTTTTTGAGTTACCTGGGGATAGGAATACAGGAACCCCTGGTGAGCTGGGGCCTTCTTATGCGGGATGCCCAGACTATTGAGACCCTGAGTTCCCATCCGTGGATCATGTTTCCGGTACTTTTCATTGTGGTATCGGTACTTGGTTTTAACTTTTTCGGCGACGGCCTTCGTGACGGCGCGGATCCTTATACACGGCATTAGGCGGCGGTAAATGGCGGAGATTTGTCTTGAGGTAAAAAACTTAAAAATGTACTTCCCTGTTGGGGGCGGCTTTTTCCGGCGGAACAGGAAATTTGTCAAGGCCGTTGATGACGTAAATTTTTCTATAGAAAAGAACAAGGTACTGGGTCTCGTGGGTGAATCAGGCTGCGGCAAGACTACCGTGGGCAGGAGTATAGTCCGAATATACAATCCTTCCCAGGGTTCTATTGAATATACCACCGCCGGCGGTACAAAAGTGGACATCGCGAAAATTGATCACAGGGAAATGCAGCCCTTTCACAAGGAGATCCGCATGGTGTTTCAGGATCCCTTCAGTTCACTTAATCCCAGGATTTCCGTAAAGGACGTGATCGCGGAGCCTATCGAGATCCATAAGATGCTGCCAAAAACCGAGATTGAGAACAGGGTAGCGGAACTGATGCGGGACGTGGGTCTTAACGCGGATTACATGAACCGCTATCCCCACGAATTCTCGGGCGGCCAGCGTCAGCGTATAGGTATTGCCCGGGCGCTGGCCTCCAATCCCCGGCTCATCGTTGCCGATGAGCCAGTCTCGGCCCTTGACGTGTCGGTGCAGGCGCAGGTACTGAACCTTTTGGAAAGTCTCCGGGATGAAAAGGGCCTTACCTTTCTTTTTATTGCCCATGATATTTCGGTGGTGGAACATATTTCTGACGACATTGCCGTTATGTACGTGGGCAGGATCGTGGAAAAGGCCGGGACCGAAGAGCTCCTTTATCATCCTTTGCATCCCTATACCGAGGCGCTGGTTTCGGCAATACCTGTGATTAATTCGGATAAATCCAAGAACCGGATTCATTTGGAAGGAGACGTGCCCAATCCGGTTGACGCCCCTTCGGGCTGTGTTTTCCATCCGCGCTGCCGTTACGCTACGGCGGA
>JGI24698J34947_10000072_pt1 | contig 32302 bp, 17 predicted proteins | sample TergutMp193P3_FD_34947 | JGI IMG/M metagenome (IMG submission 34947) | reverse complement strand
TTTATCGTGTCGTCCCATTTTGAAAAATCGGTAATTATTCCGGTTAAACGGAGTATGCCGCTGTCTTCCATATAGTTACATTATAGGATATTATTGTATAATATGAAAAATGTAAGGGAGATAGCTATGTCTTTAAGATTTAATGTTCGGTCCAAAAAGCAAATCAGGGTAATAATTGATACTGACGCTGACTGTGAAGCTGATGATCCATTTGCGATTGCTCATGCGCTTATGAGTCCAAAATTAAAAGTTAAAGCTATACTTGCTGAGCATTTTAATAGTGAAGGTTCTACAAAAAGAAGTTTTGATGAAATACAAATGGTTTTATCCGCTATGAAACTTTCTGTTCCAGTCTTTATGGGTGCTGAAAAACCATTTTTGTCTTATGAGGATAATCCTATTTCTCCTGCTTCGGAATATATAGTAGAAGAGGCATTACGGGATGATTCAATGCCGTTATATATACTCTGTATTGGCGCAATAACTAACGTTGCTGCTGCTTTGAAGGCAAACCCGGAAATTGGTTTGCGAATGACTATTGTTTGGATTGCGGGCCATGATTATACAAAAGCTGATAAAGTTTCTATCAGAGAATTCAATTCAGGTAACGATATAATAGCGGCAAATATTGTTTTTAATAGTAATGTTGAACTCTGGCAAATACCAATTCAGGTTTATGCTTCTATGCGTATAGGAATTGCTGAAATACAGAGAAGAATATTTCCCTGTGGAAATATTGGCAAACATTTGTTTGAAAAAATGGTTCAATATAATGCTACGGATAGCGCTGATTGGACTGCTGGTGAAAGCTGGTCACTTGGTGATTCTCCCGCTGTAGGCGTTGTTCTTGATGAAAATTGCGGTAAATATGAATATCGCGATGCGCCGATTGTAAACGATGATACTTCGTATACATTTAAGGAGGGTAGAAGGAAAATACGTGTGTATAATTCTGTAGATTCCAGGTTTGTTCTTGAAGATTTTATTTCGAAACTGGAACTAATATATGGGAAATGATATCTTTATTAAGATTCTTGATCAATTTTCTGAAAAATCAGTAAAACCCCTTGACAAATCGCAAGATAATTTGTAGATTTCTAGTGTACGGCGCAAGGTAGAGCAGTTGGCAGCTCGTCGGGCTCATAACCCGGAGGTCGCAGGTTCGAGTCCTGCCCTTGCTAAAATGTTGCGAAAAAGGAACACTTTCGGCCATGCTTCTCATTCCGCCCATTTGAGCAGCATTTTGGTCAACTGCGGGAGAGGTATGGACATGCTGGTTTTCAGCCAGTGTTGAATCAGGCCGATATAACCATTTATCAGAAAAACAGAGTAATATGTTTTTGTTTCATCGTCCTGCTGTTTTTCGGAGAAATACTTTGTTACCAGATTATGATTGGTAAAGTGTTCAAACAGTTTCTTCTGAAAGGATATGTCGCCATTTTCGCTTAACAGTACCTGAATGGAATTGCCGTTATTCGCAATATAGGTCAGCATCTCTTCAACCATTTGAGCGGTTTCTTTTTTACTGTGTTTGTCCTTGTACCTGTTCAGCATGTCCTCAAAATACGCGAGGGTTTCTTCTTCAATTTGCTTCAGCAGATCGTATTGATCTTTATAATGGGCGTAAAAAGTTGAACGGCTTATGTCCGCAAGTTCGCAAATATCCTTGACCGAGACATGCAGTATCGACTTGGTTTTCATAATCTCCGTCAGGCTGTCCCGTATTACCATTTTGGTATAGCGGATCTTCCTATTTTCTTTTTGTTCCATAAAAACTCCTTACATTTTTACAAAAAATACATCAAACTGAACAAATACATACAGTTTTGTACAGTACAATACATGCTTAAATGAACTGTATGTTGCATTTAATTCTTAGTGTTGTATATCATGTATAAAGAGTCAAGGTTTATGGAAAAACTTTTTAAACATCCTGCGATAATTGTCGGTGTTATCGCTATTATAACTGTGTTTTTGGGGCTTCAGCTTCCACGGGCGGAACTGGATAATAATAACATCCGCTTTTTACCTGACAATAACCAGGCCAAGGTTGTCTCTGAATATATTGATGAAACTTTCGGCGGGCAGGTGATGATTCTTGTCGGTCTTGAACGTCCCTATCAAACTGTTTTTGAAAAAGAGTTTCTTGAGCGAATTTATGATTTCTCGCTGGCCGCTGAAAATATTGACATGGTTAAATCCGTCAACTCGATCATGTCAACACAGTACATTACCGGCGACGGCGACAGTATCATTGTCTCAGATTTGGTTCCTGATAATTTTTCGGGAACTCAGGAAGAGATTGCCGAACTCAGACGGCGTATCGCGTCATGGGATCTGTTCAGGGGCTCGCTTGTTTCCGATGATCTTTCCGCAGTGCAGATTCTTATCACCCTTGATGTGTTGACAGAAAACATGGCAAGCCCTGAAGTAAGCCGCTGTTATGTAAAAATCCGGGAAGCGGCTGAGGAAATTTTTTCTGGTACAGCGCAGGTTTATTTCACCGGAATGCCGGTCATTAACGCGGTTATAAACCAATCGATAATCGCGGATAATCTGCTTTTGATACCGCTTGTCGTAATTGTGGTGCTGGCTTTGCTTTTTTTCTCGTTCAGGCGTTTTACATTTGTTATCCTGCCGCTTTTGACAGTCATCATTGCGGTTGTCTGGACTATTGGAATGGCGGCACTGTTCGGAATAAAACTTTCTGTCCTTACGACCATTCTGCCGGTAATTCTTGTCGCGGTTGGCAGCGCGTACGGTATTCACATTGTTACCCATTACGCGCAAGATACGCGGAATAAAACTTTATCTATTGACGAACATCACGCTCTTGTCCTTGAACTTGTTAGAAAATTGATCAAGCCGGTAGCATTGGCCGCACTTACAACATTGGCAGGTTTTATTTCATTTTGTTTTACGCCGATTGTCCCAATGATGGAGTTCGGCTATTGCGCGGGATTTGGGGTGCTGGCGGCTTTTCTCATAGCGGTACTCTTTATTCCGTCAATGTTCCTGCTTCGCGGTCCGCGAACTTTGAAAGATACGCGGGAGGAACAGATCGGCGCCGATCCTTTCAGCAATACTATTGCCCGCGTTTTTCTCGGTATCATGCAGAAAAAAAATCTTGTACTCTGCCTTGCTGTGTTGGCTTTTGTGTTTTCAGTATACGGGCTTTCAAAAGTTATTATTGATAATTCGGTAATTGAATTTTTTCAGAATGAAACCGATATGAGCCGCTCTGACCGTTTTATCCGTGAGTATTTCGGCGGTTCAAAGGACTTAAGTCTTGTGGTCGAAGCTGACACACCGGAAGAAATTCTTCACCCTGATGTTTTGCAGGCGGTAGATAATCTTTCCGTTTATCTGACAGAGCATGTCCCAATGGTTGGTAAGGTTGTCGGTTTTACGGACATTATCAAGCGGATCAATCAGGTGGTCAATGTTGATGAAAGTCCCGAAGGGCGGCGCCCGTCAGCGCCGTATACCGAAACAGGCGATTTTGTTTTTGGCGATTTCGATGACTTTGGTTTCGGTGATTTTGGCTTCGGTAGTTTCGACGACTTCGGTTTTGGCAGCTTTGGTTTTGACGATTTTGGCTTTGATTATGATTTTGTTCCTGAAACGCCCCCGACCGCTTACAGTTGGCCAGGTCACGACCTGGCTCAATACAGCGTGGCTGACCTTTTACGGTTTCTCGACAGCGCCGCCGGAAAGTCTCACACTCTGAGCGGCAGTGATTTAGTGCGTGAAGTGAAGCGCTTGACAAATTATGAAGGCATGGCGTATTATGAAATACCCGCAAATCCCGCGCGTTATGGAAAAGAGACAGAGGAAGAACTTGGGCGGTTGATTGCGAATTATCTTGTCTTGCTGGCCGGAGATGACGAGATGCTTTACTCCAACGATCCTTTTGAGCCTACTGCGATCAGAACGATGATACAAATTCGCGCGACCGGAAGTCAGGAAATACGGGATATTATCAACGTTATAAATGAATATGTTAATGTGAATTTTCCCAAAAATGTGCGGGTAATGATTGGAGGTGGCGCTACTCAGGAGATTGCAATTACGGAATTGATTTTTAACTCACAGATAATTTCAATTTTTATTTCCGTATTTATGGTGTTCCTTATTGTCGCGTTTTCCAACAAATCCCTGATTGCCGGAATCATTGGAGCTACGCCGTTGGCGCTGGCTATTATGTGCAATTTCGCAGTGATGGGCTTTCTGGGAATCAAACTCAATCTGGGAACAGCCCTTATTTCAAGTCTCGCGGTGGGCATTGGTATTGATTATACCATTCACTTTATCGAATTTTTCAAGCGTGAGTATAGACTTGAGGAAAACGATTTCCTTCGCAGGACTTTCCTTGGCTGTGGCAAGGCAATTCTTATCAACGCTTTGTCGGTGGGCGCGGGCTTTGGGGTGCTTGCGTTTTCACAATTCAAAATTGTGGCGGAGCTTGGAATGCTTATCGCCCTTAGTATGTTGATAACCGCCCTGGTAAGCCTTACGGTGATACCGGCGCTGCTTATAGTGATTAAGCCTAAATTTATTTTTAAATCTAAGGAGTAAACCATGAAAAGAATTTACGCATTGACAATGCTGCTGTTAGGTGCAACTTTTCTTAACGCTCAGGACGCGACCTCCATCATGAGCGCTGCGAAGAACAGGGTTCAATCTGATACAATTTCCTCCCGTTCCCGCATGGTAATTACTGCGAGGAACGGAAGCACATCGGAGCGGGTTATCGATCAGTATTCAAAAGACGGTCCCAACGGCGGACGTACCTTGATAGTGTTCCAGCAGCCGGCCAATGTCGCGGGGACGCGGTTTCTTACAATGGATACCGCCTCGGGGGGTACGGATCAGTGGATATTTTTACCGGAACTCGGCAGGGTGCGCCGTATTGCTGCATCGGAAAGCAGCGGCAGTTTTATGGGTACTGACTTTTCGTATGACGACATTTCGGCTGTTGACAGGGACGTTTCTCTTGATACCCACAGGTTGTTACGCGAAGAGGCCCTTAACGGAAGGCAATGTTATGTTGTTGAATCAATTCCGAAAGACAGCTCATTTCAGTATTCAAAAACAATATCGTATGTTGATAAGGAAAGAAACCTGATTTATAAAGTTGAATTGTACAACCGTCGTGGAGAGCTGGTAAAATTGATGGAGATGTCCGATTTCAGGGATGTTCAGGGACGTTTGACGCCCATGCAGACAAAAATTTCCACAGTTGGGGCGGGAACATCAACGACTATATTTTTGGAAATCATGAAATACGACGATCCGATTCCCGAAGCGGTTTTTACTACCACGTATCTTGAAACAGGGAGAGTAAGATGAGCAGGCGAATTATTGTTCTTTTGTTAATTTTATTAATTACAGTTTCGTTATCTGCTCAGGATTTTGGATTTGGTTTTGGATTTGATGATGAGGAAAGTTCAAGTCTGTTGCCGGGCAATAAATTAAGTGTTTCCGTAAATGGGGAAATTTCCGCTTCTATGACAGGATACTTTGACGATTTTTCTGATGGGGCTGAAAGTATACGGTTAGGTGATATTTTTGCGGGAGAACTCAGTTTTGCCGCGAGTACTTCCATTGCTGAAGGTATCATTACTCTCAATTTGCAGCCAACAGATTCACCTGTCAGTCTTGACGAAGCATATCTGCGCGCCTATTTGGGCAGATTTGATATTACGGCGGGACTGAGAAAACTCACATGGGGAAAGGCTGACAGTTTTGGCCCTCTTGATGTTATTAATCCCCTGGATTCTACGCAAATATACACAGAAATGGCGGATAATATCAGCCTGATGAGCGTCAAGATCGCGCGTCCTCTTGTTCACATTTCGTTCCGTTTCGGTCAGTTTTCAAAAATTGAGGGAGTGTTTGTTCCTAACTTTGAACCCTATCGTATTGCTTCAGAGGGAAGATGGGCTCCTGCTCAAATGAAAATGTTTTCAGAAATGTTAGAAACTGCATCGGAGATGGGTATTTCTTTATCGGAATTGTCGCTGGAGACAGATACAACATCGCTTGATTACGCTCAAGCGGGGCTTAGGTTTACCACCACCATCGGCCCGGCGGATTTCGGCGTACAGTATTACTACGGTCGGCTGCCTCAACCGGCGATAGGGTTAACTTTCAATTCTTCTGACCCAATACCAGAAATGAATGTTTTGTATAACCCCTATCACCAGATCGGTCTTGATTACGCGCAGGTGTTGTTTGGTTTTAACATACGCGCAGAATTTGCGGCTAACATAACCAGGGATTTGAAAGGTGACGATGGCTCCGTATACAATCCATCGATTGCGTGGTCCTTCGGGTTTGATCGCAATCTTTTTCTTGGTATCAATTTGAATTTTCAGGTAAATGAAAGTATCCGTCTGATGCATGACAAACTCGGCAGTGGAAGTATTCGTCTGTTGAGCGATAAACTTGATAATGGTGATATGGCGGGAGTGATGAACATCATGAGTAGCGGGATTGACGTTGAAGGCGGCTCCGAATTAACTTCAACCCGGCTTACCGCGGCGCTTTCCAAAAAATTCCTGCGCGATGAACTTGAATTGAGAACAGCGGTTGTCTGGGGCATAGAAGACGGCGATTGCCTCATCATGCCGGCGCTTATTTGGACGAAGGACGATCTTCGGTTTGCGTTTTCTGGCGGCTTTTTTGCCGGAAATAAAGAAGGGCAGCTGGGTCAATACCGGGATAATAACTTTCTGAAAATTTCTTTAACTTATATGTTTTAGCTGAACTTTTTAATGTAAATATTTTTTCACTAATTTTTTGATCTGTAAATAATGAATCCCGCGTCATCAGGCAGGTCGTATATCCAGGCATTTTTCTTTTCCTTAATTAATTTTAGTATCATTAATAAATCCCCGCAACCCGCGCTTATAAATGTTACGCCAAACAGCAATAAGAGAATGTTTCCATAAATTAAAGAGACGGCTACGGGAATTATTCCTAAAATAATTAATGGCATTATTGCGGCTATTCTATAATGATTGATGCTTAATATTTCTTTGCAATGACAATACGGAGTATAAAATTTTTCCCTTGGCATTATTCCAAATTTTATTGATTTTATTTTTTCTTTTGAAAATAACACGAAAAAAAATCCATGTATCGCCTCATGAATAACTATGCCAATAATAAAAACAACAAAATATACAATTATATTTATTGTACTTAAAGATATATTGTTATTCCATAGCATGATAAATGGAATGCCAAATAATACCAAAGCCAACAACAATACAATAAGACCAAATACATTCGCCCAAATTATATTTATGGTTATTTTTTCTTCATTAAAATTTTCTTTGTCAAATGTTTCATCCCTCATATGCCATTTTTGCAAAAAAACAGCGTTTTGTCAAGCTGTATCATTTAAAATATTCTAAAGAAGATAAAACATCATCTTCTATCCCTGACAATAAACCCAGCATGGTATCAATGCTCATGTAGTTTTCGTTATTTTCTGTTAGATATATTTTTAAGTGTTCCACAAATGTATCATAATTAAATGATGATACAGGCTGGGAAAAATACATGGGAGTTGTAACAACATAGGGCTGCATTTTTTCAAAGTATTCCCAAAGAATATTTTCCCTGGATGATTTGTAAATATACATATTGTAATAGTACGGAATGTTAAGATTGGGATTATCGTTATAAATATCGCAATAAATGATAAAATCATTGCCATTTTTTTCGTAACTGATTACGATATCGTTTTCTCTTTTTTCAGCCTTTTCGCCAATTCTTGGTCTTGTAACAGGAGGTCTGTTTTTCGCTTCTTCCAACACCTGGGCTTTTCTTTGTTCGGGATCGATCATTAAAAGACCTTCATTTCTGGAAAGTAAGTCAATAATAATATCCGCATCCTCTTCGGTTTCGTTATAATTTAGTAGAAATTCTTTTAAATGCCTCAGAAACATTCCATAATTAAATAACGATGAAATGGCTTGAAAACGTCTCGTTGGGTTAGTATCTTCGAAAAATGATACTTTTTCAAAGTATTCGGTAAAACCGCTTGGGAATAAATCAATGTATACAGTGTAATGGTATGAATCAGGAGAAGTGTCATGGTAAATACTGCAATAAAAAATAAATATACTGTCTTCGTCCCTTATGTAATTTATTACAATGCCATTGTCCCTTAATATCCCCTGTATTCTTCTTTCTGTTACAATATCAGGCACATTTTCATTGACAGAGTTTTCCTCACCATCCGCTTTTTTGCCGCATGAGGCAAATTGAAGAGCGGCACAAAAAATCAATATTACTTTCATCGTAGTTTTCATTTCTTTCCTTCCTTATAAGTTTCTTACTAAAACATGAGCAGCGGGTCATTACGACCCTCTTCGGCGGGCACGTCGAAAAAAGTCGTAAGTAGAATTCTGTAGCTGTTATTGAATCCCGAGGGTAGTATTTCAAGACGCAGGCGACCGTCAGAGAACGAAGATACTGTTTCAAAAACTCTGTCTCCTGTCTGTCTTAGCAGATAGGTTCCATGGCGTACCGCCCCCCAGCCGGGGATTCTTCTGTCAATTTCCATATAGTACAAACATTCATCAGGAGAAATCAGACGGTATTCTTCTTGATAGGGTAAATTACCCCAAATGCCGACAAGCGGATATTCAGAATTTCTCTGTTGACCTATTCTGAGCCGACGCGTATAAGATATTCCTTCTCTGTACATATCCATTGATGTATAATTTTCTCTATATTCCACATCAAAAACCCGAGTACCGAATGCGGAACCGAGTGGAATAAGTTTATTTCGTTCTTCTGTATGATACAGAAGATAAAACAGTTCATTTCTTAACCGTACTTGGTATAATACGGCATTCCTCGGTATCTCAATCTTATAAAATCTTACCTGTGGATTTTCATTCCAATAGATGTGATCAGCCGATTTATCCAGAAAATCCCTGCCGTCTTCAAGAAGCCAGAGACGTTCTGTAATCCAGTCTTGATTTTCCCATGCCCAAAGAGACAGGGAAAATACCGCCATTAAAAGAAACAAAAATGTTTTTTTCATTCTTTTACTCTCCTGTTGGTTGTTCAGAAACAAAAGTTTCCGAACAACCATATTTTATTTTTTTCTACCTGCTGCCAACCGAATATAAAGATTGATATGGATACATCCTTCTTTCAGACATACTGGTGCCAATACTCGGAACCACGAAGGTTCCTTCTTTGATCTGAGTCACACTAAAAAAATCCCAGCGTTTGATTTCGTCCATTGTGTAGGTTTGTTTTCCATAAAAAGCATCTCTTATCAATGGATTTGCGACATTAACAGCTTTTATCCCAATAACATTATCTTCATCGTCAAAATCAAAAACAATATCGGAAAGCATTACTGAATGCATCAATCCATTTTCCTGTTGTTGTACCCTCAGGTGGACAACATACATAGATTCTGATTGTATTGCCTCATTGATTTGTTCTACAATAGGCAAATCTGAAAAAACAAGGGAAACATCAAAGAATCCATACGAGAGTTCTGTCATAACTTTAGCCATTAATTCATTAGAAAGCCTGTTTTCCAAATCATTTGGATCATCATTATTTTTATAAAAAAAACCGTTGCGTGTAAGATATTCATTAAACCAGAGTGTGTCTATCTGGGTTCCAGTAATTGCTTCTATACCGTATTTGAGCGACATGAACATACATCCAACCTGGTAAATCGTTTCATATTTTATTGGTACGTATCCATAAGCTTCTTGAAGCTCACTACTGTTATAAAACATTTCCCTAAGAAACTGATTGTCCCGTGCCTCTTCTGCCAGGGTTAATTTAAATCTTTCAAAAGCGGCATCAAGTCTTTTTATGTTTATTTCATTAGCCCTGTTCTCCGAGTTTAAAAGAGGTATTTGAAAATTATCCTGAAAAACACCCCCGGTTACTACCGAGCGTAGATAATAGTCTTTGTCGTTTTCGTATGCAAGAAGCAAATAATCGTCAAACAATGAAATATCTCCTGATAACTCCGCATAGCGGAGCAAAAGGTTCTCAGCCCAAAGATCCTCATAATAATTATAAAAGGAACTATACTCTTGATTGATACGGTCTCCCATTTTCACCCTCGCTATTGAAGCGGCTCTGAATTCATTAAAGCTGCTTTCCTCAGTTACCAAATTACCATACGCGTCTGTCTGTCCGGTTACAAACCCGTCCCTGTACGCTTCATGCCCAAGGATTGTCGCAAGGTAAAACTGAGCCTCTTCGCTCATATCTGACTGGTACCCAGAAAAATTTATTATCCGTTTCCCATCAGTGTTTTCGGTTTTGGCGTAAAAATCTCCTTCGGAATTTGTTCTTATTTCCGCCCTTCCCTCGAGGATATCCCATAATTGGTCGTATTGTGTAGTATCTCCAAAACCGTATTGAGCGCGTAAAGCTATCTCGGACTTAAAACTGTTCTTTTTAGTGTAATTACTTATACGGTTATTAACATCCCAGACCTGTGCGCCCCTGATAGCCGCCCCTAAATTTTCAATGCTGATGTTGGCGCCGCCAGTGCCTATATTCATTGTTGGTGAACCATCGTGTCCAAGGTGCAGTTCGAGTAATCCGCTGTTTATTTTTTCATCGGTAAATAAGCCGAGGTTCAGGACATTCAGGGTGAAATCGTTTCCCATGGCATAGTTTACTCCCTGCCCTGCCAGGGCTCCGGCAAGATTGTTAAGTTTTGAAAGATCGGTCCTGTTTGTTTGATTAAAACCGTTCAGTTTGTCAACTGAAAAGCCGCTGTTTATGCCTTGTAATGTTCCTGAAGTAAATGTGCTTGCCATGGATGTTAATGAATTTTTTAACGTTCCATTTATCCCTGCCATAAATATATCGCCTGAATAGCCCAAGCCGTCTTTCTGATTGTAAGTAATTCCGCTGATGGCGCTGGTTACAAGACCTGTTGTGAAAGTCTGCACTCCTGTCATAATCGTCTGTGTAAGTATCTTACTTGCCGTACCTTTAGCTGTTTCCATTGCGATACTTGTAATTCCCTGACCGAGAATGCCGCCGCCGGCGCTCGCAATACCGCTGAATATTCCCGATGTAAGGCTGCTTGCGGTATTGATCAGTAAAGATTTGCCAATATCAAAAGCGGCTTCTCCAATTGACTTATACCCGAAGGCGGCATCAAAAACTCCAAATAACGCGTCACTTGCTGAATTTATTCCGACAAGAATAGCCGGCATTGCGGCGATACCTGCGCCGCCGGTCACTATTGCTACTACTGTTGATACTACTGTTCCGTATACCGCTCCGGCGATTTGACCTGCTGAACGAAGAGTGGGCGCTTTAAAGAAACTGTTCTTGTCATCCCACATTCGTTTATCCCAGGGGGCAGCAGAGATTTCCGCGTTTCCGATAGAATCAATAACAGCCCAATAGATATACTCGGATAGCAGGCGTCCCAGTTCTCCTACGCCTTCATCATAAAAAATGGAATCTCTTGAGTCGCCAAAATCCTGAGGCGATTTTGTAGCCGGCTCATAACCAATATGTGCGCCAAATTTACCGGGAGATAGGACTCTTTCTTCATTGTCTGTCGTGTTTCCGCTTGTTTTTTCATCGTTTCCAAAAATTTCCGTAGTATAGGCTTCTACCTCTTTATATACATTTTGTATAAGTTCCATTATGACAATGGAATCCAAACCAGACAGATAATCTTCGTCCATGTTTGTTTGCAGTGATATTGGGCCAATGATGTAATTTTGATAACCGGTAACAGTTACAGTTTTGGAAATGACAGGTTGAAAAAGTGTGGAGCCTGTTATTATATCCTTAACATAATTATTTCCACTCTTTCTCCATAGACCGCTCATAATAAAATGGTTGTCCATACTATTCTCAAAACCTTTATTGGCCAAATTGACATTGTCTAACAGGGATTTTATCGCTTCATCAGCGGTTGTACGTGCGTTACGTGCCAGTTTTCTTGATTCGGCATTCGCGATTTCCGCGTTGGTTTTTTTTGCAAGATCGGAAGCCGCAGTTTTGGTGAGCGCGGCGTCCCATACTGTGATGCCTCCCGTGCCGCGTTTTACAAGAGGAGATGTTGTACCGGCAAAGCTGTTCAGGGAACCAAACATATTGACCATATTGACGATTCCTGACGCCTGTAAAAGTTCAGACATCAATGTTTCCGCTTCAGGTATAGCGCCACGTATGCCAAGAGGCTCTCTTATATCCATAAAACGTGACAGTCGTTCCGCTTCCGTACCGACAAGCGAAAGCATGGATTCTGAGGATGCATTATAAGCGGCTGCTGCTGCTTGTTCCAGCCATCTTTCCTTGTCTTCAAGACCCGCAAGATATGCTTGTGCCCATTCCGCGCTGACACGGTCATATTCGTTTTGGAAATTATTTTTCCATTGTCTATAAGCTTCCTCCATTTTTTGGACGCTCGTATTCCAGTCCGTTCTGCCGTTTTCCAGTATTTGCGCCGAGGAGTCCTGCCATTCATGGTATTTTTCCAATAAGTCCCTGCGCATTTGATTCCATTCGGTCTCTCTTGCGGCAAGTTCCGCATTATACCTGTTCTCAATGGTTATTGCGGTTAAAAAAATAATATTGTTTCCCAGGGCGCTGAACTCAATATTAACATTACCCTTGGTGTTCAGATACAATGAAAGATCGTCTAACATGGACGTGTGCATTCTTTCAAGATGGTATATCCATGAAGATGCTTTCTTCCCATAAGCGTTTTCAGCGGCGGTTTTTAGGGTCTTTATGTCGATGGTTCCCGCAAGGAAGGCTTCTTCCGCGATTTGGTAATTGTATTCATTATTTTGCCTGGTCCTTTCATCAGAGATCCATTTTTCATCCAGTTTCCATGTATTTATGTTTTCTTTGTCTCTTGCCCACTGAAGCAAACCAAGAAGCGCCTCCTGAATATTTTTGAATGTTCCCCCCGATTCCGACTGCATTTTTTCCCAATAAGTTTTTATTTCCGCGATGTCTTTGCTTTTCATTACGCTTAAGACAGCGAAGGCTTTGTTTAAGTCATTCCACGTGATTACCTGTCCATTCTCTTTTTTTCCTTCCAGCGTTTTGAGTTTATTGCATGACGCATTATATTCCGAAGCGTATTTTCGCAAGGATGATAAATTGTCTTTTAGTCCATTAACCCATCCCTGTACGTTATCTCTTATCCGCGACAAGGGCGGTTCAATACGATTAACAGCGTGTCTGTTAATTTCCTCCATTTCATCGTAAAACCAAAGTGTCCACCATTTACTTTTCTCGTTTCTTGCGTAAGAATAATTATCGTAAGCGTATTCATACGCACGTTCATAAACGGAGAGAGTGTAAGTTTGGGAAAAACCTGTAAGGTAGCCTTGATTGTTTCCTGATAAAGTAAGAATGATGTAGAATTCCAGATCAGCTTTTTCTTCTGCGCTTAATCTGTTCCACGCGGAAAGACATTCTCCATCAAGATCCCTTATAAATTGGGAATCGCTGAAAATACTGTACAGTTCGGTTTTATGATCACTAAAAAGACCAATATCGGTTTGTATTGTCACTGAACCAATTGAACCGCCGTACCCGGCTTCTCCCAGCCCCATAGTGCTGCTATTTAAAAAAGTTAAGTTTTTGTTGGCATTGATTAATGAGTTTATCAGGTAATTTCTTGCCATGCTCCATTGTCTGAACTTGTTGTTATCAGAAAAATAGCCTGTCATTCTCTGGGCTAAACCTCTTAAAGCCGATTCATAAGAACTGATTTCATGGTATTCCCCATTTGGAATTACGGCTGGGTTGAAATAATTTTCAAGGGCGTTGGCTTTCGCGGCATTTATACCGGAGAGCGTCATGGATTCATTTCTTGAAAAAACAAGCCGTCCGTTTTTTACGGTAATTATATCCTTGATTGTCCAGTCGGATTGGGAAGCCGGCGATATGTAATCAGAATAATCCTGACTAACAAATCCGAGACTGCCAAGAGCTTTTCTGTAATTAGCCAATATATTTTCATTGTTGACGAGTTCCTTCGCTTTTTCCGACATTACCGTTTCCGCTGTTTCCAGAATTTTCAATTTTCTGCTGAAGCTCTGTTCGTATTCCGAATATAGTGCGTTGTATTCAGGATCGTTATATGGGCGGCGGCTCTCATTGTTGTAGATATCAGACAGTACTGTTAAAACAGTTTTGGCTTTTGCCAGTTTGTTTTTATATTCATCGGGAATGATATTCCCGGTATCCAAATAGGCGGTACTCGCCCATCTTTGTATAGCGTCCTGTTTTTCATATTCATGACGTTTTATATTTGTTTCGTCATACGCATTTTTTAATTTTCCATATTGTTGATCGTAAAGCGTCCCGATCTCAAGAAATTTTTCAGCTTCCAGAAGATACTCGCTTCTCAGGGAATTTAAAATGTTTTCCTGAGCTTCAATTTTTGCCAACAGGGTCTTTCGCTGCGCTGTCGCTTCATTTAAAGACAACCTCGAAATTTCATAAACTTTTCCCAGCCAGACAATTTCACTATTGTTATGTTTTAGTGAATTTAACTGACTGTCCAACTCCAAAGTTTCTTCTTTATACAGTTCGGAAAAATTGCCGCCGTCAAGATCAATATTATTTTGCGAAAACAGCGTAAACGCGTCATTTATCCGGTTTGTGTGATAGGCAGCGTTAAACAACGCATCCGCCATTACACCTTCATTCCATGAAGACGCGAAAAGCAGCTCACTGTCATAGTTACCGAGAATGTTTTCATCCAAGAACTGGCGCCAATGTTTTTCGTTTCCATGAGCAATCGCGTCATTGCGTAAATTTTCCCAGATATTTATTATTTGCTCCATATTAAGAAGGACAATTCCATCGTTTCTTATTGTTAAAAAATCGTTGTATAATCTGCTCTCTTCATTTTCGTTCATGTATTTCCGGGAAATGGCGTATTCATACAATTCTTCATGCTTTGCTGTTAATTCCATTTGTTTGCGCAAAAGCGTCTCTTTATTGATTGTGATTTGAATTCCGTTATTTATTGCGTTAGCTGCAAGATATTCAATGATCGCTTTTTTCCATCTGGTTATTTCATTGTCAAGCCATTGGGGAATGAAATTGAAGCAGTTATCAAGTTCCGTCAGAAACCGGGCGGTATTTTCCAGAAAATCGCCTTCCTTTTCTGATATTGAATCAAAAATACTTTTTACATCAGGAAAAAGATTTTTGGATGTATCAATGGAATATTCCGAAAAAAGCGTTCTCAGGGAACTACAGGTGTTTTGCCATATTTCTTCCTGTAAAAATGAGCTATAAATGGCATATTCATTGAAAAGGTCCAATAAGCCTGAACTATAAAGATAATCATCAAGATACTCGATATAGTACCGTTCCAATCCGGTAAAGAAAGAACCGCCGGAAATGAAAAATTCGATTATTTCATTTTCCCCGTTATTTTCAGTGAAATACCCTTCACCTGATTTAAGCCTTTTTTCCAAATTTAAAAAAACTTCGTATAAATAGGCTGCGGATTCGGCGTCAGTTAAACTGGATAACGCTTCCAATTCAAATTCGATGCGTTTTTCAAGTAAAATCCTGAAGCTGTTTTTATAATCCTCAACAAGCTGTGCGCCTATTCTTTCACCTGACAGAGTGGAAGTTTCTTTTTCTAAATAGCTCAAGCCCTTTGCTTTGGAATACCATTCCATGCCGCTGTAAGAAGAATACAAGGGACGTAATTGCCCATCACGCGAATCGGCGAATAGATCGATTGCCGCGAGACGAATTCTCAAATCTATTTCAGAATCGGTTCCTCTAAGGACATTCTTCTCAAGTTCAGCTAACGATGATAATCCCGCGTTATTTCCGTTTATTAGTGCATTAAGAATGTTTTCGGCGGTCTCTCTTTTTTCTGAAATACTCCATTTTATCCCGTTCTCAAGAGCGTATTTATAAACGGCACCGGCTCCTGTTTTAAGAAAATTTTTGTATACATCCGCAAGGAAATCATATTTTTCATTGAAATCCTGTAATGCAATTTTTTCGGAGGTTATCATTTTTACCGTTTCAATAAACGAACTTTCATTGTATAGCCCATTTATGTGTTCTTCCATTTCCTGCATTCTTTTTGTTAAATCATCCAAAATAATATGCTGTTCGGAAATGTTCATGCCGATTTCATTCAGTTTTAATAACTCGGCTTCATACATCGCGAGAGATTCGTTGTAAACGGTTTTAGCGTTTTCCCATATTCTTATTCCCTCCGCTTCGGTCATTCTTCCCGCGTCAATTTCATTGGCATAGGCTAAAACAGCTTCCGCAATGGAAGTTTTGTTTTCCCAGTAAAGGACGAGAGCCTTTGCCCTGATAAGGGCGATTTGATATTCATCAAGACAAAAATCTTCACTTGATGCACCGGGGGCAAGAATATCCTTTAAAGCGCCGGTTCCGAGAAGTTCAGCGTAATCTTCAAGAATCATTTCCCGCACTTCCAGGGCTTTTTCCATATATGAAAGGTACGAATCGTAGGATTTTTGCAATTCAAAAAGAGATTCTATTTTCCTTTTATTTGTATTTGAAAAGGGATTGGGTTTGAAAATGCTATCCCATCCCTTTAAACTGTTTTTGTAATTGTTATAAACAGCCATCTCTTCTACAAACGTCATTTTCCCGCTGATGATATCCTGTATTTTAAAAAGGAGTGAATGATTTTTGTTAAAGGTTTCCAGATATTCAAGATAATTTTTTTTTGAGCTTGGACTGCTTAGCCAGTTGTCAGATAACTCTTTTAGACTTTCCAGTTCAGTTAATTGATCAGTATAGCTCCAATGATTTTTGTATTCATCCTCCGCCTGCATCCATAACTTTTTTCTTTCCTGTTGAAGCCAGTTATTAAAATTCGGGTCGGTAAAATCTTTACCATGGTTATTGTCGAATTCTTTCAGCCAGAAATTAATAGTATCCTGCGTGGTAACCATTGTCGACGCGTATAAAAGATACATATCAACCATTGCTTTTGCTTTTACCGTTCCCGCTTCAATACGCAATGTCATATTCAATTCAAATTCCTGTCTCGCTTCGGCAATGTTTTTCTCAAAATTTTCGGAAATGTTCTTGAACAATAATTCGCCTGAATTGAATAGTTCTTTTGCTTTTAATTCCCATTTTTTGCGTTCTTCTTCAAACTGAACAAAAGCGGCAAGCCATGTTTCTTCGCCTTCGGAAAAAAGTTTAAAAGATTCCTGCTCCCATTCAATGCGTCTGATAAAAAATCTTTCTTCCGCTTCTTCCCATATTTTTAGTCCCCTTTCAAATTGTTCCCTGTATAATTGCAGCCATTCTTCTCCATGAACAGCCAAATCGCCGCTGCCGGCGGAAGCTTCTTCTATTTTGGCTGTAAGTTCTTCAATTCCTCTTGCGCATGCTTCTTCTGTTTCCGCAAGCAGCCGTTCCGTGAATATTTTGGCGGCTTCATCATCGCTCTTCCTGCGCAGACTCCAAATATCCCTTGTCCGCCTGCTTGTAAAAATTCTTTCTTCTCTGGCCGCAATGTTTTCAAATTCCCGTTTTATAGTTTCGCTTGCCGCCGAACCCGATTTTCTGATAACAGCGCCCATAGTTTCACGTAACTCTTCGGGAATATATGCCAGAAGTTCAGGATATAAGCGCGTGATTGTGTCATCCAGGGAACCAATTTTTGTTTTTATAACAGTTTCAGCTTCTTTTTGCCATTTTAAAAGATCCTGTGAAAATTCCCTGTTTTCTTCGCCGGGACGTATAACCAACGGGTCTCCCGTTTTATCATCGAAGATAATATTTCCTTTATCATCAAGATGCCAGGAGTAATTTCTCTGAGTTTCTTCAAATCTGGCAGATAATTCCGTCAGTGTGTTTTCCACTACCTCTCCGAAAAATCGCCCAATGAGCCATTGTGAAAAACGGTACTCAAGTTCTTCGTTACTCCATTTTTCAATCTGATTTTTCGCCTCTTCAAAGATCAGTGGATTTTCGTACAGTCCGCAGGCGATTAATTCCCAGGCGTATATTGCCTGCGTTACGCCAAATTTTGCTTCTGCCAGCCAGCGGTCTGGATTAAGTTCACGATCCGCCCTGCTGAAATGGCTGTCAAAGACCGCTTTATTAAAGCCTCTTACTTCACCAAGCGGTGAAGAAGAGGGACCGGATTGGGCAAATCCTGTTGGGGGAAACAGCCCAAAAATAAAAATCATCGTCAAAAAGACGGAGATAGTTTTGCTGAAAATATTCTTTTTCATGTTTTTTCCTGATTAAAATTTTATATCCCGCACAAGCGGAATGATTTTTTGTGTAATAAAGGTTTTTGTTTTAAAAAAAATATAAGGGATGGAATTAAAGTTATTGAGCAAAGAAAGGAACTGGCCACACCAAGAACGCCTACCAGGGACAATGTTCGAATAAGGATGTTTGCCCCTTCTGTAAGGAAGAGGAAGGGAATTGCGCCGGCGACAGTAGTGCATGTAGTTGAGAGCAATGCGGGCATTTTTCGCCGGAGGGCAAGGTAGATGCCAATGGATTTTTTTTCGTTTTTGTTAAGCATTACCGGCTGCAAGCCGTCAACGCAAAGAACGGCGGCGTTAACTGTCATGCCGCTGACTGCGATGAAAGCGCAAGCTATGGCGGAATTGTACGCGCTTCCCGATAGCGTTAAACAAAGAGCGGGTATTGCCAGAGACGGTGGAATTGCGGAAAGCACAAAAAGCGGAATGGTAAAGGATTCATTAATGGACGCAATGATCATGTAACAAAAGATGACAGCCATAATAAGCGAAAGTACGGTTGCGGATAAAGCTTCCGCCTGTTGAATGGCATCCGGATCAAATTCGATGGAATAGCCCGGCGGTAAGTCGAGTTTACTGAATAAACCCGCCAGTTCCTGTTTAACGCGGCGCGGATCCATTGGCCCCGTAGTGATTGTAATTGATGCAGATCTGCGCCGGTCAGTCCTTCTGATGCTTGACGGCTCTGTTTCTTCCCTGACGTGCATAAGAGAATCAATACGCAAAGCGGCGCTGGCGTCTTCATCACCGGTGGAAACAAGTATGCCAAGCGTTCCCTCCTTCGATTGACGCATAACGCTGTTTGGCATCGCATCTTTTGCAAAGAAATTCCCGCCGCCAGTTCTGATCCGCACGTCAATTTCGCCGTTTGAATCTATTCTTTTATAAGCGACAGGCCCGTATACTCCCAAACGTGTAATGGAGGCGGCGTTGTAAAAACTTGTTTTTGATTCTGCGAAAAGTTCTCTATCCGGCAATAAAATCAATTTTTTACTGCCCTGTTTAAAATTAAGAACACGTTCCCTGATTAGAGGATGAGCGGCGCAAATATACGCAAGCTCTTCGGCAAGTTCCCTGCATTTTTGATCTTCGTCGCCGTAGATTCTTATTTCCCAGTAACGGTCTTTTACGGAATTCTCATGAAAGAAAATAAAACCGCCGGGGATCTGCGTTTGTTTTGCCAATTCCCTGACAAGATGCGCCTGTGTTTGTTTTGGATCAAAAGAGATAAGCAGTGAACCGGAACCCGTTCTTGCGCCGGTTTCAACATTTTTTATTCCCGCGTTATTCGCAAGATTTTCACCATAAACGGCAAGAAGATGATCCGCTTCTTCCGCAAGCAGCCCGCCGTCAAATTCTACCTGAGCGTAAACGGAATCTTCCGAACCGTAACTTGCGGTGTCCACGCCTCTTGCAAGTAATGCGATAATCGCCGCTGTCGTAAGTACAAAGCTGATTGTACAAATCAAGATCGGGTAACGGATACAGAACCTTACGTCAAGGGCAAGGAATCTGCAAAGACAGCGTAAAAACCGCCGGTATAAAGGATCGAACGGCAGTTTTTTGGGTTTTGTCCTGCGGGAATTCAATCCCCAAAGAAGCAGCGGCGGAAGGATGGAGAAACTCAAAACAAGCGCAGTTATGGTTACCGCTGCAATAGCGTTTGCGATGATCCTTGCCCCGCCGTCCTCTATCAGTGAAAGCGGTAACAAGGCGGCAACAGTGGTCGCGGCTCCCGCGATTAACGGGCATGATAATTCAGCTAACGCCGCCGATGCCCTCTCGTAATCTGTACATTTGCGAAGTTTCTCCGAACAAAGAATTACGGTATCAACTGCCGTGCCTACTCCGGCGGCAATTCCCGCCAGCAGCAACCGGTCTATTGAAAAGCCGCCTGTTGATAAAATTGCAGCCGATACAAGACAGATCAATGGAATCGCCAAGGCGCAAAAGAAACCGGAAATGTTTGTTGTATTTTTTCCGCCAAGCAAAAAGCTGATAATCGCTACCATAATTGCGCCTGACAAAGCGGCGTTAAAAACAGAATTAAAAGCGGCGGCTTCTTCGGCTCCAAGATCAGATAACACTGTAAATTCCAATGGCAGTGAAAGAGAAGACAATTCGCGCTTTATATCAGAAGAAAGTTTACGCAAATCCGCGCCGTGTTGTCCCATAATTGCGATACCAGCAGTCTTTCTGCCGTTTAAACGTGAAAGAATATCCGGTAGTCGTTCCTGTTCGCTGATAATGGCAATTTCCGAAAGTCTGACTGCCCTTCCATCGCCAAGAGGAATCAAAACATCGTTAAGTGAAGATGCGGCAGATGTTTCAGCGGAATCTGTTTTTTTATACCTGCCGTCAACAGTGATAATTATTTCCCTGTTTTGGAGCGTAATTGTTCCACCTGAAAAAACAGAATCGTTCATACCAAGAAATCCACCCACTGCTGACGGCTCCAAACCAAGAGAGATGAGTTTTTCCTGATCAAGGATGATTACAATTTCTTTCAAACCTACCCCTGAAACCAGAACTTCTCCGGCACCTTCAAGACTTTCCAGCCTGGGTTTTACAATTTTCTCCAGCGTTTGTACCGTTAAAACATTTTCTTTTAAATCGTCTGATGTTTCTGCAAAAACCGAGGCGGACCAAACCGGAATCCTTGAATTGTTGGAACTTAATATTTCCGGTCTTTGCGCTGATGACGGGAGCGTTTCGTAAACCCTCTGCGCGGCATCACGAACCGCTTCATACCGTCCCTTTCCTCCGGGCTTAAAACGGATAAAAACGCTTGACAGGCTGTTTTCGCTCGAACTTTGTACAGTTATGATGTCTGGAATGGCGGATAACGCATCTTCCATCGGAATGGTTACGCTCCGTTCCATTTCCGCGGCATCAAGACCGTAATGCCTGATTTTTACTACATAGGAGCCTCCTGTGTTTTCAATAATTTTTTCACCTGAATTTATAATGACAAATAACGCTACTGCGCAGATTCCCGCCAGTACGCACAAACTTGCTTTTTTTCTTTCGAGCCAGGAAACTAAAATTTTCACTGCGCCTCCCCGTTACTGTGAAGTTTCCATTTGAAGAAACGGATAAGGACGGAAGGAATTGCGAACAGGCTGAGCAGAGTCGAAGCCGCAAGCCCGCCCAACATTGCCGCCGCCATGGATTTTTGTGAGTTTCCCAAGGGACTGATTACCAGCGGCAGGAGAGCGAAAATAGTTGTTGCCGTTGTTATTAAAATTGCCTGTAACCGTTCACAGGCTCCACGGTAAACCGAAGCTGCCGGAGAAAAACCCGCGCGAATTTTTTCATCGCTGATTTCAAAAAGAATAAGACTGTTATTCACAACAAGTCCGAAAAGAGCGGCAAGTCCCAACACCGCGCCAGAATCTATCTTTGAACCCGTGATGAGTAGTGCGGGACCCGCACCTGCCAATGAAAAAGGAATGCTTATCATGAGGATAAGCGGAAGCAGGAATGATTCAAACTGAGCGCCCATTGTCATGTAGAGCAGGATCAGTACCATGAAAACGTAAAGAAGGAGCGCGTTGCGATAACGGTTGAAAACAGATTCGTCAGCTCCGGTAAACCATGAAAATTGTGACGCAATTTCGCCAACCGTTACGGGAATATTTTTTCCCGCCGCGATGTCCGCGTATATAACATCGCTGCGGTCAAGCCGCGCCAAAGACGCTTCCGCTTCCCTGCGCTCTATTCTGCCAAGGGAGCCGAGATACACAATTTTACCCTGCTGGGTTTTTATGGGAATCTGTTCAAGCCATAAAGCTGGATCGCTGACACAATTGTCGACATAATTGTCGGCAGAATTGCTGGCGGAATCGCCAAAAGTTGATTTTTGTCCCGTTATGCGCACATCAAGTTGTTTTCCCTCAATTTCCAGTCTGGCGGCGACAACGCCCTCGTTAAGTATAAAAAGTGTTTCGGCAATTTGTGCTGCTGGTATTGAAAGGTAGGCGGCAGCCTCCCTGTTCGGGTAAAGCCGCAGTTCGGGTCTTTGTCCGGTTGGTCTGAAATTTGCCGCGACTGACACGTTATTTAATGCGTTTTGTGCAATTTCAGTCCGTTCGAGAAGCTCTTCCCTGTCCTTTCCCCTGATTACAAAAGTATGCTGCGCGGATAATCCAAGCAGAACTTCTGTCCTGTCTTTCGGAAAATAAACTGAAAGCGGCATTTTGTAACATTTCACGGCGGTGTTTATTTCAGCTAACGCTTTTTCAGGCTTTACTCCCTTTTCAAGTACGCAGCGCAGAACAAGTTCTTCCCTTCTGTAATCAATATCCGCCCTGCGGCTTACGTCCTCCTCTTCGGCTCCCGCTCTTCCATAGACAGTTTTTACGGATTGAAGCTCTGAAACAAGATCTGAAATTTCAATTCCGGCAGTACTAACAGTTTCCAGTAAAGTCCCGTGAGGGAAAACCGCAGAAACCCAAATTTCTTCCGCTTCATCAGGATTTATAAAAACCACCGGCCGCATGACAAGGGATACAACACCTGTAATGACTAGAAATACGGCAACGGCGTAAATATTAACCGGATGACGAAGCAGAATTAAAAGAAAACGCGCGTATTTTTTTTCAAGACTGTCATTCTTCTTAATTGTCAAAATTTTTTCAAATATTTTTAGAACGCCATTTTTCTTTTCCGTCTCTTTGTTAGCTGTCATTTTTGTACTAAAAGACAGGAGGTAAAGTGAAGGAAGAAAAAATTGAGCGTACAGCCAGCCCGCTAATACAGAAACAACAAGGGCGATTGCAATGTCACTAAAGAGGCTTCCCAATTGTCCCGGCAGGAAAATGATAGGCACAAAGACAAGCGCGGTAGTGATGGTAGAAGCGATGCTCGAACCGGCGATTGAAGACGCCTTGTCTCCTATTTCCTGCGAAAATGGAACAGCGGATCTGTTTCCAAATGAGCGGTGAAGCAAATCCAAAACAATTACACTAATGTCGGAAACAAGACCGATACCCATAGCGAGCCCGCCAAGGCTCATACCGTTCAGGGATCTTCCCGTAACGGAAAGCACGCAGATACCCGCCGCGGCTGAAACAGGAATCGAAAGAGCGGCAAGCAGGCTGTACTTAAGACGGCGGATAAAGATCAACAGTACGGTAATTACAGCCGCCGCGCCAAGACCGGCGGAAATTAAAAGTCCTGTTATGCCGTTTATAAGCGAGGGGGTTGAATCGACAACAAGCTCTATTTGCGCGTCACGCGAAAAGAGGGAAACGGCTTCATCGAGAGTTTTCTTTATCTCTCTTGAAAGCCGCAATGGATCCGCGCCGGGTCTTCGGAAAATTTCCAAAGCTGCCGCCTCTTTTCCATCGTAGACAAATACGCTCTCCCGCCTGCTGGCAGTCTGGTACATATCTCCCGCATCGCTCACCCTTAAAGTTCCGTTCCCGACAGGGAGAATTATCTGCGAAAGTAAAGCCGCGGAATCCGGCCTGCCGGAGTTGACAACGACGAGTTCCATGTTTCCGTCACGCGCATTTCCCGCCGGAATATCGGCGGTTTCCTGCGACAAGAGTCCGGCAAATTCCGAGGGAGCCAAACCAAGCGCGGCAAGACGCGGCACATCAAGTAAAAGCCGCTCTTCTATGACATCCCTGCCCACAAGAACGACAGAGCCGACTCCGTCTATTCTTCTTAAACGGGCGCGCAGTTCGTATTCGGCAAGTTCGCTTGCGAAGAAGTTACGCGCAATTTCGGCGCTTCCGTTACGTGAACTTACAGCGATCACCGCGTGCGGTTCATTTGCCGAGTCGCCTGACGTTACAGTTGGCTTTTTAACTCCTTCGGGGAGTCCAGGGTACACCGCGTCAACCGTTTCGCGGACAAGAACCGCCGCGATCATTGGATCTGTTCCCCAGCGAAAATCCAGGCTGATAAGGGAACGGTTGTCTCGTGAAACGCTTCGCATCCTTTCAAGACCCTTTATCGGAGAAAGACCGTCCTCAAGTGGAATTGTAACCATGCTTCTTATTTCGTTAGCTGCCATGCCTGAGTAAATCGTCTCAACTGTTACTCTCGGCACTGAAAAATCAGGCAGCCGGTTGACAGGCATAGTAAACAGGGAAAAAATTGCGGCTATAATCTGCGCCGCCAGAATCATAATTACAGTTACCGGACGGCGGACAAAAAGATTGATTAATCCCTTCATTTCATTCCTACTTTATTACTGAGATCCTCAATGTTTTTTCGTTTTTGTTGCCCAAACTGTCCTTAAGCCCGGATGTAATCTGAAAACTGATAATTCCAAAGTTGGTTGAATTAACCAGAGTTCCCATAATTTCCAGCCTTTCAAAATTTTCACAACCTTCATGCGGATCCGGAGCTGAAAAATCATTTGTTCTTACAAATCTGGGAGAAAATGAAAGTACATTATTGCTTGTTTCAATACGGAAAAGTTCCATTAAGGAATATTTATCAATTGAAGCTCCCTCAGCCGTTGCGAAATACAGTTCTATCCACGTATTTATTTTTTCACCGGAAGGATAGTTATCAGATCCGTCTTTTATGGGTATCATTTTAAATATTGAATTTATTTCAAAAAACACCAACTCCATCTCTTTTGAATTTCCGGGAGCCATTGGCATCCTGATTCCGGCAAGCGCGGGCGGTTTTGAAAATTTTCCGTTGGCAAAAATTCTGTAAATATATTCCTTTCGGCTCTCATTACCTGAGTTGTCTTTTACGCCCGCTTTTAATTTGAATGTAAACCGGCTCTCATAAACAGGCGCGGTTTCAAAATAAAAAATAAATTCTGTTTTATAACCGTTGGATGTTTCCATCACAAGAGAAGAAGCGTCCTCAACATTCAGGCAATTTTTTACCGACAAGCTGTCTACCGGTTTGGAAAACGCCAAAAAAAGCCGGTCGTCTTTTTCCCAACCGTGAGATTCTATCAATGGTTCTGATGCGCTGACATAAATGCCTGTATCAGGATCGAGGGGAATAATAACATTGTCTTTTGTAATACGTCCGGCGTAGAGCAGTTCGGGGACATCACTATCAGAGACAACTGTAAACACGCTTGTAAAATTGTTTCCCGTATTCATTCCCTTGTTATCTGTCAATGAAGTTGAGAACCGAATTTCATAACGCCTGTTTAGTGTCCACGGTTCAGCGGGAGTAAAGATAGCCAATTTACCATTTTTGTCAGTACGCCAAATTCCCTTCATTGAGGGGTTAAATGATATGTTTTCATATAACGTGTTGAGCGTAACAGGCGTGGAAAATTCCAGTTGTACTTCCGTTTTTGGATCGTTTATTTCGGCGTACATTGCAGGGTAACACGAGACAAGCGCAGGACGTTCAATACCCGCTCTGGTAGTGAAATTTTTTTCAAAAGGCAGATCCATTGAAAGACCCTTTGTATCGCGGGCATCGGCGGAAAGTTTTAAATTGTAGTCAATATTTTTTTCAAACGGCATCAACGGAGAAAATGTCATTTTTCTTCCTTCCCAAAGAAACTCACCCTTAACGTGCCCGCTGTCGGCGGTTAATGAAAAACGCCGCTCTACACTGTCCCTGTCCGGATCGCGGGAAAATTCCATTGATACGGTTATTTTTTCCGGTTCTGGAAAATAACCTTCACCGGGAGTCCATGATAAAACTTCAAATTGTGTCCATCTTAAAATGTCACATGAATTAAAAGAAAAAATAATAACAAGGATAAAGCATATATTGATGAAAAGTATTTTCATTCTATTGCCTCCAGAAAGATTGTAATATCTTCTTTCATGCTGCTTTCTCCGCTGTTAATTCCACTCTTGCCGCCCGGAATTGTCAGTTTGTAATAATGAGGCTCATTATCATTTCCGGGTTCAAGACCTTCCCAAACCATTTGCAGCAGATCATTGGAAATCCAAAAAACATTTTTAAGAGCTACAGGGGCGATAGTTTTTGGAAAAAACGGAATTAGCGAAATTTTTAGCGGGGCGTTCTGTTTTTCTTCTTCGTTGAACTGAAGTGAAAAACGAAGCGTAAAACTTAATTCTTTGGTCGCCGAATTAACAGGAATCCTTAACAGGTTATTAGCTTCGGAAAAATTATCCATTACTGCATGATTATAATCAGCTTTAAAAGACAGAAGGTTCAGATAGGGCATGTCAGGAATAAAGTTAATTCTGAAATCGGCGCCGATTTTTAATCCTTCGCTGTCTCTTGTGTCGCCAGAAATTATCAGAGTATAAGTTGTCTCCGGTTTCGGATCACTGGAAAAAATATATACAATGCTTTTTTCGGAAAAAAATTCGGCTCTTCCGGTGAGGGAAGGATCAAACCGGACAGAACGAAGGACATTTTCTCCCATTACTTTACTAAACTGAATAACAATTCCATTCCCCGCTCTTAATCCATTTTCAATGTCCAAGCCTGTAGGAAACCAGCGGTTTTCGGATTTTAATACCGGAAAAATTTTTTCTATCTGAGGAAAAGTTTTATCAAGATCGGTAATGAATTGAGCGGAATATGTTTTCGGCAGGGGAACTCCGTCAAAACTTTTCGCGCTGTCTTTTAAAGACCAGCGGTAAGAAGTCCATGGGGATAATTCGTTATCTGAAATGACTTTAAGTATTGTATCGTTAGCTGACCACTCAAAAGTTTTATTTCCAATTCCTTCAAGAGTCAGCGCCGACTCAACTGTCAGCCTGTCCATAGGTCGGGAAAAGCGTAATTCCAAAACAAAATTACCCGTTCCAATTGACGCGCAATCGGCGGGACTGAAATAATTTAACAGAGGCGGCTCATTCATGTTGATTGCGAAAAAAGATATAAAACGCTCAAGCCTGAGTTCTCTGCCATCAACTGCCCGTATTGTTCCTGAAAGACTCAAGGTGTGCCTGATTCCCGCTGTCCATCCCGCTGCCGGTACAAAGTAAAGACTGTTGCCTTCCCAGAAACGGTCTCCCATGACTACTCCCGATTCGGTGCTGATTTGAAGGATTCCTTCAGCTTCATTTTTTTCCATCTCTGTATCAAACCTGAGTACTACGGGAGTATACGGTTCGCTTAACAGCGTACCTGATACGCCAGGCTCAACTGTTATTCCAACAGGACGCAAATCCACAAAACCGCATGAAGCCGATAAAATAGCGCATAACAAAACGGGAAAAAATTTAGTCAATAAGCGTAACATTCATTCCCTCTCTTAAATCTGTGTCCGGTCTAAGAACAACAATTTCTCCGACATTCAAGCCGGCTGTTATTTCACGTTCCTCGCCATGATCAGGGCCAAGGGTAATTTTTCGTTCAGAAAGGACACTGCCATTGATTATGAAAACACTGCCTTCACTATTTTGATTGGAGATAGTCCTGTTAAAAATTGCGGTTTCCGGGATAAAAACCGCCCTTCTTGGAGGACCGAGAATCACCGTAATACGCGCAAACATTCCTGGTTTCAGTTTGTTGCTGCCTGTCTCCCGCAAAAGTACCCGTACCAGAAAACTCAGGCTCTGGCTGTCCGCCTGCGGATATACCAAATCCACAACGCCTTCCCAATTTTCGCCGGTTCCGTCTATTAATACGGAAGCTGCCATTCCCTTTTCAATCCGAAGCGCGTCTTTTTCGCGTACCGGAAAAATCGCGTATAAAGATGTGATGTCAATAATGCTTAAAATTTTGTCCTGGGATCGGATTCTCTCTCCCTCTTCCAGATAACGCGCTCCCACTACGCCGGAAGCCGGACTTAAAACCGTCAATTCCGCAAGAGCGATGTTAGCTGAAGAAAGTTCCTTTTCCGCCGCATCAAGCCTTGCGCCCGCGGCTTCCATTTCCGCTCTGAGGCTTGATGTCATAAGAAAGACAAGCGCGTCAAGCCGCTCATTTTCGTCTAACGGAACTTCAATTCCCGCTTTGACAAGGTCCTGATCCCGGCAGCCAATCCGGCGAATTTCCAGTTCCTTTTCCATTAATTGAATTTGCTCCCATTCAGAATCAAGGCTGAACCGTCCTGCAAGAATTGCCTCTGTATGAATACCGCCGGCTTCAAAAAGCGTCTCCTGATTCTGATGTTTGCGTTTGTTTTCTTCCCAGTTTCGTTTGGCAAAAGCCAGTTCAGCTTCGGCTTTTTCAAGCGCGAGAAGCTGCGCTTCCGCCTGAAACTTTCCCTCCAATAGTTTTGAACCGGTTAAATTGTATGCCGCTAACGCCTGTGAGTAATTATTTTCCGCTCTTTCAACCGCCAAATTAATTTGAGGGTTTTCCAGAAGCAGCAACTGTCTGCCCTGCCTTACATAATCACCTTCACGGTAAAAGATTCTTTTAATTACCGCGTCCTGTGGAGACGCGACATCGACCTTGCTTAAGAACGACAAACTGCCAAAGCCGGAGGCTTCATCAGGCAATTCACGGATAACGGCGGCGGAGCTTCTGACCTTTCTAGTTTCCTCAATTATGTCAGATGATTGTTTTGTACACGCGAAACAAAACAATGACGTTAGCTGAATAAACAGCAGTATTTTTCCGTTCATATACCCCCCATGGAAGCGGCAAAAATCGCAAGTTCACCCGGTTTTAAATCAAGAAAACGTTCCAGTTCACGCTCGGCTTCCAGAATGGCGACAGCCGCTTCTATCACTGCGATTTCCCTTTGAGTTTGTTCTATTAATGTTTCCATCAGCTTCAATCTGGTAATTTGTCCAAGCTCAAGCCTTATCTCTTCGATACGGCAGCGTTCCGCCGCAAGCCTTGCTGCGTCAAGAGCCAGAATTCGTTTTTGTTCGACAAGATTGCACCTCTCCACAGCGTTAGTCGCCATGCGCCCGATTCGTTCAAGGATTAAGCTGTATCTGTCCTGCTCGAACTCCAACGCAAGCGCCGCCTGTTTCTTTCCAAATCCTGATGCGGGATCTGGCAGAGGGTTTGAACTATTTTGAATCGCGGCTGTCATATCATTGGGAGTTTCCCAGCCCGTCTGCGCACTGAAGCGATTCTGAAACCACGGATTTGAAAAATCAATACTTATTCCAATCGACCAATTGTAGCGCGTTAGCGGATAACGCTGTCCGCTGAGTCCAAAATTACTGACCAGCCTTAAAGTAGGTATCCATGACCTTGATACATATTTTAATTCAGCCTGTCTTTTTGTTAATGAAAAACGCGCTTCGATCACGTCGGGGTTTCTTTCTCTCGCAAGAGCTCCGGCTGCTGACGCTGCGGGCAGTAAAACGGAACGGTTTATATCGACCGTTTCAGCCAGAACTGGCATAAAATCAAGCCCGAGAAGTTCGGCAAATTGGCTTTCCATTTCGTATAAATCAAGCTGAAGGGAAAAAATGTCAATCCTCGCGTCCGCAAGGTTTATATCCGCGTTTGCGAGATCTACAGCTAACGCGAGTCCAAGCGCGACTTCTTCGTTAAGAATCCGCCGTTGTTCCTCCAGTACTAAAAGAGCCGTTTTCCTGATTTCCAGTATCGCCCTTGATGACAAAATATTGCGGTATGCAGCAATGGCTGATTCCGCGACTTCGGATGCCATCCTGTCCAATCTTGAAGAAGAAAGATCAAGTTCCATCCTTTCAAGTTTTCGTGTCATTGAAATTCTGCCGCCGTCCCAGATAAGCTGATCAAGACTAATGCTGTAATTTTTGATAAATGAATCGGCGCCGATTTCCTGCAAGCGATCGTTTTCTGAAATGTTTAAGCCAAGGCGCGGGAAGTATTCCCGTATTCCCAATTTCCAGATTCCCTCATTGAGAGATTGTGAAGCGCGGGCCTGTCTTAGTTCGATAGAAGATATTACGGCAAGTTCCGCCGCTTCGGCAAATGTCAACGAAAGCTGACCGTTGTCATTTGCGTACACAGCAGCGGTTAAAAATATGAACAGAATCATCTGTATTTTTTTGATTGCTTTAAAGAAATTTTTCATTACATAACTTCCTTGATTGTTTTTTCGAGATTGGCGATTGATCGTAAAAGCGGAGTATCCCACGGAAGCATGGCTCTGGCGCGGCTTAAATCTTCCAGAGCTTCCGCTCCCCTGCCTGCTGTCCAGCGCTGCCTTGCCCTGTCCAGCAGAACCATCGCGCTTTCCGCGGAAAGCTCCGCCGCCCTGTCCAGAAAACTCGCGGCTTCGTCGTTTCTTTCGCGTTCAAATGCAAGTTCCGCCGCAAGCCGCAAGGTACGGATATCCTGTGGATTGTCCGCTAAAAGAGATTCTGTTAATTGTACCGCGCCGGACAAATCCCCTTTTTCGCGGAGTATTCTTGCCATGTAAAGTTTTGTCTCATGGGATGAAGGCCGTAATTTTAACGCTCTGCGGCAGGTTTTTTCAGCGTTTTCAAGATCGCCTGAAAAATATTCTGCCTTTGCACGTAACGTTAAAGCGGGCTGGAACTTCCTCTCTTCACGCAGAATTTCCACTGTTTCGGAAAATCTTCCCCTGGCGTACGCTTCTGAAGCGTAGGCGTACAGACGCAATGTTTCCACATCAGGCGTCTGTTTACACGAGATCGAAAGCGATACAATCACACAGGTAAAAATAAACGTTTTAATAAAACGAATTTTCATGCTAACCCCGGCTGATGTAGGAAAGACGTTCCGCCAAACGTCCTCTGGAAGAAGCGGCTTGTTCACTGAAGTAATCCCGGTATTTTTGAACCGAAGTTAAAGCCCTAAGCGTCTCCACCGCGTAAACAGTGTATGGGTTATCGGGAAGGCTGATTAACGGAAAAAGAGAATCAAGAAGCTGGGGATTCCCCGCATTGAGAGAGAGGGAAATATTCTCTTCAATTTCTGTCTTGGTTTTAATTGATGAACCGTCTTCGCTTTTCAGTCCCAAGAAGACGGCGAGAATATTGCGACATTCACCGGAGAACGGTCCCTGTGAAGCGGAGTTGATGCAGTTTTCTGCGTACTCGGCTCCTACAACCCCGGAAAAAGCCCTTGCGCCCCTGTACCAATATTCAGGAAATTGCGCATAACGGGCGCGGATAGCCTTGTAGGCCTCGGCGGCTCTTCTGTTTTCGCGGTTTTTTTCCAGAGCGCAGACCAGAATCATCCATCGTCCAAAACCGTCCGGCTCATCAAGTTCGTTAAAGAGCGGTTCAAAACCTGCGGCAGCTTCGTCCCACTGTCCTCTGATAAACGCAAGAACAGCGGCAGCGGCGAAAGTAATTTCATCGCCTTCCAGGGAAAGCACACTCAGAATACCCAGTTCAACGTCATCTTTTTGAATCAAACCCTTGCCGTAAGCCCAGGCTAACTCTTTATAAGCCGCCGCCACTGCGCCCGCGTAATCACCCGCTTTTTCCCTGATACCGGACTCCGTCAGAGCCATACCCTGAAACCAGGAACCGGCTCTTTCAAGCGCGGCAAACTCATCCAGTGAACGCAGCAGATCTTCAGACTGTGCGGATGAGATTCGATATGCCGCCGGCTCCGCGGCAGTCCGCGCAGCCAATCCCTCCGCCTGTGAGGGCATTTCCCGGCCACAGGCGGAGAAAATCATCATTAAAACAAGAAAAGACAAAGTTTTAAATTTAATTTTCATAAACAACTCCACGAAAAAAGTTTTGATACCCTATATACGGCGCGTACATGGAAATTGCATTAGTGAAGCGAAAAAAAAGTTTATTTTTTTTGATTTTTTTTGGTGATAGCCGGAATTGATCAGATATGGAGGTCAAAAATTTTTTTTAAAGAATTTTTTCCCTTGACTAAAGCGCCACGCATCTACGCGCCGTATATAGGTATGAAACCCGGTAGTGAGGCGTTATTTCTCTTTTATGTTAAACACGCCGTCCCAGTTATTCTCAGGCGGATTTTGAAAAAAATGTTTGCAGTATTTCAGGTAAAGTTTTGAAGGATTATCATTGGGAAAATGTTTTAATACCGTATTAAACGCGCTTTCCGCGTTTTTCCACTCCCGCGACTCAAAAATGTTAAGCGCGTCATGAAAAAGCTCGACAAGTTTACGCAAAGACGGTCCGGCATGCAGGCTTAATTCAAGTACCTCATGAATACGCACC
>JGI24698J34947_10000071_pt1 | contig 32549 bp, 34 predicted proteins | sample TergutMp193P3_FD_34947 | JGI IMG/M metagenome (IMG submission 34947) | reverse complement strand
CAAACGTTTCGCGCTTCCTCATTCCAAAATTATGATACACCAGCCGATAGGCGGAGCGAGCGGGCAGGCAAGCGACATCATTATTCACGCGAAAGAAATACTTCGCATAAAGAAAAATTTGTCCGAACTTCTTGCCAAACACACGGGAAAAACCGCCGAAACAATATACAAAGACACCGACCGCGATAATTTTATGTCGGCTATTGAGGCAAAAGAATACGGCATCGTCGACGATGTTTTGGAGGAGCGGAAAGAATAAAATGAACGGCGGAATAAACAAAAAAGTATGCTCTTTCTGCGGAAAGGACTCAAAACAGGTCAGGGAAATGATTAAAGGTTTGAGACCCGACGCGTTTATTTGCCATCAATGCGTAGAAGTTTGTTTTGGAATGTTGCATATAAAAGATAATATATTCGCTCCAAAAACGCAAACAAACGCGCGCGCTTCGACTTCCGTTTCTTCCAAAAAATACGAAGATATTCCCACTCCCAAAGAAATGAAAGAGGTTTTGGACAAATATATCGTCGGACAGGACGCGGCGAAAATCGGCGTCGTGGTCGCCGCTTACAATCATTACAAACGGCTTAATTCGCGAAACAATACCGACGACGTGGAAATAGAAAAATCGAATATTCTTCTTTTGGGACCTACGGGAACAGGAAAAACGCTTATCGCGCAAACTATGGCGAAAGTTCTTAAAGTTCCGTTTGCCATTGCCGACGCGACGGTGCTTACCGAAGCGGGATACGTCGGCGAAGACGTGGAAAATATTTTGGTGCGCCTCCTAAACGCCGCCGACGGCGATATTGCAAAGGCGCAGCACGGCATAGTGTATATCGACGAATTTGACAAAATAAGCAGAAAATCCGAAAACTCGTCCATTACCCGCGACGTTTCGGGCGAAGGAGTTCAGCAGGCGTTGCTTAAAATTCTCGAAGGTACGCTGTCGCACATTCCTCCGCAAGGCGGGCGCAAACATCCCGAACAAAAATTACTCGAAATAAACACGCGGGACATATTGTTTATATGCGGCGGCGCTTTTGTCGGAATCGAAGAAATAATAAAAAAACGCACAACTCGGAGCGGAATGGGATTTACGGGAAAAGTTATAGACAAGGATTCGGCGCAGTTCAGCGATTTACTGCATTTGTGCGAGCCGGACGATTTGACCCGTTTCGGCATAATTCCCGAACTTATAGGAAGAATTCCCGCGATTTACGCGCTCGACCATTTGAGCAAGGAAATGCTTATGAAAATTCTTCTCGAACCCAAAAATTCCATAGTGAAACAATATAAAAAACTCTTTGAAATAGACGGCGTAAAGTTGTCGTTCGAACAGGAAACGCTTGATAAAATAGTCGAAATCGCCGAAGAAAAAAAGACGGGCGCGCGCGGATTGCGTTCCGTGTTGGAAATGGCGTTGATTCCCATAATGTACGAACTTCCGTCGAGAAAAGACATAGCGGAAGTGGTAATTACCAAAGAAGTAATAACCCAAAAGTGCGAGCCGAAATACATAAGCGCGAAGAAGGCGAAGGCGTCTTGATTTATGAACGTCTCCGCCGTAATCGTCGCAGGAGGAATGGGCAAGCGTCTTGAAAAAGAAATTCCGAAAGCGTTTGTGCCGATTTTAGGAAAAGAATTGTTTTTATACGGCGCACAAATTTTTGATAAAATGCGAATATTCAACGAAATCGTTATAGCCGTCGCGCAATCGGTTATTGAGGAAACGATACGAAAAACGAGCGATTTTTCAACAAAAATCATTGTTGTCGAAGGCGGAAAAGAACGTCATAATTCGGTCGAAAACGCAATTAAGGCGACAAGCGCAGACGCGGTTTTAATTCACGACGCGGCTCGTCCGTTCGTTACTTCAAAATTAGTCGGCGAACTCTTAAAATATTACGAAGAACAAAACGTTCACGGAGTAATTTCGGCGAATCCCGTCGTCGATACGATACGCAAATTCGACGGCAATATGTGCAAAGAAACCGTAAACCGCGAGGAACTTATAGCCGTCGCAACACCGCAGATATTTGACAAAAAAATACTTTCCGTCTGCTTCGAGAAAATAGGCGAATTAGACAAAATACCTACCGACGAAGCGATGCTTGTTCAGCATTTCGGGTATAAAGTCGCTTGGCTTAAAGGCGATAAACTGAATTTCAAAATTACGACGCCGCAAGATTTAATTTTAGCGGAGGCGATTTTAAAAATGGGAGTTCTTGAATGAATGAACTTTTTGAAGGAATAATCGCCGCCTGCGCTACGCCTGTAAAAAATTACGAAATAGACGAAATTTCGCTAAAAGAACATTTGGAATTTTTGCAAAAAAACGGAGTTTCGGCGCTTATTTCGGGCGGAACGACCGGCGAGTTTTTTTCTTTGGGACGCGAGAGACGACAAAAATTATTTGATTTTACGCGAAAGAATTTTAACGGCAAAATAATATTCAACGTTTCGGACACGTCGCTTTTTGACGTAAAAAACTATATTATATTCGCTCAAAACGCGGGCGCGGACGGTATAACTTTAATACCGCCTTTTTATTTGGCTAACGCGCCCGTCGAGGGCGTCGTGAAATTTCTAAACGAGGCGATAAGTTTTTCAAAAATTCCTTGTATGCTTTACAATTTTACGAAACACACTCAAAATAAAATCACCGCCGAAATACTGAAATCCGTGCCTCACGCCGCGCTAAAAGATTCCGACAGAGACGAGAATCTTATTTCTCATACGCCGAGTTTTCTTTGCGGCGGCGATTCGCAGATTTTTACTTTTTATAAAAAAGGCGCGAAGGGCGCGGTATCGGTTATGGCGAATTATTGTCCGAAGTTGGTTTTTAGAATATGGAACGAATTGCAAAACGGCGATTTTGAAAACGCCTTTATCACGCAAAAAGAAATTTGCGAAATCGCGAATAATTTCAGAAAGGACGACCAGATAGCGAGGATAAAATACGCGCTTTCAAAAATTTTACGCGGCTATTCGCAGGAAACGCCGCCGCCGCTTTTGCCTGCTGGCGAATCGGCGAAAAAAGAGATAGACGAACTGTTTCAAAAAGGATTATTGTAAGGTAAAATTATGCCGAAAAGAATACCTTTATCCGAAATTGAATTTGGAAAAATCGCGATAATAAGATTCGGCAAAGCCGACGAAATTATGCAAACGCTTCCCATAATTCGCGTTTTGAAACGCCAGTATCCGCAAACCGAAATCCACTTTATAGCAAAAGAACAATACTGCGAAGTTTTGCGAAACGTCGAAGAGTTGCATAAAATTCACGCGATAAAAAAAGAAGCGTGGGCTTTGACTAAACTTCACGACGAACTTGCGGATGAATTTATTAACGCGGTTTTCGATTTGCAAAACGATTTTCGTTCGGGTTTTTTGTATTCGGCGTTTCCGGGCGCGCCTAAATTGATGTATAAAAAGTATTTAATAGAAAGTTTTTTGCTAAAATTTTTCAAAATAACTACAAAAAAACCGATACCGCCGCTTTGGCAAAGATTTTTAGACGTTTTGCCGAGAAAAAATTACGAAATTTTAGATACGGATTTTTTATCTCAATAATGCGGAGGAGGCGACTCGTCGGTTTGGTCTTTCAGCGCGATATTTGCGCTCGCATTAAAAAATTCGTCAAGAGTTTCGACTTTTTTTCGCAAAATATCTATTTCTTTTTGCTGTTTGTAAATCGCCAAACTTAAATCGTCGATTGTTTTTTCGTAAAAGGCGATTCGCGTTTCAATAGAGAATATTCTTTCTTCCATATTTAATTTAACGCCGATAACTTAATTTTTGGGAATTATTTTGCCCTGTCTTACTCCGTAAAACAAGTCCGAAGTCGCGACGTCTCTGACGGTTACGGCTTTTAACGTCGCGGTATTTTTTTCCGTCAAAACGACCAAACCCTCGAATATCGGTATATCTTTGCGATTTTCTAAAGATTTGCGATTTGCTTCCACATAAAAGACAAAATGGTCGCCGATGGCTACTCCGTCTTGTTCGCCTTTGTCTAAAAACAGCGTTTCAAAAGGTTTTACGGGCGTATTCGGACTCATTCTCGCGACGGTTTGCGTTTCAAAATTATCTTGAAGAGTTTTGTAAGTTAATTTGTCGCCGATTGATTTCGGTTCGCGAAGAGCGGCGACTATCGCGCCTTCCGCGAGTTGTCCCCACAATTTATCTATATAGATAGCGGTAAGATTTTTGTCTATACTCCTGACTTTTCCCATTGCGACGGGTTCTATAATAACGCCTTTTCTGCTTTTTAGGTCGTTGCGAATCGTATAAAAACCGAGTTCTTTGCCGATTTTAACAAGTTCGTCCGCTTCGTTTTTTGCGAGAGTTATTTTTACAAGCGCGTCTTTGTTTTGCACTAAAAGCGGTCGTCCGTTATTGACGACTTTGCCGTAATTGTTTATTATGCTTTGAACGTTTTTGCGATTTTTTACCTGCGCTTCAAAAATAAAAGGAGTTTGCCGCTGCGCTTCAAGCGACACGAAAAATCTGTATTTGTCGACCAAAGCCAACTGCGCTTGCGTAGGCGTTTTTTTCACTTGACTGTTAAGTTGCGAAAAAGTTTTCGAGTTGTCGTAAAGCGCAATTTCGGAAGACGGCGGAAGCGTTTTTGATACAGCCGACGGCGGAAGTCCGGGAATAAATATCAAATCGCCGGGATAAATCCAATGCGGGTCTTCTATATCGGGATTATGCTCCCAAATGTATCGCCACTGAAACGGATTTCCGTAAAATCTATCCGCCAAATCCCACAAACAATCGTATTCGACGATGGTATAATTTGGCTCGTTGGAATTTCCTAAATTCAGATTTTTTTCGTATTGCAACTGTCCCTGCGCAAAAATAAAAGTCGTCGCAAACAGTAAAATCGCTATTTTTTTCATACGTTTTCCTCAAAAGAAATTCAAGATTATATTGTATAAAATAATACAAGTCCGCAGAAAAATGCGTTATTTTGTGCAAAAATATCGTATTTTATGTGAAAAAAACGAAAGGATTATTTTGACAAACGAAAAATTTACGTCAGTATTCGGTGGAATTTGCGCCGCAAAAAACTTTTACGCCGCGTCCGCGACTGCGGGAATAAAAAAATCGCAAAAATCGGATTTGGGAATTATTTACAGCGATATTTCGTGCGTTACGGCTGGAACTTTCACTACGAATCGCGTAAAAGCGGCGTGCGTTTTAGTAAACGGCGAATTGCTTCCTACGGATAATATACGAGCGATAATTTGCAACAGCGGAAACGCAAACGCCTGCACGGGAGAGCGCGGAATTAACGACGCGAAAAAAATCGCGCAAAGCGTAGAAACCGCGCTTAATTTGAAAAAAGATACGGTTCTTACCGCCTCGACGGGAATTATCGGCGAATTTATTCCTTTGGATAAAATAGTATCCGTCGTGCCAGATTTGACGAAAAAACTTTCCAGAGACGGCGCAAATTCTTTCGCGACGGCAATTATGACGACGGACACAAAAGAGAAGGAATGCGCGTATGAAATTCAACTTTCGCAAGGAAAATTCATAATCGGCGGCTGCTGCAAAGGCGCGGGGATGATTGCTCCGAATATGGCGACGATGCTTGGATTTATCACCACCGATTTAATTATAGACATAAACGAATTGAGCGCGATTCACAAAAAAACGGTCGATTGCACTTTCAACAACGTTACGGTCGACGGCGACACTTCCACAAACGATATGGTAATCGTTTTGGCAAACGGTTCAAGCGGGGTTTCGATACAAGACGAAAAAGATAAAATAATAGTCGAAGAAGCGTTTTTTACGGTTTATAACGAATTATGCGCAAAAATTGCCGCCGACGGCGAAGGCGCGACAAAAAGAGTGGAAATTCGCGTTTCAAACGGCAAATGTTTTTTTGATTGCAAACTTGCCGCAAAATCGGTGGCAAATTCAAATTTGACGAAATGCGCGATGTTTGGAAACGACCCGAATTGGGGCAGAATTTTGTGCGCCGCAGGATATTCGGGAGCGGCGTTTGACTTGGAAAAAGTGGTCGTAAAACTTTGCGAAACAATAGTTTTTGAAAACGGTTCACCCGCAAAATTCGACGCGGAAAAATTAAGCGAAAAAATGCGCGAAAAATTAGTGCTTATAGAAATCGATTTGGGATTTGCGAACAATACTTTTGCCGTCGCGCATACCTGCGATTTCAGTTACGATTACGTGAAAATCAATGCGGAGTATCATACTTGAAAATTGGCGTTGGCGATTATTACGTATAATTTTTTTTAATTTCGCATTTTTCTGCGTAAAATATAGTATATTTCATTAGAAAAAATTGTATTTGGGAGGAAAAATGAGAAAAATCTTGGCAATTCTTTTGTGCGTTTTTGCGGTTTCGTTAGCCGAAGAAAAGGCAATATTCGTCGGCGCTTGGTGCGTTGAAAACGACGATATGAAAATCGAATTTATCGGAAAGGATTCCGTTGCCTTTTCATCGGACGGCGACGCAAGCGTAAACGGAAACGGAAAATTTTCATTCGACGACGAACTTTTGAGCGCGGAGTTAAGCAATTCGGGAATGAAAATGAAAATAGTTTATAAGTACAAGCAGACGAAAAACGGCGTAAGCGTTATCACTCAATCGCTTGAAGTAAACGGCGACGCGATTAACGTAAATCCAGAACCGATTTCTCTTGTAAGATGTAAAAAATAAACGGAAAGGTCAAAAGGTAAATGGGTAAAAATTACATAGTTACGGGCGGCTCTCGCGGAATAGGCAAAGCAATAGTCGAAAAACTTGCGGCTGACGGAAATTCGGTCGTTTTTAACTACAATGCAAGCAATACTGCGGCGGACGAAATTGTGAAAAATCTATCCAAAGAAACCAATATAATTAAGGCGTTTAAGGCGGACGTTTCGGATTTTGAACAGGCGAAAGAATTTATAGAAAACGCCCGCGCCGCATTTGGCGACGTTATAGACGGTCTCGTAAATAACGCGGGAATTACTCGCGACGCGCCGCTTGCGATGATGGAGCAAAAAAATTGGGACGATTTGATAAACGTTAACTTAACGGGATATTTTAACGTTACTCGAAACGCCGTTATGGACTTGGTAAAAAGTTGCGGCGCCATCGTAAATATTACTTCGGTCAGCGGAATATCGGGAATGGCGGGGCAAACGAATTATTGCGCGAGCAAGCACGGAATCGTCGGTTTTACGCGCGCGCTCTGCAAAGAATTGCGAAAAGTGCGCGTAAATGCCGTCGCTCCCGGATTTATAGAATCCGATATGACCGCGAAATTAACGGACGAATATTTGAAGGAAATGAAAAAACAAATTCCGCTGAAACGTCTCGGAAAACCCGAAGAAGTGGCGGAGTTAGTAGCGTTTTTACTTTCCGAAAAAGCGGGATATATCACAGGGCAAGTATTTACGATTGACGGCGGTATGACCGCGTAAAAACAAAAGGAGGGAGTTTTGAAAAAATTATTTTCTTTTTGCGCATTTTGCGCGTTTTTGTTAATTTTTGGATGCGCGTCGAAAACCGAACTTTCGCAAGATGAAATTGACGCGAGAGTCGAAGCCGCCCGCAAAGCCGATTCGCTGCTTAATTCGTCCAAAAAAATAGAGGAACAAAGAAATTTAACGCAAACGTTTTCGGGAATCCACGCGCACGGTCTTATGGGTTCGGGAAATTTGGCGTTTGACGCTCACCAAGACCCCGAAGCGACCCGCAGAATGATTAGAAATTATGCGCGGCTTGCCGAAGATTATAAGAAAATCGCTCCGAAAATAGAAGAAAATCGCCGAAAAATGATACAGGCGTTCAAAGAATCGCAAAAGGAAGAGGAAAGGCGAATTTACTAAAATCTGTCGTAAAGTCCGCTTATCGACCTGTCCGAATTTGTGTACATTATCGCGTTTGCAAACAAATCAGCCACCGAAACTATTTCAAGTTTGTTGTGTTTTTTCTCTTCGGGAACGAAAACCGTATCCGTAACGACAAGTTTTTCAATCGGCGAATTGACGATTCTTTCTTTCGCGTTTCCCGACAAAACTCCGTGAACGCAATACGCCTGAATGCTTTTTACTTTGTTTTTTTGCAGCGTGCTTGCCGCTTCTATGAGCGAGCCGCCGCTTGCCACTTCGTCGTCAAAAATAAACGCTCTTTTTCCTTTTACGTCGCCGATAATGTTGTCCATATGCGCGGTTTCGCTGTCGTCCGTTCTGCGTTTATCCAAAATTGCAAGCGGCAAACCGAGACGTTTTGCGTAATGCCCCGCGTGTTTTGCGCTTCCCGCGTCGGGAGCGACTACCACGCCGTCCGATACGTCGCCGTCGTTAAATTTTAAGCAGGCGTCGCACAAAATTTTCCCCGCGAGCAAATGGTCGCACGGAATATTGAAAAATCCTTGAATTTGCGGAGAATGCAGGTTCATCGCCATAACGCGGTCGGCTCCTGCCGCTTCAAGCAAATCGGCGACCAATTTTGCCGTTATCGAAATTCGCTTTTCGTCTTTTTTATCGCTTCGCACATACGGATAATACGGCGTTACGGCGGTAACTCTCATCGCGCTTGCGTGCCGCGCCGCGTGAATCATTATAAGAAGTTCCATAAGTCCGCGATTTACGGGCGAACAACTCGGCTGTATTATAAACACGTCTTTTCCGCGCACGCTGTCTTTGTACGCGACTTTAATATTCTCGTTGCTAAACTTCATAATATCGACTTTGCCGAGTTCTACTCCCGCCTCTTTCGCTATCGATTCCGCCAACGGACGATTCGCGTTGCCGGCAAAAATCATCAAACTGCCAATCATAAATTTATGCCTCCAAAAAAAATATATAACCGCGAACTTCGCTTATTTTAACTACTTTTCTTCTTCTTTTTTCACAACCCACACTTTTACCGTCGCTTCCACGTCTTTGTAAATCCTAATCGCAATATCGTAAACGCCAAGTTTTTTAATCGGTTCGGATAAAAGAACCGCCGAACGGGAAATCTCGATTTTGTTTTCCGCAAGATGTTCAACAATATCCTGCGCCGAAACGGAGCCGTAAATATCGTCGCCTTCTTTTACTTTTACGCTTATCGTAAATTGCTGTCCGTTAATCTTTTGCGCGCGCGCTTTCGCCTCTACCACAAGACGCTCGGTCTTTTTGACCGCGTATTTTTTCATCTCTTCGTTATGACGCAAATTGCCCGCAGTTGCCAAAACCGCAATTCCTTCGGGTATCAAATAATTTCTTGCGTATCCGTCTTTTACTTCCACTACGTCGTGTTCGTTTCCAAGACGATTAAAATTCTCTTGAAGAATAATTTTCATATTTTACTCCTTTATCGTCCTTTATTAGTGAATGTTTTCCGCTACAAACGGAATTAACGCTATGTGTCTTGCGCGTTTAACTTCCGTAGATAATTTTCTTTGGTGTTTTGCGCAAACTCCCGTTACTCTGCGAGGAAGAATTTTTCCTCTTTCCGTCAATTTTCTTTTGAGCGCGTCCACATTTTTATACGACGGCTCAATTTTGTCTTCGCAAAAAGAACAAACTCTGTATTTTACAACATTTTCTCTTCTCGGCATATTTTATTCCTCCTCTTCTTCATCGTCGTCTAAATTGTCGTTTGCTCTGTCGCTACCCGTTTTGGTTTCCGCAAAAATCGGACTATTTTCGTGAATAACCGTAAGATAACGAATTATATTTTCGTTAAACTTAAAATTATTTTCGATAAAATTTCCGGCGTTTCCTTTGTACTCATATATAAAAAGCACATAAAAGCCCGTCGTTTTCTTTTTTACGGGATAAGCGAGATACTTTTTTCCCCACTCGTCAATTTTGACAATACTTCCGTTTGCGGAAAGCAGTTCTTCAACTTTTTTTCTTTCCTTTTCTATCGTATCCGACGGCAAATTTCCGTCAAACACTACGATAGTTTCATACTTGCTCATTAAAACCTCCAATGGTCTATGTCCTCCTTATCGGGGAGGATGGATTATATTAAAATCTTTTCTTTTTTTTCATTTATTCAGGAACTGTACTTGTTCATTGCCGCGACAATTCCGTTTTCAAAATAGCAGTCAAGCGCTTCGACCGCCAAATCAATTTTTTCGTTTGCAATTTCTTCTTCTTCTTTGCTAAATCTTCCCAAAACAAATTCGATAATCACTTCGTTTTCGGGCAGCGGTCCTACTCCAAAACGCAATCTGGCAAAATCTTGCGACGTATGGTCGATTAGCGACCTTAATCCGTTGTGTCCGCCTGCCGAGCCGTTTTTTCTAAAACGCATAGTCGCAAGTTTCAAGTTAATATCGTCTACGACTACGAGCAGTTTTTCTTCGGTTACTCCGTAAAAAGCAAAAAGTTCTCTCGCCGCGACTCCCGAATTATTTACGTAAGTGGTCGGATGGCACACGACTATTTTTTTGTCTAAAAACTCGCATTCCCAAACTTTTGCGTTTTCAAACTTTTTTTCCGCGATAACATTATGTTTCTCAACAAATTTTTTTGTAATGACAAAACCGACGTTGTGCCGCGTTCCGACGAATTTCGCGCCGATATTTCCTATTCCGAGCAGTATTTCAACGTCTTGCATTTACATTACGAAACTATTTTGTTTTTCCCAAAAGCCGCGCAACAACTCTCGCCGAAGAAGTGCGCAAACGAACTCCGTCGGGAAGTTTTACGTCGCCCGCCACCGCCGAATCGCCCGCGTTGAGATTGCTTATGTCCAATTCTACGGTTTCGGGAATTTTGTCCGATATTCCTTCTACGTCGACTTCGTACATCGCCTGATTTAAGATTGCGCCCGTTTTAATCGCTTCGCTGTTTCCGACCAATTTCAAAAAACTTCTCGCTTTAACGGGACGTTTGCCGTCGACTTTTTGAAAATCGATGTGATAAAAAACGCTATCGACAACGACGTCTCTTTGTTTTTCGCGAATTATTGCAATCGCTTCTTTTGGCAGTCCTTCGCCCGTGAGTTCGACCAATTTGTTTTGCTGTTTTCTTGAAACAATCAAATTAAATTCGTGAGCGTTTACTTCCAATTTAATCGGTTCTACGCCAAAACCGTAATAAGCGGCGGGAATCCATCCGGCGGCTCTTGCCTTTCGGGTATATGATTTTCCCGCGCCTTTGCGAACGCGAGCCGTCAATTTAACTTTATCCACTTGTTCCTCCCAGAAACAAAAAAATTTATTTTCATAAAAATGGCTGGGGTGGAAGGATTCGAACCCTCGATGGCGGGACCAAAACCCGCAGGCTTAACCGCTTGCCGACACCCCAACAAAAATCATTTTTACCATTTTTTAGGTAAAAAGTAAGCGAAAAATAATTTATTGCAATACAAAAGTGGTACAAAAAATGTTATTTTGAGTAAAATCGCTTTTTTTACTGTTTTTGGAATTTTTCGGGAGGACGCTTTTTTATTTTCGACAATTTTTTATTTTGCGTACAAACGCGCCAAATAGTATTTTTGAACGACTATGAACGAAGAATTTATGAAAATCGCGCTTGAATGCGCAATATCCGTCAAAGGAAAAACCGCGCCGAATCCCGCCGTAGGAGCGGTTATCGTAAAAAATGGACAAATTGTCGGAAAAGGCGCGACTTCTCCCGCCGGTAAAAATCACGCCGAAATAAACGCCATAGAACAAGCGGGAAATTTGTGCGAAGACGCGGATTTATACGTTTCGCTTGAACCGTGCAGTCATTGGGGCAAAACTCCGCCGTGCGCCGACGCTATAATAAAGGCGAAATTTAAGCGCGTTTTCGCCGCGTGTTTAGACCCAAATCCGCTCGTCGCGGAAAACGGAATAAAAAAACTTCGGCAAGCGGGAATTGAAGTTTTTATAGGACTTTGCGAAAACGAAGCCAAACGAATAAACGAAGATTTTTTTTGGTATATTCAACATAAAAAACCGTTTGTCGCGGTAAAACTCGCAATGACGCTCGACAACAAAATTGCCGATATTCACGGAAAATCGCAATGGATTACAAACGAAAAATCACGCGAATCCGCGCATTTTCTTCGCTCGGTTCACTCCGCCGTCGCAATCGGAAAAAATACGCTTATAGCCGATAATCCAAAATTAACAGTCAGGGGAATTCCAAACGCAAAAAATCCCGTTCGCATTGTATTTTCATCGGACAAAAACGTCGGACAAAATTCGTTTTTTTGCCAAAACGCAAAAGAAAATCGCTCGATAATTGTCTTTAATTCTAACGAAAAATATATCGAAAAAGACAAAAACGGCGTTGAAATTTGGGCGACGGGAAAAACCGATTATATAGATTCGTTTTTGTCGTTTTTGGAAATTGCGGGGGAACAGCAAATAGATTCGCTGCTTGTAGAAGGCGGAAGCAAACTTATTGAAACGATTATGGAATGCGGAGCGGTCAATCGTTTTTATTTATTTTACGCGCCAAAAATTATCGGCGCTGCGAAAGACGGATTGTCGTTAAAAAATCCGCTTTCTATTGATTATCCTATAAAATTAAGCGAAATTGAAGTGCGCAATCTCGACGGCGATATTTTTATAAGCGGATTGTCGACGATATAAAATCCGCATTTTTTCTTTTGTGGCAAAAATTATTTTTGCTCCAAAAAACAAACAAAAAAAGGAAAATTATGTGGAAAAAATATGCGCCGCGCGCGGGAAAAATTATTGAAATCGGCAAAGAAAAAATAAAAGTTGAATTATTTTCAAAAGAACTGCCTTCCGCTTGTAAAGCGAAAGGTTGCAATGCTTGTCAAACGTATTCTCCGCAAATTATAAGAGATTATTCAAAAAGCGATTTTGCGTGCGCCGTCGCTATAAACGACATTGTAAAAATTGAAAGTTGCCAAATAAACGACGGACTTGCCGCGACAACCGTTTTTTTAACTCCGCTTTTGTTTTCGGCAATTTTTTATCATATTTCGTACATAATAGGAATAGATTCCGAAGATATTTTGTCCATATTTTTTGCGATTTTCGGCGCGATTTTCGGCTTTTTTATAGTCGTAGTTTTCGACAAAATATTTCGCAAATTAAACCCAACGAAAATTTTTAAGGAATAAAAAAAATGTCGCAAGAAAGATTAAACGAACTTTACGCAAAAATTAACGAATACGATTTGTCTTATTACGGCAAAGGAATTTCGCTTGTGTCCGACAAAGAATACGATTCGCTCTACAAAGAAATGCTATTTCTGGAAGAAAAATTTCCGCTTTTAAAAAGCGAAAATTCGCCGAGTTCCAGAGTCGGAAACGACTTGACGGGCGGATTTGTAAAAATTTCGCATAAAATTCCAATGATGAGCATAGATAATTCTTACAACGAAAACGACGTCCGTCAATGGTTAAATCGTATTTATGATTTGTGCGAAACAAAAGAAATTTCGGTTTGCGCGGAGATGAAAATAGACGGCGTTTCCTGCTCGCTAATTTACGAAAACGGAAAATTCGCAAGGGCTATAACTCGCGGAAACGGCATAGAAGGCGACGATATTTCCGCGAATGTTAAGACGATAAAAAGCATTCCGCTCGAAGTAAAAAGAAGCGATAATTTTGAAGTTCGCGGCGAATTATATATGCGTTTCGACGATTTTGCCGCGCTGAACAAACGAATAGAAGAAAGCGGAAAAGAGCCCTTTGCCAATCCGCGAAATACCACTTCGGGAACGATAAAATCGCTTTCGCCAAAAGAAGTCGCCCAAAGAAAAATTTCGTTTTTCGCGTATTATTTATTGGACGATTCCACTTTTCAAACGCAAGTTGAACATTTGGAAAAATTATCGCAACTCGGTTTTTCGGTTGTGGAACACAGCGCCGCGCTTAAAAATTTTGACGAAATAATAAATTTTATTGACGATTATCGCGAAAAACGAAAAAATTTGCCTTATCCGATAGACGGAATTGTCTTTAAGTTAAATGAATTAAGTTTTTATGAAAAAGTCGGCGCGACGGCAAAATCGCCGAGATGGGCTATGGCTTTTAAGTATGAACCCGAACAGGCGCAAACTAAAATATTGTCTATCGATTTGCAGGTCGGACGAACGGGAATTATTACTCCCGTCGCGAGATTGCAGCCCGTCGAACTTTCGGGAACTACCGTAAGCAACGCGACTTTGCATAATTTTGACGAAATATCTCGTCTTGAAATTGACGTCGGCGCGGTGGTAAAAGTAGAAAAAAGCGGCGAAATTATTCCAAAAGTCGTAGAAGTTATAAGCAAAACGGGAACGATTTTTGAAACGCCGCAAATTTGTCCGATTTGCGCGAGTAAAATTGTAAAAATCGCCGACGAAGTTGCGATTCGCTGCTCAAATAAGGAATGTAGAGCAATAAAATTTGCCGCGTTTGAATGGTTTGTTTCCAAATACGCGATGAATATCGACGGAATGGGACCGGCAGTAATAAAACAGTTGATAGACAAAAATTTAATTTCGGATTTCGCGTCTCTTTTTGCCTTGACAAAAGACGATTTTTTGAAATTGGACGGAATAAAGGAAAAATCGGCGAATAATTTGTTTTCGGCTATACAAAATTCCAAAAACGCGGGACTTTCAAAGGTAATTTCCGCCGTCGGAATTTCGTTTGTGGGAAATCAAACGGCAAAACTTATTGCGCAAAATTTCAAGAATTATGAAAATTTAGCAAACGCGAAATTTGACGACCTTATAAAAATCGATTCCGTCGGCGAAGAAATTGCCAAATCGGTAATCGATTATTTTGCAAACGAAGAAAATCGAAAATTATTTGAAAAATTTGAGCGATACGGAATTTTGCTTTCAGAAGAAATAAGCGAAAATTCGGGAAAATTAACGGGAAAAACAATAGTTTTAACGGGAACTTTAAGCAAATTTACGCGAGAAGAAGCGTCGAAAATCCTTGAAAAACACGGCGCAAAAATCGCAAGTTCGGTTAGTAAAAAAACGTCTTTTTTGATTGTTGGCGAAGACGCGGGAAGCAAATTAGACAAGGCAAAAGAACTCAAAATCGAAATCGCGGGCGAAGATTTTATTGAAAATTTGCAATAAATTTTTACTTTTTTTTAACAAATTTTCATTTTTTTGTGCGAAAATGGAATTTTTGTATTATACTATATATATAATCAATCCCCCGTTTCAAGAAAATCTAAAAAACCATTGCTTTTTTACGCAGCATTGCGAAAATAAAGTTTTTGCGTTTTTTAAAATCTAAATTTACAAAAAAAATCTAAAAAGATTATCGCTTTCTTGCAAAGAAAGTTTTTGCGTTTTATTTCGCGATAAAAGAAATTGCGTTTTTGGCGCAATAAAGTTAAACATTTTAATAAAAGGAGGCAATCAATGACGATTAGCCATAACAATCAATTAAAAACGGCGATATTAGCCGTTATTTTCGCGGCGACATTTTCGTTTGCCGACATTATTTTTTACGGAGCGACTAAAATAAGCGTTCCCGTAGGTACGACGGTGAACGTAAAAACGGACGCGATGTATAGAATTTTTGCAAGATGCGACTACGACGGCGACATATCGCATCTTATAAAAACTACCGACGCGGTGAATGTAAATACTTCGTCGACGGGAACGAAAAACGTAACTTATTCCGTTACGAATAGTAAGGGAGAAACCGAAACGATTACCGTTCCCGTAATTGTAGGCGCGGCTGGTTCTGCGACAAAAGTGGAACGGACGGTTTATACTTTGCCAAAAAGCGCTATACAGAAGATACAGGTAGCCAATTCCTATCGCGGCGACAATCAGGACAGACAGCATTTGGGAATATATATGCCGCTAAATTCGACGCTTACGATAAAAAAGGTCTCAAACTTCTCCGACGCGATAACGATAAACGCATTTACGGGCGGCGCCAACGATACCGACAAAAGTAAAAACCTCGAAAACCAAACGCTCGTATGGACGCCTGTCGCGCCATCCGGACACAATCGCGGACGAATACCTTTTATCTTAACTCCGCACAGAGACGACGTTAAATCTATCGTCGTGGAATTGGAAATTTCCGGCGGCGTAAAAAGTTTGGATTATTTTCACTACAAAGACGACAATTATGCGTTTTATGCGGGATGGTCTACGTCAAAAAATCCTTATTGTCTTATTGGAAATTCCGTCGCGTTACTTATGCCGTCCGTCGATGACAAAGACGCTTATCCGATAACATTTATGGAAGATTTAGACAAACTGCTGGAATTTTACGCGGATTTCTGCGCGCAATTTAACCGTTTCAACGGTCTTGATATTGACGACGAAAACCCGAATCATAAACTTGTTCATACCAAATTTGTCGTAGTGCCGCAAAAAGACGGAGCCGGAGGCGCGTATTATACCCGAAGTATTACCGCAATGTCTCAACGCGACGCGTTAAACGGCGGCAGTAATTTAGGATATTTGGGAGTTCTCAATTGGGTTGTGCTTCACGAGTTCGGACACGGCTACGAAGGAAGTTTTCAAACCAGCAAAGAACTTTGGATGGCTGACGTAATAAACAACGTTTTGGCGCATTATTATCAGGCGGCGCACCTTGACTTAAATACGACGGAAGGCAGAAAATTGTCGTGGTTTTTTAATTACGGAAATACTCCCGTAGAAAATATTAACCAAACGATAACGGCAAAAAGAACCGGAATATTTTCGGATTACAGTTCGCTCGGTTTAAGGGAAAAACTTCATACGCTTGTAGCGATGTACGACGCCGCGGGAAACGGAGTCGCCGGCGCGCAGAATACATTTGCGGCTGTTCAGCGTCTCAACAGAGAAGAACACGCGAAAGGACAAAACTTGAGTTTAGCCGAATTGAACGCGCGGGCATTCGACAAAGCGGCTAACGTAAATATTGTTCCGTATCTTGAAGCGTTCGGTTTTAGCGTGTCGATTATGGCGAAAGCGTACGCTTACGAAGAAGACAACAGGATAGCGTACTTTCTTGACCGTTTAGCCGGCTCGCAATGGCAGACGGTAGCGGAAGCCGAAAAATTATACGGAAGTATTTCGTTAATTAAGCCGGAGGACAGCCGCGGATTAAGCGGAACCGCCGAAATTACGATAAACATAGACGACTTAAACGTCATAAATGGTAAAAAATTAAGAATAAAAGACGGCGCGAAAACTGTTTTCGAGACGGTAATTACGTCGAACAAGGTAGAGATTCCGTCTTTGCCGATAGGCGCGTATTATATACAGGTACCAAAAGCGGAGACGGGATTTTATAAATACGATTACGAGTATCTTGCAATAAAAAGCGGCGAAAAGACGTTGAAAACGGTTGAATACGAAGAGATAGCCGCCACTTCGGCGGCAAACGCGATGTCGGTCGAAGTAATTGGCTTGGATGGCAATAGCAATCCTGATTATTCATCCCAATGGTTCAAATCAACTATAAGATACGACGCTATAGCGGGAAAGTTAAGCGTCCGTACGTCAGGTCAAGGCAGTTATCCTTTCTCGATGTCAGCCGGTAACGCTAACAACGGCGTAAGCGTAGAAGTTTTGCGCAACGCAAGCAGAGTGCATTTCAAAGGATATCCAAATAACGTTAAAACGCCGACGGGAATAGAATACTACGACGTTAAAACAGGAGACATAGTAAAAATTTACAGCGAGATTGGTTCGAAAAATAATAAGGCGTACGGAATAAATATTTTTACCGATGAAAAAAACTTTACGGATTATACTTTCAACGCTTCTACTCCGTCGGAGTTTGAGATAACGCAATATGGTCTTATGCCAAAAAATGCGTCTTTGCAAAAAAAGCAGGAACTTTTTACGGCGGGATTCAATATTCCGTATGAAGAGGCAAGGTCGTTAGTTTCGTCGCAAAAGTGGGCTGACGGCGACGCATATAAAGGCATTAAATCCAGATTTATGTTTGGCGCAACCCTTTTGAACGACGAAGACAAACAAAATTTTATCGACGGAAACGCGGACTTGTTTAACGAAGGAAACGAAGGAAACGAAGGAAACGAAGGAGCAAATCCCATCGCAAAAACGCATTCGGTAAAATCGTTTAATTTTGCCATAACGGGAATTACCGCGTCCGGACGGCTTAATCTGACGGTTCCGGCAACGGGCAATTATTCCGTCGCGGTTTATAGCGTGGACGGCAGAATGCTTGCGCAGACGAAAGTTAATCTTGTTCAAGGAGCAAACGCATTGCCGCTCAACAAAAATTTCGCAAAAGGCATAGCGATTGTTCAAGTCAAAGGCACAAATGCGAATCTTGTAAAAAAGATTATGGTAAAATAAATTTTTGCTATAATTTTGTTTTTGGCACGGCGGGGAGAAATCCCCGCTTTTTTTTTGCTTAAAAATCGTTACAATTTAATACGGCGCGTTTCGTTTTTGCGCCGAGCCGAAAAATCGCGGCAAATTTATGAAAAATATAGATAAATTTTCGTTTGATAAATTGGCGGGCAAATAAAAATTTCACAACACATTCAACTCGGTGAGCGCCTGATGATATATGCTTTGCTTAAACTCAACCGCGCGCATTAGCGCAATTTTAGGCGACACCCATTCGTATGAATCAAATTCAGGTTTTTTGGTATTTACGTTTACAAATTTTTCATCGCGCAGACGAACAAGCACCCATTTTTGCCGCTGCCCCTTAAAACCGCCGCGTTTTCTGTAAACGTGCGGGGGAAAATCGTAAAAATATTCTCCGTAAGAAACGGCAACTATATCGACTTCGTCCGTTCCCGCCTCTTCTTTAAGTTCTCGCCGCATTTCCTGTTCAAGCGGAAAATTTTCATTTATCCCCCCTTGCGGAAATTGCCAACCTTCGCTGGGCAAAAAACCGCACCTGTGGCACAAAAGCAACTTCCCCGTTTCAGGATGTTGTACGACAACGCAAACATTCGGACGATAATCGCTTGTATTCATAAATTGTAGTTACCTTTTGCGGTTTCTCTTCAAAACGATAAGATATTTAACGCTTACTCCGCCGCGGGCGCGGGAGTTTTTTCCGTCTTTACTTTTTTCGCCGTTTCAGTTGTCGCTACGTCCGCATCGTTAGCCGAAGTTTCGGGAACAGCCGATTTAGCCGCGACAACTTCCGCCGCCGGAGTTGTCGATACTACTGATTCCTCCGTATCGGAATCGTGCATTTTCAACTCGCGTATTCTTGCGGATTTTCCCGTTCTCTGTCTCAAATAGTAAATTCTTGCGCGACGGACGCGACCTTTCGTATCGACGTTTATCGCCTCGATAAGCGGGGAATTTAATGCAAAAATTCTTTCGACAAAAACGCCGTTTGCCGACGCTTTACGAACGGTAAAAGTCGCGTTCATTCCTTTGCCGTTTCTTCTTTGAATAACAACTCCCGTATATTTCTGAATACGAGTTTTACCGCCTTCTTGAATGCGATAACTGACAGTTACGGTATCTCCCGCCGAAAATTCCGTCTTTGCGGCGTCTCTGAGATAACTTTTTTCAATCTGTTTAATTAAATCCACTTTATACCTCCAAAGGTATTTTTTTATTTGTTTTTACTTTCATATTTCTGCCAAAGGTCAAATCTTTTCTCTTTGGTTATTCTTTTCGCTTCGTCTTCGTGCCATTTTGCAATATTCGCGTGATTTCCCGAAATCAAAACGCTCGGCACGCTCATTTCTTCAAAAATTTCAGGTCTCGTAAAGCACGGCGCGCTTAAAAGTCCGTCGTAATGCGAATCCCGAGACGCGCTTGCGCCGTTTCCCAAAACCCCGTCCACCAAACGACTCACCGAGTCGATTAACGCCATCGCGGGAATTTCCCCGCCCGAAAGCACAAAATCGCCAAGCGATAATTCTTCGTCCACATACTTGTCGATGACCCTTTGGTCAATTCCTTTGTAATGTCCGCACAAAATCACAAGCCCGTCGAGTTTTGCCAATCTTGCGACCGTTTCGTGTTCCATAACTTTTCCGTGCGGCGACATATAAATTACTAAAAAATTTTTGCCGCTATGCCTTTTTCTCGCCGCTTTTATTGCAGCCGACGCGGGTTCGGGCTTCATTACCATTCCGGGTTCTCCGCCGTACGCTTCATCGTCGGCGGTATTATGTTTGTCGGTCGTATAGTCGCGAATATTATCCGTTTTTACCGAAATTAAGCCGTTTTTTATTGCCCGCGACAAAATACTCTCGCTTAAAATTCCGTCAAACATATTCGGAAACAAAGTCAGCACGTCAAAGAACATCAAAACATCAACTCGTCTATTTTCGCGCTGTCGACGATTATTTTACCGTCGCAAACGGCGACTTTTTTCACAATTTCTTTCTTAAAAGGAATCGTTATCACGCGCCCGTTATTCAAAATAACGTCAAGCGCGTCGGTAGTCGGATAATTAAACGCTTCCTTTATCGTTCCTATTTTTTCGCACTCGTCGCTTTCCACCGAAAGTCCTATCAAATCCCGAAAATAATACTCGTCTTTTTCCAATTTAGGCAAGCGTTCTTTTTCTATATAGAGAATATTATTTTTCAATAAATCCGCGCCGTCTCTATCGCAAATATCCTCAAAAACGCAACGAATATTATTGCCTTCGCCGCTTACTTCAAGCAAAGTTATTTCCCTTGCGTTTTCGGCGTTTCCTGCCCAAAGTTTCAAAGGAAAATCGGAATTTACAAGCGTTTCTCCCATCGCAAACAAAGCGCACGCGCCTTTCAAGCCGAACGGTTTGCCTATTGTCGCGACGGCTACAAAATCGTCCGAATTTATACGCAAAAGTTTAACCTTATTTCTTTTCCAGCGCTTTTTTACGTAAATTTTCTACCGTTTGCGACATTTTTGCTCCGACGCCGACCCAATAATCCACTCTTTCAATATTCATTTTCAAATCTTTCGGTTCTACAACAGGATTGTAATACCCAAGAATTTCAAGGAAACGACCGTCGCGGGGAAAACGACTATCCGCCGCAACTATTCTATAAAACGGCTTTTTCTTTTTTCCGCCGCGCGCAAGACGAATACTTACCAAAATAACTCCTTGTAATTTTTTAAGTTTTTTCTAAAATTCACGGCATAAAATATTATATGCCAAAACCGTCGCGCAAGTTTTTTTGAAAAATTGCGAAATTACGGCACTAAAACCGAATCGAAAATTTTACGCACAATATCTTCCGAACTTACATTTTCGGCGTCCGCCTCGTAAGTCGGGACGATTCTGTGCCGCAAAACGTCGAAGCCGACCGCTTTCACGTCTTCGGGCGTCGTGTATCCGCGTCCGTTTATAAACGCGTTCGCTCTTGCGGTTTTGGTAAGCGCCAAAGTAGCGCGAGGACTTGCGCCGTATTCGATAAGTCCAGCCAAATCGACGATTCCCGCTTTTTCGGGTTCGCGGCTTGCAAATACCAAATTGACGATGTATTCCTCGACTTTTTTGTCCATATAAATGTTTTTAATCGCGTTTCGCGCATTAAGAATCGCCTTTGCGTCCGTAATTTTTCCAACTTGCGGAATATCGCCGCTGCCCATTCTGGATAAAATTTCCAATTCTTCTTCGCGGCTTGGATACGGAACTTTCACTTTAAGCATAAATCTATCCACTTGCGCTTCGGGAAGCGGATATGTCCCTTCCTGTTCAATAGGATTTTGCGTCGCCATAACCAAAAACGGCTCTTCGAGTTTGTAAGTCGTGTCGCCGATAGTTACCTGTTTTTCCTGCATCGCTTCAAGAAGCGCCGACTGAACTTTTGCAGGAGCGCGATTTATTTCGTCCGCAAGAATAAAATTAGAAAAAATCGGTCCTTTTTTCGCTACGAATTCGCCGTTTTTCTGATTAAAAATCATCGTTCCTATCAAATCGGCGGGCAGTAAATCGGGCGTAAATTGAATCCTCTTAAAACCCGTATTTATAATTTGGGCAAGAGTTGAAATCGTAAGCGTTTTCGCAAGTCCGGGCAAACCTTCAAGTAAAATATGACCGCCGCTTAACAGCGCGACAAGTAATTTGTCAACCATATCTTTTTGCCCGACGATGACCTTTGCTATCTCCTGTCGAATGAGCGAAGTAAACGCGCTTTGCTCGCGAATTTTTTCGTTAAGTTGCGTAATGTCCATAGATTCTCCTTATTTTTTGGTATTTTTTTACCATAAAATAATTTATTTCACAAATAAAAAAGGCGGGAAATTCCCGCCAATTAAAAAAATCTATGCTCTTTTTCGTTTTATCCAGTCCTTGTGAATATCGGGAATATCTTCCAACAACTGAATAGTGTGATTACTTTTCGGATGCAGCGCAACTTCGTCGGGCGTTCCGTGTTCTACGATTCCGCCGTCGTGCATAACAAAAATTCTGTCGGAAACGTAATACGCCAAACCGATATCGTGCGTAATAAATACGATGGTCATATTCAACTCTTTTTTGAGTTTCATAAGATAATCCAAAATATTTGCGCGCACGCACGCGTCCACCATCGAAGTCGCTTCGTCGGCGATGAGAACCTGCGGTTTAAGCGCAAAAATTCTCGCCAAAAGCATTCTTTGCATTTGTCCGCCAGACAATTCAAACGGAAATTTTTCTTTTAAGTCGCTCGGCATAACGTTAACCGCAAGAAGCGCCGCGTCTACTCTTTCTTTTATTTCGGCGCGGCTTGGACGTTTATACAAAACCTTAAAAGAATCTTCCAACTGCGAACGAATCGAGAAAAACTGATTAAAGGCGGAAAACGGGTCTTGAAAAATCGGCTGAACCGTCTGCCAATGGTCTCTTTGATTCGTAATTTTTTTGCCTTTGTAAAAAAGTTCTCCCTTTGTCGGCTGCATAAATCCTAAAAGATGCTTTGCGACGACGGACTTTCCGCAAGCCGAGCCGCCTACTATCGTTACAATCTCGCCGTCTTCTATTTCAAAGTTCAAACCTTTCAACACGACATTGTGCGTTTTTCCGTGTCCAAACTCTTTGACGAGATCCTTCGCTTCAAATATTACATTTTTATTTGGCATTTTCACACCTCACTTGACGATTATCAACGATACGGATTTCCTGTTTATTTTTTTTGCATCCGTCGGTCGCGTGTTTGCATCTCGGCGCAAAACGACAACCTACAATTTCTTCCGCAAGATTAGGCGGAGCGCCCTCAATCGCCTCCGGCTTGCGTTTTCTCGCGCCCTCTTCCGCCGAAAGCATTGCGCTCATAAGCGCCTGCGTATAAGGATGTTTCGGCGAAAATACCAACTGTTCGCTTGTTCCCATTTCAACAATTTCACCCGCGTACATAACCGCAATTCTATCGGCGACGTGCCTTAAAAGCGGCAATTCGTGGGTAATAAATATCATCGTGGAGAAAACTTTCTTTTCCAAAAGGTCGAAAATCACCCCGATAACCTGTTTTTGCGTAGTAACGTCAAGCGCCGACGTCGGCTCGTCCGCAATAACCATTTTCGGATTAAGCAAAGTCGAAATTCCTATGACGGAACGCTGTTTTTCTCCCGGCGTAAGTTGCACCGAATAAGAATTAAGCACTTTGTCCGTATCGAGTCCCAAAAGTTCAAAACGATTGTGAATCCGCTGGTACATTTCTTTTTTGTTCGCCTTGCCCTTTTCGTGGCTTTTAAGAACGTCCATAGCCAAATCCTTAATTTTTCTCGTAGGATTAAGCGCGTTGTACGCGCCTTGGGGAATCATCGAAATTTCTTTTGCGAGCACGTTTTCGCGAATATCTTCAAGCGGTCTTCCTATAAGCGGCTGTCCGCTGACAAAAATTTCGCCGGACGTATAATTCAGCGGCGGAATACACATTCCCGAAAGTCCGCTTACAAGCGTCGTTTTACCGCAGCCCGATTCGCCGGCAATACCCAAAATTTCTCCCTCTTCCAATTCAAAAGAAATATCTACCGCCGCGTGCACTTTCGAGCCGAAACGAGTAAGATAATGAAGAGATAAATGTTTTGCTTCAAATATTGACATATTTTTTCTCCTATTTACGTAATGCCGGGTTAAACACGCCTTCCATCGACGTATTGAGCGCGTAAAGCGCAAACACTATCGACGTGATAAGCATACTTGCAGGAACAAAAGCCCACCAGGCTCCGTCTCCCAACGCTTCGTTTCTCATTGCGTCGTTCATAATAATTCCCAAAGAAACGCTGTCGTAAGGTCCAAGACCGAGCATACTTATAGACGCTTCCTGCAAAATTCCAGACGCAACCTGAATAATAAACACCATAAACACGTACGAAAGCAAATAAGGCAGAATATGTTTTGTAAGAATGCAAAAAGTATCCGCGCCGTTTACTCTCGCCAAATTTATATGCTCCGAACTTTTCAGCGACGACGTTTGCGCTCGCACAGAACGCGCCGTCCAGGGCCAAATCGTAAATCCGATAATCACCGCGATAAGTTGCAAGGAACGTCCGCCTTCAAGCGAAGACGAAATAAGCAAAAGCACGACAAACGACGGAATTACCAAAAATAAATTGGTTACCATATTTATAAAGTTGTCGATAAATCCGCCCTTAAATCCCGCGTAAACTCCCAAAAACGTTCCCAAAGTCGTCGCGATAATTCCCGCGAGAAATCCGACGTAAAGCGAATTTTGCAGTCCGCTTATAAGCATAGAAACCATATCGCGCCCGCCGTGGTCCGAGCCCAGCGCCAAACCTTCGCTTCCCGGTTGAATATAAGGCAAATATTCGGAACCTATGTTTATCTTCACGAAAAGCGGTCCCAATAACGCAAGCAAAATCGTAAGAGAAAACAAACACACGCCGAATACAAACGCCGGCTCTTTCAACAAGTTTTTAAGTAATTTCATATTTTAACCTCCCGACAATCCGGCTTTTACTCTCGGGTCAAAGAACCCTATAAGTAAATCCACTGTTAAATTTGCTACAAGAACTGTTATCATAACAAGCAACGCCCCGCCTTGAATAAGCGGATAATCGTTTGTCTGCACCGCGCTTAAAAGCGCCGAACCAAGTCCCGGATAAGAAAATATCATTTCGGTAATAAGCGCACCGCCTATCATTGTTCCAAGCCCCAAAGCCAAACCCGTTAATTGCGGAAGCATAGCGTTTCTGAAAATATACATCAAAATTCTTCCTTCCGAAACTCCGAGCGTTTTTGCGTATTTCACATAACCCGTTCCCAATTCGTAAATTCCCATCGTTCTCATACCCGTCGCTTGACCGCTCGCAAAAATAGGAAAAAGCGAAAGAAACGGAAGTATGTAATAATAAGCCGCCGACGTTATAAACGCTATCGTAAAGCCCGGCACGACGTCTATTGCGTAACCTCCGCTTGCGGGGAAAATTCCAAGTCCTTCGGCGAAAACATAAACCAAAAGCATACCGATGGCAAACATAGGAATCGAGTTTGTAAGAAGCGCGCAGGGAAATAATATTTTATCGAAAAGTCCGCGTTTATAAGCCGCAAGTGCTCCCAACGTGTTACCGAAAAACCAGCCGATAAGGATAGCCGGCAACTGCAACGCGATAGTCCAAGGAACCGCGCTCGATACAATATTTCCGACCGATTGCGGATATCTTACAAGCGAAGTTCCCAAATCGCCGCGGGCAATCATTCCCAAATATTGAATATATTGTCCAAACAGCGAGCGACGAATCGGAATCAACATTGTAAGTACGCTTTCGTCCTGTTCGTTTTCGGCTTTGTTATAGAGAACTTCGTTGCCGATTAAAAAACTTACGTTGCCGTCGTCGACTTTGTTTCCTGCGCCGGCGATTTTAACGTATCTGGGTTTTTGCGTGTCTCCGTTATATTGATAAATGTTTAATTCGCCGCTTTTTTCCTTAACCAAATACGCTTCGGACACAAGCGAAAATCCGCCGAGTTTTTCAGACAAAGCGTTTGCGTTTGCCGAATAAACTTTTACTCCCATATTGATGTTTATTCCGGGAAGAGAAAGAATTTCGGACGCGGTTAAATTTTTTCTCAAAATTTCTTCAAGTCCCCAAGCAGGCAAACATTCGTAATTGTCTTCGCGCTCGTCGTCTATTTCTACTTCTTCACAACCGCCCCAAACGTCAATCCAATCGGGAAGTTTAAGCCCTTTCTTTTCGTTTAGTTTTTTTAGCGCGTTTTGAAGAGCCGCAAAATCCGTAACCGAAAACGTAGAATTCCACAACTGCGTAAGCGTGTCTTCGACCAAAAGTCCGCTTTTTGAAAGCGTTTCGTAAGAAATCGGTTTGTTGTTTCCGTCGACAAAAATTTCTCTGTTAACGGTTACCGCGACTTTTTGCTGGTCTACCAAACCGAACTCTTTCATATAAGCGGTTCGTTTGTCTTCCGCCTGTTTTCCGGTCGCCCCTTTTTGCTTGCTCATAATCAAATCTATGGGGTCGGCGCCGAAACGCGGCAAAAAGAAATTTATGGTAACGGCGACGAAAAACGTCAGCAAATACCAAATTCCTCTTTGCAAAATAAATCTTATTGTCGGATGATTTTTAAGCATATATTATCTACCTCCTGTCGGAACAAGTTCCCAAAGCATACGAGTTCCGGCTGACGCGACCGGCATTCTCGGCGGCGCATACGGATTCTTTTCCGTTGGGAAGTTAGTCCAGTATTTTGTGGAAAATTCATAGTATTCTTCCGGTCTGTAAAGCACGGGAAGAGTCGGCTGTTCTTCCATATAAATCCTGTTCAAAAGTTTGTACGCTTCTTTCTTTTGTTCTTCGTTTTCCATAAGCGGTATCGCGTTAAGAAGCGAATCTACTTGCGAAATGTGTTCGCTCGATTCGGGATTATTCCAGCGTCCTTTGTTGTTTTGCATTCTTTGTCCTATCGGTCTGAAATTTCTCGAACTCATAATTACTTCAAATCTCGACCAAGGCGTCGATTTTGACCGCATAGACGCGGGCGTATCGAAATACAAATCGAAATCTCCCGTTTCCATTACCGAATAATATTTTGAACCGTCGACGAAATTTTCTCTTACGTCGATACCGACCGAACGCATACTTTCGACGGCGTTTTTAACGACCAATTCAAAATCCGTCCAGCCCGAAGGACACATTATTCCGACTGTCGGCACGGGATTTCCGTCGGGACCTATAACGTTTAGCAAAATTCCTTTTTTGTCGAACTGCGGTTTAAATCCGCCCAATCTCAACTCTTCTTTTGCGCGTTCGGGGTCGAATATAGAAGCGCCGTATTTATCGACTTCTTCCTGACTGAAATACGCAGATTCCGCAGAAAAAGGCATAATTAAGCCGGGTTGCAAGTCGGTCGTATAACCCGAAACCGCCAAATTTTTAATTTTTTCGTAATCGATGCCAAACGCCATCGCTCTTCTGTAATGTTTGCTGCTTAACGGAGGATTCGTCGCGTTGATGATAAACATCGGAATTGCGCCGGGCTTAAAATACGGTTCGCCTTCAAACCAAGTATTTACGGTCTTTTTAAGCCAAACTCTCGGCATAAAGTTGGACGAAACATCCAATTCGCCTTTTCTTAACGCAGCCGACGAGTGGTCGTTTCCTTTGTAAATCGGGTGAACGACATATTTCGGCGCGGGCATTTTTCCGTCGTGAAGCGCGTTGTTGCCCCAATAATCGTCTCTTCTTTTTACGACGATTTTCTCGTTAGAGTGCATTAAATAATTGTACGGTCCGCTTATTACGTGCGGTCTCGTCATCGGGTCGCCCGCGACGGTAGAAACGCTTCCGCCAGCCGCCCTGATAAGTTGTTCAAAAACGTGCGCGGGTAAAATTGGCACGGTAGAAATTAAATCCAAAACCGAAAGCGGATTGTTCCTGTCTTCCTTGTCAACCCACAAATACAAGCGCTCTTCCACTAAATCGTCCGTTCTCAAAGTATCGACGCTAACTTCCTTAATAACCCCTTTTATGTAACTGCAAGGCGCGTCCGGACTGTTCAAGTTGAGGTTATAAGTAAAAACGACGTCCGCCGCGGTCAGCGGTTTGCCGTCGCTCCATTTTGCCGAAGGATTGAGAATTACCGATACGAAGTCGTTGTTTGCCTGCTCCACTCTTCCGATTAACGGCACTATTTCGTCGGTCATCGAATTGAACGCCGTCAATTGCTCGTACATTAAATTGAACTCCGGTCGCGCGGGCCAATCGGGCCAACCGGCGAGCGGATTAAACGAATAAGGCGGCGACCATTGAAATCCTACGAGATAAAGCGTTTCTTCTCTCGGAAGCCGCGCTATTTCGGCTTCTATTTTGGCGTTGCCCGCGTCGTCGCTTTCTTCGTAGTTCATCGCCTGAGCCAATGCGTCCGACAGAGTCGTCGCGGTGGAGCCGCTTTCCTTTTTACACGACGCAAGCGTCAAAAGCGCCGCAATCGCAAGAATCAGCGGGGAAAATTTTCTCATTACTGACTACCCCTTTCATTGTTTTATATAACATAAATATTTAATTTTCAATTACCACTATAAATATACTTTTGGGAAAAGTACATTAGCGAACTTTTTTTTGTTTTTTGTGATTTTTTTGTTTAATTCCATAATTTATTTCCAAAAAATTTATATCGCGCAAAATTTTTTTTGGAAAAATATAAGTCGGGAATTAAAAAATAAGAACAATTTTCGGTTATTCGCTTTGGAAAAATATTATTTTCCCATTAAAACAACGCTTTGTGGAGAAATATTATGTCGGTTAACGATACTATTCAATCGCTTTTATCGGAACTTAAACATATCGCAAAAAGCGAAACGGTTTTTGGCGAACCGTTCGTTTCGGGAAAAACTACGGTAATTCCCGTTTCAAAAATTTCCTGCGGATTCGCCGCGGGCGGAAGCGGAAAAAAAGAAGGCGGCGCGGCTACGGGAGGCGGAGTTCAAATAATTCCCGTCGCGCTTATCACCATTGTCGGCGAAAGCAACGTAAAGGTACATCCGATAGACCCAAAAGACAGTATCGGCTTGCGACTTTTAGGGCTTGCTCCCGACGTTATAGAAAAACTTTTAAAAACCAAAATTAAAGAGATATAAAAAATGTTTGATAAAAATTGTGAAAAAAATATTTGGGTAAGCGAAAGAGCCGATTTCGACGGAGACGGCTCTTTTGAAAAACCGTTTTTAAAAATTCAAAGCGCACTAAATAGTGCGGTTCCCGGCTCGGTTATCGTGCTTTTTTCGGGAATTTACGATGAAAAATTAGTCGTACGCGATTTATGCGGAACGCTTGACGAACCCATTACCATAGCGGCTTTTAACGAAAACGCCGAAGACGTAATAACGCACAGCGAATGGTATTTTTATTCGGTTAAGGACTTCGTAATCAAAGGAATCGTGTTTAGAAAAACGATAAACAGCGCTATCTCTATGATAGGAGAATGCAAAAGAAACAGCGTAAAGGATTGCGTTTTCGACGAATGCGGAGAAACTTCGGAGTGCGCGGTGTTTTTCGGCGGAAGCGGCGGAGGAAGCAACGTCGTGGAAAATTGCGGATTTTGCGCCCCAAAACATACAAACGAACACATCGCGGTTATGATTTCGCAAAGCGTCGACGAAAACGAAGAAAAAACTTTGGCAAATTCAAAAAATTCGTCGATTCGGTTTTGTCGGTTTAAGGACTGCAAAACCGCGATAATGGAAGGAAGCGACGAAAATATAAGCGAACTTTTCGGCGGACACGAAGTTTGCGACTGTTTGTTTGAAAATTGCCAAACGGGCGTAAAAATTAAAATAAGCGGAACGCAAATATACGGAAATATTTTCAAAAACACGCAAAACGCCGTAATAAACGCTTTCGGATTTGAAAACGAAATTTTTGAAAATCGTTTTGAAAATTGCGAAAACGCCGTAATTATAAACAGCGACGACGCGACGATAGGCGAAAATTGTTTTATAAATTCAAAAATAACTTTCGACGGCGATTTTGACGGCGAAAATACGCTGCCCGTTTTGATTTTGGAAAATACTTTTTCATCGGACAAAAACGACGAAATTATTTTTTCGCAAAGCAAAACCGCGTCTTTTGCGACAAAAAATATTTTTTATAATTGCACGATTTCGAGTAAAAATATCGGCGAAAAAGACAATATTTTTGAAAAAAACGATATTTTTGCCGACTCTACAAACGGCGATTTTTCCGCGAATATAAATTACGGTTGCAAAAGCGGCGCGGAAAAAATGTTTGAAATTGAAGAAATTCCGCAGGTCGACATTGTTGAAATGTTTGAAAAACACAAACGCGGACAAACAAGCGAACAAAATTTCGGCAAACGCAAACATTTGTCGAAAAAAATGGTAGAAAGCCGCGATTTGTTTATTAAATCGATGTGTTTTCAAGACGAAAGCGAAGAAGACGAAGAAATTGAATTTGAAGCCGCGCCCGTCGGACATCAGGGTTTAAGACCCATCGGCGTAGACGGCGAACTTGAAGATAATTAGGAATTTATTTTAGGGAAAGCGGAAATTTTATTCCGCAGTTTCCCTTTATGTTTAATTATATTGCCGCCCGTTATTTAATCACAAATTCCCCTTTTAGGTTTCTCGCGCGAGGTCGCGGAGTGAACGAAACGTAAGTCCACCAAGTCATTCCGCTTGTTTTCAAATCGTCGCCGCTATTTACTTTGGGTCCGTCTTTGTATTTTTCCTTATTATTTTCGTTTTCCGAATGGTCGCGCCACTCTGTCTTCCATTCGTTGCCGCCTTTCGTAAACGCATTATAGCCGATTGAACCGCCCAAATAAAAATTCGGCGCAAGCGCGATTTCTACTCCCATTTTACTTATTAATCCGACGGTACCGCCTTTTCTAATCGTAATATCGTATGTCGGCTCTTCCACTTTTTCTCCGTATTTGTCAAGTTCTTCCAATCCTCCTAAAAACCATACCCCATTGAAACCGAAACCAAGTTCGGGAACAAGCGCCAAACGTCTTATGAATATTCTTTTGGCGAGCGCAAGTTCCAATTCCAAACTGAATAATCCGTATAATTCGTATTCTATTCTTTCATCGTTAAAATTTTCTTTGTTCATATCGGGATGAAAACGAAGCCGCGCGGTATTCTCCGACAATCCGAATGAAGGTTTTGCAGAGAAAGTGCTAAACAACCACTGCGAACCGCTCTCTTTTTTTGCGGCGCTCGCCAGATTTGTACGACTTCTTATTTCCGGTCCGTACATTTTCGAAACTTTCAAACCTTGTATGTCGTAAAGATATTTGTCTTTTAACGAATTGACTTCCCTTCTAAAATCTTCGCCTGTTGTGGAACGTCCTTCATCTTTCCACTTATTTTCCAATTGTTTGTAATATTTGTCAAATTCGCGCTGACTTTCGTTTTGTTTTTTGTCGTCCATTCTAAACGGAGTCATTCCAAATCCGATTTCAAATTCACTCTTCGCAAGCGGCACTTCTCTCACGACCGCGCCTACGTGGGGAATTCCCGAAATAATTTGCGCTTTCGATTGAGTGGAATCAAGTCCGCGCGCTTTTTCTCCGACTTTTTTTACCATAACCCATCCGCGTTTTTTCAAAGTAACGTTTCCGCTTGCGTTTTCGCGCTGTTCGTAAAAGCGAAATATATCGTTGACGACTAATTCTTCGGGTCTTCCGAGCGAAATAACGACGTTTCTTATATTTTTATTTAATATTTGTCCCGTATATTGAAAATCGGCAATATCCAACGTCGCGGTTCTAATTTGTCCGGTCAGCCCTTGGCTGGCGGCTTGACGAAACGCCTCGTATTTGTATCCTTGCGGATATTTATGCGTCGAGTCGGGATATGATCTTCCCGAACCTTTTGTTTCAATGCGGGCGAGAATTTTAATGCTTGGCGGATTTGCGCCGTCGTTTTCTATTTTCCACCAATAAGCCCCGCCATACAAAGATAATTCATACACTCTTCTGGTGGTCGCCACCCGATTTCCCTTATCGTTTGTGTAATAGTATTCCTCTCTATAAGAAGTGTCCGAATATCCGTTATATATCGGCGCAAAAATATACGCCGCGTTCATAACCGCTTTAATGTCGTCTTCGGTAATTCCCGATTCTTTGGCTTTGTCGGTGATGAAAGAATTTTTTTGTTGCTCGGAAAGTATTTTAACGGCGCGAATTTCTTTTTCCGCGTCCACAGCCGCCAAAACCGACGGAACGACCGCTATGGTCATTCTATCCTCAATAGAAAGCGATGCGGGAAGCGCGAAAAATTTATTTGCAGTCGAGTTTGGAATATTGTTGAAGTCAAACCTTTTCATCATTCTGACGGGATTTTGCAAAATAGAAACAAACTCGTTTTCCCATTCTTGCGGAATTTCTTTGTTTTTGCTGATAACAAAGTTTGTAAACGCTATTGATTTTCTTTGATAAGCCCCCGCCTCTTTCAGTAAAACGCCGCTTTGAGCGGTCGTTTGGACTTGATAATTTTGCGCGACTTCAGCCGACGCGCCATATTCAGTTTCATCGCTAATTTCTTGCGCAAAGCAAGCGATAGAGGAAACAACCGCATAAGTCGCGACAAGCGACAAATTTTTCATTCCGTAAGATTTTTTCATAGTTGCAAAACTCCTTAATTAAAGTAAAAAACAAATGTAACCCGTTATAATAATCATAGAAAAAGCGCGATAAAAAACCGCGTTTGATTTTCAAAAGAAATAATTGGGAAAAATATTTTAAGTTTGAGTTTGCAAAATTTAAGCCGCTAAATTCGCGGGGGGG
>JGI24698J34947_10000070_pt1 | contig 32603 bp, 21 predicted proteins | sample TergutMp193P3_FD_34947 | JGI IMG/M metagenome (IMG submission 34947) | reverse complement strand
TTTTGTAGACAATTCTATCTTTGAACTTGTCAACAAATTAAACCCCTCAGAAAATGTTATCAAATGGGATATACATTACATAAGCGAAATTCGTCAGGTACCTGTCGATTTGTATGTCAATAAATTAAAACCCTGTACCGAGTACCAATTTTATCCCTAAGAAAAAAAGCCGCCCGGCATACGCTAGGCGGCTTTAATTTTCCTATGCCCCTTTACTGGTAGTGTCCGCTTTTCGATTAGTCTTAACTAATGTCAACCCCTTAAAATCCCCATCGGGCTTGCCGTCATCAGGTTTGCCAGTACCAGCAATCAGGGCTTGAGCCTCGATTATGTTGTCAATTTGCCGACCGTCTAAATGATTGTACCGTTCTGTCATGCTAAGTGTTGTGTGTCCGGTAATACTCTGGACTTGGGGAACCGTAAAACCTTGCCTTACTAATTCCGTATTGACGAAATGCCGCCAGCCATGAAGGGAAAGCCTACGCTTTTTAATTTCCTCTTTGGTTATCCCAATTTTCTGTAAAGCCTCATGTAAGCCGTAAGTCAACACAGTATGGCAAATAGGGGTAGCCCCGCCATTCAAGGAGAAAAGAAAGCCCTTGCCATTCCGCTCCGCCAGTTTCCGCAATAAGTCTATCATTTCCGGCACAAGCGGTATATTGCGGTTTTGCTTGGTCTTGGTATGCGGCAAGTACCCAAACCGCCCAAACTGCCCGCACACCAGAATATAGTTATCAAACACACATTCCCCCTTTAACCCTAAAATCTCCCCCGACCGCATACCAGTAAGGGAAGCCAGTTTGTTAGCGGCGAAAGCAATTTCTTTTTTTCCCCATACGGTTTGGTAATTTTCGGGAAACAGCCGCCTCACTTCATCAACCGAAAAAATCTCAATCTCCCTATGGTCATCTTTGAGGTAGGGGACAGCAGTGCAGGGGTTAGTCTTAATATGCCCCCGCCTTACCGCCTCGCCCATCATCACCCTCAATGCCTTAAATGCCGTATTTGCGTAAGTGTTTTTGTAACAAATTACTTTCTTTTCACCGTTCTCTATAACTTCCCTTTGGCGGAAACCCAACAGCCATTTATTAACGCCCTCGGTAGTAATCTTGTCTATAGGGGTATTTCCAAAAAAGGGTACAATCTGGTTTTGGGTAATACATCGGCAACCCTCTATGTACGATTGTGAAATATCCGTCCGGCTGTTTCTATACTGCACATACTCTGACTCTCTATCCCAATACCCATCAGCGAATTCAGCAAAAGTAATTACTTTTGTCCTATCGGGAATTAAAGTCCCTTTTTTAATCAGTTTGTTGCAATAGTTTCTAGCCTCAGTTTTGCTCTTGGTTTTAGTCGTCCACGGCCCCCGCCTAGCCCCATTTTCATCACGGGCATAGTAAAAATAGACCAACTTCCCATTCGGATACTTCCTCAAAAAAAGCGTGTAATCGTTTCTCATACTCCATAACCCTCATTTTAGGGATTTGATAACGTAACAACTTACTCATCTATTCCCCGGTTTAAGGCACAACGAACCAGCAACGCTAAGTCCTTATAGGATAAGTATTTAGCACAAGCGGTAACGGCAATCACCCCCCAAACTTCACAATTTGGGAACTCTTACCAGTATAACCATACCCGCAGGCGTTGCCTATATCGGGTATGGAGCATTTAGTGGGTGCAGTAGCCTTACCAGTATAACCATACCTGCAGGCGTTACCTCTATCGGGTATGGAGCATTTAGTGGGTGCAGCAGCCTTACCAGTATAACCATACCCGCAGGCGTTACGTCTATCGGGAGTTGGGCATTTAGTGGGTGCAGCAGCCTTACCAGCATAACCATACCCGCAGGCGTTACCTCTATCGGGGATAGGGCATTTTACGAGTGCAGCAGCCTTACAAGCATAACCATACCTGCAAGCGTTACCTCTATCGGAAACAACGCATTTTTCTTTGTTCCTGGCCTTACAAGCATAACAGTGGATATACAGAATCCCGTGTATTCAAGTTTAGATGGGGTTCTGTTCAATAAAGATAGAACTGCTCTTATTCAATACCCTGAAGGTAAACAGGAAAGAAACTATACCATACCAGCAGGCGTTACCTCTATCGGGGATGGGGCATTTAGGGATAGCAACCTTACAAGTATTACCGTACCAGCAGGCGTTACATCTATCGGGGATTGGGCATTTTCAGGGTGCAGCCGCCTTACAAGCATAACCATACCATCAAGCGTTACCTCTATCGGGGACAGAGCATTTTCAGAGTGCAGCCGCCTTACAAGCATAACCATACCCGAAGGCGTTACCTCTATCGGGAATAGCGCGTTTAGTGAATGCAACATTCTTACAAGCGTAACCATACCTTCAAGCGTTACCTCTATCGGAAACAACGCATTTTACGGGTGCAGAAACCTTACAAGCATAACAATACCAGCAAGCGTTACCTCTATCGGGGATGGCGCATTTGACTGGTGCGACAGCCTTACAAGCATAACAGTAGACAATCAGAGTTATGTGTATTCAAGCGTAGATGGGGTTCTGTTTAACAAAAATAGAACCGTTCTTATTCAATATCCTGCCGGTAAACAGGAAAGTGCTTATACTATTCCAGCAAGCGTTACCTCTATCGGGGACAGCGCATTTTATTGGTGCAGGAACCACCTTACAAGCATTACCATACCGGCAGGCGTTATTTCTATTGGGAACAGTGCATTTAGTTGGTGTAGAAGCCTTACAAGCATTACCATACCAACAAGCGTTATTTCTATCGGAAATCAAGCATTTTTAGGATGTACTAATCTCAGAACTGTTACAGTTTCAAGAAGGACAACAATAGGCAATAACGCTTTTCCCACTGCCGCGCGGATTATTTACAGTGATTAAGGGAGGGAAATCATTTTGTTTAGCATGGTTCAGATATGCTTTATATTGTAGCACAAAAACTATTTTTTGAAGTTTGTAAATATGGTATGGCATGTAGCAAGCAACTATATTCATCCATCAACTTTTGTTGTATTTCACGACAAAATTGTTTATGGAAAATTAACTAAAGATTATTTAAAAATGGTGTCGGGTATATCCTATGTTTCAATTAACCTTAATCAGTATCCCAAGGGTCATATTCATTCTCTTCATATTCCTGTTCCTGTATCTCGACAATGCAGTATTTCTTCTCTTTGTCGAGATAGGGATAATTCCCAGCAATCTTATCATCATAAAGGTTTGAAACCTTTTTAACTTGATAAAGAGTCCCGTCTATCCAGAAAGTCAGTTTGTCAGTGCGTTCAGCATTTGTTGCTATATTTGTTATTTGCTGATTGGCTAGATTGTCCTTTCCACCTTTGCTTAAAGGCAAAATATGGTCTTTGTTCCACCCATATTGAGACCCACCTTGACCGTGAGACCCAAAACGAACTTCCTGACGAGTAAAATCGTAACCGACTAAACTGTCTCCGAACTCATGCTTCCAAAATTGTTTGTCCGCATTAGTCATACATTACCTCCAAATCATGAATGGTAAACATATGCGTATATGCATATGTGCCTCTTACCATTATCATGCTGATAAATTGGGATTACTCGACAATGTATCAAACAGGATAATAGCACTGGGTTAATACCCGACACCGTAATCTATTATAGACTATTTATTCATCTTAGTCAACGCGGCACACGAGAGGCACTTATTTATCATCTGCACCCAGTTCACCAGCTCCGCCGGTTTTTTCCTCAAAGCCTCCGTACTATAATAGCCAGTTCCATTGTTCTGGAAGAGTTATAAACCCATACAAGGCTTGTATAGGCTTCGGTACTAAGCTAGTACAGACATCGGTATTAGTCTATGATATGGATCAATACCAACCTTGTACACCTGATTACAGGACTTGGCTTCTGCATTTATATCCTAACTACTGAAAAAGGTAAGGCATAGCAGGCTACGCATGGGTGGATTCAGAAAACGCCACGTCAAAACGTTCGTAAATAAACTTCACGCCATATAGCACCCGGTTGCCTGCCCTACTGTATCTTTTCACCTTAGTTATTAAAAATAAATACGGAAGCCCCTCCCTTGACAAAGCCCGCTATTCACTATTTCCTGAGTAATTGAAAAAGGTTAAAAATGACCGAAAATGTTCATTTTCTTTTTCTAAATATGCTATTATGGAAAACAATGATTTTGCCATGGAAGGGCGGGCGGATCGGTTTGATTGCCGCCGCCGCGGATGACAGGAAATTCAGATTATTCCTCTGCTGTGTCGCGACGCTGGGAACTGCGGCTTTTTCACTCGCGAATCCGCAGATTTTGCGCTATACGATTGATTCGGTGATTGGGACCGCCCCGCTTGACGCGCCTGGGTTTGTGTCGCGCCTGATCGAAGGTATGGGGGGGCTCGGCGCGCTTAGGGAGAACCTGTGGATCTGCGCGCTTTTCGTGCTGGGGGCGGCGTTATGCGCCGAGCTTTGCAACATGGTCCGCAATTACACCGGGCTTGAGATTGGGGAGACAATCGCATGGAGGCTGTTGAATACGCTCTATGCCCATATTCAGAAACTGCCGTGGGACTGGCACGTTAGCTGTCAGACCGGAGACATTATCCAGCGTTGTACAACGGATGTTGACAATGTCCGCGGCTTTATTCAAAACAATTTAAGCGAACTTCTGCGTACTGTCTGCGTATTTACAGTCGCCCTTATAATGATGCTCTCAATGGATATCTTTATGTCCCTTATCGCCCTTGTGCTTATTCCGGCGATCCTCATCTTTTCCACAATTTACTTTCGCCGCGTCAGCGTAAATTTTAACAAGGCGGATATCGCGGAAGGTGTAATGCAGGCTGCCGCCCAGGAAAATTATACAGGCGTGCGGGTAGTCCGCGCTTTTGGAAGGGAAGCATGGGAGATGAACAAGTTTTCCGAAACGACTCAAACCTACGCCAATATCTGGATCAAAATTGGAAAGATGCTTGGACTCTTCTGGGGAGCGGGAGATTTTATGAGCGGGCTACAGTTGGCGATTGTTGTCGGCGCGGGAGTTTGGCGCAGCGTACACGGCAATCTTTCTCCGGGAACATTTTTGGCCTTCTACGCCTATTGCAACTGGATGATCTGGCCTGTCCGCCAGCTTGGGCGCATCCTCTCAGACCTTTCAAAAACAATGGTAGCGGCTGGACGTATCAGGGATATACTTGCCGCCGAGCCTGAAACAGATCCGCCCGACGCTCTCTATCCAGAAATAAAGGGGGAGATTTGTTTCGATCATGTAAACTTTAAATATGGCTCAGGCGAACATGTGTTACGCGATATTTCCTTCACACTGAAGCCGGGGCAGACAATGGCAATTCTTGGAGCGACCGGCTCTGGAAAATCGTCGCTGGTGCATTTACTAAGCCGGCTTTACGATCTTGACGATGACAGCGGGCGCATCACAATAGACGGCATCGACATACGACGAATTGCCCGCCCTCATCTGCGCCGCCACATCGGGCTGTGCCTTCAGGAGCCGTTTCTCTTTTCAAAAACCATTCGCGAAAATATCAGCGCGGCAAGGGGTAGCATGGAGACCGCGGAACTGCACAGCGCGGCTGCCGTGGCAATGGTACACGATACTATCGAAGGTTTCGCGGAAGGTTACAACACAATCATCGGGGAAAGAGGCGTTACTCTTTCAGGCGGGCAAAAACAGAGGGTGGCAATCGCACGGATGTTAGCTGCTAACTCACCGGTGATGATTTTCGATGACAGCCTCTCGGCTGTTGACACCGAGACAGACGCGCGGATACGCGCCGCCCTCCGCCACCGTGTAAAGGACGCGGCTGTTATCATCATTTCGCATCGTATCTCAAGCCTTATGCAGGCGGATAAAATACTGGTGCTGAAAAATGGAACGGTGGAAGACATCGGCTCGCACCGCGAACTTTTGCAACGTGATGGAACTTACCGCCGCATATTTGAAATGCAAGCCGCCGGTGTCGCCGATATGGAAGGATAATCATGGCTGACTACGAAGATTTTGACTACAACAAACCCATGTCGCTGAAGATATGGAAAAAGATGTTCCCCTTCATCCTGCCCGAGCGGAAAAACCTGATACGCTGCGCGTTGTTGATGTTCAGCGTCGCCGCGATAGACATTGTTTTTCCCCTGCTGCTCGGTTACGCGATCAAATACAACATTCAACCCCGAAGCGCCAACGGCATTGAGCCCCTCATTGCCATCACCGTTTTGCTGGTGACGATTCAGGCGTTCAATGTATACGGATTCGTGGCGTTTGGAATTCGTGCGGAAGTGGGAATGTGCCGCAGATTAAGAAACGCGGTCTTCAATCATCTGCAAACTTTAAGCCTCTCCTACTACAACAAAACTCCTGTGGGCTACCTGATGGCGCGTACCAATTCAGATACCGGACGCATAGGAGATCTTATAGCATGGGGGCTTATCGACTTTACATGGTCGGTTTTTTACTGCATAGGAGCTGTAATAGCCATGTTCCTCGTTCACTGGAAACTGGCGTTTATCGTGTGCGCTACAATCCCCCTTCTTGCCCTGCTGACATGGTTCTTCCAGAGTCGCATCCTTACTGTGAACCGCGTTATGCGCAAACTCAATTCCAAAATGACAGGGGCGATGAACGAGGGCATCACTGGAGCGAGAACTGTAAAAGTCCTCGTGGCGGAAAACATGAGTCTTAAAGAATATTCATCCATAACAAGTGAATACCGGAACAACGCCATCCACATGGCAAGACTGCGTTCGCTCTTTATTCCGATAACGCTCTTTATCGGCTCCCTCGCGACAGCGGCAGTCTTAAGTTACGGCGGCTGGGAGATCATAGCCCTCGGCGCGGATTTATCAATCATGGCGATCTTCCTCCAATACGCGGGCGGCTTCTTCTACCCAATTCAAAATATCGCCAGGATTTACACCGATTTTGTTTCCACTCAGGCAAACGTTGAGCGCGTAACGGGCCTTCTGGAACAGAAAGCGGGCATAACTGACACGCCGCAGGTAATTGAAAAGTACGGCGACGCCTTCGCGCCAAAAAAGGAAAACTGGGAGCCAATCAATGGGGAAGTGGAATTCTGCGACGTAACATTCCGCTACCCTGACGGACACGAAAACGTGCTTGAACATTTCGATCTTCATATCCACCCGGGAACATACGTTGCCATTGTAGGTGAAACGGGCGCGGGCAAATCCACACTGGTAAACCTCGTCTGCCGTTTCTTCGAGCCAACGTCAGGTCAAATACTTATAGACGGAAGGGACTACCGCGAGAGGAGCCAGCTTTGGCTGCACAGCGCGTTTGGTTATGTGCTGCAAAGCCCCCACCTTTTTTCCGGCACTATCCGAGAAAACATCCGTTACGGGCGGCTTGACGCTTCCAATGAAGAAGTTGAAAACGCCGCAAAGATCGTCCACGCGGACAGTATCATCGCCAAACTGGAAAAGGGCTTCGACACCGAAGTCGGCGAAGGCGGAGACAGGCTGAGTACCGGGGAGAAACAGCTCATCTCCTTCGCGCGCGCCGTCCTTGCCGATCCGAGGATTTTCATTCTTGACGAAGCCACAAGTTCCATAGATACAGAAATGGAAATGCTCCTGCAGGACGCGATACACACGCTCCTTGAAGGCCGCACAAGTTTTGTAATCGCCCACCGGCTCTCCACGATCAGGAACGCTGATATTATCCTCGTTGTCGATAAGGGAAAAATCATTGAGCGCGGGACGCACTCAGAACTGATGAACAAGCGCGGGCATTATTACGAACTGTACACACATCAATTCGAGGAAGAGGCTGAGGAAGAAGCGCTGAGGGGATAGAAGCGGAGGGAAGCCCCGCGCTTTAACACTCCCTAGTTATAAAAACCTGTCAAATATATAATATCAGTAATGGATAATGTAATAAAACAAAAGAGCAAGGAGTTCGCCGTCAAGGTAGTGAACATCCAAAAACAGCTCATAGCAAGGAAAAAAGAAAACGTTATGTCCGAAGAACTTCTCCGCTCGGGAGCGGGAGCGGGGGCGGCTCTAGTCAAGGCGGAGTGCGCTTTGAACAAAAACGAACAAATCGCCAGCGTACACATGGCTCTCCAGGACTGCGCCGAAGCCAAATATTGGCTTGAACTGCTACACGAAACCGATTGCCTTACAGAATTTGAATTCAACGACACCCTGAAAACATGCGACGAAATGCGGAGACTCGTTATAGCGCAAATAAAAGCGTTAAAAAACGGGGCTCAACCAACGACGTCAGGCGCTTAAAAAAGGACATGGAAAAATGAATAGAAAAATAATTTTTACATTGTCGGTTTTATGCGTAACGTTGTCTATCCCGCTTTCGCTCTTCAGCCAGGACTTTGAAATAAATGGGACAACGCTGGTAAGATACCGGGGAAGCTCTACAGATGTAACAATACCGGCAGGCGTTACGGCTATCGGGGATAATGCTTTTTACAATAACAAAACTCTTGAAAGCGTAACAATACCCCAGAGCGTTACATCTATCGGGAGAAGCGCATTTGCCTTGTGCGACAGCCTTACAGATATTACAATACCGGCAGGCGTTACAATTATCGGGGAGCAAGCATTTTACTCGTGTAGAAGCTTTACAAACGTGACCATATCAGAAGGCGTTACCTCTATTGGTAATTACGCGTTTTCCAGAACCAGCCTTACAAGCGCAACTATACCGGGAAGCGTTACCTCTATAGGAGAAGGCGCATTTTTTGACTGTAGAAGCCTTACAAGCGTAACAATATCAGAAGGCGTTAATTCTATCGGGAATAGTGCATTTAGTGATTGTGGCAGCCTTACAAATGTAACAATACCGGCGGGCGTTACATCTGTCGGAGATAATGCATTTTATAGCTGTGGCAGCCTTACAAATGTAACAATACCCGCAAGCGTTACATTTATCGGAGACCGCGTATTCCACAGGTGTACAAGCCTTACAAACATAACCGTAGATAAGCAGAATATAGCATATTCGAGTATAAAAGAAGTTTTGTTTAATAAAGATGGAACCATTCTTATTGCATATCCTGTCGGTATACAGGAAAGAAACTATACTATTCCCTCAGGCGTTACTTCTATCGGTAATTACGCGTTTGCTTATTGTACCAGCCTTACAAGCGTAACAATACCGGAAAGCGTTACTTCTATCGGGAATTGGGTATTTCAAGAATGCAGAAACCTGACAGGTATAGCCATACCTGCAAGTGTTGCTTCTATAGGAGGAGGCGCATTTTATGGCTGTGCCAGCATTACAAACATAACGATACCCGCAGGCGTTACTTCCATCGAAAGTTCAGCCTTTATGAATTGCAGAAGCCTTACAAGCATAACAATACCGGAAAGCGTTACCTCCATCGAAAATTCAGCCTTTATGGAATGCAGAAGCCTTACAAGCGTAATAATACCGGCAAATTTTATTTCTATTGATAATTTCGCATTTAGCAATTGTACCAGCCTTACAAGCGTAACAATGCCCGCAATCGTTACTTCTATAGGATATAGTGCATTTGCCAGTTGTACCAGCCTTACAAGCATAACAATAGCAGAAAGCGTTGCTTCTATCGGAAATGAAGTAAAAGGAGAATACTCTGGAGCTATAGGGTCTCGCGCATTTGACAGGTGCATCAACCTGAAAAGCATAACAATTCCTTCAAGTATTACTGTTATCGGAAATCAAGCATTTGCCAGTTGTACCAGCCTTACAAGCGCAACCATACCAGAGGACGTTACTTCTATCGGGAATCAGGCATTTATTGGGTGCAGAAGCCTGACAAACATAAACATACCCATAAGTGTTATTTCTATCGGTTCTAATGCGTTTTACAGTTGCAGCAGCCTTAGAAGCGTAACCATACCTTCAAGCGTTACTTCTATAGGATATAGTGCATTTAACAGTTGTACCAGCCTTACAAGCGTAACAATAGCGGAAAGCGTTACTTCTATCGGGGAAAACGCATTTTACAACTGCAGTAGTCTTACAAGCATAACAGTTGACGTTCAGAACAATGCGTATTCCAGTGAAGAAGGGATTCTGTTTAACAAAGATAGAACTGTTCTTATTCAATATCCTGCCGGTAAACATGAAAGAACATATACAATCCCCACAAGCACTATCTCTATTGGGAATAGCGCATTTAACCTTTGCAGAAATCTTACAAGCATAACCATACCCGAAGGCGTTACCTCTATCGGGAATGGCGCGTTTTCCATGTGCGACGGCATTACAAACATAACCATACCTTCAAGCGTTACATCTATCGGGGATTTCGCATTTACCAGTTGTACCGGCCTGACAAGCATAATAATACCGGCAAGTGTTATTTCTATCGGGAAATACGCATTTGCTACCGGCAGAAATCTCAGAACCGTTGTGGTTTCAAGAGAGACAAGGATAGGAGAGAACGCTTTCCCCGCCGATGCGCGGATTATCTACAGCGATTAGGAGGATTGAAATGAAAAGAAAAACCATCTTTGGAGCAATACTTTTTCTGCTAACGCTATCTGCCCCGCTTTCACTCTTTAGCCAGGACTTTGAAATAAATGGAACAACGCTGGTAAGATACCGTGGAGACGCAAAAGATGTAACCATACCTGATGGCGTTACAGTTATCGGGAATGAAGCATTTGCCAGACATACAAGCATTACAAGCGTAAACATACCCAAAGGTGTTACCTCTATAGGAGATAGAGCATTTAACGGGTGCGAAGGCCTTACAAGCGTAAACATACCCGAAGGCGTTACTTTTATCGGGGAGAGAGCATTTGCCAATTGCAAAAGCCTTACAAGCATAACCCTGCCTTCAAGCATTGCTTTTATTGAATATGGAACATTTTATGATTGTACCAGCCTTGCCAGCATAACCATACCTACAGGCGCTACTTCTATCAATAATAATGCATTTGCCGGGTGTACCAGTCTTACAAGCGTAACGATACCTTCAAGCGTTACCTCTATCGGGATTTGGGCATTTGTCAGGTGTACCAGCCTTACAAGCGTAACAATACCTTCAAGCGTTACCTCTATCGGGAATACGGCATTTGATGGGTGCAGCAGCCTTACAAGTGTAACCATACCAGAAGGCATTATTTCTATCGGGCGTGCCGCATTTCAATTTTGTACCAGTCTTACAAGCATAACCATACCTTCAAGCGTTACCTCTATCGGGGAGCATGTATTTTATAGGTGCAGCAGTCTTACAAGCATAACCGTAGATATTCAGAACAGGGCATATTCAAGTGTAGAAGGCGTTCTATTTAATAAAAATAGAACTGTTCTTATTAAATATCCTGAAGGCAAACAGGATAAAAGCTATGCTATCCCCGAAGGAGTTACATCCATGACAGTTCTTGCATTTTACATGTGTAAAATCCTTTCAAGCGTAACTATACCACAGAGTGTTACGCGGATTGGGGATTACCAATTTTCAGGCTGTAGCAGCCTTACAAGCGTAACCATGCCTTCAAGTGTTACCTCTATCGGGGATTTCGCATTTGAATGGTGTACCAGTCTTACAAGCATAACTATACCTTCAAGTGTTGCCTCTATCGGGCGTTACGCATTTCAAGGGTGTACCGGTCTTACAAGCATAACTATACCTTCAAGCGTTACTTCTATCGAGGCTCGCGCATTTTCCTATTGTACCGGCCTCACAAGCGTAACAATATCCGCGGGCGTTACTTCTATCGGGGATTACGTATTTTGGGAGTGCAGTAGTCTTACAAGCGTAACAATACCCGCAAGCGTTACTTCTATCGGGAATTTCGCATTTCGAAATCTGACAGATATAACAGTGGACACACAGAACAATGCGTATTCAAGCATAGATGGGGTTCTGTTTAATAAAGATAGAACTGTTCTTGTTGCCTATCCCACCGGCAAACAGGAGAGAATCTATACTATTCCCGCAGGCGTTACCTTTATCGAGGCTCGCGCATTTGAAGGGTGTACCAGCCTTATAAGCGTAACAATATCCGCAGGCGTTACTTCTATCGGGAACAGAGCATTTTTGAATTGTAGCAGTCTCACAAGTGTAACCATACCTTCAAGCGTTATTTCTATCGGGAATAGCGCATTTAGTAGATGCAGTAGCCTTACAAGCATTACCATACCCGCAGGCGTTACCTCTATCGGGGGTGGCGCATTTCAGAATTGCAGCAGCCTTACAAGCGTAACTATACCTTCAAGCGTTACTTCTATCGGGAACTCGGCATTTGATGGGTGTAGCAGCCTTACAAGTGTAACCATACCTTCAAGCGTTACTTCTATCGGGACTGGGGCATTTTACGAGTGTAGCAGCCTTACAAGTATAACAATACCTTCAAGCGTTACTTTTATCGGGAATAGGGCATTTTATGGGTGTACTAATCTCAGAACCATTACGGTTTCAAGAAAGACAACTATAGGCACAGACGCTTTCCCCGCCGACACGCGGATTATCTACAGCGATTAACAAAAGGAGTATTATTATGTGCTACGGATGGGAACCTGACGATATTGTACAAATTATTACAAACCTCAGAAAAGATAATGAAACAAATTCATTGAAAATAATTGATGAATCATTGGAGAAAACAGCTTTTGAATTGGGTAAACGATACAGAGACAGGGATTATCCAAGTATCAATTTATCAAATTATGTTACGCGCTTTTGTAACAGTGAAGGTGTATCTTTGTTAAAGAATGAGCCAAATGAAATAATAATGGAAACAGGAAAGTGCAGGATATTTGAAATATTCAATATGTTGGGACAAACAGAAATCGGGTTTCAATATAAATGCAGACAGGATTATTTTATGCTGAAAGGATACGACAATTCATACACATTGGAAATTGAAAAATGTTTAATGAAAGGCGATGAGTGCTGCATACACCATTATAAAGAAAATTACACTCTTAAATAAAAAACAGAGCGAAGCAAATGGCGCATAACAAAGCCATACACACCGCGCCTCCCACAGCTCGTTTCTGAACAACCCCCAAACTGCGTCAAAATGCCCCAAATAGGGCAAATTTGGAACTTTAGGGCAGTAAAATAGTCCAAAATTGGGTAGAAAATGCCTGACGTTAGGTGAAAATCATCATGTGTTAGGTGTAAATTATTCAGTGATGGGTGAAAATCATCTCATTTGCTGAATGTGATGTTTCCGTCATGCTCTTTTACAGAGACTGTTTTCTTGTAGAAGCGGGGAGCCTTCTCCATTATTCCCCTTACCGTGTAGAACGGATCGTCTTTTTGTATGGGCAGTTCGATGGTACGCTCTTCGGTACCGGCTTTATAAATGGCAGTGATAAGTTCTATTGTGCGTTTGCCGTCCTCTCCGCCGATTGAGGGTGTTGAACCGGTTTCAATCGCGGTAAGTACGTCGTCGATCTGCCCTTCATGCAGTGTATGTGTGAGTTTGGGCAGTGCTTCATAGAAGTCATTAAGTTGTTTTATCAGCGTTTCGTTCTGTTCACTTAAGGGGAAGCCATTTGACTGGGCTGTGTTAGCCGCAACTCTCCACGGAGATGAAACGCGGGCCCTTTCTCCCTGAAAGACAAGCTGCTGTTCTTCGCCGTGGTGGATAACAGAACTGGTTACCTGCGCCAGCGCGCCTCTCGCGCATAGTCCGCCTTCGTATTGCAGCGCCGCTACGGAAATGTCTTCCACCTCTGCGTTGTCGTGAGAGGCGTTACTTATTACCGCGCTTACCTTTTTTGGAAGCCCCAGCATCCAGCACAACATATCAATATGATGCACCGCGTGATTCAGCGTACAGCCGCCTCCTTCCTTTTCCCAGGTGCCTCTCCACCACAGGTCGTAGTAGGAATGTCCTCTCCACCACAGGGATTCAATCTGGGCGTGGACAACCTTGCCTATCATCCGCGAATCCAAAACTTTTTTAAGACCGGAAATGGAATCGCGAAAACGGTTCTGCGCGACTACGGAAAGCGTCCTGCCGTTTTTTTCCGCGGCGGCGATCATCGCGTCACATTCCTCAAGAGAGGCGGCCATTGGTTTTTCCACGAGTACGTTCTTTCCCGCGTTAAGAAAATCTATCGCGATTTCCGCGTGACAGAAAGGCGGGGTGCAGATACTCACAAGATCGATGTCACTGCTGTCAAGAATCTCCCTGTGTGACGCGCTAACCTTCGCGCCGAGGTTCTGCCCTGAATTTTTCTTCTCCGCCTTCTCCGGGAAAATATCGACAAGATGCGTGATCCTGCACCTTTGTGGAAAAGCCGCATACCCGTCAATATGCTGCTGGGAAATATTGCCTGTACCTATTATTGCCGCCGAGATCATTTTATACTCTCCTGTTTTTTTTATGTGGTATCATGAACAATGATAACTCCTGTTGTTGAGTCTCAAAAATATCATCCGGTGAGTTATCCTGAATCGTACCGCCATTTTGGTTAAAAGTACTGGCGGACCGGAAGTATATCCCGCCGCCAGACTGCGCCGTATTATCGCCGATTATCCCGCCTTCAAACGTGAAACTGCTTTCCTGGGTATTTACATACACCCCACCGCCCAAAGTAGCGTTGTTTTCGCATATATGTGCGGAATTGCGCATAACAAGCGCACCCCGGCTTATATATATACCGCCGCCGTTTCTTGAGGTATTATCGTTGATGATTCCGCCCTCAAACGTGAAACTGCTTCCCACATTACTTACAAATACCCCGCCCCCCAAATTAGCGTTATTTCCGCTTATCTGCGCGGAATTGCGCATAACAAACTGCGCATCCTCTCCTAAATACACTCCGCCTCCGCGTTCCGCGGTATTTTCGCTGATAATCCCTTCAATAAATTCCGCGCTTCCCCTGCCCACATAGACAGAGCCATATTGAACCGCCCTGTTTCCGGTGATGGTCCCGCCTTCAATAAAAAAATCACTGGATAATAAAAATACGCCGCTTCCATTTTGTGCGGTATTATCGCTGATCAGCGCGTTTTCATGGAAAACAAATTTGGCTCCGCCGGGACTTGTCGCGCTGATATTTACCGCGCCGCCGCTGGTATCAGCGTTATTTCTTAATAATACCGCGTCTCCGCCAACAGTGAGGGCTCCGTTAAGAATATACATACCGCCTCCGTTTAAAGCGCCGTTGTCGACAATAACCGCAGTGCCGCCTATGGTCAATTCGCAGTTCGCCATAAATATGCCGCCGCCGCTGCCGTCGGCAGTATTGGCTTCTATACTTCCTCCGGTAATAATATATTTTCCCGGAGTTTCATTTTCTCTGGGTTCATACATATACAATCCGGCTCCCGTTCCGGCATGATTGTCATAAATTGCGGGGTATCCGTACATAGTAAAATTACTGAGCTGAATATAAACTCCGCCGCCATTTGCGGCCTGATTGACCTTAATTTCAGCGTTTCCGCCAAGAGAGAATTTGCCGCGCTGAACTAAAACTCCGCCTCCTATTCCCCTTTCAGAATTATCTACCCTGTTTTCAAGCACTACCGCGAAGCCGCCAATATTGAGACTGCCTTCCTCAACACTTATGCCTCCTCCAATCTCGTTCGCCGTATTGCCGCGTATAACGCTTTCACCGCCTATGTTGAGGCTGCCATTTCCGGAGAATATTCCTCCCCCTGCGTCTGCGGTATTATTGCGAATAACGCTTTCGCCGCTCATGTTTAAAGTACCGTTTCCGCCTATATATATACCGCCGCCTCCACGCCCGGCAATATTGTTTTCGATAATTCCTCCATTCATGACAAACGTACCTTCACTCCCTATATATACGCCCCCGCCTGAAAAGTTTTCTGCTCTGTTGTTTCGGATAACAGCGTTACCGCCCATGATGAATGTATTTTCACTCCCTATATATACGCCCCCGCCCAAAGAGCTTTCTGATCTGTTGTTTTGGATAACAGCGTTACCGCTCATGATGAATGTGCTTTCGTCTGAAATAGTTACGCCGCCTCCCAAATTTTCAACAGTATTGTTTTCAATAACTCCGCCGTTCATGGTTAGGACGCTTTGTGACGCGGACAACCCGCCGCCGGAGCTTGCGGTATTATTCTGTATAAAAACGGTATCCTGTAAAAAAAACTGCGTACCATAGACGGATATGCCGCCTCCCGAGTTGCGCTCGGCAGTATTACCGCTGATGACAACGTTGCCGCTTATGGTAAAGGATGCGGAAACCACACGGATGCCGCCGCCAAAACGTTGCGCCGTGTTATCTGCAATAACAGAATTTCCTGAGATAGTAAAAACGGAAGTTCCACTGGCGGATATCCCTCCGCCGTTTCCGGCTGTGTTGCCCCTTATCACCGAATTTCCGCTTATGCTGACCGACGCGCTGTTTGTCGCGTGGATTCCGCCGCCTCCCTCATTCGCGCTGTTATTTTCTATCAAGCCGCCCGTCATAGTAATGGAAAAAGAGCCAGTTCTCTCTCCGTTAATAAGAATGCCTCCGCCCCACTCTGCTTTATTTCCGCTAATTACGGCTCCCTCTTTCATTATCAGATCTCCTGATTGATATATTTGAATGCCGCCGCCGTTTAATCCGGCAGAGTTGCCCCTAATCAAAGATCCGTTTTCCAGTGTTACAACATTACGCATCATGTATATTCCGCCCCCGGTCGATCCCGCCCGGTTGTTTTGTATGATCGCCCCCTTTCCGATGCTGAAAGACGCGGCGTCAGCATAAATGCCGCCGCCATAAAGGACAGCTTCACCTCCTTCTATGACTCCCTGTTCAATAATAAAACTGTTTCTTTCTCCATAAAGATAGATACCTGCTCCACGAACTGCGCGATTGCCGCGTATGGCGGCTTCGTCCTTCATGGTGAAAGTCCCGTTGATTACATACACCCCGCCTCCGCCGTTGGGATAATTTTCGGCTGTGGAATCGTTGCCGCTTATGAGGGCGTTATTCGACATGGCAAATGTCCCGTTGTTGAAATAGATTCCTCCGCCTGAACCAGAAGAACGGTTGTTTCCAATGATTCCGCCTAACATTGAAAAACTGCCTGCGCCAATATAAACGCCGCCCCCTGCCTGCGCGGTATTTTCGATGATCTCACCGTTACGAAATTCAATGGAAGCTCTGTTTGCCATGAAAATCCCGCCGCCATACCGCGCTTCATTGTTCCGTACAAGGCATGAATTTACTCGAAGGTACGCTTCAGTATAAACAAATATACCGCCGCCGCTGTTGTTAGGTGCAACATTACCGGAGATTTCACCGCTGTGTATAACAACAACGGCTCCCCTTCCCTGCAAATAAATACCGCCCCCCGAACCGCGTTCCGCTTTATTGCCGTTAACAATGCCGCCAGTGATTTCTACATTGCCGCCGTCTAAAAGAATTCCTCCTCCCGAATAGGAGGCATAGTTGCCCGTTATTGCGCCTGTTATTTCCAGAACTGTCTTTCCCTGAAGGGCAATTCCGCCCCCATTTTCAGCCCTGTTATCTGTAATGTTTCCATGCACGAAAAGCGTCCCCTCTTCAATACAAACCCCGCCGCCAAATTCGCCTTCATTATCCCTGATAACGGAGCCGTCTTCTATAACCAGCTCGCCGTTGACTACATACACACCGGCTCCGGCACTCGCCCTGCCGCCTGTCAGGGTGAGGTTTTCCAGTGTTACGCGATTTCCGTCATCCAAATAAAGGACGCGCCCCATACCGCCTGCGTCAAGAATGTCCTTCGTTCCCGAACCGCGCAGTGTTATGGACGGGTATACTCTTTCACCTCTTATGGTAACCATGCCAAATATTTCCGAATCGGTTCCATAATTTGTAACAATACCTTCAATGACAACGACCGCGTTTTCAAACGGTTCGCTGGAATAGGCGGACTTGATCAGATTGAGCGCACGTTGTACCGAAGCAAGCGGCTGTTCTCTGGTTCCGGGGTTTCCATCATTCCCATTGACAGCCGCCCCCGCTCCAGCTACAAACCACACGGTTTGCGGAGGATTCGCATATAGAAGCGGCGCTAAAACTATCATAAGAAACGCAAAAATGAACTGGAGATATTTTTCGTTTCTCATCTGAAATCTCCTAATTCTTCATTTTCTTAATAAGGCGTTATCCCCTCTCCTTCAGCGGCATATACGACCTTTGCTTCGTTACCGATTTGTACGCGGGGCGGATGATCTTTCCAGAATTCACAAGCTCCTCAATACGGTGAGCGCCCCAGCCTGATATGCGCGCGACGGCAAATATCGGAGTGAAGATCTCTTCCGGCAGATCCAGCATACTGTAAACGAAACCTGAATAGAAGTCGATGTTCGCGCTTACGCCCTTGTATATCCTGCGCACTTTTCCGATGATCTGGGGAGCCAGGGTTTCAACCTTTGAATAGAGTTTGTACTCATCATTGCGGTTTTTTTCCGCCGCGAGCCGCTCGACAAATTGACGGAAGATAAGTGCGCGCGGGTCTGACAGGGAGTAAACCGCGTGCCCCATTCCGTAGATCAAACCGGAACGGTCAAACGCTTCCTTGCTCAGCAATTTTTCAAGATAGGAGTTTATCTCATCGTCATCGTTCCAGTCGGAAACTTTTTCCATCATGTCGCGGAACATCTGCACAACTTTTATGTTAGCCCCGCCGTGCCTGGGACCCTTGAGAGAACCAAGTGAGGCGACAACCGCTGAATAGGTGTCAGTGTGGGAAGATGTTACAACGTGATTTGTAAATGTCGAGTTATTGCCGCCGCCGTGTTCCGCGTGAAGGACAAGGGCAAGGTCCAAAATCTGAGCTTCAAGTTTTGTGTAATTGGAATCAGGGCGGAGCATGTAGAGCATATTTTCAGCTATCGACAGACCCTTTTGAGGTGAGTGAATCACAAGGCTCTTGTTATCGTGGTAATGGGCAAATGACTGATAACCGTAAACGGCAAGCAAGGGGAACTGGGCGATCAGTTTGACTGATTGCCGCAAAACATTTTCGATTGAAATATCGTCAGGATTGTCATCATAGGCGTAGAGGGTCAGCACGCTCTTGGCAAGGGAGTTCATCATGTCCCTGCTGGGAGCGTTCAGGATCGTGTCGCGGACAAAATTATCAGGCAAACATGTGTTTTCATCAAGCAGCGCTGTGAACTCTTTAACTTCACTCTTATTCGGCAAATGTCCAAACAGAAGGAGGAAGCACACCTCTTCAAATCCAAAGCGGTTTTCACCCATAAAGCCCTCTACGATTTTTTCGATGTTAATGCCCCGGTAGAAAAGTTTGCCTTCGCAGGGAACAAGATCGCCGTCCTCAATTACATACGAAATAATCTCGGAAATTTCAGTCAGCCCGACAAGCACGCCCTTTCCGCTAATATCCCGCAAGCCGCGTTTTACCTCGTACTTCCCGTAGAGTTCGTTGTCGATTACGTCACGCTCGAGTACAAGCTTTGAATACTTTTCAATAAATGCAGTTGTTCGTTCATTTTCCATGGTTTCATTTTAACCCGAAACGGCAGTCTTTGAATACCCAAAAGAAAAAACATTTTTCAGGAAGATAAATTGAAGTTTTTAAAAATCTTCAATATAATGAGGCTAAAGGAGTCGGAATGGTTTTTATTTTAAAGCCCAATGTAGAAAAGGAAAAGATCGAAAAGTTTATTGCGGGCTGGGAACAGAAGGGGTTTTCAACAATTTACAGCGTCGGGACGGAACACACGGCAGTTTGCCTGATTGGAAACACAGCAGAAATAGATTTGGATCATGTAGTTCAAACCACAGATATAGTTGACTACGGAAAACGTATCACGGAACAATACAAGGCGGTCAACCGCACCGTTCATGAAGACAACACGATTGTCAAAGCGGGCGCAGTCTCTATAGGAGAGGGATTCTTTACGGTAATATCAGGGCCGTGTTCCGTTGAAAGCAGGGAACAGATTTTGGAGATAGCCCACAGCGTTAAAAAAAGCGGCGCGAAGATTCTGCGCGGAGGGGCGTTCAAACCCAGAACTTCGCCGTACGCGTTTCAGGGCAGGCAGGAGGAGGGACTCCAAATGTTGCTTTTGGCGAAACAGGAAACAGGACTTCCCATTGTTTCAGAAATAATGAATCAGACGCAGATCGATCTGTTCCAGGACATTGACATCGCGCAAATCGGCGCGAGGAATATGCAGAACTTTGACTTATTGAAGGAAGCCGGCAGGATGAAAAAGCCAGTACTGCTTAAACGCGGACTTGCCAACACGATTGAAGAGCTTCTGATGAGCGCGGAATACATCGTGTCCGCCGGAAACAGCCAGGTCATTCTGTGTGAGAGAGGCATCCGCACCTTTGAGACAATGACACGTAACACACTGGATTTATCCGCCGTCGCGCTTCTCAAACAGAAATCGCATCTGCCCGTCATTGTAGACCCCAGCCATGCTTCCGGCATAAGGAGCCTTGTCCCGCCGCTTGCGAAGGCGGCACTGGCTGTAGGAGCGGACGGACTCATGGTGGAAGCGCATAACAATCCCGCGAAGGCGTTATGCGACGGCGCACAGTCCCTTGACCTTGATCAGTTTCACTCGCTCATGGAAGAGCTTAAAAAACGCGCCGTAATAGAGAACAAAGTCATTTGACTTGTTCGAGAACCTGGTTGGTTCTCAAACAAGTCCTGCATTTTTTCGGGCTTGACTTTTTCAAAGTCAGCCCTGCAAAAATGCGATTTATAAAGAAACTTTTCCAAAACTGAAGTTTTGAAAAAGTAAATGGAGAAAAAAATGTTTAGACCGACATTGGAAGAAGCGAAACAAATTGCCAGGAGCGGGCAATACCGGGTGATTCCGCTCAGTGCTGAAATGTACTGTGATATGGTAACGCCGATTGACGTTCTGAAAAAGTTGAAGAACGTCAGCGGGCACTGTTTCATCCTGGAAAGCGCGGAGGACACAAAGAACTGGGGCAGATACACCTTCCTGGGTTTTGATCCCACGCTGGAGATTACCTGTCTGAATGGTTTGATCAACATCAATTCTGAAAAACAGGAATCGTTTAAAACAGATGATCCCAACAGGCAAATTCAGGAAATTTTGGATCGCAATAAAAGCGTAAAACTTGACTATCTGCCTCCATTTACAGGCGGGCTGGTCGGCTACTTTGCCTACGATTACGCGAAATACTGCGAGCCGTCGCTGAAACTTGGCGCTGTAGATGAAGAGCGTTTCAACGATGTCGATCTGATGCTTTTTGATAAAGTGATCGCGTTCGACAATTACCGGCAAAAAATTATTTTGCTCGCCAATATAAAAACCGAAAACCTTGAAGCCGAATACGAGAGGGGGAAATCGCAGCTTGAGTATTTGAAAAACCTGATTAAAAACGGACAGCATGAAAATACCGCGCAGGCAAACGTAAAGTCCGATTTTAAGGCGTTGTTTACAAAAGAAGAATATTGCCAAATGGTGGACAGGGCGAAAGGGCACATTAAAGAGGGAGACATTTTTCAGGTTGTACTATCCAACAGATTCGAGGCTGATTTTGAAGGCAGTATTTTCGACACATACCGCGTACTGCGGACGATAAACCCGTCTCCATATATGTTTTATTTCAGCGGGAGCAATCTGGAAATCGCGGGGGCATCGCCTGAAACACTGGTTAAATTGCATAACGGCAGGTTGTTTACCTTTCCGCTGGCGGGAACCCGTCCAAGGGGCGCAAGCGATGAGGAAGACGCCGCTCTTGAAAAGGAACTGCTCTCCGATGAAAAAGAGCTTGCCGAACACAACATGTTAGTTGATCTGGGACGCAACGATTTGGGTAAGATCAGCAAATTCGGCACGGTCGTAGTGGACAAGTACATGTCTATCCTTCGGTTTTCCCACGTTATGCACATTGGCTCTACAGTGAGCGGCGACATTCGCGATGATAAAACCGGCCTTGACGCGATCAACGCTGTGCTTCCCGCCGGAACGCTCTCCGGCGCGCCGAAGATACGCGCCATGCAAATTATAAACGAACAGGAAAAGAACAAGCGCGGCATTTACGGAGGTGCAATCGGCTACCTTGATTTTACGGGCAACATGGATACCTGTATCGCCATAAGGATCGTGTACAAGAGAAACAACAAAGTGTTCATCCGCTCAGGGGCCGGGATCGTCGCCGACAGCAAGCCTGAATCCGAATATCAGGAGTGTGTAAACAAATCAGCCGCTGTAATGAACGCGCTTAAAAACTCGGCAGGAGGGCTTGAATAATGATACTTTTAATCGACAATTACGACAGTTTTTCCTATAACCTGTACCAGCTTATCGGTTCGATTGATCCAGACATAAAAGTTGTGCGTAACGACGCGTTATCTGTAAACGAAATAAAAGAGCTCGCGCCTGACCGCGTTGTTATTTCCCCCGGTCCCGGTAAACCTTCCGATGCCGGAATCTGCATTGAGGCCGTAAAGCGGCTTTATTCAACTGTACCGATCATTGGAATCTGCCTCGGTCATCAGGCGATTTATGAAGCGTTCGGCGGCACTGTGTCTTACGCAAGCAGATTAATGCACGGCAAATCATCGGCGGTAACGGTTGACACGGAGAACGCCCTGTTCAAGGGGCTTCCGCCCGTCATACAGGCTGCCCGTTATCATTCACTTGCGGGCATTAAATCAACCTTGCCCGATATTTTGAAAATAACCGCGTGGACAGAGGATGGCGAAGTCATGGCTGTTTGCCACAAAGAGTATCCTGTGTACGGAGTTCAGTTTCACCCTGAATCAATACTTACACCTAACGGAAGAACAATCATTGAAAATTTCCTTGGTAACTGACATTCTGGCTGAAGCTGAAACAACCGCGGGTGTGCGCGTACACGAGCAGGCAACACTACCCGTCAGCGGGTTGGTCTTTTCTCCGCAGCTGCTTGAGTACTGCAAGAGCAATGTCTGCGGGAGGTACAACAACTCCTGGACATGCCCGCCTGTTTGCGCAAGCATGGAAGAACAGCGGGAAAAAATTCTTTCCTATCAATACGTTTTTGTATTTACCACCATGCACAAATTGGAAGACTCATTCGACTACGAGGGGATGATGCGCGGCAAAGAACTGCATACATCGCTGACAATCGAAATAAAAAAAAGACTGACGGATGTTCCCGTTTACGGAGCGGGAAGCTGCTCTTTCTGCGGACGGTGCGCCTTTCCCGATCCTTGCCTGTTTCCTGAAAAAAGAATTGGCTCTATCGAGGCGGCAGGTATCAATGTAACAGAATTGAGCAAGGCGGCAAACATCTCATACAATAACGGGCCGAATACGGTTACATATTTTTCCATGGCGCTGTTGAAACATATTACGGGTAACGGACTACCCGGAAACCCGCAAGGAAGCTGCGAAAATTCTGGTGGTTGCCAAACCTGTAAGCTGAACGCGTTTGATTAGCCTGAAAGAACCAGCACCCGCCGCGATACACACGGTTGGTCCCGGAGGACGCGCCATGCGGATCTGTCTGCTCCGCATCAGAGTAATTCCCCAACAAGTCCCAGCACCACTCAAGCACATTCCCATGCATATCGTAAAGACCCCAGGAATTGGGCTGCTTCTCTCCCACCGGATGAGTTCGCTGTCCGCTGTTGCCTATATACCAACCGGTATCATCAACCGAAGCCCCGTTGTAATAAGGCGTCTGCGTCCCTGCCCGGCAGGCGTATTCCCATTCCGCCTCAGTGGGCAGGCGGTAACCGTTAGCGGTAATGTCCCAGCTTACATTGTTTCCATTTCTTGTGTAGACGGGAACAAGCCCCTCTTTCAGACTCCGTTTGTTGCAATATTCAATCGCGTCAAACCAGCTTACCTGCTCTACCGGCAGACTCGGCCCCTTAAAATGACTGGGGTTTATCCCCATTATTTCCTCATACTCAGCCTGTGTTACCGGAAATTTTCCAATATAAAAGGAACTAACCGTAACCTGATGACGGGGCCCTTCATTACTCATACGTCCCCGTTCGTCCGCGGGGCTGCCCATGTTAAATGTCCCGCCGCTTATCCACACCAGTCCATTGGATACGGAATCTACAGGCATGATCGCGGTCTGCCCATAAGTTCCTATTGTCAGTAAAAAAAACAGATAAAAGAATAAACTTCTCATGGATTCTCCCTGTTTAAATACGTTCAAATAAATAATAATGAAATTGTATACCCGGTAACAGTAATACTCAATGAATTTTTTTCGAAATATAGTTGATTTCCCGATAATTTTAAAACTATTTTCAGAAAAACATGTTATTCGCAAACGCTTCGGCGAAATCGCTGTCAAGGGCAAGTTCTACCGTTCGGCTGCCACAGACAATTTCACGGCAGCGCGACAAAAAAGACGGATCTGTCAGGCTTTTTACCGCCCCTTTCAGGCTGGTGTTGCCGCAGACCGCAGTTTTTGCAGCTAACTCACCCGGAAGCAGTCCCGTTTCAGCGGCATTTTCAATGTTAATAAAAAAGCCCAGTCCCCCGGCAATGTACGCCGTACCCATATTTACCGGCTCAAAGCCCGCTGTTTTACAAAGAATCTGAACACCTGAGTATATCGCGGATTTGGCCAACTGAAACTGGCGCACATCCCTCTGGGTGATGACGATTCCCTCCGCCACGGGAAAGCCCGCTTTGGCGTACTCATCCGCTAACGCGCCTGTTTCGTCTAAACAGGCGAGCTTTTTCATTACAGCCATCGCGTCAATCAGACCCGCGCCGCAGATACCGCACGCCCTTTCATTTCCGATAGTAGTGTAAAACAGCGGACCGGATTTAAAAATAGCTGCACCTAACGGTTTTTCCTTCAAACTGACCATGTTAATCGCGCCGGGTACCGCGCCCATACCGCATGAAATTTCCGCCCCTTCGAAGCATGGACCCGCGGCAGTGGAACAACAGAAAAGCCGCCTTTCGCTGTTCTTCCACACGGCTATCTCTCCGTTTGTACCTATATCCACAAAAAGGGAATCTTCACCCCTGTTCATTATGTCAAGAAAAGCCAAACCTGAAACTATGTCCGCGCCCACAAAGGCTGAAATCCCCGGCAGCAGCGTAACACGATCCGCGGAAAGGGAAAGTTCCCCTCCTTCAAAATGACGTTCTTCCAGAAACTCAGGCGTATAGGGAGCCTCCCCCATTGAAGAAGGATCGACGCCGCAAAAAAGGTGGAGCATTGTTGTGTTGCCGCTGACGGTACATCGCTCAATACCGGGGAGGTTCCAGCCGTTTATACATTGCCGCAGTATTCCTTCAATTTGGCGGTTAATGACAGCGGACAGTTCGCTCAATTTTCCGTTCCGCGCCGCGTATATCCGGCTCATCACATCGGCGCCAAAACTCCTTTGGTCATTAAGAGCGGAAAAGTCCTGAAGAGTTTCGCCGGTATCAAGGCAGACAAGCTGAGCCTGCACTGTGGTTGTACCGATGTCTATCCCAATCCCCGCCCTCAGGACTTTTTTACCGGCTGGCATGACAGCTAACGGAGCGTCAATACTCTCCCCTTCCTGCGATGACACTGTAATGTCAGACAGGGCTTCCGCCCGGCACGCGGGAAAGGAAGAGCCGGGCTTTATTACCGCGCCTGTCTCAACAAGACGGACGCTTCCTTCGATCAATGTAAGTCGGCATTTTCCGCATATCCCCCTGCCTCCGCATGGAGCGGAAATCGCGGCGCCGCCTCGGATAATGGCAGCCAGCACTGTCTCGCCTTGCCGGGTTTCGCAGGAATGTCCCTGTATATTAATAAAAATGGAATCGCCCATATAATGAGTATATCATAATTAAAACAACAACAGCTACCTTTTCCCGCCGTCTTGCGTAGTTCCCGCTTCCGTGACATAATGTTAGCCCGTGGCTGAAACTTTAAATGAAAAAAATGAATACCTCACCCGGCAGCTTATTACTTACATCGGAAACAAACGCTCCTTACTTGATTTTATAGAAGGGGGAATAAAAAAAGTACAGAAAAAACTAAACAGGAAAAAGCTTAAAATGTTCGATGTATTCAGCGGTTCGGGCATCGCGGCAAGGTATTTCAAACAATTTTCCGATTTGCTGATTGTAAATGATCTTGAAAAATATTCATCATTGATTAACGAATGTTATTTATCAAATGAAAGTGAATTAAACCTCTCTCTGTTACACGAATATTACCGGGAACTTGTTGACGGAACAAACAACGGATTAACAAACGGGATTATTACGGAACTGTACGCTCCCCGTAATGACAATGATATTAAGCCGCATGAGCGCGTATTTTATACAAGACGAAACGCGATGTATATTGATACTGTCAGGCAATTAATAGAAAAAATACCGCAAAACGAACAAAAATTTTTTCTTGCGCCGCTATTGTCAGAAGCGTCAATACACGCGAATACATCCGGCGTTTTCAAGGGGTTTTACAAAAACAGGGAAACGGGCGCCGGGCAATTTGGCGGCAAAAACAAGGACGCGCTGCTGCGGATTACCGGCGATATAGAGTTACCGTTTCCGGTATTCAGCAATTTTAACTGCCAGACCGTTATCTGCAACAATGACGCAAACGAGATAATCGGCAGACTGCCCGAAGTTGACATAGCGTATATAGACCCTCCCTATAACCAGCATCCGTACGGTTCAAATTATTTTATGTTAAATTTAATTCTCGATTATAAATACCCTGAAAAAACAAGTAAAATATCCGGCATACCGGAAGGCTGGAACCGTTCCGCTTATAACAAAAGAAATCATGCTCTACACGCATTGACTCATCTGGTTCGGAACATAAACTCAAAATATACAATTATTTCTTTTAATTCAGAAGGCTTTATAAAAACAGAAGAAATGAAAAATATGCTGGAAAGGTTTGGAAAACTTGAGGTGCTGGAAACAAATTACAATGCGTTCAAGGGGAGCAGAAACTTAAAAACCAGAGAAATCCATGTAAAAGAATTTTTATACCTGTTGGAAAAATAAGGAAACATACCGTACCGTACTTGACAAAATCCTTTTTTTATTAATATAATCACAACAACAGCAAGGGCGCTGTGGACTTCCCTACCACTGCGCCTTTTTTTGTGGATTAAACAATGAAGAGGGTGTTTATCCATAAATAAGTGGGAATAGGCGTAATTTTGACGAAAAAAGGGCGTTTTATATGGACAAAAAGGGTAATTCGAGCGGAATACAGAGAAGTTTACTCCTGAAAATAGCGGGTATCTCCTGCGCGCTATTGGTAGCCGCCATTTTGACTCTATCTATTTTAAGCGTACACTCAATACAGGTTTCGAGCCTACAGACCGCCGTGCTTATGGGCAGGAACAAGCTCATCGGGGATATAACGTCTTTCCAGGATAAACTTGCCCTGGAACGCGGTCAAATCAGCCTCTTGAACGGCGAACTTGTGGATGAACACGGCAATCCATTAAAAAACGATTACACGATTGTCGATTACATAGCTTCACACCTTGGAGTACAGGCGACCATTTATATAAAGGAAGGCGATGATTACCGAAGGGTAACTACCAGCATTATCGACGCTTCAGGAAACAGGATAGTGGATACTTTTCTGGGAACGGACAGCCCCGCGAATAACCCTGTCAGCTCCGGCAATGAATATTTCGGGAACATGATTATGCTGGGAATAGACTATTTAACCGTACACCGCCCGTTATTTGCAAACAATTCACGCGAGGTTATCGGTATTTTGGCAATCGGCATAGAAATGTCAGCCATAGATGAATACATTGACGATGCCAGAAATTCAAACATTATTTTAATTGTAATTGGATCTGTTATTATTCTCATTCTGGCGGCGCTGGTAAATGTGGCAGCCTGCCGGATCATCCTGCTCAAGCCCATCAGAGCTGTAATGGATATGCTTAAACATTTGAGGGACGGAGACCTTACCCAAAAGCTGGCAATTCACAGCAAAGATGAAATAGGTGAAATGTCAAACGACATTAATTATACCGTGGAAAAAGTAAAATTAATGGTAGCATCCCTTGAGCAGCACGGCCGTTTGCTGGATACGGTAAACAGCGCCGCTACCGTTCTATTGTCGAAAAGAGCCGGAGAATCGTTTGAAGATTCGCTGTTGAAGAGCTTTGAGCTTATAGGACGCTGCCTGGATGTTGACCGTGTTCAAATTTGGCGTAACGAAGAAATAAACGGCAATATGCACTTTGTTCTGAGGTATGAGTGGCTCAGCGACTATGGCAGGGGTTGCAGCGCGATTCCGCACGGACTTCATTTTCCCTACAGCATGAAGCCGGAATGGGAGAATAAATTTTTACGTGGCGAAAATATAAACGCGCCGCTGTGCGAACTGCCGCAGGAGGATCGCGCGTTTCTGGGGTTTTACGGGATGAAATCCATCGTAATTCTCCCGATGTTCCTGGACGGCGATTTCTGGGGATTTTTCAGCATTGATGACTGCCGCAATGAGCGCACTCTTACAAATGAAGAAATCAACATTTTGATTTCCGCCGGTTTTATGATGATCAACGCCATAAACCGCAATATACAGGCCGTTAAAATGCAGGAGGAGGAAGAGCGTACTCAAATAATGATTGACGCCGCTCCTCTTTGCGCGATTTTTTGGGATAAAAACCTCAACATGCTTGACTGTAATCAGGAAGTGATGAAGATGTTCGGAGTGCCCAACAAGCAGGAATTTATCGACAAGTTTACAACATTCTCGACAGATTACCAGCCCGATGGAATTTTGTCGATAGAAAAAGGTCCAGGGCTTATCAAAAAAGCGCTGGATGAAGGTTATTCCCGCTTTGAATGGATGCACAGAACACTGGACGGTGAGCCTATACCGGCGGAAGTTACGTGCATACGCGTAAAGCACAGGGATGAGTATACCGTTGTCGAGTACATCAGGGACTTAAGAGAACAGAAGGCAATGATTGCCGCTAACGAAAAAATAAACGAAGCGAACGAGCGTATGCAGCTTATGTTCGATTCCTCTCCCTTTGGCGCAAGTTTTTGGGACGAAGGTTTGAACATTATCGACTGCAACAATGAAATAGTAAAGCTGTTTGATCTGTCAAGCAAACAGGAATTTATGGACAGATTTTTTGAACTCTCGCCTGAATACCAGCCGAACGGAAACAATTCAAAAGAAAAGGCTTTTGAATTTCTTAATGAAGCGTTAAACAGAGATTACAGCTGCTTTGAGTGGGTTCATCAAAAACTGAACGGAGAGCCGATACCCTGCGAAGTAATTTTTATCCGCGTCGGGTACAGAGGAAAACACAGTCTTATAGCATATATCAGGGACTTGAGAGAACAGATGGCAATGATGGCCGCTAACGAAAAAATACACGAAGCGAATGAACGCATACAGTCGATATTCGACACCACGCCGTTAGCCATAACCATGTGGGACCCCGAAAGCTTCGCGCTAATCGACTGCAACCTGGAGGCGGTGCGCTTGGTCGGGCTGACGGACAAAAAAGTTTACATCGAAAAGTTTGCCGAAATGTCTCCTGAGTACCAGCCCAACGGACAGAAAACCTCCGATATGGTCGCTGAAATATTCGACAAAACAATGAGGGACGGCATCTCAAGCTACAACTGGGAACAAAAGAATATCTACGGCGAAGCGATACCGTTCCAGGTGAATACAGTCCGCCTCAAGCAAATGGATGGCTACATAGTTATATCGTACGCACAGGATATGCGCGAAATCAACGCCGCCATAGAAAAGATGCACAAGACCGACGAGTTTACCCAGGTGATGTTCAAAGCGATGCCTCTGGCGTGCCAGTTGTGGAAAGAAGACCTGCAATGTGTTATGTGCAACGACGAGGCTGTAAGCGTGTACCGCGCACGGGACAGACAACACTTCCTGGAGAATTTCTTCGATTACTCCCCCGAATACCAGCCGGACGGCAGGCTGTCAAAAGAGAAATGGCACAAGTACCTGAGGAAAGGATTTGAGGAAGGATACTTCCGCTTCGACTGGATTCACAAGAGGGGGGATGGCGAGGAGTTCCCCTGCGAGATCACGATGATCCGCGCAATGTATGGCGGTGAGTCAGCCCTGCTCACCTACACCCACGACATGAGCGAGGAAATGGAAGTGATCAATGAGAGGCATAAGGCTGAAGTTGCCGAAGAAAGCAACAAGGCAAAAAGCGATTTCCTTGCCAGAATGAGTCACGAAATTCGCACTCCTATGAACGCCATTCTGGGCATTACAGAAATCCAACTGCAGAATGAAACGCATCCGCCTGATACAAAAGAAGCGTTTGAAAGAATCTTCAATTCGGGTGACTTGCTCCTTGGCATTATCAACGACATACTTGATTTATCCAAAATAGAGGCGGGAAAACTGATCCTCACTCCCGCCCAATATGACATTGCCAGTTTATTGCACGATACCATCCAGTTAAATATAATGCGGTACGAAACCAAGCCTATCGAATTCATTCTTGATGTTAAAGAGGACTTGCCGCTCTTCCTAATCGGCGATGAGCTTCGCATCAAGCAGATTTTGAACAACCTTCTTTCAAACGCGTTCAAGTACACAGGAAAGGGATCGGTTAAATTATCAGTTGACTCAGAGTCGGCGGACCCGGAGGACGCTTCGAAAAAGATTATTGTCTTTGTTATAAGCGACACCGGGCAGGGAATGACAGATGAACAGGTACAAAAACTGGGTACTGAATATTCACGTTTTAATATGGAAGCCAACCGTAAAACCGAAGGCACGGGTCTTGGCATGAACATCACGAAGAACCTGATACAGCTTATGAACGGCAGTATTTCCGTAGAAAGTACATCCGGCACGGGTTCGACATTTACGGTACATCTGCCGCAGGAAAGCGTAGGTTCCATTGTTATCGGCAAAGAAATAGCAGATAACCTTATGGGGCTTAACCGTAATAATTACGTGAAAATAAGAACTCTCCAGGTGAACAGGGAATATATGCCCTACGGACGCGTTCTGGTCGTAGACGATGTGGAAACAAATCTGTATGTTGCCAAGGGACTGATGATGCCTTACGGGTTGTCGATTGAAACGGCAATGAGCGGGTTTGAAGCGATAGACAAAGTCAAAAACGGCTCCACCTACGACATTATATTTATGGATCACATGATGCCGAAAATGGACGGCATTGAAGCTACAAAAGTCATACGCGATCTTGGATATTCGAAGCCCATTATAGCGTTAACTGCCAATGCTATTTCAGGGCAGGCGGCGATGTTCATGGAAAACGGCTTCGACGACTTTATTTCCAAACCTATAGACATCCGCCAGTTGAATATGGCGCTTAACAAAATGATACGCGACAAGCATCCGCCTGATGTGGTAGAAGCGGCAAGAAAGCAGAAAGAATACCCGATTTCAGACGTTGAACAGAAAAATCCACTGGTGTCGCAGCTTGCGGAAATCTTTGTCAGGGACGCAAAGAAAGCCGTAACAGAACTGGAGGCGGTTTATTCAAACAACTGCGGCAGTGAAGAAGATCTTTCGACATTTATCATCACCATCCATGCCATGAAGAGCGCTCTTGCCAATGTCGGCGAGACCGATCTTTCCGCCGAGGCTGCAAAAATGGAGCAGGCAGGCAGGGAAAAGAATGTCCATCTGATTTTATCCGAACTTCCGCCATTCATGGAGACGCTGAATGTCATAATCGAAAAACTCCAGTCCGCGGCTGTTGCAACCGAAGAAGACGCAGAAAACGCGGATAACGCCGGCGACAATCAGTACTTAAAAGAAAAACTACTGGATGTCAGGAAGGCGTGCGCATTGTATTACAAAAAGATAGCCAAGGACACGCTTGCAGAAGTAAGGAGAAAGACATGGCCGCAGCCTGTAAGTGAACAGCTCGGCGAGATCAGCGCTCATTTACTGCACAGTGATTTTGACAAAGTCATACAGGTTATTGACGACTGTATGCGGCAGCTATAATCCTCAATTACCCCACGCCACAAGATACCTGTTCGTAACCGCGCGCTGAAACAGGTCGATGGTCGGCTCACGCGGGATGTTGCCTTGTTCATACAAGAACTGGGCGGTGCTATACAAAATAGTGGCTAATGCGGATGTACCGGCCCAGCGCATTCCCTTTTGCTCATCTACCGAAAGCCATACAGAGCTTTCTATCAACGCTAAACATTCTTCCGTGGTCATTCCCGTGTAACGAGACAATGCCGCTCCCGCCGTTTTCGGATCGCTTCGGTACAACGCGACCGCCCTGTCCATAGCGCGGATATACGCGCTCACCAGGTCGGGATACCTCTCCGCAAATACAGTTCTGACAACCCCCACATCCATTACGGCATAGCCATAATCCGCAAGCTCTCTCGCGCTCGTGAGTATGACGCCGCCGTTATTTTTCATCTGGGTTAAATGCGGGTCCCATGTAAACGCGCCGTCAATGTCACCTCGTATAAAAGCCGCTGCAATTTCGCCGGCATTCATGTCAATAATATCAACATCAGAAGGGTTAACATTGTTGAGTTTCAGGTAATTCATTAAGCCGTAATGAGTAGCAGATGCAAAAGTTGTAGCGATCTTCGCCCGATAAGCCCATGCGCGTCCTTTATGCCCAAATTACCGCGGACAATCAGGCAATCGGCGTCCCCTGTCACGCTATGAATGTAAACTGCCTGATACGGAACGCCGTTCGCAATGCCAAGCGCCGTAGGTACTTGTCCTACCAGTCCGAAATCTATTGACCC
>JGI24698J34947_10000069_pt1 | contig 32733 bp, 24 predicted proteins | sample TergutMp193P3_FD_34947 | JGI IMG/M metagenome (IMG submission 34947) | reverse complement strand
CTCCCTCTATCATTGTATCAAGCAGTTGAATTGACAAAATACGTTCCCTTGTCCGTGATTTGATACGCCATTCGGAGATAACGCGGCGGGACAGTTCAATCGGCCAACTTGTATCTTTATTTATTACAACCGCCGAAGGATTACGGACAAACCGGCTTCTGGCAAAAATAAAATACTTATGCTTTAAGTTTCCGTCAGAGAGTTTTTTATCTTCTTCTGTTTCCCAAATTTCAGGGATGTGCGTGTCTTTGAGAGCGGTCTCCATATAAATATGAGCATACAGAAAAAAGAGAAAGGGTAAAAGTCTCTTGTTTTTGCTTTTTTAATTCGTCAACGCTTTTTTCTGCTTTTCAATGTAGCCGTTTTGGGAGGCTGAAAGATTGACAAACCGTTGTTTGGTAGGGATTTTTCTATGGGGTCTGTGCAATGTGTCAATGGTTTAGGGAAACGGCTTGTCTTTTCCCCAAGTGGCAAAACCTTTGCGGCCAAAATCAATATTGGTTGCCGCATCAGTAATACTACTTACTAAGCCAGTCAGGTCCAAATTCCGCCTCTGCTTCCGACAGGTTCCAACCGCCGTTTATGAGAAAATCTGCACCCATTTTCTCTTTCATTATCTTAGCCAAATACGAGGGCATGGGGGCTGTCCTTATAAGGCGATCCCCTTTTTTCAACGATACAGTACTGGGGAAACTGAAGCCTGAGAACAACTCTACAGTACCGTCATCTCTCCTGTCAAAACCAGTTCCCGCTCTTCCCCCGCGCCGCGAAGCAAGACGGAAATTGCAGTCTGCCCCATGTTCTTTAAAACAAGAGAAGTGAGATGTCCGTCCCGCCACTGGAAGTCGAGTTCAATGTTTCCCTTCGCGCGCGCTCCCTTGACGCTGCCGCAAGCCCAGCTTTCAGGCAGGGCGGGGAGTATGTCCAAAACGACGAGAGGCCCGTTGTCCCTGTAACGAATACGGCTCTGTATCAGCATCTGAGTCATTCCTGAAAGTGCGCCAAAGTTTCCGTCTATCTGAAAGGGCGGGCCGTTATTGAAAAGGTTGGGAAGGGTAAACTCTTTGAACAGGGCGTTGAGGTGTTCCAGCGCGGCTTCGCCGTCTTTAAGACGAGCCGTAAAGTTGACGAGCCAGGCGCGGCTCCAGCCGGTGTGCCCCCCGCTTGAGGACAGGCGGCGTTCCAGTGTTTTACGCGCGGCTTCGGCAAGACGCGGCGTTTCATCCACGGTTATCGCGTCCCCGGGCCAGAGCGCCCACAGGTGGGAAAAGTGGCGGTGTCCCGGCTCGGCTTCTTCGTACTCTTCGTTCCATTCGCGGATGGTTCCGTTACTGTGAATAGCCGGGGACGGTAACCGCTTTAAAATGGAACGGTATGCGCCGGTATCCACATCTGCCCTTTGTAAAATCTCCGCCGAGCGTATCGCGGCTTCAAATAGTTTTCGTAAAATCTGGTTGTCCATTTCGCATCCGGCGCAGAGGCTTGCCTGCCCGCCGTCGATTAGGTAACTGTTTTCAGGTGATGAAGAAGGACAGACAATAAGATACTTTTCTCCTTCTTCGTTTGTTCTTTTTTCCGGGACAAGAAAATCCGTAAAAAAGACGCAAGTCTCGTCCAGCAGGTAGAAATATTTTTCAAGAAAGTTTTTGTCCTGTGTGTACTCGTAATGTTCCCATACATGCAGTGTAAGCCACGCCGCGCCCAGCGCCCAATATGAAGCGGGTATCCAGTAGTCGCGGGGGACGGTGTCCGCCCATATATCGGTGTTGTGATGTGCGGTAAAACCACGGCATCCGTACATTACCTGCGCGGTTTTCTTTCCGTTAGGGTACATTCTTTCCAGCAGGTCAAAGAGCGGCTCTTCGGTTTCCGCTAAATTGCACATATTCGCGGGCCAGTAGTTCATCTGGGTATTTATGTTGATCGTGTAATCCGAGCCCCAGGGCGGGTCAAGATGGGAATTCCACAAGCCCTGCAAATTAGCAGGCAGTGTACCGGGTCTGCTACACGAGATTTGCAGATAACGACAGAAGTTAAAGTACTTTGCCGCGTTTTCATTGCCGTATAGTTCAAGTTCCATGCGGCTGTACCAGCCTTGGTATTCGCGAGTATGCTCTTCAAGTAACTGTTCCCAGTTTTGGGAGGCGGCGCGGTTAATGTTGGCGGTACACGCGGCTGTGTGGTCCGCTTCCCTGAAACCTGTGCGGATATCCAAGAGGAGCATGGCTTCATCGGCTTTTTCAACAGTGATAAAACCGCCCTGTTCCCGCTTGGTTCCTCCCTTCTGCGTAACTTTTATCATGGCGCAGAATGGGATGTCCCCGTCACGGGTTATAAATGCGGTGTCGTTAATGTTTCCCTTGCGGTCATAAAAAACCCCACGGTCAAGACCGGCGCGAAATGATATTTTACCGGGCAAGGGTTTTCCTTCCACTGTAGCGGCGCTGAAACGCATAACGAGAAGATCGGCAGGCGCGGAAATAAAAATTTCTCTTGTGTAAACTACGCCGCCACATTCAAAAGAGAGGGTATGCAGGGCGCGTGAAATATCCAGTTCACGGCGGTAATTACGGATGTCTTTTAAGAGGGGGCCGCGCCTTGTTCCAGACCAGGGATGCCCGAAGCCGCCTTGTGGGGAGAAACTGATGTGCAGTTCGCCCGCTGTTTGGTACACCCTCTGGGCAGGCGGAATGCCGCTGAGGCTTTCCAGGCAGAGTTCTTCCGCTTCTGCTGCGCGTCCTTCACCTAACAGCCGCCGTATTTCGCCAAGCGCGTCTTTTGCCGCAGGATTGTTTCGGTCGCGGGAATTACCTGACCAGATTGAGTCTTCGTTTAACTGAATTTTCTCCCGATCGGGAGAGCCGAAGATCATGGCTCCCAGCCTGCCGTTTCCAAGTGGAAGGGCGCTCTCCCACTTCGCGGCAGGCGAATTAAAAACGATTAAATTATTCACCTTTTAATTGATTCCATACGGTTGTAAGAGCGTCGCTCATTGAATAGGGCGGATTGCGCCTTATGTCGCCGCCTGTTTCCCAGAGTACCGGGCAGATGCCGTAATTCAGACTGGTTTGTGTAACCGCGGTCATCCAACGGATGCGGTCTTCCTCAACTTTGTTTCTTACCGTTACGCCGTATTCTCCCACAATTACAGGGACGCCCTTTTCAAGAAAGTTGGTTTTCAATTTGTTGAACTGAGTTGTAAGTTCCGCGTAATCGGCGTCGGTTCCCCAATCGTCCCTGAAGCCCCAACTGTTGTCACGATTATCGGCAATTGTAAAAGTAGAAGGGTCGTAGTAATGGACGGAGAGTATCAGCCGGCTTTCCTTCGTATCCTGTGGCATTTTAAAAAGAGGGTCACAGCTTAAGTTTATGTCTGTCCAGTAACCGGAAACAAGAAGGAAACGATCATCGTTACCCGGGGTCGCGCGAACAGTATCAACGAAGGTTTGATTCAACATATTTAAGATATTGAACGCTTCGCCCTTTCGACTCACGTCGCCGCCCCAGCGGTTCCAGAGTCTGTCAAAGCCGATTTCATTCATAGCTTCGAAAATCAGTTTATCCTGCGAAACGCCGGAGAAACGCCGCGCAATCTGTTCCCATACCGCTCCTAGTTGCTTTGCCACCCCGTCAGGATTGTTACCGGCGTTCAATATCCAGCTTCTGTCGGATTCTCCGCCGTCATGGTGCAGGTTCAGTATCACATATAAACCCTCATTGAGAATCCATTTCACCACCTCTTCAACACGGCTCATCCTGCTTTCTTCTATAATAAAGTCAGGACCCGGTCCGATATACTCCGCCCACGTAACGGGCAGGCGGATGGTTGTGTACCCGTAATTTTTCAACGCCCGGATATATTCGCGGGTTATCCTGGGATTTCCCCAGCCGGTTTCGCCCGCTATCCAGTTCGCGTTTCCGATTGCATCCAGGGTGTTGCCGATATTTACGCCAATCCCCATGTTATGCACAAATTCTATCGCGGGATTAAAAGGAATTGAAATATTTTCCCGCGTTATCTGAAACCCTTCGCTGTTTGCCTGTTCATTTCCCAATGGTTTACTCTCCGTTTTCTGACATGAAGTCAGCGCCAATAGTAAAAGTACGATTAAAAGATTTTTATTCTTCCTCAAGTGTTTTCCTCTTTCTTCATTACACGCCGGAACGTACATAAATTGGCATGCTCAAAAAACCGTGCTTCTCGGTTTTCCAGCAGCCGCCCTTTACTGTCTCCCCGGTGAGGTACTGTTTCCATTCGCCTTCGGGCAGGTAGTAGGTAACCTCTCCGTCCTCGCTGAATACAGGCGCGACAAGCAAATCGGAGCCGAGCATGTACTGTCGGTCAAGATACGCGCAAGTCGGGTCATCCGGGAATTCCAGAAACATCGCGCGCAGGACGGGGACGCCCTTTTCGTGAGCTTCCTTCGCCGCCTTCAGGATGAAGGGCATTAAGCGTCCCTTTAGTTCTGTGAAGAAACGGCAGACTTCGGCTGATTCTTCATCGACGCTCCAGGGGACGCGGTAGGAATGACTGCCGTGCAGTCTTGAATGGGATGAAAGAAGCCCGAAGGCAAGCCACCGTTTGAACAGCGCGGCGTTGGGGATTCCCTCAAAACCGCCGATGTCGTGGCTCCAGAAGCCGAAGCCCGAAAGACTGAGCGATAAGCCTCCGCGCAGAGTTTCAGCCATCGCCTCGAAAGTTGATTCGCAGTCGCCGCCCCAGTGCAACGGGAAACGCTGTCCGCCGGAAGTAGCGGAACGGGCAAAGAGGCACGCCTCGCCCTTGCCGCGCTTTCTTTCCAATAGTTCAAATACCGCCTTATTGTACAAATAGGTGTAAAAGTTGTGGTGCCTCCGAGGATCGCCGCCGTCAAAATACACCGCGTCATCGGGAATACGCTCGCCAAAGTCGGTTTTGAAACAATCAACTCCCATGTCCATCAGCCTTTCCAAATGACCCGTGTACCACTTAACCGCGTCCGGGTTTGTAAAGTCAACAATCGCCATTCCCGCCTGCCACTGATCGGTCTGGTATATTGAGCCGTCCCTGCGTTTCAGGAAATAGCCGCCTTTTTTCCCTTCCTCAAAAAGAGCGGAACGCTGGGCGATGTAGGAATTGATCCACACGCAGATTTTTAAGCCCTTGGCTTTTATCCGCGACAGCATACCAGCCGGGTCGGGGAAGGTTTCCCTATCCCATGTAAAATCGCACCAGTTAAAGCCCCTCATCCAGAAGCAGTCAAAGTGAAAAACCGAAAGGGGGATTTTCCGTTCTTCCATACCGTTGATAAAACTCATTACGGTTTTTTCATCATAGGAAGTGGTAAACGAAGTTGAAAGCCACAGCCCGAAACTCCATTCAGGCGGCATGGCGGGTCTTCCCGTAAGCGCGGTGTAACGTTCCAGTATTGCCTTCGGCTGAGGTCCGTAGATGATAAAGTACTCAAGAACTTCCCCGCTTACACAGAATTGTACGCGCGAAGTTTTCTCGCTGCCGATTTCCAGTGAGACTTTTCCCGGGTCGTTGATAAATACTCCGTAACCCTTGTTTGTCATGTAGAAGGGGATGTTCTTGTACGCCTGTTCACTTGCGGTGCCGCCGTCGGCGTTCCAAATATCAATGGTTTGCCCGTTTTTTATAAACGGTCCGAAACGTTCTCCCAGCCCGTATACCAGTTCCCCAACCGAAAGGGATAGCTCATCCTTAACAAACAAACCCTCCACTGTATCTACCATATACCCGGTTGATTTGTTCAGGTTTTTTGTTAAAACTTTGCCTTCTCCATAAAAAACATTGTTCCACCTGTCGCCGTGTTCTACCGATACCGAAAGTTCCCCGCTTTCCAGAACTGATTTCTTTTCCGTTATTTGTATAGACGGCTTAAAACCGGGATCGTTTTCCAGCGGGAAATTCGGACCCCTGTCCAGCCCTCCTTCAAAGTGGGAAACCCTCACCCTTATAATATTTTTCATCGGGCTGGAGTATCGAATTGTAAGAAGCTGCATATTGAGCGTGTCGCCCCGGTGCCGAATCGGTCTTTCCGGCGCGTACACGACAAGCTCATCACTGTGATTAAAGTCACTGTGATGAAAATCACACTGCTGTTCCGGCTCAATAGCGCAGCCGGCAAAATGCGCGTGTACACCATCTTTAGTAAGCCAGTAACCATTGGTAAATTTCATGACTTTCTCCCCAATTGGTTTTTTCGTTAGATTGATTATATTTGCTAAAACCTATGAAATTATATATCATTTACCCCATTTTTGGATATTAAATTTTGATTTTTAGAGGACTTTTTTCAATATATGCCATATTTTTGCGTTGCCATTAAGCAAAAAAGCGTATATAATTGTACCGTATGGTATTTTTTGTATTCTAAATCATAAAGTGTGGAAAGGTCAGATACTGGAAAGCTCTAAAAAATCAGGACATGTTTTTTAAAGTAAGTACAGGGGGAAGCGTTTTAAAATCTATTTGGATGTGAACATAAAATGAGAACTATATTTGTAGTTGATGACAGTGATACTAATTTGTCAATGGCGGAAGAGGCATTGGAAGACCTGTACAGGGTTATGACAATGCCGTCCGCGGCAAAAATGTTTGCGCTCCTGGAAAAAGTTAAACCGGATTTGATCCTTCTTGACATTGAAATGCCCGAGATGGACGGATTTGAAGCGCTGAGGAAACTTAAAGCGTCCGATACGTTAGCTGATATACCTGTCATGTTTCTGACAGGCTATACTGACGAAGAAATGGAAGTCAAGGGTTTTGAGTTGGGCGCGGTAGATTTTGTTACAAAGCCGTTTTCGGCGCCCGTGCTTACAAACCGGATAAAAACGCACCTTGAGATAGATCAGCTGATCCGCGCGCGGACGGCGCAGCTTCACAGGCTGCAAAACAGCATAGTGTCAGTTCTCGCAGACATGGTTGAAAACCGCGACAAGGGAACCGGCGGGCATATTGAGCGCACATCGGTATATATAAAAATTCTGATAGATGAGATGAAGACGCGCGGCGTATATAATGATGAAATCCACGAATGGGATGTTGAAAAAATTATTTCTTCGGCGCGTATGCACGATCTTGGAAAGATCTCCATTACTGATATTATCCTGGACAAGCCCGGCAAGCTGACCGAAGAAGAATACGAAGTAATGAAGACTCACGCCATAGAAGGCGAACGCATTATTGATGAAATTCTGTCCAGAACGGGAGAAAGCGAATTTTTGCGTAACGCGAAGCTGTTTGCCGGCTGTCATCATGAACGCTGGGACGGCAAGGGATATCCGCGCGGACTTAAGGGAAATGAAATTCCCCTTCAGGGGCGCATTATGGCGATTGTAGACGTATATGACGCGCTTGTTTCCGAGCGGCCCTACAAGAAGGCGTTTACCGATGAAGAGGCGGTTTCCATTATCATGGAAAACGCCGGTATTCATTATGACCCGGTAATTGCCGAAGTTTTTTTTGAAGTGAGAGATCGATTTAAGACAGTAAGGGCAGGCTTGTAGTGCGTTCTTTCGTTAAGAAAACGCAGGCAATAATAACCCAGTACGCGCAGGCCCTTGTTGTATTGCTGGCGTTTGCTTTAATGGTAATTTTCAGCTATATGTTTGTCAGCGACGCGGAACGCAGGCATTTGCGCACTAACGCGGAAAGCGCTATTTCCTATACTGAAGCCAATATAAAATCCGATATGCAGGGACTTGAGATATTTTTGGGAGTAGCCTCGGAAACAATAAACGATATGCTTATAAAAGGGGAAAGCAGCGATAGTATAAATCAATATATTTTGTTTATCAATAATTATGTGGAAGCCGGCAGTGAAAGACGCCTGTACGGCGCTGCCGGTATTTTTGGCGTTTTTGATGTTTTTGACGGGCTGATGCTGATTGGCTATGAAAGCTGGATTCCGCCGGATGACTATTATCAAACAGACCGTCCCTGGTATACAGGAGCCGTCAAGGCCGAGGGTGAAATAAACATTACTGAACCGTATTTAAACGCGTATTCAAACGAAATTACCATTACATTATCACGCCGGATTTTTGACATGAGTGGCAACGCGCTTGGTGTTGTTTGTTTAAACATAGAACTTACCAGAATCGCGCAGTATGTTGTTGACACACAGTTTGTCGAAGGCGGTTACGGATTTTTATTGGGTGAAGATTATATGATAATCGCCCATCCCGATGCTGATATGGTGGGTTTGCGGTATCGTGATGTGAAAAACGACGCCACCGCTTTCCTGGATGAACTTCTGGAAAGGGGTAGGGTTTCCGAGGCTACAACTTACGATTACCGGGGAGAACAGGTTATTGTTTTTCTCGAAAAACTTTATAACGGCTGGTACATGGGGGNTGTAACTCCCGATGATAATTATTTTCAAAGTACAAGGAATATGGCTATAACTCTTACAGCGCTTGGCATGATATTTGCCGTTTTTCTTATATGGATGCTGCTTCGCATTTCCTCGGAAAAAGCCATGCTGGATGAGCGTGTGCGGATTATGTTTGACGCAACTCCTCTTGTCGCGTACATTTTAAACAAGGATTTTAAAGTTATCGACTGCAATCATAATGCGGTAACGTTGTTTGATTTAACAGGTAAACAGGAATTCTGCGACAGGTTTTTTGATCTTCTGCCGGAGTATCAGCCGGACGGCAGGCTGACAACGGAAATAGGAAATGAATTTAACGAAAAAATATTGAAAGAAGGAAGCTGCAGTTTTGAATGGACATACAGAAAATTAAACGGAGAATTGATACCTTGTGAAATTACGTGTGTCCGTGTTATGTACAAAAATGATTTTACAATTGTGGGGTATATGCGCGATTTACGCGAACAGAAGAAGATGCTGAAAGTGATAGAAAAGCGCACCTTTCTTTTGGACACTGTAAACAACGCCGCAGCCATTCTATTGTCGAACAGTTCAAGAGAATCATTTGAAGCGTCGCTGTTGAAGAGCTTTGAGCTTGTAGGACGCTGCCTGGATGTTGACCGTGTTCAAATTTGGCGTAATGAAGAAATAGACGGCGATATGCACTTTGTTCTAAGGTATGAGTGGCTCAGCGACTATGGCAGGAACTGCACCGCGATTCCCTACGGACTTCGCTTTTCCTACAGCATGAAACCGGAATGGGAGAGTAAATTTTTACGGGGCGAAAATATAAACGCGCCGCTGTACGAACTGCCGCAGGAGGATCGTGCGTTTCTTGGCAGTTACGGGATGAAATCCATCGTAATTCTCCCCATGTTTTTGGACGGCGATTTCTGGGGATTTTTCAGCATTGACGACTGCCGCAACGAGCGTACTCTTACAAATGAAGAAATCAGCATTTTGGATTCCGCCGGTTTAATGATGACCAGCGCGGTAAACCGCAATATTCAAAACACAAAAATGCGGGAGGCGGAAGAACGCACGCAGATTATGATAGACGCCGCTCCCCTTTGCGCGTGTTTTTGGGACGAACATCTTCGCCTTGTTGACTGTAATCAGGAAGCGGTAAAAATGTTTGAACTGTCAGGCAAACAGGAATTTTTCGACAAATTCAGCATGCTTTCGCCTCAATTTCAACCGGATGGTATTTCGTCAGGAGAGAAGGGCGTGTTACTCGTAAAAAAGGCGCTGGAAGAAGGTTATTCCCGTTTTGAGTGGATGCACCAGAAGCTCAACGGAGAACAGATACCCGCGGAAGTTACCTGCGTTCGCGTTAGACACAGGGAAGAGTTCACCGTTACTGAATACATCAGGGATTTGAGAGAACAAAAAGCAATGATAGCTGAAATGCGCAAGGCTGAAATTGCCGAAGAGAGCAGCAAGGCAAAAAGCGGCTTCCTTGCGAAGATGAGCCATGAGATTCGCACTCCCATGAACGCGATTTTGGGCATAACGGAAATTCAGCTTCAAAATGAATCTCTTCCGCAGGAAACCAAGGACGCGCTTGAAAGAATCTACAATTCGGGAGATATGCTGCTGGGCATTATCAACGATATTCTTGACCTTTCCAAAATAGAATCCGGCAAACTGGAAATTGTGCCCGCTCAATACGATATTGCCAGTTTTATTTACGATACGGTGCAGTTAAATATAATGCGCTTTGAAAGCAAGCCAATTGAATTTATGCTTGATATAAGTGAGAATGTGCCGGCATTGCTAATTGGCGACGAACTGCGTATCAAGCAAATTCTTAATAACCTGATCTCCAACGCTTTTAAATATACCGAAAAAGGTATGGTTAATTTTACTGTTTCCGTTGAGCCGATAGACGGTATGGAAAATGACGTAATGCTGATTTTCTGTATAAGCGATACCGGGCAGGGCATGACTGAAGAACAGATAAAAAATCTTGGCAGCGAATACGCCCGTTTTAACATGGAAGCAAACCGCAGGACCGAAGGAACAGGTCTGGGTATGAATATCACGATGAGTTTGATAAACATGATGAACGGCGACATTTCCATAGACAGCACACCAGGTATGGGATCGACATTTACGGTAAAACTGCCGCAAAAAAAAGCCGGTTCACACACTATAGGCAGGAAACTTGCGAATAACCTGATGATGCCCAGCCGTAGCAGCGCGTCGAAAATCAGGACTGTTCAGATAAAGCGGGAGTTTATGCCGTATGGCAGTGTTCTAGTTGTGGACGATGTGGAAACAAATCTTTATGTCGCCAAGGGTCTTTTAGCGCCGTACGGATTGTCGGTAGATGTCGCCCTTAGCGGGTTTGAGGCGATTGAAAAAATCAGGAGCGGCAATGTTTATGACATTGTGTTTATGGATCACATGATGCCGAAGATGGACGGTATTGAAGCGTCAAATATCATACGCAGTACGGGTTATACGCAGCCTATTGTCGCGTTGACAGCTAATGCCCTGGCGGGACAGGCGGAAATGTTTATGAATAACGGTTTTGACGATTTTATTTCCAAACCGATAGACATCCGCCAGCTTAACGCGGTGTTAAATAAATTTATACGCGACAAACAACCGCCCGAGGTTATTGAAGAATCACGGCGGCAGAGGGGCAATACGCTTACTGCCCCGTCTCAATCGTCTGTAGATTCACGGTTGAGAGAATTTTTCGTGCGTGACGCGAAAAGAGCCGCCGCGATACTGGAAACTGTATACATTAACAAATGCCATGATGATGATATTTCCATGTTAATCATCAACACCCACGGAATGAAGAGCGCGCTTGCGAATATCAAAGAAAACGATCTTTCCGCCGAGGCGGCAAAACTTGAACAGGCGGGGCGGGATCGTGATACCGATTATGTTTTGGCCGAACTTCCGGCGTTTTTGGAAAAGTTGTATGCCGTGATTTACAGATATGATCCTGATGAAGAGGAACATACAAAGACGGACTCTGAAGCGGATGATATTCCGTATTTAAAAGAAAAACTTCTGGATATTCGGGCGGCGTGCGCCACATATAACAAAAAAGCCGCCAGGGCCGCGTTTGCGAAACTTAAGGAAAAGACATGGCCGCCCGCTGTAAGAGAATGGATTCGTACCATCACTGGCTATTTACTCCACAGCGAATTTGACGAAATCACTAAAATTATCGATTCGTATATGCAGCAGCTTTAATTCTTTGCGCCTGCGTTAATAAGCGCAAGGATGTATCTGTCCATCAGTATGTTTTCAAGAGCGGCGGCGGGGGAGCGCAGTAATATGTCGTATTCGGCGGTGAGGGCGAGGCACGCTTCCACGCTATCTGAGTTATAGCGGCGGGAAGCGGCTGTGTAGTCGTCTCTTGCCTTTGGCGCGGACAGCCCTATTTTTTTTAGCTCGAAATTGTTTGCTTCCCCCGTTTCAAGCAATTCCAGATAGTCGCCGAGTTTTCTGAAACACCAGGCAAGACCTGCCATGATACTCTGCGCGCTTTCCTTTGCAGCTAACATGACCGCAAGACATTCAAGAGCCCTGGATACGTCTCCCGATGCGATGCGTGAAAAAAGGGTAAAAGTAGATTCTTCCCTGTTGTGCGAGAGCCATTTTTCAATATCATCCGTTCTTACCGGCCTGTCTTTGGGCAAAAAGTAAACAAGGCGGGAACATTCACGCTTCAGGGCTTCCGTGTTGTTCTCCACCAATTCCAGAATGGCGGCTATACAGTCTCTGTCAATGTTAAAACCTTCCCGGCGAAAAAAAGACATCAGCCATTCGGTTTTTTCCCTTTCAAACATTTCGTAAAAAATTTGCCGCCTGTCCTTTGGGACAGCATCGTCAAGAGCGGCTGCGAGTTTTATTTCCTGTGAGAGCAGGATAAGGGCTGTGTTTTCATCCATGTTATTTATACATGAAACCAGAATCTCGATATCTTCCTTTTTTTTGATTAATTCCGCGTTCTTTATGATTACAATTCTGGAATTGGCAAACAGGCTGTGATTTTGAATATTGTCGGCTATTGTATTTACCGGAGTTTCACCCGGGTAGAAAACAGATTCCTCGGCGGCAGGAAATTTCTTCCTTACAGCGTCTACGGCTTCCTGTTTTTTCCCCAGTTCGGGACCAAGAAAAATGTACGCTGCCATTGTTAATAGGAACGGATAATGCCGGACAGACGCCCGAGTATTTTTACGTCCTGGCTGTATATAGGCTTATACGCGGGATTTTCCGCCTGTAATTTTATTCTTGTATTTTCTTTATAAAAACGTTTAAGCGTTACCGCTTCGTCTATTACCGCTACGGCTATCTCGCCGTTACGGGCATAGTTTTGCTTTTCGATTATTGCCGTGTCGCCTTCAAGTATTCCGGCTCCCGACATGGAATCGCCCTTTACTTTGAGCGCGAAATATTTTTTGTTCTTCCTGAGCATGGAACGGTGCAGTACAATATTACCGTCAAAATTTTCTTCAGCAAGAAGCGGTACACCTGCGGCAACGCTTCCAAGAATGGGAATTTCCACAAGCGCGGAATCGTCCTCAAATATGGTTCCGGTTAATTCCATTGTCCGAGGGCGCTTGTCCATCTGCCTGATATAGCCCTTCTTTTTCAGGGCTGTTATGTGATCATGCGCTCCCTTTACCGAGATTGAATAATAATCCGCTATTTCCCTGATTGTGGGCGGATATGAATGACCCTTTAAATAATTGGCAATAAAGGAGAGTACTTCTTTTTGACGTTCTGTTAATTCCTTCATAATAACCTCAATTTCGTGCGGTCGAACGACCGCACCCTTAAATCGAAAATGAAACGAAGTTTCATAATAACCTCAATTATTCTTCCTTAACGTTTGCCGCCGTGATGCTGTGTTTTCTTAATTTGGCATGGAGATTACTGGGATAGATACCGATAGCCTCCGCCGTCCTTGATATTATACCATTATTCTTTGAAAGTTGGAACTCCAAATAACATCTTTCAAAACTGTCCCTTGCTTCGTTAAAATTCCGTTCAAAAATATCTTGAGGCAGGGAATTTCCCGTATTTTGCGGCTTTTTATTCTTCTTGTTATCAAGCAATTTTTGAAGGTCATTGCCGGTCATACAGTCTCCCTGGTACATCACTGCGATCCGCTCCGCCAAATTTTTCAGTTCCCGCACATTTCCGGGCCAATCATGGGCGGCAAGGAGTTCCAGCGCGCCTGACTCCAGCGTCAGTTCTTTTCGCATTTCTTTTAAAAAATAAAATAGCAGCATTGGAATGTCTTCAGGCCGCTCCCGAAGTGAAGGGACATGGATTGGGATTACGTTCAGCCTGAAAAAAAGATCCTGCCTGAACCTGCCTTCTTTACAGGATTCTTCCAAATCCTGATTTGTCGCCGCGATGATACGAACGTCGGTCTCTATTGTTTTTTCGCCGCCGAGACGCTCAATCTTCTGCTCCTGAATAACCCTCAGCACTTTGGCCTGCGCTGAAAGGCTCATGTCGCCGATTTCGTCAAGAAAGAGGGTTCCTCCGTGCGCCATTTCAAACCGTCCCTTGCGCGACGAAACCGCGTCGGTAAAAGCCCCTTTTTCGTGTCCAAAAAGTTCGCTCTCTATAAGCGGTTCCGGTATTGCCGCGCAGTTGACATCCACAAATGGATTATCCGCGCGTGATGAACATTGATGAATTGCCCTTGCGACTATTTCCTTTCCTACGCCGTTTTCTCCCGTGATTAGAATTCTGGCGTCGCTGTCCGCCGCCTGCTTTACCGTTTCCCTGATGTTTCTGATAACGGCGCTTGTTCCGATTATGTTTTCGCTTGCCGCGCTGCTGATTTTTTTTAAGGCTTTGTTTTCTTCACGGAGTTTTTTTATCGCAAGGGCGTTGCGGCATACGGTAAGGACTTTGTCCAGCGAAAGCGGCTTTTCAAGAAAATCAAAAGCGCCCAGTTTGACAGCGCGGACTGCCATGTCGATATTTGCGTGACCTGAAATCATCACTATTTCTACAGCCGGCCAGTCCTTTCGTATTCTTTCCAGCGCTTCAATGCCGCCGAGTTTTGGCAGAAGCACATCGAGAAAAACCATGTCAATGATTTCCCTCCTGAGCGTTTCAATGCCGGCAAGCGCGTCCTGTGAGGTAAAGACCCTGTATTTTTCATCTTCAAGAATGGAAGCGAGAGTGAGTCTGATGCCGTGTTCGTCGTCTATTATAAGGATTGTTGACATCATTCACCTTCCACAGTTTTTTCCGAGGGCAGATCCAGATAGAATGTCGTTCCCATGCCTTCCGCCGAATCGAACCAGATAGCTCCTCCGTGATCATTGACAATTCGCTCAACAATTGGAAGCCCCAAACCTGTGCCGGATTCCTTTGTTGTAAAATAGGGAGTAAAGATGAGATGGCCTTCCTGAGCGCTGATGCCCTTGCCGGAATCCTTGACGCTTATCCTACAATAACAAACTTCCCTTTTCTTTACAAGGTCGGTGCGTATTTCAATGGAACCTGAGCCGTTCATGGCGTCGATGGCGTTAATCACAAGGTTTGTAAGAATTTGAGTAAACCTGTGCTTGTCGATTTTTATTGATACATCTGTATCAATATGCTCTATATTGAATTTTACGCCAGGGTATGAGCTTGAGTATGAATTTAACACCTCCTCTATTGGTTCCTTCAGGCTTGTCGATGACTTGGACGGTTCCATTGGTTTTGACAATGTTCTGAATTCGTTAAGCAGGGTAGAAAGCCCCTCTGTTTCCTGAATGATTGCCATCATGGAACTTTCCAGAATTTCGCTGATGTTTTCAGGATCGTTACGCCATCTGCGCAGCACACGCTCCGCGGAAAGCTTGATGGGGGTAAGCGGATTTTTTATTTCATGGGCAAGCTGCTGCGCCATATTTTGCCATATTGAGATAGTTTCGTTTTTTACAAGAACCGCGCGGGATTTTTCCAGATCCTGTACCATCGCGTTAAATGAACGGATAAGAAGTCCAAGCTCATCATTGCGGCGCGTCAGTATTTGAATGGAAAAATCCCCTTCCGCGACACGCCGCGTCGCTTCGGTTAATTCTACAATCGGGTGGGTTATCCGCCGTGTGAATGAAATGGCTATGATAACAGTCATGAGCAGGGTAGGAAGAAAAAATACTCCGTAATAGAAAAACAAAAGCTGGCGAATATTTGATCTTAGCAAATTTATTGTTTCAAAACTGGCTGTCTGGTTTTCCAGCACGCTCCTCCCCCAGTCAAATTCGCTTCCCAGATCGTAATTAACAAGGATAATTGTGTTTTGTGACAGCCTTTGCACATAACGAATGGTTTGCAAATCCCTCGGCAGCTCCCTTACTGTAAACCCGCTTTCCAGGGAAGGCGGGGAGGAAAGCGCGAATTTTTCATTGCCTGTTAAGGAGCTTTCCCAGCTTCCGTCCACAAGGCGGAACACCTGTACGGCGGCAATGTCCTGAGGTAATACTGGGTCCTGACTGGAAAAATCGTTCTGTTTGAGGATATTCTCAAAACGTTCCAGATGCAGCAGGTAATTTTCGGCGATAAAATTGTTAGCCGCTATGGAAACGGAAGCGGCGTCTATACTGTGCCAGAAGCGGACAATTTCATTTAACGCGGAGCTTGTCATTACAGTTATCGGCGTTGCCGTAAAGATGACAATGACGATAAAGTAAGCCAAAAGCCTTGCCTTGAATTTGCTTCCGGGGCGGCGGGAGATAATATCCGCGAAAAGACTGAAAACTGAAATACAAAGGACAATCATGAGGACTGATGGAATTGTAAAGAATACGATCATGTTCAGGCGGCCTGGCACTTCGCCGTTTTGGAGAGTTTCGGTAAAAAAATTGCGGGAGAAAAGCACCGTAAGAACGCAAAGAAGCGCGTAAATAAGTATCAGTATACGAACATTGACTATTGCATATTCAGGACGTGTTTTGACATTTTTCAAAATCACCTCTCGTTTCTTTATTCTTCTTCAAACTTTGATTCAAACAGCTTGACCAGCGCCTCTACCGCCAGTTCTTCATCTTCTCCGTCGGCGACGATTTTTAATTCTGTTCCGTAAGTAGCCCCCAGGGTTATGATACCCATGATGGATTTTGCGTTTATCCGGTCTGATTTTTTTTCAATATAAATATTGCACTTGAAATTCTTGGTTGTTTGAACCAACAATGCCGATGGACGGGCGTGGATGCCTGCTCTGTTTATCACGGTTACGTTTTTTTCTGTCATTTTTACATTCCTTATCCTTATATTACATCGTCATGGCCGAAGAATACCGAACGGGCGGTATCGCTTTCAATCCATTTAAGAATATTCTTGTTAAATTCTTTCGCCGCGTGATAGCCCATTGATTTAAGCCGCTCGTTCATTGCCGCGGTCTCAATGATAATTGGGACGTTCCGCCCTGGTTTTACAGGTAATGTTAACAATGGGATATTGACTCCTAAAAGATCAATGGTATGATCCTCCGCTCCAAGCCTGTCGTAATTTTTCGAGGAGTCCCATTCTACAAGTTCTACGACAAGCTGTATCTCCTTGCGGTCCCTTATGGCCCTGACCCCGAAAAGGTGGGTAATATTGACTATTCCAAGCCCCCTGATTTCCATGTGGTGCCCGATAATTTTGTTCGCGCCGGCTCCCATCAATGTATTTCCGTATATACAGTTGATTTCCACGACATCGTCAGCTACCAGGCGGTGTCCCCGGTGAATCAGTTCCAGAGCGGTTTCGCTTTTTCCAACGCCCGAATCTCCCTGTATAAGAATCCCCAGGCCGTAGACTTCCACAAGTACGCCGTGAACGATTTGACGGGGGGAGAAGATTTTTGAAAGTATGCGCATAATCCTGGCGGAAAAATCAGCGGAACCCAGATCGGTCTGCAGAACAGGGCATTGGTTTTTTTCGGCTATCTCAAAAAATTCCTTGTGCGGGTACAGATTATGGGTAAAAATACAACAGGGCATCGGATACGCGAACATTTCCTCAATAGTTTTGGTTACGCCGCTGTATTCAAGCTGACGCAGGTAAGACGCCTCCCCCCTGCCGAAAAGCTGAATTCTTTGATAGGCGAAATCCTCAAAAAAGCCCATAATCGCGCCCATTGGCCTGTTCAAATCGGGAATGTCAATTGTCTTGCCAAGCCCCTTTCTGCCGCCGATACAGCGCAGATTAAGAGAGTTGTGTTCTTTGAGATCGAGATCGATAAGGTCAAGTACGGTAAAAGCCCTTTCCGCCATACTTCTATTTTACAGGAAATCAGAAAACTATTCAATTTGTATAGGTGATATTTGTCTTTCTGAAAAAGACAGTGTTGGAGGCAACGCGGCGCCTTGTAAAAGCGGAAAAAAATGCTTTATTATTGGTATATGAAACGTATTATTTCCCTTTGTTTGGTATTATTGATTGGCGCGGGGCTTTTTTCCTGCGTGTCGTCGGCTGCCCCCAATACCGGTCAAACCGGCTCTTCAGTGTGGAGGATCAGCAAGGACGGCGGCACCCTGTATCTGGGCGGAAGCGTACATATTTTACGGGATACTGATTATCCGTTGCCGAATCAATTTGACATGGCTTTTTCGCAGTCGGCAGTGCTGGTTCTGGAAACCGATATTGAACAATTAGCGGATGAATATGTCGTAGAATATCTGATGTACCAAGTGTTCCTGCCCGATGGTCAAACATTACGTTCGGTTCTGGATTCGGATACATACAAATTGCTCGAAGCCGCGTTCAATGAGTACGGATACGGATTTTTGTTAGACGGAATGACGAACTATAAACCTTCAATGGTCATAAACGTGCTGACAATGCTGCAGGTCCAGAAATTCGGGTTTGTGCAGGAAGGCGTTGACATGTACTATCTGGAAAAAGCGAAGAATGAAAAAAAATCGGTGGATTACCTTGAATCGATAGAGTCTCAAATAGACCTGCTTGTTACAATGGGCGATGGTTACGAAAATGAATATGTGCTGTATTCCTTGCAAGACATGGCAAGTACAGAATCGGATCTTGCGATCCTTTTAGATGAATGGAAAAACGGCAGATCTTCAACATTGGAAACATCTTTAATAGAAATGAAGGAAGAATGGCCCGATATGTACAAAGCCATGATAACGGACAGAAACTCCGCATGGATGCCGCAGATTGAGAAATTCCTGGCTTCAGGGAAGGTTTACTTTGTAATCGTCGGGCTTGCTCATCTGCACGGACCGGACGGCTTACTGCGGCAGTTGGAAGATTCAGGCTGCGTTGTTGAAAACTTGTAGCAGGGTGAACCTGTCATAGTTAAGCTGTCAATACTGACAGTGGTACAATGTTTACACCGTCCTTACGGCGGCAGGCGAAACCGTTAGCTGTAATTACGGTAAGCGCGGCGGGCGGTCCCATTTTTTTCTGATCGATTTTTTTGGCAAAGGCAAGCAAATTTTCGGCGGCTTCGTTTTGCGCGCCGAACCCCATTTTTACTTCAAACGCCGCCCATGTTCCGTCTGGATATTCGATTATCGCGTCTACTTCCATATCACGGGAATCGCGGTAATGGTAAACTTTCCCATCATTTACTTCTGCGTAGATTCTTAAATCACGGATAACAAGAGATTCAAAGAGAAGCCCGAAGTAGTTGAGATCCGCAAGCAATTTTTCCATTGAAAGACCCAATGTTCCAACGGCGAGAGAAGGGTCTGTAAAGTGACGCTTCGGCGCTTTGCGCAATGTGTCTGCTGAACGGATGTGCGTCCTCCAGGCGGGAAGATGCTCGACGATCATGAGCCGTTCAAGGGCTTCAATATATTCGGAGGCTGTTTCATTGTTTATCTGCGATTGACTGCCGCCGGTGTCCTTTGCCAGGGAAGAAAGTGACGCTTCGGTTGAAATGTTTCTGGCAAGCGACTGCATAAGGCGTGTAAGTTTTTGAGGGTCCCTTTTTTTACCGCTGAACCTGTTTATGTCTACTTCGGCAATAAGGGTGATATAATCCTGCATGAAGCGCAATGCCGTCCTGTATCCCTCGCCGATAAGGTTGGGCCACCCTCCAATGGTAATTTTTTCCGCCAGGCTTTCCAGGCTGAATTCCGCCTGCCCTGATTCAGGGATTCCGCCCTTCATTATTTTCGCGAGACTCACTTCGCCGCTTGACCAGCCCTTCTCAAACAGGGACATCGGCCTCATTCTGATTACCGAAAAACGCCCCGCGCCTGAATGGAGCCTTGCCCGTTCCTCTGGAACAGCGGAACCCGTAAGTATAAACTGCCCCTTTTTTTTCCTGTCGTCCACGTCGCGCCTTACAAAATTCCATATTTGCGGAAATTCCTGCCATTCATCCAGCAAGCGCGGTACAGAGCCCGCCAGCACCAATTTAGGATCAATCTCCATAAGCGTCCGCATTTCAATATCGGTATCAAGGCGCACAAGACTTTTCGCCGCCTGAACAGCGGTCTCAGTTTTTCCACAGCTTTTGGGCCCCTGTATCAAAACAGCCCCCGATTCCCTCAGCCTGTTTTTCAAAGCCTCATCTGTAAAACGTTTAAAGTAAGAATTCCCCATAAAAACACCCACTTAAATCATAACACACCACCCCGAAAAATGTAACCCTTTCAACCCGAAAAATATAACTTTTCTAACCCGATAAATATAACCTTTTAAACCCGAAAAATATAATTTCCCACCCCGAAAAATGTAAACCGCTCTGTCCATTTCCCCCCATGAAAATTTGCGGGCAAAAAAAAGACGATGTGCCTGGACGTCAGGGTTTTTAACCCATTGCACATCGTCTGATTGTTGAGAGGTAATCCCTCCCTGTAGTAATAGTATCGGTATGTATTGAGAGGGACTTTAGGGGATAATGCGGCATTTTTATTTCGAAAAATGTTGACAGAATTCCAAAACAGGCGTATTCTATACAAGGGTATGTTCAAAATTCAGATTTTGAAGGTATCTTTATAAAATAACCCAACAGGGAGGCCAGCGTATGGCAAAAGTAGAGTTGAAGAGTATCTCAAAAGTGTATGATGGCAATGTCCGCGCGGTGGACAACGCCAACATCGTAGTAGAAGACAAGGAATTTGTCGTTCTTGTAGGACCTTCGGGCTGTGGTAAATCAACCACACTCCGTATGGTTGCGGGTCTTGAGGATATCACTGAAGGCGAACTCCTCATCGACGGTGAAAAAATGAACGATGTTCCGCCCAAGGACAGGAATATCGCGATGGTATTCCAGAATTACGCTCTTTATCCCCACATGTCAGTCTATGAAAACATGGCGTTTGGCTTGAGAATAAAGAAAGTTCCCAAGGCTGAAATTGACAAGCGCGTGCATGAAGCTGCCCGTATTCTGGACATTGAGAAATTCCTTGATCGCAAACCGAAGGCTCTCTCCGGCGGTCAGAGACAGCGTGTCGCGGTAGGACGCGCCATTGTCCGTAACCCCAAGGTATTCCTCTTTGACGAGCCCCTTTCCAACCTTGACGCGAAATTGCGCGTATCGATGAGGGCGGAGCTTTCCTCACTGCACCTGCGCCTGAACGCCACCATGATGTACGTTACCCACGACCAGATTGAAGCTATGACTATGGCGAACAAAATCGTCGTTATGAAGGACGGAAAAGTCCAGCAGATCGGTTCCCCTCTGTTCCTCTATAACCATCCGGTAAACAAATTTGTAGCCGGATTTATCGGTTCTCCGCCGATGAACTTCCTCAATGTAAAAGTAAAAGAAGATGGTAATTCCATAGTTTTGGATGAGGGTTCATTTGTAATAAAGGCGGATCCTTCCCATTACGAATACCTGAAGAAGTACGTTGGTAAGGAAGTATCCTTCGGTATCAGGCCGGAAGATATGACTTACTCAAGTACTTCCGGTAACAACAGCATGGCCGTAAAGGTAACCGTAGTTGAGCCGTTGGGCGCCGATATTCACCTGTGGTTGACGACCGAAAGTCAGCCGTTGGTAGCGCGTACCGAACCTCATAATACTTTCAAGGTAGGCGACACCACCCATTTCACACCCAGAATGGATAAAGCCCGTTTCTTCGATAAAGAAACCGAACTGGCGATTGTTCCCTCTCCTGATGCTTAATTTGGACTTGTTCAGAAACTGAAGTTTCCGAACAACTCTAGTAAATCAACAACCCCGCCCCCAAGGGGACGGGGTATGTTGTTCTTTTAAGGTATTTGTATTCGGGGTTTAATACCCTTTTAAACGCCCTAAAGGGCGGGGTATTAAACCCCTCAACACGAATAAAAAAGCGGCTGTCTTTTGGCAGCCGCTTTTTTTGCGCTTTTTCTCTAACGTATGGAAACTTTACTTCAAAGTTTTACGAAAAGCCTGCGAAAGATTGTTCTCTCCGATATCTCTGATTATCCCGCCTCCCTGGTTACGGTACTTTCCGGGGCTGATGCCTGTGTACGCCTTGAAGATCTTTGAGAACCAGCTTTGATCCTCAAAACAGCAGCAGGCGGCGATTTCGCTAAGAGACATATTCGTTTCCAGCAAAAGACGGCTTGCTTTTTCCACCCTGAGCCTGTTCAGGTACTTTGACAGGTTTTCTCCCATTTCTTCCTTGAAGATAGTGCTGAAATAGGGCGGGGAAAGACCTGCTACGGCGGCTATTTCCTTAAGGCTGATCTTTCTGGTGAAGTTTTCCAAAATAAAACTTTCAGCCTTTCTCAGAGCGGCGGCATGGGGAATTCCCCGGAAAGAGGAGATGAAATTTGACACGCGGTCTACCATTACATGCAGAATATCGGTTAATTCCTCGACAGTTTTGGAATCCTGAACCTGTTTCAGGCTCATGCTGTTCGCTTCCAGGGAAAGGGTTCCGTCTTTCGCCGGTCCTACTTCCACCCTTGACAGCAGTACGACCAGTTCGACTACGCGCAATTGGACATATTTGAAATTCCCGGGATTGGAAAAAATCATCATCGCCATTAGTTCGTTCAGTTGATCTTTTGCCTCAAACACATCGCCTCTGCGCAGAGTTGCCAGCAGATTTTTCTCCTTTTCCAGCGGATAACCGGGTTTTTGCGCGTTATCCGGGTACTTCTTCTCCAATTCCGCGATTATCTTCGCGATGGCTTGTTGCTGTTCCGCCCTGCGCCTTAGTGTTTCGTGGTAATCCTCGTTTCCAGAAGACAGGGACTCCGCGCATATTTGCATCATTTCCGCGAGGGACTGGACTTTTTCTCCGTCCGCTTCGGGAAAGGAATTTACGCGTTCCTTAAGCTCTTCCGGCGATATTTCATTATTGCACATAACATGAGTATTATTTGCATTTGCAAAAATGTCAACTGTTTTTTGATTTTCCGGCAAAAAACCGGACCCTCTGACCGCTCCAGAAAAATTGCCATTGGTGTAGATTGGGCTGGTCCAAAAAATCAGTCCCAGGCTGCATTGGTAAATGTGAAAACCGCCCTTTTTGTTAGCCTCGTTAATGGCGCTTATGTGCATATCATGGCAGGGGTAAGTCTCCTCCCTGTCCATGACGCTGTTCCTGAACTTTGTACAGTATGGACATACTTTTACCTCAGGACCGCATTCCGTACCGCAGACGCCGGGAAATTGCGGTTTGTAGCTGCTGTCATATATACATATACAACTGCCGGTTGCCTGATTGTAATCCAACATAATTTTTACGGCTTTTTCCGTCAAACTTGAGCCGTAATCCCGTTGTGAATTTGTTTTTACCTTGTTTTCTCTCATAAAAAATTCCCTTTTTTTCAGCGGGTCTATAAAATGTTCCCCTGTTCCCTGTATTTCGCCGGAGTAAATCCGGTGTTGTTTTTGAATATTTTTGAGAACCAGCTTTGATCCTCAAAACCGCAGGCTGCCGCAATCCCGCTGATAGGTAAATTTGTTGTTGCCAGCATTACGGCTGCCTTTTCAACTCTCAGTCTGTTAAGATAATTTGACAGATTCTCTCCCATCTCCTCCTTGAAAATTGTACTGAAATAAGGCGCGGAAAGACCTGACGCCCTGGCAATTTCCTTCAGGCTTATTTTCCTTGTGTAGTTTTCCCAGATATAACGTTCGGCCTTCCTGAGCGCCGAGAAATGACGGACTCCATGGAAAGAAAAAATCTTTCCCGACATCCGTTCCGTGATTACTGAGAGGATTTCTGTAATTTCCTGAAGGTTTGAGCTTTCCTCAATTTTTTTTAAATAACGGTTGTTTGTGTCAAGATCAACATCGTTTTTTATATCTTTTGGATCAGATACGGCCCTTGATAACAGTACCGCAAGTTCCATAGCCTTGAGACGGAAAACCGGAAAATTCTCACTTATATCACTATGAAGGGTGTTAAGCAGATCTACAAGAATTTTTCTGGCTTCTACGTTGTCCCCGCGGCGCAGGCTTGCAAGCAGCCCGCGTTCCATATCCATTGGATAGGCGTTTTGCGCCTTGTGGTTTTTTTCTTTTACAGCGCAGGATTCCTGTTCCGCCGGTTTTGATTCCTGTCTTGTAACAGTCAGCCTTGGAGTGATGTTTTTTTGGACAAAACTCAACCCTGAAATTTGATCGGCGCAGATAAGCATCATTTTGGCGAGGGCTTTTACTTTATCGCTGTTTTCTTCCGATTTTGCGACGCCGCCTGAAAGGAGCGCCCCCGCGAAACGCTCTCCCGAATAAAAGGGACTGGTCCAAAATACAAAGCCGGCGGGACATACATAGATATAAGAACCTCCAAGCCGCCTCGCTTCGTCTATCGCCTTCATGTGCAGCAGGGAACAGTTTCCCATTGCTTCATCGTTTTTTCTTGCACAATGCTTGCAATGCGAATTAAGACCGCTTCCATCGTCCCCCGGCTCCATTACTGAAGCGGAACAATTTGCCGCTTTTTCGTAATGTTTGATAATTTTGATTGCCTTTAACAACGCCGGCTCCAATTCACGTCGTTGTATAATGTTCGATATTTTTGACATATCATACGCTCCTATATTTATAATTTAGGTAAATTGGAGTGAACAAAATACACCCTTTTGAAAAAAATTAATTTTCCCAAAAATAAAAAAAGGATATGTATGGAACAAAACAAGGGAAATGTTTATACTGAAATTTGTATGGTTAGCAGGGATGATATCAATTCCGCCCTTGATGAAATGATCCTTTCCGCGTCAGGCTGGAGGGGGATTTTTGCCGCCTCTGGTGGAGAAGAAGACTCAACAGATCAGATTTCCGGGCCTCACAGGATAATTGCCGCGGCTGCTGCCCTTGTTTTCGCGGAATACCTTGGGGGAGGCGTGGATAATTCAACTTCTCCGCTGGTTCTTGTCGGCTGCGATACCAGACCCACCGGAAAGGCGGTAGCCGGCGCGATGATTCCTGTTTTACTGGCGTGCGGATGCAAGGCGCGCTATGCCGGTTTCACTGCCGCGCCGGAAATTATGGCGTGGGCGAGAAGCATGGGCGCGGCACACGACGGAAAAGCCGGTTTTATCTATATTTCCGCAAGCCACAATCCCATAGGCCACAACGGGTTAAAGTTCGGTCTTACTGACGGCGGAGTGCTGGCTGGGGGGGAAACGGCGAAACTCATCTCAAATTTCCGCACTTTTCTGGGAAGGGACGATTGCGCCGCTAAAATAGAAGCCCTCATCAATGCCGCCGATCCCGCCTTGCTTCAAAGTGTATACAATAGCGCGGCGGACGCGAAAGCTGAAGGTAGGAAAGCCTACTATGACTTTTGCGGCAATGTTGTGTGGGGCGGGAACGCCGCCCTTGCCGCTACGACTACTGTCGCGACAATTGTCGTTACGACTATTGTCGTCGCGTTGAAGGACGGTCTTGCAAAACGTCCGTTAGGTGTAGTTTGCGATTTTAACGGCAGCGCGCGTACTGTGTCTATCGACAGGGATTTTTTTTTAGCCCTTGGGTTGAAGTTTGATTGTATCAATGGCGAACCTGGGCAGATTGTCCACCGTATAGTGCCGGAAGGAGAATCCCTTCAGCCGTGCCGGGAACTGCTGGAAAAAGCGCACGGGCGTGACACGTCATTTATGCTGGGCTATGTGCCTGACTGCGACGGCGACCGGGGGAATCTTGTTATATGGGACGATACGCTTAAAAGAGCGCGCGCCCTTGAAGCGCAGGAGGTTTTCGCTCTTGCCATCGTCGCGGAACTTTCCCATCTTGTATGGACGGGCGAGCTTTCCTACGACAGCAATGGCAACGCGCTTAACAAGGCGGCTGTTGTGGTAAACGACCCCACGTCAATGCGGGTGGACCGGATAGCCGAAGCCTTTGGCGTTTCGGTATTTCGCGCTGAAGTTGGCGAGGCGAATGTCGTGGGTCTTGCCCGCAAATTACGTGAAGAAGGCTTCATTGTGCGAATCCTTGGAGAAGGCTCGGCGGGCGGGAATATCACGCACCCTTCTGCAGTCCGCGATCCGATCAACACGGTCCTTGCGATTGTAAAGATGCTCTCTGTACGCTCGGCTGATGGGAAACCGGGTCTCTTTGAACAGTGGTGCAGGCTTTCAGGGCACGCTTACCGTGACGATTTCAGTCTTGCGGATATTATCGCAAGCCTTCCGCCGTTTGAAAGCACTCCCGCGTATTCTCCTGACGCTGTTCTGCGCATCAATACAAAGGATCATGCCCTGCTAAAAGACCGTTATCAGCAAATTTTCCAGCGGGAGTGGGAAGAGCGAAAGGATGAATTAAAAACGCGCTATGGTTTTTGCTCCTGGCAGGCCATTTCGTATAACGGACTTGTAGAAAAGCGGGACATAGGCCGTTTTGGAGAAGCCGGCAAGGGCGGGCTTAAAATCAGTTTTCTTGACAGCGAAGGCAGAATGTGCGCCTACATCTGGATGAGGGGATCGGCGACAGAGCCGGTTTTTCGCATAATGGCGGATGTAGAGTGTTTATCGGAAAAAAAAAATGTGTGGGAGAAGCTGGAGCGGGATTTACTCCTCTGGCAGCGCCGCATGATAATGGAAGCCGACGGGCTTGTATCGTAATGGAGGAGTAGTATGGGTTTACGTGGAGAACTTTTTTCAACCAGGATAATGTTGCCTAACAGGACATATTTTTTCAATGTAAAAGAAAACCGCATGGGCGATCTTTATTTGAACATTGTGGAAAGCAAGAACCGTGAAACAAGCGGTTTTGATCGCCAGTCGGTGATTCTTTTCGCCGATGATTTGCAGGAATTCCTTAAAGGTTTTGAAGAATCCCTGCGCGTACTTGAGAAAGCGGTTCGCGAAAAACGGCGCGGCGGTGGAGATACTGTAAAGCGCGAAGAGGGAGACGAAGAAAAATCCGGGCGCGGCGAGAAAGACAGGCACGACCGCATCGGTGAAAGATCAGGACGCGGAGAAAGAACGGAACGCAGTGAGAATGGCAGATATAGCCGTACCAGCGAAAGATCAGGGCGCGGAGAAAGATCGAGACGCGGTGAGAATGACAGGTATAGCCGTACTGGAGAAAGATCAGGGCGTGGAGAAAGATCTGGACGCGGTGAGAATGACAGGTATAGCCGTACTGGAGAAAGATCAGGGCGTGGAGAAAGATCTGGACGCGGTGAGAATGACAGATATAACCGTACTGGAGAAAAATCCGGGCGCGGAGAGAGAAGCCGCAAGAGCGAGCGTGGGTCTGAACGCGGAGCGAAGGGGAGTAGACCTGATCGTGGATCGAAGGAGAACAAGCGGGTAGTGGTCAAGAAGCGGGAGCGGTAGGGGTGGAATTTCCAGCCTCAACAACTTTGTTAAGATGACAAATTCGTGATCCTTTTCCATGCGTGAACTTCACACCTCAGCTAGATACATTTCACCTCACAGTAAAACTCAATCTCTGAATGGGTGAAGGTCCGTATTTCAAAACCAGTTCCCTGTGCGCCCTGGTGGGGTAGCCCTTGTGCCTTTCATAACTGTACTGCGGGTAAAGGCAGGACATGTGCTCCATATAGCGGTCACGCGCGGTTTTGGCGAGGATAGAAGCAGCCATAACTTCGTGTACTTTCGCGTCCGCTTTTACCATGGCCGTACAGGGGACGGAAATATTCGGGGCAAAAGTACCGTCTACAATGGCGGAAATTTCTGCCTGTTTTGGCAGCGCTGTGTTTTTCATCATTTCCTCAAAGGCGCGTTTCATTGCAAGTAGGCTTGCCTGCAAAATGTTGATGTTGTCAATTTCGATGTGAGAAGCCCAGCCCACGCCCCAGGCAACAGCTTCTGTGCAGATAACACGGCGCGCTTCGTGCCGTTTGTGCGGCGTCATCTTTTTGGAATCGTTTAAAAGTTCGCGGTTAAAATCGTCAGGCAAAATAACGGCGGCGGCGCAAACGGGTCCCGCAAGAGGACCTCGTCCCGCTTCGTCAATGCCGCAGATCATCAATTTTCTACCGTAATTACGCTCAAAGATTCGCGCAATTGGGGATCACGCTTGTAATAATTTTCTTCAAGTTCTTTTTCAGTGAGTCCTGCGAGTTCATGACTCATGTAATGTATCCAATAGCCTTCGTCGTGAATTGACACGTTATGTTTTCTGCACCAGTAATCAGGCTGAATGGCAAGCTGTTTCTCCTTGTCTATAAAATATTTGTAATCGTGAACCGCGATTTTTAGATCTTTTCGCGGGATTCCCCTCTCAAGAATAATCTGTGCAAGGTAATTGATCGTTTTGCCGGAATCAAAAATATCGTCTATAAGCAGCACTTTGTTTCCCATCCGTAAATTATCCGGCGAGAAAGTCCAGCCGTCAACTTCAATTTTTTCCGCTTTCGCTACATCAGTGTAGGAGCGGGCAACCACGGCGGCATAGTAAACAGGACGCACTCCCTTATGCACAATTTTGAAGTACTCGCTGATCACATTGCCAAGATATGCGCCGCCGCGCAGGGACACATAAATCACGTCGGGAATAAACCCTTCACTGTAAATGCGATGCGCGAGTTTTATCGCGTTGTCACGTACCACATCGAATTGGAGAAATTCTTTTTTCATTGGTTCCTCTTTTGCGGACGCAGGAAACCAAAAAAACTGCCGCACAGGCCGCCGACGATATGCGCAAATTGGGAAATGTTATCTGAACTGAAAGAGTTAAAAAGCTGTACGCCCATGTAAAGAATCAGCACAAGAATAAACGTTATGGGAATTTCTCCCCTGGAAAAATTTGTAAACGAGGACAGAAGAATCATCATGAATACAACGCCGGAAGCTCCCATGAGGGCTGTTCTGAAAAAAAGTATGTTCAGGACTCCGGTAACAACAGCAGTAATGACTATCATGATGAGCAGTAATTTTGAACCGTAGTTTTCTTCCAGCATAGGACCTATCAGGAGTATCAGTGTGAAATTGTTGATCAAGTGGGACCAGTTGGCGTGCCCTATGATATGGGTAAAAATCGTAATCCAGTTTCTGAAACTGCCCGCGCGGAAACTGCCCCTTCCGGGAACCATAAACCAATATTCGGTGAGATTCGGAAGCAATGTTTGTGACAGTAACAGTACCAATGCACATAACAATGTGAAAGAAAGTACTGTCGGCGCGTTGTATTTAATTCTCATAACTGTAAGTTTATCTCCACCGGACAATGATCCGAGCCTTCAACCTCGGATCTGATAATTGATGATTTTACACTGGGCATGAAATCCTTGTCTACACAGTGATAGTCAAGCCTCCACCCCACGTTTCTCGCGCGCGCCGAACCAAAATAGGACCACCATGTGTAGTGCCCGGCTTCTCCCGGGTGGAAGTGGCGGAAGGTGTCAATATGACCTGCCGCGGTAAACTTGTCCATCCATGCGCGTTCTTCGGGAAGGTAGCCGGCGTGGTTTTCATTCGCCTTTGGGCGGGCAATGTCGATTGGAGTGTGCGCGACATTGTAATCGCCGCAGAGAAGGAAATGCCTGCCTTTTTTTACAAGCGAGTTACAGAGCTTCAGCATCGCGTTGTTAAACGCCAGTTTGTAATCAAGCCGCCTGCGCTCATCCTGCGAGTTTGGAAAGTACGCCGCTATCAGGGAAAAGTTACTGTACTCCGCAATCAGGATACGGCCTTCATCGTCAAATTCCGCCTTGCCTGAAAAGCGCACATCTTCCGGCTCTTCCCTGGTGTAAATCGCCACACCTGAATAACCTTTCTTTTTGGAGCATGCCCAAAAAACATTGTACGGCTTTCCCTTAACAGGCGGATTTAAAAGTTCCGCCGAAAGCTGCCCTGGTTCAGCCTTTGTCTCGTTCAGGCACAGCACGTCAGGATTGTCCTTCACAAGCCAGTCAACAAAGCCGCGCTTTTCTATCGCGCGCAGACCGTTTACATTCCATGATACAATTCGCATGGTTTATTATACATCAATATAAACTTAAAGAAAATAGCCCTGAGGTTTCAGAAAATTTGTTCGTGTTCGTATCACAGGTATGTAGTTTTTGATGTTTCGTAGTAAAATATTTAGATAACTTTCTTTTCTATCCACTTGTTGCTTAGCCAGCGTCTGGTAAAAAATATTCCCCTGAAAAGGAAATCCGCGCCCATTGCGATCCATACCGCTACCGGCCCAAAACCAAGAGGGTAGGCCATAAGATAGGCGGAGCATACCCTGACAATCCACATGGTACAGGCGGCGACAACCATGACATAGCGGGCGTCTCCTGCGGCTTTTAGCGCGTTTGGAATCACAAAGGATGGACACCAGAATAAAGTTGACGTAACACAGTGAATCCTCAAGAACAATACGCACATTTGGTGCGCTTCCCCTGATAAATGGAAGATGCCGATTATCTGATTCATGAAAATAAAAATGTTAATGTTTATGATAAAATAAGTTATATAGGCCAGAATCATTATTTTTTTTGTGTATCGTTTTGCGGCAAGATAATCCCCCGCGCCGATACACTGTCCTACAATGATTAAAAGCCCCATGCCAAAACCGCTGCCCGGCATAAATGCCATTGAATTGATTGTTCCCCCTACGGCGTTAGCTGCAATGGCGACCGTCCCGAATGTGGTAAAAATTCTTGTGATTAAAATTTTTCCTATTTGGAACATGGATGTTTCAAGCCCGCTAGGTATTCCTATGTTAAGGATGCGTTTTATCATATCCGGTTCCAGTTTGATCTTCTTTGTAAATCCGCTCAGATTGATGATTTTTGTCTTGTCCTTCATTAAAAGACGCGTCAGCAATACTGCGGCTATAATCCGTCCGATAAGGGTTGACAACGCCGCGCCTCCAACGCCAAGCCCCATTCCGTAGATAAAGAGGGCGTTTCCTCCGACGTTTAAAATATTTACCAGTATTGCTACCATCATTGTAACTTTTGAATTTCCCATGCTTCGAAACAGGGCGGAAGTTGAAGTGTACAGAGCCAGAAATGGATATGAAAGGGCGGTAATCAAAAAATAAATTTGCGCCGACTGCATTACATCATCGGCGATATTTCCAAAGATCAGTCTTAGTATCGCGCGGCACAGGCACATGGTAAATACCATCAAAACAATTGAAATTAACATGCCTACGTAAACAAGCTGTCTTGCCGAACTGGAGGCGTTCTTTTCGTCCTTGCGCCCGATGTACTGACTTGCCACCACAGAGCCGCCGGTCGCTATGGCGTTAAACGCGGTAATTATAAGAACATTGACGGTATCAACCAGTGAAACGCCGGAAACCGCGTGTTCGCCTACAGAGCTTACCATCACCATGTCTACGATTCCCATCGTGACGACAAGGAGCTGTTCCACAATAAGAGGCCAAAGCAGGCTGAAAAGGCGGCGGTTGTTCCAGTCGGGAGTGGTGATATTTAACGGTGTTTCCGGTATCGCCGTTGTTACCGTTTTTGATTCCAATTCAGCGCCTCTGTATCAGTTCATCGATCAGACTCGCGGCGATTTTTGGATCCGCCCTGCCTCCGGTTGCAGCTAACACTTTGCCTGTAAGATACGCTGTTAAGGTGCGGCGGCGCTTTTCGTCGATCACCGTCCCCTTAAGTTCCGTCACGGCGGAACTTTCAGCTTTTGCGGTAATTTCCACCGCTTCGGCGATTTTCGCCCTGTCGGTAATTATTCCCCATCCGCGCTCTTCTATTATTTGCACGGGGTCTTTATCTTCCGTAATAACAGTTTCAAGGCACTGGCGGGCGTTCTTCCCTGTGATTTTTCCGGCGGCGGTCATAGCGACAAGCTGAGAGAGACGCTTCGGGTTCAGGCGGAAGGAGCCGATGTCGCGTAACTCAATGCCGTCTCTGCCCAGAATATGTTTTATGTCCTGCAAGAGCCAGTTCGCCGCCCGCGCGGCGGCTTCCGTTTTTGAAAGATTTTCACCGTTAGCTGCAACAGCCTGCGCGACAGCATCCTCAAAATAGTCGGCCTGCGCTTTCTCCTCGCAGATGAGTCCCGCCTGTTCTTCGCTAAGAGAGTATTCGGTAGCAATGCGCTTCATGCGCTGGAAGGGAAGTTCTACCATTGCCGCGTCCACAGATTTAAGGAACGCCTCGTCGGGACAAAATACCGGCAGATCCGGCTCGGGGAAATATCGGTAATCCTGAGCGTTTTCTTTCTGCCGCATGGGGAGGGTCTCGTCCCGATTCTCGTTCCACAGGCGCGTCTCCTGAGTGACGGTTTTTCCCGCGTCCAGCACTGTTCCCTGCCGGGCAATTTCGTAATTGAGACCCAATTTTACAAAGCGCGATGAGTTCAGGTTCTTTATCTCAACTTTTTTTCCAAGCCCCTTGCCGGGGAGGTTAATTGAAACGTTAGCGTCCGCACGAAGGCTTCCCTCTTCCATGTTGCCGTCGCAGACTCCAAGATAGCGGACAGTCCTGCGCAACTGCTGGATAAAAAGTTCCGCTTCCTCGCCTGTCTCCATGTCAGGCTCCGTTACAATTTCGAGTAACGAAACGCCCGCGCGGTTGTAGTCCAAAAGCGAAACAGTTCCGGTGTGGATCATCTTTCCCGCGTCTTCCTCAAGGTGGCATTCTTTTATCCGCACGCGCTTTTTTATCTGTATGTCGCCGTTTTTTCCCTCAAGGTCGATGTAGCCCTGTTGCCCCAACGGGGATGCGAATTGTGAAATCTGATAGTTCTTTGTCATGTCGGGATAAAAATACTGCTTGCGCTCGAACCATGTTTTCTCAGGGATACGGCAGTTAAGCGCACGCGCTACCATGCAGCCCATCCGCATGGCTTCAATGTTGAGACTGGGCAAAACTCCTGGATAGCCCATGCAGACCGGGCAGGTGTTTGTGTTCGGTTCGTCGCCGAACGCGGCGCGGCAGGCGCAAAAAGCCTTCGTTGTCGTAAGGAGGTGGATGTGAACTTCAAGCCCGATGAATGATTGATACATGGTTAACTCCAAAATGCCTTGTAACCTTCAGGATGAGGAAACGAAAATTGCTTTTCGTAACCTTCGGCGATG
>JGI24698J34947_10000068_pt1 | contig 32770 bp, 20 predicted proteins | sample TergutMp193P3_FD_34947 | JGI IMG/M metagenome (IMG submission 34947) | reverse complement strand
GCGGGCAGCACTGGCTCCTGGTCGCTATTGTATGGCTGTTCTTTAATGTTTTGAAAATGGAAGTTATGGCAACCTGGGGCATAACCGTGTTTACATACACTATTTTTCCGCTGTTTCTGTACTTGCGATGGAAGGGTGGGAAGTGGCGTGCAATTTGGAATTCAACATCTCGCCCAGCAACCCAAGCGATATAAACTGTACGCCGGCAACAAAGGCAAATCCCGCTAAAACAAGCAGGGGCCGAACCCTTAATTCGCCTGTGAGAATCCATTCAAAACCGAAGTACCCGAAGATAATTGAGGCTGCAAGGCACACCAACAAACCCAAAGTACCGAAAAAATGCAAGGGCTTAATCGCGAATTTATGCAAAAACATCAAGGTGAGCAAATCCAAAAAACCGGACACAAATCGGGAAATACCGTATTTGGAAACTCCGTGCTGCCTGGCTCTGTGCTCTACAATTTTCTCCGCGATTTTATATCCGTTCCAACTGGCCATAAGGGGAATAAAACGGTGAAAATCTCCGTAAAGCCGAATGCTTTTTGCAACTTCCGCTTTATACGCCTTTAATCCGCAGTTAAAATCGTGCAAACGCTGCCCGCAAACAATGGAAACAACCAAATTGAAGAACTTGCTGGGTATTGTTTTATGCCAAGGGTCATGGCGTTTCTTTTTCCAGCCGCTGACTAAATCGCAACTCTCAAGCATTTTCAGCATTTCGGGAATTTCAGCCGGATTGTCCTGCAAATCGCCGTCTATCGTTGCTATGTACTTACCCTTTGCCATGCCGAACCCGTGCGAAAGGGCCGCTGCTTTTCCGCAATTATACTGAAATCTGACCGCTTTTAGAAAATCATATTCTTTTGATAATTTTTGCAAAACTTCCCAAGAATTGTCCCTTGAGCCGTCGTCTATAGCTATTGCCTCAAAATTCTGCTCTACCGGCAAAACAGCAGCTTTAATTTCAGCAAGCAATTCCTGCAAACTATCGGCTTCGTCTTTTATGGGGATTATTATGCTAAGGTTCATTTTCCTTGCTCTCGTCCCTAACCCATTTTTTCAAAACCGCATCCAGCTTCATAATATCCATAGGTTTGCTCAAAAAGTCGTTAAAGCCGTTTTCCAAAAACATTTTTTCGCTTCCCGCTATAACATTTGCGGTTAAGGCTATTATTGGAATTTTTTTGGCATATTCGCTATCAAGTTCCCTTATTTTGCGCACGGTTTCTACGCCGTCCATCTCCGGCATCATGTGATCCATGAAGATCGCGGAGTACTTTGCGCTTTGATTCATTATTTTTGCTATTGCTATTTTGCCGCTAGGCGCAGTGTCTATAAGTATTCCGTACGGCTTCATTAAACCTCTCGCAACTTCCAGATTCAAGGCCATATCATCCACTATCAAAACCCGGGCATACGGCATTTGATTATAAACAGGCTTTAAATTTCTTTCTTCTTTATTAGACTGGTTGGTGAGTTTTTTGAGATTATTCATAACTTTTTCGTCTATCGGAGCTGCGTCCCTAAGTTGTTGTTTTATCTTAACGGAAAAGGTAGTGCCTTTGCCGCATTCGCTTTCAACTTCTATGCTGCCGCCCATCATTTCTATTATCTCTTTTGTTATGGCAAGCCCTAAACCTATACCGTCTGTTTGCTCGCCAACTTGGTTGTACCTGGAGAATAATTTTTCCATATTTTCTTTTTTTATGCCTATGCCGGAATCCTTTATTTTTGAAATCAGCAAAATATCATCATTTTCTCGTTCAAAATCTATGCTCCATTCAACCATTCCGACTTTGGTATATTTAAATGCGTTGGAAAGTATGTTGTTAAATACCTGTTTTACCCTGTACTCGTCCCCAGTCAAGGAATTCGGCAAGTTTGCGTCTATGTTCAGATTGAACCTTATGGGCTTGGATTCCAAATTGATCCTGTTTGAAGAAATCACGCTGTTTATCAGGTCTGAAATCTTATAATCAACGGGAATAAGCTCAAGTTTTCCGTATTCTATTTTTGAAAAATCCAAAATATCGTCTATAACTCCTAAAAGAGCCATACCCGAATCATGTATTTTAGAAGCATTTTCAAACACTTCTCTATCCAAATCTTTTTTGCCGAGTATTAAGTCGTTAAAACCCATGATGGCATTTAAAGGAAAGCGTATTTCCTGGCTCACTTTAATTAAAAAATCGGTTTTGGTTTTGGAGGTTTTACGCTCCGTTTCCTTCTGGTTTTGCAAATCCTTTTCATGAAGCAGCTGCTCGATTTTTTCATCCTGTTTTTTTCTGTATTTGCTATGGTAAAGCAAAAGGAATGTAAAGGCGGCTAAACCAAACAGAGCAAATATCCCTACAATCACCAATAAAGCCAAATTATCCATGTTTTCCCCCTATTCTCCATTTTTCAGCATCTTCAACTGAGGCTGCAAATACCTGTCGCCGGAACTTTCAGGAACTTCTTTTAACCCTTTTTCCAAATATTCTATGGCTTTGGCATTATCGCCTGCTGCTTGCAGCAATTGGGCTGCTATAACATAATTGCGCCATTCTCCGGGGAATTGCTTTATGCCCGTATCCGCATAATGAAGCCGCCTGTCTAAATCTTTCATTGACATGGCAAGGCGAATATACATGGAATTGTAATTGAAAAGGAGCTGCCTGGTTTCGCCGTCTATATAAGCCGTGCTATCGCCCAAGCCCCTGAATTTAAACACGCTGTCAATCAAATAAGCGGTTCTGTCTATATCCATGCTGTCTTTGCTGGGAGTGAGCGTTCCCTTTATCAAATCCCAAATCATGCCTTTTTGAACCATATACTTATCCAGGCCAACAGCGTTGGAAAGCCCTACGGTTGTTGAAACATGAATAGGTTTGTCCAGATTATTCATTGTCAAATCAACCACCAGTTTATACTGCGTCTGCATAATACCGTCTTTGCGCGACTCGCCCCATTCCTTCAATGCGGTGTAGGTCTGAAGCCATAGTTTGCGTTTTTGCAAATCTTCGCTTATTTTTGCATAATCCGAGTACGCTTGGGCAGAATCCAAACGGGCTTCCAAAATCTCAATTTGGCGGAAAAGCGTTGGAATAGCTTGCTCGGCCCTGTTAACCCAGTGTTCTATTTTTTGCGATGGACTGCTGAAATTGCTTTCGGAAAGCACCAAGTCTCTGTCTATGCCGGCTTTATCGTAGCTCAGTTTTAAAACGGGCGGATTATCCAGCATTTGCTTTATATACCAGTCGGTGTTGCCAAGGCTTAGATTAACAACCCTCACATCTTTTCTTATGCCTGCAACTTCCTGCGCAAACCAAAGCGGAAATGTATCGTTATCGCCGTTGGTAAATAAAATCGCATTAGGTTCGCAGCTCATCAGCAAATTATACGCGTAATCCCACGGTACCCATAAATTTGCCCTGCTATGCTCCTTGTAATTTGCAAAGAGAGGGATTGCGCCGCAAAGCAGGGTAATAGCAATACCTTTTGGCATTAGCAATACGGGCTTCTTCTGCTGAACATAAAGCAAGAGAAATCCTATGCCAAGCCCGTAAAGCAAAGACATGAATATGAATGCGGGAGTATAAAAATAATCCCTCTCCCTAACTTCCAAATGCACCGGGTCCGGCAAGGATGGCGCCTGCAAACCTGCGCTTCTGAACGCCGCCTGTATTCTAGCCCAATCTTGCCATGCCATGCTTTTTTCGTGCTGGCTCTGCTTTTCTCCTTTGGCATAATCCGCGTAAATTTTGCGCTGAATATTCAAGAGTTCATTGGGATTTGGAATGCGGGGCGGCATAACCATCATTCCTCTGCTGGAAAGCTCGCCTACGTAATACTCCATTTGGTTCAGCCACGCTTCATAATCGCGCCGCTCTGGTTTAGTGCCGTCTGCAAAATTGATATACCATATAAGGCCAGCGGAGCAAAATCCATAGAGTAGAGCCAAATAAATGCCTGTGGTTTTGTCTTTTCTGCAAGCGATGGCTATAATCCAAATCAAAAGCCCGTTAAAGAGCAGGAATAAAACCGCCTGGGCAGGTTCGTTTTCGCCTATGCTTGCCATAAGGGTTGGGAATTTTAAAGAACCTCGCTCAATGGGTTCGTTATCTTCCAAATCTATGGAGTAAATGCCTTTTTGGTAGTAGCTAACCTGGCCTACCTTATTCGGGGTGTATTGCGCTATTTGGTAGCCGCCGTAGCCCATGTGGGGAAACACCAGAATTTGGTTATCCAGTTGGGAACGCCTATAAAAAGCCCTGTTGAGCATGCTTTCGGAGCCGTATTGCTTGCGTTCCAGATAATCGTAAAAATTGCGCCAGTTTTTCCCATTCGGCAAAAGATTGCCGGGTATCAATTTGCCGTTTTCGTCCCTGAAATTTATCTCCGGGTCGTTTTCGTCTATAATGGGATTAAGTTCCGAGCGAATGGGAATATAAAGGTGCGTACTGTACCCAATAAGAGCCACAACCGTAAACGCCAGGGAAAGCGCAATGTCTCTGCGAAAATTTGCGCTATAAGAACTTTTCCCGATTGCAAGCCATGCTATAAATAAAACTGCCAGAAGAATTATAGACAATGATATAAAGTTTGACACCGCATAAACAGCCGAGAACAGGACAATGCCGGTAATCCATATTGGCCATCTCTTTACGAGCGTTTCAAACGGGGTTTTGTCTGCGAACAAAAGCAGTATGAATATGGCTGGAATGGTCAGCATTGTGTAAAGATGAACGCCTATGCCCAAAAATCCCAGATAGCATATGAGAATCAAGTACTGGCTGCCCCGTTTTTCGTCTTTGCAATCCAGATAGAGCAAAGCGAGATATGAGACCAGCATCACTATAAACATCGCAAAGCCATAGACCTCGGCTTCCACAGCGTTAAACCAGAATGTATCCGAGAACATCAGCAAAAACCCAGCGGAAAGAGAAGCTGCCGCCGAAATAAACCGGGAAGCATTTTTATTTAACTTAACCAGCAAATCCCAAACAAAAAGCACGGTTACATAGACCGTAGCCGCCGATGTGAAAACCGATATGTAATTGACTCTTTTTGCAATTTCCTCTACCATAGGCAGCATGATTATCACGGCTCGCGCAAAAAACACAAAAAACGGGGTTCCGGGCGGGTGCGGAATGCCCAAGGTATAAGCACTGGCCACAAACTCGCCGCAATCCCAAAAGCTAACGGTTGGCGCCATAGTTATAGCGTAAGTTATAAAAGCAACCAAAGCGGCAAAGCCAGCCGTTAAATGTTTGCAAAGCTTGTCTGTCATCAAAATCTCCTGGGAGGGTAATATAGAAAATTAGCGAACAGGGCAACCGCAAGAATTGCCATTACCAAAATGTAATTGTAAAATTGTTCCGATTATATGTTTAACAATGTTTTATAAAAATGCGAATGTAGGGGCGACTCTTACGGTCGCCCTTGTACAACGACGTTTTGCCCTCGTGTCAGAACCCCGATTTACCCGATTAAAGGATTTTCCCGATTTTCCAACATTATGTTCAATAATCCTGTTAATCCTAAAATCCTGTAAATCGGGGTTCTGACAAATTGGCGAATTGTGCAAAAAGGGCAAGGCGTGCCTTGCCCCTACGGTGCGGCGTTTTGTTGCAAATGGGCGTTGGTTGCACCGCCCGTATCAGGCACCCTGCACCGCCCCTTGCGGGGGCGAGAACAACCATTAATTATCTGTTATCCAACAACTTGCAGTAATATTATTGGGAATGTTTAAGCAATAGGTTCCTGTAAATAGAATATCTCTACCGGCACCTATGTTACACTGGGGTACACTATATAAATTGCCACTACAACTTGTGTTTGTAATAGTCCAGTTATCATTGCCTTGTTGAGAAAAAGAACACCTTAAAATAAGAGGCATATCCCAAGTAGGAGCAAAGTCTCTTTGATAGTTTATATTAATACAGCCTCCATTGGCGATATTAGAAATTTTATTATTCTCTCCTGCTGCTGTAATACTTGGCACTGCCGCGCCACTCACCTCAGCACTTCCGCTGCAAGTTGCGGTTAAATTGGTTGGGTAATCGCCACACTTGCCGCTGACTCTATAGCTTGCGTATGAGTCGGCTGCATCAAAAATGTTGTTCCATGCAGGGTTGCTTACATCGGTGCCGCCTTTGCTTACCGTCCAGCTTACGTTAGTCCAACTGTTATTGGGGGTGCTGCTGCCACTGTTGGAGCATACATTGCTTTGGTCGTTCAGGGTTATTACGGGCTGGGTTGGTTTATCCGGCAAAGTTACGCTTTCGCCGGACTCGCCTACGCATGAAGTTATTGAGGGTATGGCCTTAACCGTCAAAGTTCCGCAGTCTATGCTTTCATTGCCTATTGGTTCGCCATCGCAAGTTATGCTGCCCGTTAGTTCTGGGCTGTATATGGCCGTTCCAAGAGTATGAATCGTTGGCGTGGGCGGTAGGCTAATCCCCCAGTTTGCTCCATCTGCCGTGCCACCTGTTGAACACTCTAACGTTGGGGGTTCCGGCGTGAGGTCTCCTGAGAATAGGGTTTGGCCACTACCTGCCCAAGAGCAGGTTACAGTTGGGACAGTCGGGCCAAAACAGGAACTTTTAATAATTCCTATTTCTGCAACATCGGTTTGATACCACTGACTGCCGGGGAAATAGATGTAATAACCCCCATCCTTTTTAGTTTTATCATTTATGGCGCTGGCATTGTAATGTATAGCCGAACCGGTAGTTGCCTCGCCATTAATATATATGGTGCCTTGCTGGTTGGTATTCATGCTGTTGCCTGCGCTTTTTATAAAAAAACACTTTCCTGCAGTAGAAAAAGCACCAATAGCCCCAGCACTATCTACCACTTGGTCAATAGTTTTGCCGCCGCACCATTCCGCTTGGTAATCGCACGGAGGCGCGGCCTTCACTTCAAATGCCGGGCATGCTGCTGTAGGGAGAACGGTGTTGCCACAGGTTATATTTGCATTGATGGAACCGGAGTTATAATTACCCTTATGCGAATTGGACAAATCCGGGCCTGTGAATGTATGAATACTTGCAGCACTAGGAGTGCTTGTGTTTTGAGTTCCGCTTCTGTTCCAAGAAGAAGCACTTAGAATTCCGCTTAATGCCGGAAGTTCGCTGCACAATATAGCCTCGCCATTAGTGACGGTAACCTTGAGCTTTGGACTATCGTCTACATACCAAACAGGCTCGCCGTTTTCCAACCTGTTTTCTTCCAACTCGCATTTAATTGTTGGCAACAGAGCGGGCACTATCACCAAATCTCCGCAGGATACAGAGCTTGTGTTGTTGATGCCGCTGCCGCCGCAAGTGACTGTTGCGGTAACGGCGTAAGTATTTTCCGCTAAATTACTGACATTAGCATCTTGGGCGTATTCTCCTCCCGGCGATACGGAGTAAGAAATCATTGGATAAGGGTCAGCATCGCATTCATAGCCAGTGACGTTTATAACAGGCGCAATTAAGCCAAATTTGAACGGGACTCCTGCTTTTTGCTGTGGGATTGACTGCTCGCATTGCGCTGTGGGAGGGGATATGTTCGCCAAAGTTATTGTGCCGTCTCCTGTTGGGGTTATAGTTCTCGGAGTTCCGCCATTGGGAGTTGGGAAATACATCGGGCTGGCGTTGCAAGCGAGGCTTGGGCCGCAGGTTGCCTCTTTTGCCGTGCCGCTGTAAGAAAGCGTATAGGTTGCGCCGTGGTAAACCTTGAAAGAAGATGTAGCACCGTTGCTGTTGCGTTCATTTGAAGGGACGCCTTGGTCTTCGGTTGAGAAAGACAAATTGCCGCCATTAACAGTTACGGTATAGGATTTCCAAGCCAAATCCATCGGGAATGTTATGCTCGTGGAACCGTTTCCAGTAGGAACTGTGCCATTTTCCGGGGTTCCAGTCGGCAGTTCGCATCCGGTTGGCGGACTTAGATGATATGTCACATTTTGAGAGCTATGCAAGGGGCAAGTCCAATTTTCATTCGGAGTATTGGTTATTATAGCGCCCTCAGAGCAGTCCAAGGTTAGCCAAGTAGCAGAGCCTTTGAGACGGCTTGGGCAGGAAACAATATTACCCATATTGGCTCTTTGAATTTCCATATCCGGCATTTCTCTATAAACCTTGCTATTAAACGGAGGGACGGAAGTGACTCCGGAGGGGTTTCGTATTTCAAAATCAACCTGCATATCGTCGTCGGAGTTAGAGGAACATACATTAAATGTGGCTATGGTGACATCGGTAGTTTGGTTATTGCAGTTTATAGTCCAAGTTTTATCGTTATTTTGATTTTGAGCTTCGCTGGTTTGGCATCTACTGCTTACTAAACTTACTGCCCAGCCTGAACCGAGCTTGGTGGTTGCTATATCCAAAGAGAAGTTGCTGTTGTTTTCCGTGGCCATTACGCTCATTGTTTTGCATGTACCGCTAGGCTCACCTTTCCCTATTGTTTGGTCTCCGCTTAACCTTACGGTTGCGCCGCCGCTCTCGCCCTTTACAATTACATAGAAATCGGAATAAGCAGCATCGCTGAATGCGCAGCGGAAAAATCCTTCGGTGAGAACCCCTGTTTGCGGTACTGTTGTTGGCGGTGTTGAGCTGCTTCCTCCCTGAACGGATTCGCAGGTTGGCCCCGGTTCTTGCGCCGGGGTTGCACCGTTGAGATACATGAAGGTGTAGAAGCGGCGCAGCGGGTTGGGGTCGCTTGCGAATGGGTCATTTTTATAGGCATCAGTTGTAAGACGCACCACGCGGGGCATCACCACAACGGAACGCTCAAGTATGGGATTGCCTGTTTCGGAGATTGTTTCGCGGCTTATGTTTTTGCTTGCCAGGGAAACTTTCAGGCGCGAGGATATGGGCAGCCAGCGGGATTCAGAGTTGTAATATGCGTTTTCAGTGCCATTGGGGTCAACCTTATCTTGCGTGTTTTTAATTTCCTCTGCGGTGCAATCTCCCGTGCCATTGCCGCGGTTGCAGAGAATGCCCGCTTCCATAAGGTCTTCAACTAGGCCTTTGTTTGACACTACTTTAAAACCGTTATTCGCATCACCTACTTTTGCGCAAGAACCTCCGGGGAAATAAATATTCCCATTCAACGGGCAATTGGTCTCCCATTCATTTAATCTATTGATATCTTCCAAAGAGTATATAAAATAGTTGTAGAAGCCGGGGCACCTCGAGCTTTTTAACTCGCTGCTTACCCCATGCTTGAAAAATACCATCACTCTGGAATCCTCTGCAGTCTGAGGCAAAGTTACGAAATTTTGCGAATTGGGATAAATAAAAATAAATTTCCCGTTAAGCTCAGGGGAAACACGACCAATATTCTCAGTTTGGTCCAGTTTCACAACAAGATAGCCATTGTAAAGTTTGCTCGGTTTATTCATTAATCTTGTATAACACTCATTAAGGACTTCCGTAAATGTAGGACCGTTTTGGGACAACACTTTGCCGTTACTCAAAATATCAGTTTTTTCATTATTTATGCATTTGAAATTATTGCCCAATACCTCATTATTATCATAGCCATCCTCGCCGGCTATTCTCTCCAAAAAAGCCTCTATATCGCTCAGAGATGAAGCTATAGGGTCGTCTATAATGTACTGGCTGCCGGCGCAACCGCTTCCTCCGCTTGCCGGTTTCCAAATCTCATCGCAATAATCCTTTACAGGGCTTGCTGCTAAAGGTTTATTTGCATCTGTTGGATTATCATTTGTCTTTGAACTGGTAAAATATCCTTTAGGACTACCCCCGGTTTCGTAAAGAGTAGTATTGCCGTATCTGTTTGCGCCTGTGAATGCCAAAATAGCGGAGTTGTTTGCAGTGCAACCAGAGCCTTCATTGAATCGAATCTTTGCCCCATTAGTTTCGTCTGACCTAACTCCGAGCACATTGTTGCTCCAAACACTGCCGCAAACGAAAAATCTTCCAGTATTTTGCATACCATCGCCATCTATATAGCCAGGATCTTCAATCACCATGTCTCCGCCAACCTGAATAACCTTGTTTAGGAAATCATACAAACGTCCATTTATGGTAAAGCTGCCGTTTATAGCCGCGCCCTGTTGTTGAGAGTGTCCGATTTTCATCTCGCCTGCGCAATATACATTTTCGTAAGTGCCTACAAAATTTTTTCCAGAGCCGATATAAGCATCTTTCACCTTGGCATTGTTATCTGGGTCGTATTCGCCGCCAACGCATAATGTTCCGCCTACCTTCATCTCGTTGCCGCTGCCTTTAAAATTTCCCGTCACTATAAAATTATTCTCTATTGTCGGAGGATTGCCGTCCCAGTCGCCGTTTATGGCAGCACTGCTAAAGGATTTATCGCCAGCAAATTTAAGGCTTCCGCCAAAATATTGCCAGTCAAAATCAACGGGTATGCTACGCTTTATTTGCGTAGGCACCTTGGTTTGGTACAACCCCGCCACGTCAAAAATTGCCGAGAGCTTTACCTCGGAATTATCCCTCCCCTGCCCAACCGAAATAAATTTCAGCTTTAGATAAGGCGAGTTCGTTTCTGCTGCATCCACTCCAACCAAATAAACATCAAATTTCTGCCTATCATCGGAATTCGGGCGCATCATGCCCAAAACATTATTCCCTGCATCCGTAAGCTTTATATGCCTCCTTTGCTGGTCCTCAAAATACGCCGTCACAAGCGCGCCTACATCCGCACCCTTGTTTGAAAGCCACGCTTGGGTAGCCTCCACGCCGCTTTCCGCCGCCTTGTATGCTTCGGTTCGCTTCAGGCGGGAACCGCTCGCAAAGTTTTCAGAGCCAATCAAATTGTAAACCACAATGCTCGCAGTAGTGGCGGCAAGCATAAACATAAGAACGGCGATGAGCGAAATGCCCTTTTTGAATTCTTGCTTCATCGGTAGGTTCCTCCATTGTTTGGGACAAGGATAGCCATTCCTGTGGAAGTAGAACCCTTGGAATAGGTACCGGCTACCTCGCCGTTCTTGTCAATTTCTAAAAGAAGTTCAAAGGCCTTAACCGCTTTTTTATGCTTTAGCTTGTCAGTGTCATTGTTTTCGTCTGCGTATTTGTTTGCAAAGGCAATGTCGTAGTTATTGTCATTCTTAACAAAATGATAGGCTCCGGTCTGTTTTCTATAAACCTTGAAATTGGCGAATCTCAGCTTGCCTTGATTGGCGGAGGGGCTATAAAATGCGAATGTGAGCACTACGCAGACATTCTTGTTCGCTAGGCTGCCCTTTGCGGAAAATTCCGCATAGCGCGGGTGCTTGTCGGCTTCTTTTGACTGGGGAGCATACAAAAGGACATCGGGAGAAATTTGGTTTATTTTGCTGCCATCGCTATATCTCAGCCCAACCGCAATATGGTCAACTCCGGGTTGGAACTGGGTGCTGCTGGAATCCTTCCGCGCTTCTTCCGAAGGAATATTACTGTTATCCACCAAAAAAGGCATATCAAATTCAACAATGTATGTTTCGCCATCGCGGATTGGGACGGGTAGGCAACCCGTAAAAGAAGTTGCATTATTATCAGCGAGATAAACCTCGCTGGATCTGTCGTCCTGGCTTGGATTGTCAAATTTGTTTTTCGCAGAAAACCTTGAACCCTCCGCAATGGTATTCGTGACGTTGTTGAAATCAATTTCTTCCACATTATCACCGCCTGTTTTTGAGAGCAGCTTAAAAGCGGAATTAGAGCCTATCGGAAACACTATATCCTCTGCGATATCGGTTGTTTGTGGCATTTTAGGTTGCAAACCCGGCGCAGAGGCATAGAAAGAGAATCTTTTGATGTTGTTGGCAATGAAAACTTCCGGTGCCTTATCCATATCGCTGGCATCTGGACATTCCACGGAAGGGTTGCCGCCGTTGCTCGGCACCGTTCTGCACCTGCGATGGAGTTCGCCTCTCTCGTTTACCGCCAAGGATATTTCCCGAACACCCAAAAATTCGCCGTTTTCGTCAATGTCCGCTTTGCGGAAAATAAGGGAATCAAATGTTATGGAACCGTCGGCCTCAGATATTGCATTGCTACGAAAAAACCGGAAAGAGGATGAATCGTGCGTTGCGGGGTCTGCGCCTGCTATGTCCATATACACTTCTGGTATTTGGGAAATGATGTAATTCGTATTTCCGCCGCTTGCGGATGCCCCGCCCCACGCTTTCACGCCCATCTGCGAAATATCCTCGCTAATCAAATTAGCCACCTTGCCTACTTCCTCCGCAGTTTTTATCATATTTTGGCTGCGAACCCGCATAGCGGTGGAATCGCTGAACACTCGCCCCGCAACAACGATTATGAAACCCATAATAGCTATATAAACGAGAAGTTCTATGAGGGTGAAGGCTGATTTACGCATAATCACCTCACCACCTTTGCCATTCTTATGGACTGCGTTGCGCCTTTGTATTCCCAAGATACCACCGCTTCCAAACTTTGGGAAATTGTGTTTGGTCCGCTTGGCTGGGCAAATTGGGTAAACAAGGTAGCGTCTTCGGTAGTTTGGATTGTTTCGGGATCTTGCAAAACGGATACTTCCACATTATATTTTGTTTCTACGCTTATTCCATTCGCTCTTTTGTCCAATTGCGGTTTGCCTTCAAAGTGATAGAAATATTCAGGTTCGCAATATACCAGAGAGGGATTTGTATTGCAACTTGTTATGGCTTTCATTCCTATGGCGGAAATGCTGTCCAGAACGTGTTGCGCCACAAAATTCGCGGCATCCCGCGCCCTGACCCTGAGAAGGGCCTCGCGGTTGCCTTTTTGCAACTGGGTTAAACCAACTATAAGGAAGCCGAGGACAACGGCGGCAGCTAGGACTTCCATTATTCCAAAGCCGGATTTAGAATTCAGGGAAGGCATGGAGTTTTTCATAACACCTCCCAAGCGGCGTTTGCGCCCCTCTTTATGCACGAAACGAAGGAGTTCTTGCCGTTTACCTTGACCGCCGCGCCGCAGTATCTACCATAACCACAGGCCACGAAGTAGCCCTGGCTATTTACTCCGTTGTTCGCCGCTATGATGGAAAGACCTATCGCGGGCTTGGATGTAGCTCCGTTGTTGAAAGAGACCAGCCCCCCCGTACCCTCGCAATCGGGGGAGATGTCAGGGTTGTCTGCGATAAATCCGCCGCCCAGGGGCTGGTGCACTTCGTTGTTGTCTATTGAATAAACTATGTTGTTGCCATGCAGGGATATGGTCACCTCTTTATTCTGCCGCTTGCCCTCCGCAAGCGCCCGCTCCGCGAAAGTTCTCATGGTCTGCGCCGCTTCCTTGGCACGGTTGGTGAAAATCAGCCCCATGAGGCTGCTGTAGGCAAGGGCCGAGAGTATGCCTATGAGAACCACGACCGTGAGCACCTCTATCAGGGTGAACCCGCCCACGCGCCCAAAAATATCAAGAGTGCGAGGGATATCTGCTGGGGCGACAATTATCCCTTTAAGACAGCACCGCTAAACTTGAGCCTCGGTTGTTTCTTTCATGGCGGTATTCGCTGACCCAAACGCTCCATTCGGAGCGGAACTTTTGTTCCAGAACCTTGCGAATCACGCCGCCTGATTTTTCCCCTATGCCGTGGACAATTCTGATGCGCTTCCAGTTATTCTTTTTGGCAAGCTCCAACTCAAGCTCAACTTTGCAAAGGGCTTCCTCCACTCCAAGCTCGTGCAAATCTATCTCCGAATCCGCCGGCTTTTCTTTTACGGCAATACTTTTTTTCTTATTTTTATTTTTCTTGAAGTGAACATCTTTAACAGGCAAAGCCGCAGCGTCTTTGTCTAAAATACTGTTATTTTTTAACCAAGTTAGCTGCGCAAGAGAAATATCATCATTTTGTTCTTCTATTTCCATAAGGCAAGCATAAATATAGAAAACGCAAATAAATCTATATTCATTTTTCTATCTTCCCCTAATGGATAGCCAACGGGAAGAATTTTCAAAACCGCAGCGCGTAATAGGTGGAACAAGGGATGTAGAGGAGCTTTTAAGAAAAAAGCCCGGCCTTGTCCATCGCGTTTTGTTCAAATTGAAAAGCGGGAATGCAAAGTTGTATGAATTGCAAAAATTAGCCCAGCAGGTTAATGTACATGTTCAGCAGGTAGAAGAAAAACTTTTGGACAAGTTAACCAAAAGACATAACGGCGTTGTTGCGCTTTGCCACGAAAAACCGGTTATGCCCTGGAACGATACCCGAAAGCTCTTGCTGGAAGCAAAACAAAACGACATTCCTTGCAGGGTTGTGATAGCCGCAAATTTGGAAGACCCGCATAATCTTGGGGCTTGCATCCGTTCATCGCTTGCGTTAGGCGTAAGGATTATGCTGCTCCCTTCAAAAGGCTCTTGCGGCCTCACTCCGACCGTGGAGCGAAGTTCGGCTGGCGCGCTGGAAAAAATGGATATTTGCCGCCCGGGAAACCTTGAGTTTGCCATAAAGGAACTTAAAGAAGCTGGTTATCAAATAGTTGGCCTGGATGGGCATTCCGAGACATCCATTGCGGATTTTAAATTTTCAAAGCATATGGTTATGGCTATAGGCGGAGAAGATAAGGGGCTCCCGCCGTATATAAGAAAATTTTGCGATTCCGTGCTGAAAATCCCGATGTCCCCGGAAGCTCATTCCTATAACACAAGCGTGGCTTTGTCGCTTGGCTTGTATCATTCGTTTTTGGCTGAAGGTTAGTTAATAAGATAGGGGTGCTATTGCACCCCTACCCCCCTCTTTAAAAATTTAATATTACCACATCCCTGCGCAATTCATCGGGAAGGTTGTAACAATTGTGCCGGCTTTGCAAGTTCCTCCTCCGCAAGCACCCCAGCCTTTGCCTCCATACGCATTGCAATCCGCTCCATCTAAGGTAAATGTTCTCTGCTGCCCATCGGTAGTCCAGCAACCTAACTGGCCGCCGCCAGTACAAGTTATGGAATGGGTTCCCACAGGAATAGGCGTATCAGAACCTGTAATTGCAATGGTTCCACCTCCAGGATTGCCGGAGCTGCTTGAAGAAGTACCGCCGCCCCCGGAGCAGTCAGGAGTTCCGGTTTCTGCAACATTGGTTTGATACCACTGATTGCCGGGGAACCAAATGTAATAGCCTCCATCCTTTTTAGCTCTATTATTTATGGCGCTGGCATTGTAATGTATAGCCGAACCGGTAGTTGCCTCGCCATTAATATATATGGTGCCTTGCTGGCTGGTATTCATGCTGTTGCCTGCGCTTTTTATAAATATGCACCCATTTGCAGTGCCAAAGTTATTAGCTGCGGAACCCGTAGTCACTTGGGCGATAGTTTTGCCGCCGCACCAGTCCGGATTGTATTCGCATGTGCTGCCGCCTGCGCTCGAACTGCTAGATGCTGCCGAACTGCTGGAAGGAGGCACATAAACCGGGCCTTGGCATGTAAGGGGCTTTGCTTTGGCTCCGGTAAAGTTCCAGGAATCGTTGTTGGAAGCGGAATTGAAATAAACATAATATCCGCCATCCCCTTGGTTCATAGTACAGCTATTGCAACCGGAATAGTTTGGCCCATCCCAAAAATAGCAATTCCCATTTCTAGCGGGGCCGCTGCCCGGATATTCGCCCCACTTTATCCCTGTTTCCCAATCCGTTTCCGGGCACCAGCTTTGCTGGAATTGACATAACGGCAAATCCGCTACGGTTATGGCCGGGCAACTAAACGATATGCCGCTTAGGTATGTTGCATTGCCGCAATTTGCAGTTCCGGATAAATTGTATTGCGTACCTACAACTTGCGAGGCTGTAAACGGCGGCGTTGAACCGCTGTAACTTATGCCGGTTGCATTAGCGCCATTGTTGCAGGCTAAGGTTGGCGCGGAAACGGTGCTGCCTTTTGAGACTGTAGGAGAAACAGGGGTACAGGTTATGCCCGCAACAGTCACCGTTCCGCAATTAGCTGGTAGATTGCTTACCAATTCAGGGCTTTCGCCGCAAGTTGCCGTTGCGGATATGCTGTATTGCGTACCGGCAGGCTCATTGATTGGTATTTGCCAGTTGGCACCCCAGCTTCGCGTCCAGTTTACGGAAGATGCCGCAGTGTTGTCCGAACAAATCAGAGTGGGCTGGCTACCGATAGGGATACTTTCGCCCGGTTTTACATATGGAGCATTATTGGTACAAGTCAAGCCTACCGCTGTTATTGTTCCATCGCAATTTGCCTGCAAATCGGTTCTATCGGCGCAATCCGCCGTTACCACGATGCTTCCGTAAACTCCGGGGTTCGGATTGTTCCAGTTAATGCCGCTGTATGTAACATTCGCAGCAGTAACGCCATTGCTGCAAATCAAAGCTCTGTTGGTTTCCGGAATTGCGGTGTTTGCCCTTACTTTGCCGCTTACAACGCAGCTAAGATTAGTGTTGGAAGCCACTGCCAGATTTCCGCAGCTATTGGAAGTCACAGGCCCCGTGCCGCAATCCGCTGTTGCGGTAATATTGTTAAAAGTGCCATATTCGGGATTCTCCCAGTTAATGGGCGGGTTCCATGATACTGTTGCATTGAGCGGAGGAATTCCGGTATTGCTGCAGGTTAATGCAGGCGGATTTATAGCCGTGCCTTCTGTTCCGCTGCTGGCCAAACCGCTGCAAATTAACGATACGCTGGAACTGCTGGAGACATCCTCTTCGGTTCCCGAACTGCTGGAAGCGTCCGGTAAAGCATCGTCCGGGATTACAACCACATAGAACCGGTTGGCGCAAAGATTGTCGCCGCTGCCGCTGTTGTTGCAGGCGGAAGATGTCAAAGTACAGTGATTGTCGCCTAACGCTCCGTTTATATATACATCCGGCGGGCACTGATGGCCAGCTTCAGTGCTGGGTTTTTCGGCCCCGTTTAAATAAAGCACCCTGTAATAATCCTGAAGCTGGCTTAGGCCTCCGGCTATTTTGGCTACATCGTCCTGGGTTAAATAGATTACCCTTGGCAAAACCAGAACCGCCGGTTTTGCAAGTATGCTGTCGCCTACGTTTTCTTCATTGGCATACTGGCTTTCCAGCTTGACTTTCAAATGCGAGGTTGATGGAACGTGGTAAACATCGTTGAATTGTTGCGGAATGTTTGCTCCCGGCTCATCATCTTCTGTTCCCCTGACAATGCCGGCATCGGTAAGATCCTTGTAAAGGTCCGGGTTGAATTCTATAACGGCGTCCGGCAGCGAACCGGTTATCTTTGAACCGTTAGCCAAAAAAATTGCTCCGTTAATGGTTGTGTTTCCGCTTGAGCCAGCAATATCTTTTTCGCTGAATATAAAATAATTGCGCTTGCAGGGAGAGGGCAAATCGGAGCAAGTTGCCTCCAAAGGCATATTGGCGGTTGCGCCTTCCTGAAAGTAGATGAATACGCTGGAGTTATTGGTGGTAGGCGGGAGTTTCATGGTGCTTCCCATGTTCTGGGTATATGAGAATATAAAGTTTCCGTCAAAATGGCCGCATGGCGACTTTTCATTCGGATTTTTCGCAACCAAAGGCAAAAACTTTTTGCCCACGTCGCCGTTTTGATACAGAATATCCTTATCGTCTCTTATCAGCAAATCGGCATAGCAGTCATTGGCTGCTTTTAAAAAATTGTATTGCCTGTTGCCATTGCAAGTTCCGCCGGTTCCATCGCCCATAGACCTATAAACCTGTTTTGTGCTGCCGTTGGGAAGAGCATCTCCAAAGCCCCAGTGCGAATCGTAATTGGCGTTAGGATCCTGTGGTCTAGCCACCAGGCGAATACAAGCCTTGGGCAAGTTTAAAGTATCTCCGGCATTGACTAGACTGTCTAGTTTTATGCCTTTTTTCAGCCAAATTTCTTTTGTTTCGTTTGGTACCTCAAGAGGGTCGGGAACGCATTTGTATATTTCGCCGTTTGGCTTTGTGCAATCCTTTATTTGCTCCGCCATGCTCTCCAAAGGGTTTGCGCCTCCGTTTGGATATACCGGTTTGTTATTGAGGTTGGGTACGCCATGCGTTGCTTGGCTTGAGAAATGGGCGTAATTTGTACCCGTTGTCATTTGAAACCAGCGATTTGGATTGTTTTGGCAATTGCGGTTCTGGTCGTTTTGGATTCCGCAATTCGTTGCAAGGGGAGATGGAATAAGAAGGCTTTTGCCTGCGCCGCCCATAGCTATAGAACCGTATTTGTCATTGTTGTTATTTCCTATGAATAAATCGCTCATGCTCCAAATGCTGCCTCCTACGGATATTTTGGAACCGTCCTCTATGGAAATTTGCGCTGTTTGGCCAAGCTGCGGGTCTATGGCCAAATTGCCGTCAAAGGTAACCTGCGAACCGTTGGTGGTTAAATTTCCGCCGAGCGTTACATTTTCAAAAACGTGCAACCCGTTGCTGTTTATTCCGCCTTCGGCATACAGGTTTTTAAGGAATTGCGGATTGCTTGTGGTTGTGAGCTGCCCGCCTACATAGGCATCGCCGCAGATAGTGAACCCGCGTATATTGCAATAGCCGAACACATACATATCGCCAACCCTTGTGTTATCTCCGGCGCTTTTGCAACCGATATGCTTTTCGCCATTGTCTTGCGTAGTCATATTGCCGGTCACTATCAAATCTCCCTGGGTCGTAAGGCCGGCTACATTTAAATCTCCGTTTATTATTGCGCTTGAAAATCTGCCCTGCGTGTTTGCCGATATGCCTCCATAGAATGCGGGAATGTTCGGAACATTGGTTTCTATAGGCCTGCTCACGCTCATTTTATACAAACCATCCACATCGAAAATCCCTGCCTGGCTGTGCTTTGAGCCATCCCTCGCCATGCCCACGCTCAAAAATTTTAGCTTGTACGGACGTACTTCTGAATTCACGCCCGTAAGATAAACCTCAAATTTTTGCAGTCTCTTATTGTTCCTGAAACTCGTTCCGGCAAGCAAGTCCACCGAATTGCCGGCCCCCATATTGCTAACCAAAAGCACCGGTTTTTTCGGCCCTAGCTGGTCCTCAAAAACCTTTATAAGCGCACCCGCATCCGCGCCCTTGTTTGCCAGCCATCCCTGCACGGCCTCCAAGCCGGCCTGCGAAGCCTGGTAAGCCTCGCTACCTTTAAGCCTCGCCCCGCTTGAAAAATTTTCCAGCCCAATCCACCGAAAAACAATTATGCCCGCCGTTGTAGCAGCAAGCATGAACAGCAAAACAGCTATAAGCGAAATACCGGATTTGCAATGGTTCTTCATATAGCCTCCTTCACCTTACTATGGCCGACACATTTATCGATTGTTCCGAATTCTTGAATTTCCAGTTAACCGTTACATCAACCTGTTTCGCAAGCTGATGCCGGACATCAAGCCCGCTATTGCCGCCGGCAGCGGCTGCCTCCTTCATATAGTCCGTAGGCTCATCCGCAATTTGAAGCGCATCGGGCTGCCTCACCTCAACCGTTACCGAATAGGGCACCTTGACTTTCATTGTGTCTTTCAGCATCCTGGACACAGACCCGGTAAAGGTATGCGTTCTGCACAAGTCATGCTCCTCATCGTAATCATCCGGGCATTTTCTTTCACCTTCTGCTATGCTCGCAGAACCAAGCGCGGAAATGGAATCAATAATATCCTGCGCAACAACATTGGCAACATCCCGCGCCCTGACCCTGAGTATGCTCTCCCTATTGCCCTTCTGCAAAGTATTCAGCCCTATGAGCATGAAAGCTAGCACAACGGCAGCAGCGATAACTTCTATTAGACCAAAGCCAGATTTCATAACGCCTCCCATCCGCCGGAATTCCTTTTCTTTATGTGCGCCGTGAATGTATTCCTATCTTTGGTTTTAACCGCGCTGCCGCAGTAGTTGGCCGGATTGCACACAACAAAACAGCCTTCGCCGTCTATGCCGGAGATGCCTATTCGGACTTGCGATGTGACGGCGTTGTTGCTGAAAACGCTCTCGCATTCCGTAGGTCTGTCGGTTGTATTGCCGGCAGAAAATCCATTTGCCAGCGTTTGGCTGATAAACAGGGAATCTTTGCTCAACAGGCGGGCTTCTATTGTATTGTTATTTATTCTTATGCTCACGGAATCCTTGCGCATCTTGCCTTCCGCAAGCGCCCTCTCCGCAAAAGAGGTTATGGTTCTGGCGGTCTCCTTCGCCTTGTTCGTTTGGATAAGCTCGTTCATGCCCGCAAAACCAAGGGCTGCGAGAATGCCTATGATTATCACCACGGTCAGCACTTCCAGCAGGGTGAATCCTTTCTTGTTGTTTTTGCCGCCCATATCAGTATCCTCCCGAAACAATGCCGTTGTTTGGAACCGGTATAACCGTGGCAATGCGGTTGATTTCTCCTTTTTTGTTTATTCCCAGGGTTAGCTCAAACGCCTTAACGGAGGCCTTGTCGCTGTTAACCGAGGGATTGTAGCCGGTGGAACCGGAAGAACGGTCAAAGTAATAAACATTATCCGTTTTTCTATAAACCTTGAATTTCTCAATTTCCAAACGGCCAGCCGCAGCAGGGCTGTAGAATGCGGCGGTAATCCCTACGCAGGCGGTGACTCCCGGCGGGGGAATGCTGAACTCAAAATGCCTGGCCCTGTTTGCTTTTTCGTCTTGAGGCGGGTAGAACAGAAAATCCGGTACGCCGTCTATGGGGTCGCCGTTCATGTTGGGGTTCCGCAGACCCACGGACAAATGGTCTCGCCCTGGCTGGAACATGACCATAGGATTGTATTTCTCGTCTATATTAGTTCCCTTGCATGCGTAGTTAATGCAGGGCAAATCAAAGTCTATGGCGTATTCTTCGCCGGCATGGAAGGGAAACCGGAAGCAATCGCTTTCGCCGGGTTCAGCCAGGTAAAAATTCGCCACATATCCTGAACTCGCAGAAGGGTTTGGCGCAAAACCGCTGAGAGTGACTTTGGTTCCCGCCGCAGAAGCCATGCCGGACGTTGTGGTGTTGTTTGTTATAAAGCCAAAAGAGCTTGCAGACGAGGCTGGAAACAAAGTATCCAAGGTTCCGGTTGCGCCTTCTGTCCCCGGCTTTGACGGCAAAAACCTGAACTCCGCCACGTTCCGTGCCATTTCCACAAAATCAGGGCACGCGCTGGCATCAAAATCGCCATTGCACTTGGCCGGCGTAGAATAACTGCACTTGCGCATAAGCGCGCTGTCTGCCGTAACGTACCATTCAACCTCCATAACCGCGCCGCAAACCCCTGCAATATCGTAATGAGCTTTGCTAAAATAAAGAGAATCGAAGTCCGCCGGATTGTTGCGTACCAAAACATATGAGCTTAAATCCGTGCTGGGGCTGTTAAGGTTTCCATTGTTGAAATTATAATGAACGCTGGCAATCGTATCAAAAGCGAAAGCGATATTGCTCCCTACCGCGCTCGCGCTTGACCTCCCCCAGCTCTTGGTGCCCATTTGCGAAATATCTTCCTTGAGTATAGCGGAAACTCTTCCGGCCTCCTCCGCGCTGGCAATCATATTCTGGCTGCGAATGCGCATACCGGTGGAATCCGAAAAAGCCCTCCCCGCAACTATTACTATAAATCCCATTATGGCTATATAAACGAGCAGCTCGACAAGAGTAAAGCCTGACCTGCCGGCTTGGGTAAAAGACCTGCCAGACCACCTTTTCTGGTTATTTTCCCTCCCTATATTATAATAGGAATATTCACTCCCCTTTACCCGTTTCCAACCCTTTAAATCTGGGAGAAACGTCAATACTGCTGGGGCGGCAGTTATAAAAAGCCTATAAAACCGGCTTAAAATACCCTTCGTTCAGGAATTTGACCCATTCTTTATGGATCTTAACCATGCCTTCAAAACCGTTGTCGCTCTCGCTGAAAATGAAATCCGCGTAGTGCTTTAAGGTTACGTTAATGTTCTTGTGACCCAGCATTTTTGACACCCGTACAACATCGTAACCCGCGCTTAAAGCCTGACTTGCGAATGTGTGCCTGAATCTATGGCAATGGATGTTTTTTATGCCTAGCTGGTCGGAGCATTTTTTGAACAGTTTTTGGCATTTCATGTTGAACTTTCTGCGCTGCAACTCAAAAATATGCCCTCTTCTGTAGATTTCGAGCATAGTTTTGCTGATGGGTATTTTCCGCGCCCTGTGCTGGTTTTTTGCATCTATAACCCCGGAAATCTTTTGCGGGAACACGAACAAAAGCTTCTCCTTTAGGTGCCACCATTCTCTGGTCATCAGGGTCACGGCCTTGCTTTCCATGCCGGTCAAGAGCATAAGCAGGAGCATATCGTGGAAATAAGCCTTTTTTTCAAGCCATTCCAGGATTTTCTTGCATTCAGCAATGGAAAACGGGGCTACAAGCCGGGTATTTTCGCTCGTTTCCTGCACGGTTATCCCATCAAAGGCGAAATTTTGCGGCATTCCCAAGAATCTTTCCGCAAACCTGATGACCGCCCTCATTCTCAAAAGTTCCTTGTTTACGGTAGAAGCGGACTTTTTTCCCCTCCATTCGGCATAATTTCGCGCTTTTTCCCTTGTTAAATCGTTGTAATAAACGATTTTTTGGCTGCGAAACCAGTCTTTCATGGTGTCAATCTGCTTTTCAACCTGAACTTTCCAGATTTCCTTAGCTTTGGCGGTACTCGTAAAATCCGCCACGTAATCCCTGAGGATATCCCTCCAAAGTTTTTGTTTTCCCCTCAAATGGGATATTTTCACGAGGAAATCACCCAAAATTAACTTTTTTTCCAAAAAAAAACCTCCTAATTAAACGTTTGCTACTAAAATTATATATATTTATATATAGATATCCTTGAATGCAAGGCCGGCCGTTTGAAGAATAGCTAGGCTGCGTTCATGTAGAGGCGCGTTATGAAAGGTGTGAAATATATTAGATGCCCTGGACTCGATGCTCCAACAGAGCTGTTGCGTTTTTTATTACCGGAAAAATGAGGGGTTTGCCATGAAATTTTGCGCCAAAAAACCTTCTTTAACCGCCGGTAAAACCGCCGCCCCAGCAGTTATCCCAAAGTCGGCGGATTTCGGGGACGGGTTCACCCTGATAGAGGTGCTCACGGTCGTGGTTCTCATAGGCATACTCTCGGCCCTCGCCTACAGCAGCCTCATGGGGCTGATCTTCACCAACCGGGCAAAGGAAACCGCGCAGACGATTAGGACTTTTGCGGAGCGGGCGCTTGCGGAGGGCAAGCGGCAAGAGAAAGAGGTAACCATATCCCTGGATGTCAGCAACATAATTTACTCAATAGACGGCAACGAAGTGCATCAGCCCCTGGGCGGCGGCTTTTCCGCAAACGACACCGAAATCCCCGACTGCGAGGGTACGGGGCTGGCCCCTTTCAACAACGGAGCTACATCCCAGCCCGCGATAGGCCTTTCCATAATAGCAGTGGAGGGCGGAGGAAACAGCCAAGGCTACTTCGTGGCCTGCGGCTATGGTAGATACTGCGGCGCGGCGGTCAAGGTAAACGGCAAGAACTCCTTCGTTTCGTGCATAAAGAGGGGCGCAAACGCCGCTTGGGAGCCGTTATGAAGCATTCTCAATTCATCGCTAAAAAACGCGGTTTTGGTCTTTTAGAAGTCATTGTAGCCTCATTAGTTCTGGGTTTTCTCATTCTGGGTTTGAATATTCTGCAAAAAGGCAATCGGGAAGCCATTCTCAGGGTACGCGCTCGGGACGCTGCAAATATCGTTGCCCAGCATATTTTGGATTCTCTAGGCTCTCTGGGCATAAACTCGCTGCCGGCTGCGGATGGCAACGGCTTCATAATAGCCGACCGTCCCTACACCTACTATTTTTACGGCAAGCCTCAAACTAACAAAAACTCCGATTCCATTCTCGTCCCTATGGACTACACTGTCCATGTAGCCCTTTTAGACGAAACGCCCGACGATGTTAGAAGTTCCATTGACACAACCTGTTTCACAGCAGCAAATCGCGGCGGAGGGGGAATAACCGACAGCGAAAAGAACACTTTTGCCAAGAGCCTTGAGGCCACCATTTCCTGGAACTTCAAGAAGTCTGTGCAGTCCATAAGGGTTGCCAAGGTGGTGAGGTGATTATGGTGCGCAAATCCGCCTTCACCTTAATCGAGCTTCTGGTTTACATAGCCATTATGGGCTTTATTATAGTTGTGGCGGGGCGCGTTTTTTCGGATTCCACCACCATGCGCGTCCGCAGCCAGAATATGCTGAAAACGGCCGAGACGGTGGGCAAGGTCTCCAGTTTGCTCAAGGAAGACATTTCGCAGATGGGAACAAAGGTTGGGGGGTACGAAGCAGCAAATGTTTATACCGTTAATGCTGTTGACCCGAAAATTTACTGGGACGTGGCAGATAACGATTTATCGTCTTACGCTCTTATACACAGGCCGAGCCAGGGTGGCAACGCTTCTTTTGACAGCATTGTGTTCAGGAAAGCCGTTTTTGATGACCAGGGCAAATACATCGCCATTCGCGAGATAGCGTGGGCGGCCAGGGAAGAAAATGGCCGCAGCCGGCTTTTCCGCAGATGCGCAACCGTGCTCCAATGCTCCGGCACCGCTTGCGGCATCGATAACGACCTCTCTGTTTGCCCGGTTGTAGATAATGTGGATGCGGCGGAAGTTGTCCCTGTTCTAGTGGCCGAGAACGTGGTGAATTTCAGGCTTACCCCCTCCGCGCCCGGAATGGCGGGCAATACGCAAGAAACGCTTTTCCCGGATCCCCTAAGTCTCAACTCCAATTTCAAGCTCTTGCCAAGGACCCCAGATGGCAGCGAAGTCATGAACCTCAACGTCAATAATTCGGGCACGGAGGCAATAGTGGCAACTTTTTCCGCCAAGAACTCTGACAAAACCGGAAAGTTATTTAACCAGCTCTACCTCGCCGGAGAAGGCGTAAGCAGTTGGGGGGACTGTGAACTCTTTCAATTTATAAAAGGCGAGATTTATGCCATAGAATTCAATATGCCTTTCAAACTGCTCGGCAATTCCGCAGATTCACAATCGGTTTTCAACAGCACCCAATTCCTGCCGGGTATGGATCACTTAGCTGTTGGCTTGAGAACCAGCGCCGGCAATGAGATTCCCGATGCTCCCAACGATGTCCTCTTTTATCCCGCGCAGTCCGCCGACGCTGCCAGCCTGACAAGGCATGCGGAATTTTCGGTAAAGGAAAACATAGATGCCTGTGTTGCGCTCACATTCGCATTCTATTCCCCCAAGGCGAGCGGCGGCAAACTCGTGTTCAGCAATTTCAAGGTGCTGCGCAAATCGGACAAAACCTTCCACTTCCTCAGAGATGGAGATACCGACTATGATGAGAATTACGGCACAGAGGCGATAACCAACAGCGCCGACAAAATAAAGCAGAAAACGAATGCAAAAGCCTTTGAGCTTGCGCTGGAAATAGAGCACAGAGGCGAGAGAGCAGGGACATTTTCAAGCAATAGAAACGGGATGGCAATAACAACTCCAAACAACGGCGTTATAGCCAATAATATCCCACCATAAAGGAGGCATTATGAAAAACCTACATTCCAAATGCGGTATATCTCTAATCGCTGTCCTTATGTTCATGCTGGCGGCAACTACGGCGAGCATTGTTATTTTCCGAATTGTAAACTCGGAGAATTTTTCCAGCGGCGCAAGGCTAAAGGCGAGCGAGGCTTACCAAGCGAGCGAGAGCGGCATTGATGCCGTGCATAGCTGGCTGACAAATCGCGCGGCGGATGCGGGCGCGCTCGTGACGGAATACGAAAAAAACACCCCCAGAAAACCCATACTCATAGACCTTGGCAGCGTGGGCGGCAACCGCGAGCAGAATTTCAAGGCATATTTGATAGGCATAGATTTCCAAAACCGTCCCTTGAAGCTGAAGATTTTGGTGGAAGGCGAGGCGAGAGATGGCTCGCGAGTGAGCCAGACGGCTATTTTCAGCACGGACGGGCTGTACCGGGTAAATTTGCCGGCGGACATAAAAACGGCTGATTTTAACCAGGCTTTCCATGGCGGTTTTTCTCATAACACCCAGGGCACTTTTTCCAGCGCAATAATAAACGGAGATGCAAATTTAAGCGGAATCGCTACCACGGGCAACCTTCTGGTTACAGGCTCACTGACAGTGCAAGACAATCAAAACAGGACAATAGGCTGCCATGCCAATCCGGATTCCGTAGGCGATTTGTATGTGGGCGGCAATTTTGCGACACGCAAATTTGATGTTTGCGGCAATGCCTACATAGGCGGTTGGCTGGGAACACAGTCCAATCCGTTGTTTATGAAAGACCTTTACGTGGCCGGAGATATAAGGAAAGGTTCAAACATTGTTGTAATGGGGAATGTGACCATAGGCGGCATTCTGCACAATGAAAGTTTTACCACTTATGGAAATCAAAATGTAAGCGGTACTAATGATTGCGTGGGAATTCTCGGCAATTTTGTAATGGACAATACAATATACGGCATAGGCCATACCCCTCAAACAGGCTATGGAAACATAGATGGAAATTCAATTGTGAATCCGTGTGGTGATGGCGTTACTTTCGGTGCTGTAGAAGGCAGAACAATGGCAGCTATAACAGCGCTCAAGCCCGGGCAAGGATTTACCGAAACTAACATATCAGGCCTGAATGTATATGGCAGCGTTTGGGGAGAGCAGAATTTTCTGGGAACCAGGTCTCAGTCCGATGCTGAGGGCAAAAATGGCAAAACTGCTTATTTTGGCATAAGGCAAGGGTCCGCCGTATATTTAGCGAACGCAAGCAATGTAGCAAACAATATATGGAAGCAAAGCGACGTTCATTTCATGTCAAGGCCCAATGTGCAAAACTCGTCAAATCAAAACAAGCCTGTTGGCGCGAACCCTTTGGAATATATGGCAACAAAGGTGGTGGACTGCCCTTATACCGGTTATGATAAATGCGTAAAAGACCCTCTCCAGCTTCCCGATGACACCAAAGCCGCCTGGATGGAAAAAGGCGCAAGATTGGACAGTTTGGTAAATAGTGCCAACCCCGATACTTCAAGTTTGCCAAAGAGCTGCATACGCTTGGTAAGAACACCCAAAGATGCAAATGGGGGGCCGGGCTTTGGCGCAAGCTGGGGTTTTGGCGACAAAAGCACAGCGAACCCGACTCGAGACCCATATAATTTTGTTTTGGCGGCAAATGAATGCTATGCCGACTTGCTGGTAAATGATGATAAAAATCTTCTGTATCCCAGCGGAGCCGCTGCGGAAAAATTTTTGGTTGTGAACACCGTCAACGACATAGAAAGAAGCCCACAAGCGTATTTTGACGGGAATTTCATTTTCGTGTTCAATGCCAATATGGGCCAGACTATGAAACTTCCGCCAACAACTCCAAGCTCAAAAGTATTTGTGTATTTCAAAGAGGGAGCCACAGCTACTTTCCCGCTTGAGAATACTTGCTTAACTTTGCCATATCCCTGCAAACGCAATTACTTTATCTATAGCGAAAAAGACATTGCCGGCTCAAGCGGAACAACAAAAATCGATGGAACCATTTTTCTCGCCAACGGCTCTAAAGTGACAGGCCAGTTACCGGATGCAGGCATTGATTTCAACCAAGATATGTTTAATTCGCTTATAAATGCCGGCATTCTGGAAGGCACCGGGCAAAATACGCCAACTCCCTCTTGCCCCGACCCACCTTGCAATACCAATCCAATCATTGGCAAAACCGACATCTATTGGATACCAATTTCCAGCAGGCTTCTGGTGAAACTGGAAAACAAGGAAATAACCAAAGAACGCGCCCCGCAGGATAATGCTGCGGTAAATTTAGAACCTTCAATCCTCGTAATGCCGCGTTTGATACGCCTAACAACAGACCAGTTGAATTCTACAAATACCCTGAGCAGATACTATGCCTATATGTACCTGAATAAGGCTACGAAAAACGATGGCACAGATAATCTTCCTACTTGTACTTCTGCTCGCGGCGTAGAACTACAGACAAACGGCACAAATGAGGATGGATTGTACAGATGCGAGTTTACCGGCACAAGAGTTCCGCACTCGGACTTCTACGTAAAAGTGGGTGGTTTAAGCGGAGACCCAAAGATTTGGCTTGAGGCAGACAGAACGATAGTAAGCGATGAGAATGAAGAAACGCGATGCGCAAAGGTTTATGTAATGGCAGACCCAAACGATGAAAACACCTCGCGCGAAGCCACGGTTTCGATAGCCCCTGAAATCCCAATAACCGGCTGGACAGTAACGCCCTCCACGCAGCCTGTGACCGTAACCATTTCGTCAGGGGAAGGAATGAAACTGGCGTATACGCTCTGCAAAACAAGTAGCGAAGATTGGCTACCCGCGCAGGTGGGAATAACCGCCGTTAGCGGCGCCACGCTTGGTACCCCCAACCAGGTTACCATAACCAGGGAAACTCCAAACATCACCATCCAAAGGATTCCCTGCGCCATAGGCCCCGAACTCTGCAATGACATGGTCGTTTGCCCTACCTCCGAAAATACATGGCTTAACTTGCAATGCAATGCGGGAACAACCACGGGAAGCATGGCCACCGACTGGGGATGCGATGGCATTCCCGGCCAGAGCGCGACTCTTAGCTTGGGATCTCTTCCTGCTGCTTGCGAAGCGCCATCGTCCGAAAATCAAAGCGCATTTGCCAATAGTTTGAACCTTAAACTTAATGCCGCAGTGCAACCCAACGGAAACCCACTAGTGCAGTTTGAATACGATTTGGCTTGGAAAAAGCATGTGGTTACGGTGAGCGGCGGTTCCGTAAATCTGGTAACAACCAACACCAACGTTCCCACAGACGATAGAATTTTAACTTGCAGCGGAAGTAGTTGCGAACTCTACCACGGCGCAGAATATTCTGTGACGCACGCTGGTTTAGTGAGTTGGAGTTGCAATCCCTCTGCGGCATGTTCAGGAAATAGCTACCTGAATACCACAGGAAGCGAAACCATATCTGCGACCTCGCCCACGGCTATAGCTTTGGAGCCTTTAGTCTTAGGCCTTAGGGAATGCGCGCTCAAAGATAACCAGAAAATAGTGGTCGGCACAAATCTTTCCAATGACCTTAGCGAATATGTGAATTCCTATGCTGTTGCTGGTCCATGCGGAGAAGCAACGCTTACTTACACTGCAAGCGGTAATACCGATAATATAGGCAACACGATAAACATCACCATGAGTTTAGTTTGCGGTGAAAATGACCTTAGCGTAACAGATAGAGATAAGATATGCGATGGGAGCATTTTGGTGGTGGCTGAAATAGAACCGGCCATAACCTGTGCATGGGGTAACGGAGACGAAGATTATTACGTTGACGACATTCCTCCTTCGGTAATTGTGTCCGTGAGCAACGGCAATGCGATAATCTGCCAAGAGCCTACTATTCAGGGGAATACCTTCAACGGGGTAAGCGATAACTGGAACAGGACAGGTAATAGGAATATGGCATACGAAAGCACCTCCAGTTACACGCTTACCGCAACATCCACCATCTCAGCGGTTGGCACAGGCAGCGTAACCGTCCAAACCTATTGCAACAGCGGTACCCCCAACCCCAGAACCGCAATATGCGGCGATAAAACGGTTGGCCCGGAAAAACCGTGCGAGTACCAGCCGAGCTGGTGCGGTGGCAATCCATTCGCTAATACTACACCAAATTGGAATTCAGCCGGAAAGAACAACGGTTGCTATTTTGTGAGTTCAATAGATAGGCTTCAAGGCTCCATTAAAGTTAATGGAAGTGATTTTAATAATATCACCTGCGGTCAATCCGGTTGGGGTGCTGATGATGCCATACCTTGCGCCACCAAGTTAGCAGGTATTACAGAAAAAGATGGAGGGTATTATGTCTATCAGCAAAACGGATTGAGCAACACAAGTATGGTAAATGGGGTTCTTAGAAATTCCTGCATTGTCCCGACTGTAAATCCTTGCGTTTGGGCGGGTAAAAATCAAACCCTATTCTCAGGAGCTAACACGCCGGCAAGCCCAACGTTAGATTGTTCAACGGGTGGCACGGCAGATGTACAAAACTGGGCTGGACTGCCGCCGTCTACATTAACGATTACCGTTGTAGGAACAGAAACATACCACCCAGTGCCAACAGGCGTAACTTGCAACGGCAAAGCCATAGGCAATGAACCAAGCATAGACTGCGGAACCTTGACGGTTAAGGCCATACCCTCAATAACTTCATGCGTAGGCGAGTCCGGCGAAAGCGTAACTTTGCCGGCAAAACCTACCCAGCCCGTAATAACCCTGAACGACCCAAGCGATGTATGCTCCAATAGTGGCAGCACCACCCCCAATAACAGTTGGGCTAACGTAAGCTGGACGGTAAGCAAAGGCGGCACCGATGTAAGCAACTCTGCATGGAACAGCATTTTTGATGCAGCCGACTCATACGGAAGCTATAGAGTCAGCGGCAAGTGTGGCGATTACCCAACCAATTTGACCGTAAATTGCAGCGGAAGCGCCACGGTGGCACCGGCAGCTTTGCCCGCTTGCCAGTTCCAGCAAAGCTGGTGCCCTGGTGTAGATTGGGCAACAGGGATAAAATGGGGTGTGTGGCCTGGTAATGATCACAATGCCAATAAATATGGAAATTGTTATTTCTATGATGGAAATCCGCAAAACAATCCTAATTGCAATGGCTGCATTCTTAACCAAGGGGATGGCGGTTATTATATTTTCTTTAATAACGCTTCGGGTAACAATACTTGGAACTTTACCGGAGCTAAAGCCAAACCCACAAATTGCGTAGGTCCGGACGCGCCTCCGCCCCAAAGCAGTTCCAGTGCGGCAAGTTCAAGCAGCCAGTCAAGCAGTTCCTCAAGTGCAGGTGGCGGGGGCGATGATTGCGGAGAAGCAACTGCGATTGATGTCAAGTCAAATATATCTGTTGGAGATTGCATGAAAACAACATGCAATTCAGGAGGGCTCAGGCTTGCAGATTACAGTAACAGTAATCCGAAAGTTAAATTGAGTGGAGGTTGTTCTATAGAAAGCTATACTGTTACCAATAGCAATGGAACAGTTATTTGCAGTAATCCTGGAACTGTTTATATAAAAGTTATAGAAGGTTCTGGATCACAATTTCAGGTAGGTTGTTATTAGTTATAAACAAACGCCCCCGCAAGGAGGCGGTGTGGGGTGTCTGATACGGGCGGTGCAACCAACGCCCATTTGCAACGAAACGCCGCACCGTAGGGGCAAGGCGCGCCTTGCTTTTTTGCGCAATTCGCCAATTTGTCAGAACCCCGATTTGCCTGATTTAAGGATTAACAGGATTATTGAACATGATGTTGGAAAATCGGGAAAATCTTTTAATCAGGAAAATCGGGGTTCTGACAATGGCAAACATCGTGGCACGAGGGCGGCCGCAAGGGTTGCCCCTACATTGGCTGTTTTTATATATCCAACCCCTCAATATCCTTTTCCGACAAACCGGTAATCTCTGCAATCAGGGCGATATTCAAGCCCTTAGCCTTCATATTCCGAGCCGTTTGCAAAAGGGTTTCATCACGGCCAATGGCAATGCCTTTTTTCATGCCCTTCTTCACGCCTCTAGCCTCGCCAATAGCAACACCCTTGGCTTCGCCCTCCTCATACCTGACATCAAGGGCCTCATCCCAATTCCATTTGTGAAACAGCATATTCCTCACCTCCGACGAATGCTCCTCTAAAAAATCCTTCAGCACTTTTTGGCGTATACACTCATCTATGGCCAAGTCTATCGCCGCATCACGGGACATCGTTTGAGCATGCTTCTTTGCCAAATATACAAAAGTCTCGTAACCTTTGAGCAGCTTGCTCCGCTCCGCAAACTTCTTGTTATGACCCTTGTTTATATTGAACACCCTAACCACCAACTCCAAATCAGGAGTATCGCCGGCACAGGAACCCGCAAACATATCCGATAACTTCAATACCTTGCTGTCCGGGTATTTCTTATTGCCGTTGTACAGAACTATGAACTCAGGCCTGGGAATGGTTATCTGCGTCTCTTGGTAAATCTTCCTTCTAGGGACTGTTTTTCCGTAAACTTTGGACATGTATGTGAGCATTCGCAGAGGGATATTTTCGTTTATCGTTGACTGGTGCTCCACAAGAACCACGACTTTGCCGTTTATGACAAATGAGATGTCGTTTATCTGCCCTTTGTACAGGGCATTTCTCAGGGTCGTTATCTTTATGTCCGTGTCGCTGCCGTAGCTGGTGTTCTCTATGGCATTGTACAGTTCCAGCAGATTTTCCTTCTCGCCGAACAGAAGCGTGAACACGCTGTCCTTGTACTCGCGGTTGGTCGCTGTTTCGTCTGCGTTTGCAGGCATGGGGGAATCCTCCTCTAGGTTTATTTTGACTATTAGACGGAGAAAACGGGAAAAAAAATACGGAAAAATGAAAATTTTTCTACATTATATCCCGTGCTAAGTTTACCTAAATTCATCGGAGGTATTTAAATGAGCATAGCAAAGCTAAATATAGACAGCAAAGAGTATTCCCTGCCTATAGTAAAGGGAACGCAGAACGAGCTTGCGGTAGATATATCCAAGCTAAGGGACCAGAGCGGCTACATTACCCTAGATGACGGTTTTTCAAACACCGGTAGCTGCACAAGCGCAATCACCTACATAGACGGAGACAAAGGCATTTTGCGCTACCGAGGCTACTCCATTGAAGAACTTGCGGAAAAAAGCACCTTTGTGGAAACGGCATGGACAATTATCTGGGGCAGGCTCCCAACCTCAAGCGAACTTCGCCGTTTTTCCTTGCTTTTAACGGAACACGAGCTTTTGCACGAAGGTCTAAGGCACCACTACGACGGCTTTCCCATTGACGCTCCGCCAATGGCTATTTTAAGCGCAATGATA
>JGI24698J34947_10000067_pt1 | contig 32875 bp, 30 predicted proteins | sample TergutMp193P3_FD_34947 | JGI IMG/M metagenome (IMG submission 34947) | reverse complement strand
TCTTTTAAGGTATGGATTATATGCCCGGCATTCGCCGGGCTTACGGGTCAAGCCCCTTTGGGGCTTGGCTCTTTTAAGGTATGGATTATATGCCCGGCATTCGCCGGGCTTACGGGTCAACTATACAAACGTAGAAAAAACACTCTTTTCAGTTTTTATTTCCGTAAAAACGCCGCCAGTAATCAATTACGGCGGCTTTTTTATACCCCAGTTGGGGAAAAACGTGGAGTTTGCCGTTGGCAAACTCCAAGCAATTTGGCAAAGCCAAATTGCCGCCCTTGAGGGCGGGTAAATCTTCGTGATTACCCGCTCTGAGACAGCGTCGGAGACACCGTCTCAAACGCAGTTTGGAAAGCCGGGTATCACAACAAGGAGTTCTTTTATGAAGAACACAATCAAAGTTTTAGTAATTATCGCCATGGCAGCGGTAATGGTCTCAATGTCCGGCTGCGCGATCCTAAGCTCGACCGGCGGAACGGGCGACCCCCACGGGCTGTTCACCTTCAGCGATCCAGCCGCGAAAGACGCCACGGAAATCGGGTCATACACAGTCATCCTCGGGCTATTCGACATGGGATTTGCCGAATACGACACCAAGGTAAGGGCAGCCGAAGCCTCGGGCAAGAAAATCACCTCGGTAACGAAATTCTACTACTTCTTCACCACCACCACTGCGTACGCCAGGTAAGGGGAGCCTAAAATGAAAAAGACGATCAGAACATTGGGAAAAATCGCCCTTGTGATGATAATCGCCTTCTCATTCGCCTCCTGCTTTAACATTCTGGACGATCTCTTCAAAGACGACAGCAAAGACGGAGGCGGCGGTGGCGGCGGCGGGAGCGGCAGCGGGCTGACCATCACCGGACTGCCAAGCGGACAATGGTTTGTGTTTGTATTCGCCGAAGGCACGAATATTTCCAACTACGATCCGCTTTCGTTCCTTAGCAACAACAATAAAGAAGCCACAGGTGGAAATAGCGGTGACTTTTTTCCCCTTGTGAAAGTGAAAGCGGGCGGCCCAACAGGTCCAGAGGACATCTGGAAAGGATCAGGGAGCAGGCCGGTAGCTATCACTAAGGACAGCGCGACATATTATAAGGCCACGGTGAGCTTTTCCAACGGGAACGCCACGGTTCCATACAGCAGTTTCAAATAAAGAAGGCGCCTGACGCCGATGCCGGGTTTTGGTAGACGCGGGCCAGGTTTACCAAAACGCGGGTCGGGTTTTGGTAGACGCGGTCCGCGTTTACCAAAACACGGGGCGGAGGGCAAACCCCTTAATAACTACCGTTTCTTTTTCCACCTGATGTACAACTGCCTGCCGGTGCTGTTGGGGCGGGGTCTTTCCTCTACCTCAAACTGCGGGATGGCGCGGAACATGTCGCCTAACTTTCTGAAACCGTAATTGCGCGGATCAAAATCGGTGGAGCGGTTGTTGATCTTCTGTCCCACTCCGCCGAGGTACGCCCAGCCTGATTCATCGGCAACGTCGTCAACGGCGTCGCGTAACAGCTTGAGCAGTTTCCTGTCAACCTTGAATTCTTTTTTCTGCTTTACGGACGGGCGGCTGTCCTCGTCCTCCGCCTCTTCCTGACTGTCGTTCAGTATTTCAGTGTAGATAAACTTGTCGCAGACTGACACGAAGGCGCGGGGCGTTTTCTTTTCGCCGAAACCGTAAACGATGCGCCCGCTTTCGCGTAACCGCGCCGCCAGCCGGGTAAAATCCGAATCGCTTGACACGATGCAGAAGCCGTCCAGCTTTTCGCTGTACAGAAGATCCATCGCGTCTATGATCATCGCGGAATCTGTGGCGTTCTTTCCCGACGTATACGAGAATTGCTGTATCGGCTGAATAGCGTACTCCAAAAGCCTGTCCTTCCATGAACGGAGGTTGGTGCTTGTCCAGTCGCCGTAGATTCTCTTAACGCTGGCAATTCCGTATTTGGCGACTTCGTTTAAAAGCCCCTCTATGATTGCGGGCTTTGTGTTGTCCGCGTCGATAAGAACCGCAAGTTTCGCCTGACTTATTTCAGCCGAATGGCTCTCAGACGTTTGAAATTGCGCAAATGGCAATAATGGCATGATAACTCCTTAAAAATCGAACATAAAACAAAGTTTTATGATAACTCCTTATGATAACTACTGTATTTCAAAAATGGACTTTTTAATGCGGCGCAGAAGGCTGATCTTGCCGAGGGGTACGCGCATAACGTCCTGTTTCTCCGATGGGGCGACAATAAGGAAAAGCTCCCCCCCTTCTTTTTCCAACGCCCTTGGGATGCCGAAGAACCTTTCCCCGTCTTTCCCGCCGCCGGGCCAGACAATCTCCACCGGAGACTGCTGTGCGATGGCCTGTTTGGCGATGTTTTGTTTTCCCGCGTAATCCATGTGCCGTGCCTCAAGTTTCTCGTAACGGAGGCTCGCCTCTTTTAACTGCGCCTCACAGAGAACCAGCCGCCTGTCAATCCTCGCGGAAAGTTCAGCGCGTTCCGTTTCTCCTAACGGCATCTTCTTCAGTATTGCGTGAAAGTTCGCTGTCAGGGCGGCGGCGTTTTCTTTCGCGGAAGCGGAGCCTGAGTTACCTGATCTGACAGAAGTATCCCTTACTGAGAACCCGTACGTTGACAGCGCGGGAAAGTGGCTGTACATTGAGACGCCCTTACCGGCTTTTATTTGACGGCGCGCGATTATGTCAATTCCCGCGTTGTGCAGAGCGGAAACAGCCTCATTCATCGCGTCCTCGTTCAGCAGGTACAGCCCCGGAGCGAGAGTTTCACTGATCAGACCCGCGAGCGGTTTTGTCTCCGTAAGGTAGCGTTTGTCCTGCGAAAGACTCAAAACCACGCCTTTTTTCAGCGAAACCTCTTCGTGACGCCCTTCCCAGTCTTTAAGATTCCAAATGAGAGCGTCGTCAACCCTTCCGCCCGAAAGCCGCTTCAATATTTCGATGATCTCATCCGCGCCGATGTCCTTGTCAAAAGCGCGGACGGCGGAATCCTTTTCCAGTTCAAAACGGACAGCCGCGCCAGCCTCCCGGATGTTCAGGAACACGGCAAGGCTGATCACATCGGCGTAGCTTATTTCAGGATAGACAAGGATTGAAGAGCCTGAATCAATGGCGATGAACGGACCTTCGTGGTCTGTCGTGCTGTGATGCGCAACACTGCCAAGCCGTTTCAGTTCAGGCGATACCGTTACAACAAGTCCCGTTTTTTCCAGTATATCCAGCGGCAGATCTTTGATAACGGCGGCGTTTATTTCCGTGATGATAACTTCCGCCAGCCTTTTCAGGGTTTTCTCAGGGTACAGAAGCCCCGGCTGTAATGAATCCAGAAAACAGTGAATGAAAGTTACCGCTTCACGAATCCTGACGCGGTACAGGGGCGGCAGAATTTCAGATGGGGACTTCATCTCGCTGAAAACGAATAACGCCGCCGCGCAGTACTCCATCCTCTCCCGCGCTGAAATGGAGCCGAAGTCGTCAAAGCGCCGGCTGTCGGGAACAAGCCTGTCCCCGTCAACATAAAACAGACCGAGAATCTGCAAACTGCCAAGGACAAGTTCCAGATTGATGCCGGGAAAACTGGCTTTTCCCGCCTCAATGACCCGTTTGCGGATAACGCCTTCCGCCCTGAAAAATGTTTCCTGCCTGGAGACAAACGACAAAAGACCGGCTAAAATCCTGTCATCCATCACTGTAGCGCCGTAATGCGCAACGCTGCAATGCGCAGCATTGTACGTCTCCTGCTCGGCGGGAACTTCGTCCGCGGGGACGGCGGGAAACAGCGCGGAAATGTCCGCTGTAAGGGGGAGCAGCACCTGTTCAAGAACGGGGTTCAGCGCGAGGCGGCTTGTCTTTTCTTCGGTGAAGCGGTACAGAATGAAGCGTTCTTCAAGGTTTACGATTATGTCCTGCAATTGCGCGTAACTCAATTCGCCGGAGAAAAAACTCTCAAGCTCTCCGGGAACGGGTTCGCCAAACAGGGCAATTGCCGCGATAACTTTTCTGTCGTTTTGATCGATGTAGGCGGCTATTGTCTTTTGAATGTCTTCACGTAACAGAAAAGTTTCCAGATCGTTTACAAGCTGCTGTTTCTTAAAGGGTGTTTTTATCTTTCCAAATACGCTCCGCATCAATTCAAAGAACGAGTTGTCCGGCATGGTCATTACGGCGGATTTCCAGAAATCTACGTCACGAAAAACGTTTTTCATTTATAATCCGCCCACCTTTGAATTGAGTATTTATAACCCTGTTCCGTCAAAAACTTCTGCCTGTTAGCCGCAAACTCCTCTTCCGCGGTGTAGCCGGAAACCAGCGAAAAAAACCACGCGTTGCGCCCCTTTGGACGCAAGATCCGCCCCAGCCTCTGCGCTTCTTCCTGCCTGGAACCGAAAGAGCCGGAAACCTGCACCGCCATCGAAGCGTCGGGCAGGTCGATGGCGAAATTGGCGACTTTAGACACAACGATGACCCGCACTTCTCCCCGCTTGAAACTGCCGTAGATACGCTCCCTTTCAGCGTTGGGGGTCTTCCCCGTAATAATCGGCGCGTCAAGCAGTTTTGCCAGCGAATTTAACTGCGTCAGATACTGCCCGATAACCAGAATCTGATCATCAGGATGATTCTCGATTAGCTGCAATACAATGTTTTCTTTTAACGGATTCTCGGCGGCTATTCTGTACTTTTCCCTGGGAGCGGCAGTAGCGTACGGTATCTTCAGGTTATCCGGCAAATCCAGCCGTATCTCAGTGCAGATCGCCTCGGCAATCCATCCCCTGCCCTCAAGATCTTTCCACGGCACATCGAAACGTTTGGGACCCACAAGGCTGAACACCGCTCCTTCCTCTCCGTCCTCACGGATCAGCGTCGCCGTCAGCCCAAGCCGCCTTATCGCCTGAAGTTCCGCCGTTACTCGAAACACAGGCGCCGGCAGCAGGTGAACCTCATCGTAGATGACAAGCCCCCACGCCCGTTCCCGAAACAGGCGGAAGTGCGGAAAGTCACCGTTCCTGTCCGGCCTCCACGCTATTATCTGGTAAGTGGCGACAGTTACAGGCGCGACAGATTTTGTGTCCCCCGAATACTCCGCGATCTGCTCCCGCGTCAGTTCGGTTTTATCAAGCAATTCTTCTATCCACTGATGAACCGCCGCCACGTTAGTTGTCAAAATCAGCGTGTTGGTTTTGAGCATCGACATGATCAGCATCCCGACTATCGTCTTGCCCGAACCGCACGGCAGAACGACAACCCCGTAACCGGAGCCAGCACCTCCCGAACCAACCACCGAATCGGCGGCTGTTACCTGATAATCCCTCGGCGCGAACGGCCTCCCCGAAAGACAGCAATCCCGCAGTTTTATTTCCAAATCCTCGCCCTTTGATAGAGGCGCCTCGTCCTGTACAGGCCAGCCAACCCGTATCAATTCCCGCTTGACCGTCCCCCTGTCGATCAGCGCAAGTGAAAAACCGTCCGCTTTTTTTACAAGGTATTTTCGCAGAGCCTTGAGTTCGCCAACCTCAAGCCGGATTGATTCGTCCTCAATGCGCAAAAACAGCCTGTCAGCCGGCGCCTCCTTATCAAGAGGGGAACCTTCGCCCTTCGGGTCAGGTTGAGGTTCCTGCAGCATCCTGATTTTTCCGTAACGGGACATGGTAAGCGAAAACCCTTCCGTAATGCCAGCCGGTATTTCGTAGCGGCTGAATTCCTTAAGGGTTTTGACAACATCCAGCGGCGTTAAACCGGCGCTCGCGGCGTTCCAGAGAGACAGGGGCGTTATACGGTAAGTGTGAATATGTTCGGGCGACTTCTCCAGTTCCGCAAACAGTATCACCGCCTGACGCGCGGCTTCGGCAGTTTCGCAATGGACATCCAGGAGCAGGGTTCTGTCGCTTTGAACAATCAGCGCTTTTGTTAAATCTATCGCCATATCAGTTAAGTTCAGGATAATCTATGCTGTGTTTCAAGGCAACTGGTCTAAAAAACCAACGCCCCGGGAAACTCCCCCGACCCTCCGAAAAGGTTCCCCAACTCTTCGGGAGGGTTCCCAAACGTTCCGGGAACTGTCCCCGAAGGCCCGGGAAATGTTCCCGACTCTCGGGGGGTAACGGGCACGCTTGACATTAACTTGCTTTTATTTATTTTTTCTGTTAAAATCAATAAAATCTATTTTCAAGGAGTTAATATGCCAAAGACAACGCAAACACCCGCCGCCGTCCTACAGTCGTTTATTGACGAGTATCAAACCAATGCTTTTACCCTCTCAAAAAGCATACACTTTGATTATAAAACATTGCTCAACATTTTAAAGGGCAAGGGCAAAATTACCGTTCCAACCGCGATAAGGCTCGGCAAGTTTTTCGGGCAAACTCCCGCCTTCTGGATCAATATACAAACCGCGTCGGAAATAAACGAACTTTCCAAGAACAAAAAATTTACTTCGATTGTAAAAAACATACCCAGGGCGCAGAAGCCGTCGGCTAAAGAGAGGGCAGCATCGGCAAAGGGCAAAACAAAGACACTCGCCGAAAAACGCAAGAAGGCGGCAAAAGTCCCCGGGGCAAGAGGGGCAAAAAGAAAACGGGCAAAGTAAAAGTTTGACGAAATTTTACCTAAAGCGCAGGCCGTCCAAAAAAAAAGTAAAACCTCGACCCCTCGATAAAGGTTTTATTGACGGCAGGATTATTATATTTGAACACTGGAGTTCTGTGATAAAGTTCCTCCCTTCAGTAGAGAAACATATTTACATCATTACCGACAGCAGGCTTTACAACAGTGAAGAAATGCTGAAGCCGCATACATATCGTCCGGTATTTCTTGACAACATGGATGAGGCAATAAAATCAGGTAAAAATATAATCCTGATGCTTTACAATCCTGCCCTGGCTTTTTTTACACAGGAATTTGTTACTATGGTTGATGAAAAAACCAACGATAAAGTTGTGTGCGTGTCTTTTTTCCACGATGATGTAGATTCATCCTTATTTCAGGTTGAAGGCATTAAAAATATGCTGGATTTTAAATTCGTAATTATTAAAAGTATGTTGAGTTTCCCCTTCATTAAAAAAATAACAGTCCCATTCAATTTTAAGGTCAGCATTAAATACCTTACAGACCTGTTTAATGAACTGATAACATAAAAGGAAACTTATCACCATGAAAAATTCTATTTATAGGAAAATCAGGGCGTATACGCTCGTTATGGGGATTGTCACGGCGGCGGTGTTTACCGTTCTCATCGCGGCGGGGTTGTTTGTCACCAGGCGGGCGATGGTGTCAGCCGGCAACAGACTTGGCGATTCCGCCGCCTCAGACGCCAGACATATACTGATTGAACAAACGGAGAATGAGCTTTCGCGCCTCGCCCAGAGTAAAGCCGATGTAAGCGATGAAAAATTGGCGGCTACCGTGGAGTACATCGGAATAATTTCTCAAGTCGCGACGGATATCAAGTCCAACCCCGCACAATACGGGCGCAGGGATATTTCGTTTCCAGACACCGCCAACACTGAAGGCAAGGTAACAGTGATGGTGCAGATTCCCAATGTAAATACCACCTTCAATATGCTGAGGAATGAAATAGAACTGATGGCGAATATTCAGGATGTTCTGCTTGCCATACAGATCAACAATGTAAATGTAGGCACAACCTATGTCGGTACTGAGTACGGCATTACAGTCTGCGCCGACCCTGACTCGGCGCAAAAAACTCCTTATTTCGATCCCAGAACGCGCCCGTGGTATATTAACGCGAAACAGGCGAACGGTCTTGTCTGGACCGACGTGTTCGAGGACTATCTGGGCAGGGGGCTGGCCATAACCTGCGCGAAACCTTTTTACGACGCTGACGGGAATATTGCCGGCGTTGCAGGTATGGGTACGTTTCTGAATGTTCTGAGCGAAGAGGTAGTCGGGACAAAAATCGGCGAATCAGGTTATGCCTTCATGATCAATCAAAAAGGCGAAATGATTATTTCCGACAGCATAAGAGAACGGGAAAACATACTTGAAAGCGATACCTTCCCGCACGAAATAGCTCTGAAAATGATAAACGGAGAAAACGGTATTGAGCATGTAATCATGGACGGTAAAGAGAAGCTCATCGCGTACCATGGGTTAGCTACCGTACCGTGGAGTCTTGCCGTCATAATCGACGCTGAAGAAGTTATCTCGCCTGCGCTTATGCTTGAGGATAATATAATCAGCCTGAAGCAATCGACTCTTGCGACTTTAAACGGCGATATCGGCCTGATTGCCGCGCTCGCGGGAATTATTCTTTTCTTCATAATCGCCGGGATCACGTTTTTTTCAGGACGGCTGGCAATGGGCATCACCGGGCCAATTCAAAAATTGACATCGGACGCCGCGCTGATAGGTTCGGGTGATTTGGAGCATGTTTTGGAAATCAAAACAGGCGACGAGCTGGAGATACTGGCGGACTCTTTCAATTCGATGATTACCGGCATAAAAACGATTACCGCCGAAAAAGAGCGTCTTGAAATCGCGAGCGCGGAAAAAATGCACGAGGCGGGGATTTTTCAGGAAGCGAATCAAAACCTGCAAACAATACTTAATATGCTTCCGGTCGGCGTCTCAATCATGACTACGGATGACGGCTCTTTGCTTTTCGCAAACAAGGCGCTGCTGGATGTTTACAACTGCACATCCATAGATCAGGTAAAAATAGGACGTGAACTTATGCCGCCAATACAGCCGGACGGCAGGAAAACCGATGATGTACTCCTCGAAGTTTTCCGAAAAGAATCGGGTACTGCGGAAATACAATGCATTAAAACAGGCGGCGAACTGTTCATCGCCCGTATCCACTTCATTATCACCAATTATAAGGGGAAGCGCTCCTATCTTTCTGTTATTGAGGACGCGACGGCTGAAAAAGAATATCAGGAAAAACTCTGCAACATCGCCCTGCAGGAACTGGAAGCCAATCAGCTTAAAAGCAGATTTTTGGCGACGATGAGCCATGAAATCCGCACTCCCATGAATGTGATATTGGGTATAACGGAAATTCAACTGCAAAAAGAAGATGCCCCTACTGACACGAAAGACGCGTTTGAAAAAATATACGAATCGGGGAATCTGCTGCTTAACATCATCAACGACATACTTGACTTTTCCAAGATTGCGGAAGGCAAGATGGAAATTGTACCCTTCCGGTATGATATTCCTAGTCTGATAAATGATACCATGCAGTTGAATTATCTGCGCTGTGAAAGCAAACCAATTGAGTTTATCGTTTCGGTAGACGCTGATACTCCGTTGGAACTGGTAGGCGACGGGCTTCGCGTCAAACAGATTCTGAACAATCTGCTTTCCAACGCTTTTAAATACACCGACGAAGGAGAGGTTGAGCTGTCGGTTTCTTCCGAACCAGCCGCATCCAGCGAAGACGCAATTATCGTTTTCCGCATACGCGACACCGGGCAGGGCATACCACAGGAAAATATCGGCAAGCTGTTTGAAGATTATATGCGTTTCAATAATGATATGAACCGCACCGTTACGGGAACAGGGCTTGGACTTAGCATTACCAAACGTCTCCTCAATTTGATGAACGGTGAAATTTCTGTTGAGAGCCAAACGGGTAAGGGCTCGGTGTTTACCGTACGCCTGCCGCAGAAGCGTCTGGGTGAAGCTGTATGCGGAGTAGAGAACGCGCAGCGGCTGCGGGACTTTGACTTTCACAGCACGGCAATCTGGAAAAAGACGCAGATTATACGCGAATATATGCCTTACGGCAGCGTTCTGGTTGTTGACGACGTTAAATCAAACCTGTTTGTCGCCAGAGGTTTGCTGACGCCTTACAGTTTACAAATTGACGTCGTTGACAGCGGAGTCCAGGCCGTTGAAAAAATCAAAAACGGCAATGTATACGACGTTATTTTCATGGATCACATGATGCCTGTAATGGACGGTATTGAAGCGACAAGAATCATACGCGGCACGGGTTATGACCGCCCCATCATCGCGCTGACCGCCAACGCTCTTGTAGGGCAGGCGGAGATGTTTATGCAAAACGGCTTTGACGGTTTCATCCCAAAGCCGATTGACTCGCGCAGGCTGAACGCAGTATTGAACGAATTTATACGGGACAGAAAACCAACAGAAACCGTGGAGGCGGCGCGGCAGGAGTGGTTAAAAAAAGACGCAAAGGGAAAAGGCACAGCGGAAAAGAAAGTAAAACTGTCAGAACTGGAAAAATATTTTTTGATTGACGCCGAATCCTCCGTGAATAAACTGGAGGAGATATACGCGAAAATAGACGACCTCGGTGACAAGGATATAGAGTCTTATGAAATTACCGTCCACGGAATGAAGAGCGCTCTTGCCAACATCGGTGAAAGAGGGCTCTGTGAAACAGCGCGCGGGTTGGAGCAGGCGGCAATAGAAAAAAATCTCGCGGTAATGTCACAGGATACTCCCGCGTTTATAGACGCGCTTAAATCCTTAATTGAAAAATTGGCATCGGCAAAAGACTCAAACGACGTGCAAATAACAGATGAGGATACGGCATATTTACGGGAAAAGCTGCTTGAGGTCAAAACGGCGTGTGAGACGACAAATAAAAAAACCGCAAAGGCGGCGATGAACAAATTAAAACAAAAAGAATGGCCGCGCAAAATAAATGACATTTTAGACGAGCTTTCCGTACACTTATTGCACAGCGATTTTGAAAAAGCCGCGGCTTTAGCTGCTTCGGCTATTGCGGAGAATACTGTGGCGTAATACAGGGAATGATAACACTTCTGAATACCGGCGCCAACAGAAGGATGCGCTTCCCATGTGAATTTTTCCCATAATAATATTTTCTTTTTCTTGTTGTGCTGCTATTGACAACAGCGCAGTTTCGTTTATCATTTTAATAATATGAAAATAAATACAGCCGATTACAAGATAGACTCCGGTAAATCCGTCAAGCTGGACTCGTGGCCCACGCGCTACGATGGGAAACTCACCAAGGAAGAAGCCCAGAAAGAGACATTGACCCTTATCACGCGGCTTCAGGAACTCCAGGAACTTTTGTACGCCGACGGCTCTCAGGCGCTTTTAGTTGTGCTTCAGGCTATGGACGCGGCGGGAAAAGACTCGACCATCAGGAACATATTCGGCCCCATCAATCCCCAGGGCTGCAAAGTTGTTTCCTTCAAAGGGCCTAACAGCACGGAGCTTGTCCACGATTTTCTGTGGCGCATCCACCAGAATGTTCCGCGCAGGGGGATGATTGGAGTGTTTAACCGCTCCCATTACGAAGACATCCTGATCGTCCGCGTCAAGGAGCTTGCGCCCAAGGACCGTATCAAAAAACGTTACGATCACATCAACAACTTTGAAGCGCTTCTGAACGATGAGGGTACGCGCGTTGTCAAATTCTTTTTGCATATTTCAAAGGATTATCAGAAGGACCAGCTTCAGGACAGGCTTGATACGCCGGAAAAAAACTGGAAGTTCAGCCCCTCCGACATTCCCGAAAGGATGCTCTGGGACGAGTATCAAAAAGCCTTTGAACTCGCCTTCGAAAGATGTTCATGCCCCGATGCGCCCTGGTACATCGTACCCGCCGAGCGCAAATGGTTTCGCAATTTTCTGGTCGCAAAGGTGTTGGTGGAAACGCTTGAATCTATGAAACTGAAATTTCCCGAAGTCACGTTTGATCCTAAAACGATAAAAATCCCATAACAATATGCGTATACTTTTCCTTAAATTACGCTTCCCAAAAAATGTTTTTGTTCATCAGGCGTGTCCAGCCCCAATGTTCCGCCGGGGTTCATTATGTTGTCAGGGTCAAAGTGTTTTTTCAACGCCCTGATAATTTCAAACTGATTTTTACCGATGGAGCCTTCAAGCCACGGACCGAACATCTTTCCTATACCATGATGATGGCTCATCGCCGCGCCCGCTTTTTGAATCGCGTCGAGAATCCCTGAGTGAAACGCGCGGAACTCTTCGGGGTCTGTCATCTGCACAATGAAGATGAAGTAAAGGTTCGCGCCCTGCGGATAGACATGGGACATGTGCGTCATACAGATAGTTTTCGGCCTTGACTTGCAGTAGGCGCGGACATCCCTGTGTACCTGTGACATGTTACTCCAATTAACACTGCACTCCATTGTATCAGTGATGACTCCGAAATCGTGAATTGTATCGCGCAAATATGGATCGTTGAAGCGTCCCTTCTCCCACGCTTTTGTTACTATGCCTGTAAGACTCATGCCGCCGTATTTTCTGCATACCCTGTGTACATTCTTCGCGCAGTTTTTTGAGAATCCCTTTTCGCCGTTGGTAAATCCCAGGTACAGGCACATCTCGCCTTCCTTAAAACCTTTCAACTTAAAAAGATGGCGTAACGGGCTTTCATCTACGCCGTACATCCTCATCATGAGTTCAGTCTCTTCATAGTCGGACAGCCGGAATACCGAAGGGTAGCCCGCCTCAGACTGCATGATCTCCCGCGCCGCCTGCTGTCCAATTTCCCAATTCGCGAACATGTAGGAGAAACGTTTAACAGTTTCCGGCATGCGGCGAAAAAAGCGCAGCGACACATGAGTTAAAACGCCGAACGCGCCTTCACTGCCCATCATTATTTGCCCAATGTCCGGGCCTGTCGCCTTTCTTGGATAACGGTCGGTCTTTATTGTACCGACAGGAGTGGCGTATTCCTGACCAATTACGATGTCGGCTATCACGCCGTAATAAGTTGAGTTCTGCCCCGCGCCCCGGGTGACAACCCATCCTCCGACAGACGAGTATTCAAAACTCTGCGGAAAATGCCCGCAGGTGTAAGCCCTTTTCGCTCTGAAAAGTTTCACTGCGTTATTCAAAACTTCTTCAAGTTTCGGTCCGCTCATACCCGCCTGAACAGTTATCACCTGATCGGTTTCGTTAAAACTGACCACCTTGTTAAACCTAAGCCGCATGTCAAGCGACACGCCGCCTTTCACGCACTCCACTCCGCGAGTAACGGAAGAGCCGCCGCCGTAAACATACACTGGGATTTTTTTCGCGGCGCAGTACGCGACAATCTGTTCAATCTGTTCTTTTGAGTCGGGATAGAGAACCGCATCCGGTACAGCGTCAACGCGTTTGCTGCGAAGCCGCATAATGTCGTACATTGTCTTTCCGTACGCTACGGACAGGCGGGAGTAATCATCGATCCTGACGAATTCGCCGCCGACAATTTTCCTGAACGTCTCAAGATCGTTATGTGAAAGTTTGCAGGGGATGTCCAGCTTTACTTCGTCAAAGCCGATGTCCTCTTTATATTCGGAAAAAAATTGATCGTCAAGTTCAAATTTCTCCTTTAATACTTTGTAAAGAGATTCCTTGGGCGCTTTTATCTCAAGAGGCGCGCCCCATTTAAAAACAGAACGGTAGGAATTTTTCGGGAACTCCCCCCTAACCCACCTTGGCTCGAAGCCTTTATACGGTTTCGACATTTTTTTCCTCCTTTAAAAAATCATTTATTTTGTATAACGGTAAAAGTTTACCGAAAACCTTGCTGAATACTTCGTCAAACAAATATCTGTAAGTTTCATGCTCCCTGTGATCGGGCAGGAACTCGTCCTTTATGCGCACCATTTTGGCGGCGGCTTCGTAAGCGTCAGCATACACCCTCATTGCCGCGAATGCAACCATGGAACTGCCGAGTCCCGTCGCTTCATAAGTTTGTATCCTGTATGCGGGAAGCCCGAACATATTCGCGGCGATTTGGCAGATCGTGTCACTCTGTGAACCGCCTCCAGCGATAAACAGTTTTTGAATGTTGACCTTTCCCCGCTTCTGCATTGTGTAAAGCCCGTCCATAAGCGCGAAGTTTATTCCCTCAATTATGGCTCTGTAAATATGCGCGCGCGTATGCATGTCGGAAAAACCAATTATTGCTCCACGCGCCTTCGGCATGACAACGCCGGGCGTAAAGTACGGCTGAAAAGTAAGACCCTCACAGCCGGCGGGAATTTTTTTCAACATCGCGTCCAAAAGCACTTCCGGCGCTATTCTCTGTTTCTCTGCCAGTTCAACTTCTTTCGCGGCAAACTCTTTTTTAAACCACGAGATGAGCCAGTAACCTCTGTACACCTGCACTTCGGGATTGTACTGTCCTTTCAACACCGAGGGATACGCCGGAATAAACGGCAGCGGCTCAAAGTATCTGTCTATTGTAAACTGAATTGTCGCCGTTGTCCCAAAACCAATTGACGCGCTGTCCGGCTTCAAACAGGACATCCCCAGCGTCTCGCATCCCTTGTCGGAACCTGTAGCAATGAGCGGCAATCCTTCGGGTATGCCTGTTGCCGAAGCGGCGTCTTCCGTTATATACCCCAGCGTCTCCCCGGGTTCCATAAGATCGATCAACTTTTCATTCTCAATATTGAAAATACAGCGTTTCAATTCCTTGACGCCTGTCCACATGCGCGTCTTTGAGTTGAAAGGCACATGCCCAATCATGTTGGCGACCGAATCAAGAAGCCTGTTTGTCAGCATGAATGTGAGGTAGCCGGAAATAAAAATGAATTTGTAAGTCTTCTCCCAGACTTTCGGTTCATTCTCCATGATCCAGTTACAGGCGGACACCCTTCTCTGCAAATCAACTGTGTCCTTCATTCCCACCAATGAAAAAAACATTGAGTTCCCAAACGGAAGCGGTTTCTTCACCTCACACTGTCGTCTGTCCAGCCACAGAATAAAATCCCTTAAGGGTTTTCCGTTTTTGTCAATGCACAGGCAGGTATCGCGTATGGTTGTTATCGTTACGGCGATAATGTTATTCCAAAGATCACGCGACTCGATCTTCAGGCGGTTTGTAACATAACATACCGCGTTCCAGTAAACACCGGGTTTCTGTTCAGCCCAGCCGGGATAAAGCGAATAGTACGGTTTTTCGTACCTGTACTGCGTCTTGCGCAGAATATTGCCGTCCTTATCTACAAGTATGGCCCTTACGCTTTGCGTGCCAAGGTCTATTGTTAAAACAACCGGATTTTCATTTAACATAAGTTTTCCTCCTTTAATATATCGCTGGCCGCTATGATGTCGCACCCTGTTCCAAGAATGTTAGCGGCAACAATTTCACCAATGCTGATTTTTTCCGTTATTACAACCTTTGATAATTCACGGATAATTTCCTTTATTTTTTCTTTTGGCACTTCCCCATTCGTCCTGACGGGCAGAACCGGCATTTGCGGGAACGATGTGCGCACCGTGGTTGTCAGCGAACGGACGGGAGAGATCATTTCATTTTTCGCGAACTCCAATCCTCGTGCGCACTTGTTCCCGAAAAAACTGTATTCTCCATTCACGACATCAATCGTTACGCGGCAGCCAATAGGGCAGATGATGCATGTAATCTGTTTCATATCGCCGCCTCCCTGTCTGACTCTTTGTGTAAGCGGTCAAGCGAAAGAGAAAAATTCACAATGCTTCCGCGTTTGACGTTCATTGACTTAAAATCAAGTTCCAGCCTTTCCATTTCAGGCGGACGAAGGCGCAGGAATTTCTTTGTATACACTTCGTTTCCATCTATCGTAACAGTTAAACGGGTTTTGCCCATCTCTTCTTTTGAGCGGAAGTAGATTACAGCGGGTTTATCAAGATCATCTACATTGAGCCGCTGCGGGACGATATACAACATACTGTCGTCCGCTTTTATTTCGGCAAAGGAGCGTTCGCCAGGCGAATACTGCGCCGCTGCTGCGTAGCTGCAAGCTGCGCGTCCTGCCGCTTCACCGCTTTCCGATACATAATCGACAAGGTCGTTGACGTGTAACGCGTTGCCGCAGCAGAAAACGCCTTCTGTCATTGTCATGCAGTTTTGATCTGTTACTGGTCCCTTTGTTCGCGTATCCAACTGCACACCGAGACTTTCAGCCAGTTCATTTTCGGGGATCAACCCAACGGAAAGAATTAGCGCGTCACACTGGATTATTTCCTCAGTGCCGGGAAGCGGCATTATATTTTCATCGACAGATGAAACTTCTATGGCGTTTATGCGCCCTTCACCAAAAACGCGCGTTACAGTCTTGCCTGTATGCAATGGAATATCAAAATCTTCAAGGCACTGGTAAACGTTGCGCATAAGACCGCTTGCCGTGGGCTTTGCTTCGTAGACGCCCAAAACTTCCGCGCCTTCCAATTTGAGCCGCCGCGCCATGATAAGCCCAATGTCGCCGGAACCAAGAATCACGCAGCGTTTTGTGGGCATCTTGCCCAGAATATTTGTGTAGTACTGAGCCGTCCCCGCTGTGAACACTCCCGCCGAATGTCTGCCGTGAATTCCAATCTGTCGCGAAGTGCGTTCGCGGCAGCCGCAGGCAAGCACTATACTTTTACATTCCGTCTTGATCACTCCGTCCCTGTTTACAAGGGTAAGCTCAAAACCAGAAGAACATTTTTCTATCTTTGTTACAAACGTAAGGGCGGCTATCTGAACGCCGCTTTCGGGAAGTCGGCGGATGAACCTGTGCGCGTACTCAGGTCCTGAAAGTTTTTCGCCAAACCTGACAAGACCAAACCCGTCGTGGATACACTGTTTCAGTATCCCGCCCAGATTTGCCTCACGCTCAATTAGCAGAGTCTTCGCGCCGCAGCCATCCGCTGCCAGAGCTGCGGCAAGACCGGCGGGACCGCCGCCAATAACTGTAACGTCGAAACATTCGGTAATCATATTTCGTCCTTGTTGCTGCCGAGAAGGATTCTGCTGTTATCTGACATTTTCCTGATCTCAGTCATCGGAATTTTTTTCTCGGTGGAAATAATCTGCACGACATTGGGACCGCAAAAACTTCCCTGACACCGTCCCATTCCCGGACGGACGCGGCGCTTGACTCCGTCAACTGTGTCGCAGGGTACGCTTCTTCTTAAAGCGGCAAGCACCTCTCCTCGGCTTATCTCTTCACAACGGCAAACGATAACGCCGTAATCAGGCTCACTTTTAATCAGCGCGTCCCTCTCATCTTCCGGCAGTTCAGCGGCGCGGATGATTGCTCTGCGCACCGGATTGAAGTTTCCATTTGCGCCAGCTTCAAGATAGTTAGCCGCCATTTTTGAAACATCCACGGCTATTGCAGGCGCGGCGGTGAGTCCGGGCGATTGAATACCCGCGGCGTGGATTATATTTTTTGTAAATCTGCCGAAGGACACAATAAAATCTTCTTCGTATGTGGCGGCTCTAATACCTGTAAAGTAGGTGATGATATCCCGCTCTGAAAGATCGTGGGCGGTCTTTCGCTGTTTTGCCATAACTGTCTTTATGCTTTCTCGATCTGTGGAAAAGTTTTCCCTCTCATAAGTTTCTATCGCGTTGGGGCCGACAAGCAGATTATTTTCAACCGTATGAACAATGCCGCCGCCCTTTGAGTGTTCTTCTTTGGAAGATGTTTTCCTGTCTGTTACGCTAAACACCGACGCGATTGTTTTAACCAGCGGAGAAGCTTTCTTGTCGAAGATCATATTCGTTCCTCGGCGCGGATGTATGGAGAAGAATCGATCCTTCGCGAATCTGGCAACCTCTTCCGCGAATACTCCGGCGGCGTTTATCGTCAACCTTGGATAGATTCTGCCGCGGTTGGTCAGTACGCTTTCAATCTTTCCATTTTTGACTTCCATGTCAATTACAGCAGTGTCAAGGCAGATTTTCGCGCCGTTGTCCGCGGCGTTTTCGGCATACGCGATTGTAAGTCCGTAGGGACATACCACACCCGCTGCCGGGAAGAAAAGCGCGAACTTTATTTTATCGCTTAAGTTTGGTTCTCTTTCCGCAAGTTTAGCGCGGCTGACATACTCTGCGGAGATTCCCATAAATTTCCAGTATAGAAGCGACGCGGCGGCGACAGGCTTGAGCCATCCGTCTGTAAAACAAAGGTACTGGCCAGTGTACCGGAAAGGGACTTCAAGCTCTTTGCAGATAACAGGGTACATGCGGTTACCGGCATCGTTGTACTTTTTTTTCAACTGTCCCTTGCGAAGATCCAGTCCCGGATGAACCATTCCGTCATTGCGCCCCGACGCGTGAAGCGCGACATCATGTTCCTTTTCAATGAGCATAATGTCAAGTTTGTACCGCGTAAGTTCGCGGGCTATTGCGCAGCCGACAACACCGCCGCCAATGACAAGCACATCTGAGTGTTTGCCCTCAAGCGTATTGTCCATGATAAACGGCTGCTTCATGGGAGGTATTTTACCGCCTGTAAATAAAATATCGTTTACAACGTTATACTTTTTTCTATTAACCGACATGAGTCCGGCGCGGACGATATCGTCCCAATTGTGCAGTCTGCCTGTTAGGTATAGACACCCATCCCTCAATTCGGCTCGTACTTTGCCGTTGAAAACCTTATTGAGTTTTTTATTGAGTTTTAGGCTGTCTACCATAAAAGCGTACCGCCTTTTCTGATAACTATATTCTTTGCCGCCTTGAACAGGAGAGGAACTGTTTCGTCGATTTTTTCATTTGTCATCCTGCTTGCCGCGCCGGATGCACCCAGGGAATGAATACACACCCCGCGCTCATCGAAAACAGGAACGGCGACGCATCTTATATCTTCGCTCAATTCCTCATCGTCTATCGCGTAACCCAATTTCTGTACACGATTGATTTCCGCGTTCAGACTGTCTTTGTCCCTGATTGTCTTTTCCGTAAAATTATCAAATGAAATATGACTGATCATCTTTTCCCTGTTTTCCTGTGAAGTGAAAGCAAGAAGGCATTTCCCTACCGATGAACAATGAAGCGGCTCGCTGTTACCGACCTTCGCGTTTACAATCAGCCTGGAGTTGGACAGTATCTGCTCAATAATAACCGCGCTGTTATTTGCAAGAATACAAAGGTGAACTGATTCACGTATCTCCGCGGCCAATTTCTCCATTACTGGTCTTGCCGATTCTATGATATTGAAATTATGGTAGTACTGTTCGGAAAGTCTGAGTATCGCCGGACCCAGTCTGTATTTCAATGTCTCTTTGTTTTTTTCCACCATGTTGGCTTCAAGAAAAGTATCCAGAACCCGAAACGCGGTGCTTTTGTTTACTTTTAGCTCTTCGGCAAGCTCTGTCACTCCCGCGCTCTTTTTACCCGCCAAAAACAACAGCGCATCGATTCCTTTTTTAAGTGATTGGCTCATAATGGTACATCCTTTATTTATCTATAATGTTGGTGAAGAGTTCATCATCGGCGTACTCCTCAATAAACCCCATGAATGCCGGATAATTTAACACGGTATTCAGTACTGTTTTATTAATGGACTTAAGTATCTCAAAAAAGTCTCTGTGAGCTGTCATGTTGATCCCTTTAAGAATACCCCTGCTTTCACGCTGACTTTCACTGCGGGCAGGCGGATATCCCTGTCCGGGCGCATCAATGAAAAGTTTTTCTATGATGTATTTAAGATTGATATCGCCGGCCCAGCCAAAGCCCTTGTTAAGCGTAAGTGAAATACAGTTGCCTCCGTTAATCTGCGAAAAAAGCCACGCGTCAAGCGGGTTTGTTATATGCCCGCAAAATACGCCGGGGTATTGCATGGCAGATAACAGAAAACCCTGCCCAGTACCGCAGCCCCCCACAACAAAGTCAGCGGCTCCTGTCGCCAGTGAAAGTCCAGCCATCAGACCGGTATGTATATATGTAAGTTCCGGTTTATCAGTACTTTCATTCATGCCTATATTATGCACATCGGCGTCTACCTGCTTCAACGCGTCAAGAATAAATTTGTTTTTATCCCTTGCGGATACTTCGTTTATGACAGCTATTCTCATGATTTCTTCCTCCTTATACATTTCATTGCCTTTACTGCGATGTCATTCGCCGTAAGACCGAACCTCTTTTGCAGATAATACTGCGTACCAACTTCGCCAAAACTTTCAAACACGCCCACACGCTCCATGGGGACAGGGCAGTTCTCAACAAGCGTTTCGGCGGCGGCGCTTCCAAGTCCGCCTGACGCATTGTGATTTTCGGCGGTAACTACAGCGCCGCATTTTTTCGCCATTGCAATTAACGTACCTTCATCAATTGGTTTTATTGTGTGCATGTCGATCACTGCCGCAGAGATACCTTTTTCGGCAAGCGTCTTACATGCCATAAGCGCCTCGTACACCATGATCCCGCAGGCGAATATTGCGACATCACTGCCGTCCTTTAAAACATTTGCCTTTCCTATGATAAAAGAAGCGTCATCTCTGTATATTCGCATAACTTTTCTTCGGCATGATCTCATATAGAAAACTCCGTATGTATCCACCATGGTTTTAACTGCGGTTCTGTACATGGTAACATCCGCCGGTTCTATAATCGTTACTGTGGGTATTTCACGTATGATGCCGATATCTTCAAACGACATGTGCGTGCCGCCGTTTGCCGCAGCTGTCACGCCCGCGTCTCCGCCGATTATTTTTACATTCAGTTTTTGATAAGCGCAGGAAAGAAAAATTTGATCAAACGTTCTGCGTGTAGCGAAAGTTCCGAAAGCGTGAAAAAATGGTATCAGCCCGACTGCTGACATACCGGCGCACATGCTCACCGCGTGAGCTTCCATAATGCCGCAGTTTATGCCTCTTGCGGGAAACGCGTCGTAAAACTTTTTTGTCCCCATCGAGTATTGGACATCGGCATCCACCGCGACAATTCTGTCATTTTGCCGGGCTTCTTCTATCAGCGCGTCACAGTATGCCACGCGCATTTCCACATCATCCAGTTTAATCTTATCAGCCAGTAAGTTCATAGCTTTTCTCCAGTCTTGAATAAATTTCCGAAACGGCGTCTTCAGCCATATCATGTGTTACCACCATGTAATGGTTAAAGCCTTCTATTTCCGAAAAATTGCAGCCATGCCCTTTTTCCGTATTCATAATAACTGCCGTGGGGCAGGATGATCCCCTGGCTTCTATCAGCGCGTCGTATATACTGCACACGTCATGCCCATCCGCTTCCAGCGCGTTCAATCCAAAGGATTCAAATTTACTCTTCAAACAAAAAGGATTACAAACATCCTCCGTGTAACCGTCCAACTGCCGCTTGTTGTTGTCCACAATGATAATCAGGTTGTTGATCTGCCTGTGGGCAATAAACTGAATGGCTTCCCAGTTCTGCCCTTTCTGCAGTTCGCCGTCTCCAACTATCACATACACAGTACTGTCAATACCGCGTATTTTGTTACCAAGAGCCACACCCACCGCAAGCGATATACCCTGCCCCAGTGAGCCGGTGCTTATGTCAACGCCGTTTGTTTTTAAACGATCACAATGGCTTGGAAGATTTGTGCCGTTGGCGTTCAGCGTCCTTAACTCCTCTTTTCCAAAATAACCCTTATACGCAAGCGTTGCGTATAACGCCGGTCCGCAGTGCCCCTTTGACAAAACAAACCAGTCATGATCTTCCTTATCGCTGTCAGCCGGATCAATGTTCAGTATGTCAGTGTAAAGTACCGCCAATATGTCACAAAGAGACATGCTTCCTCCAATGTGCCCGTATCCTGCCGATTCCATTGCCTTGATCGTCAGTTTTCTTATTTCAGCCGCGGCTGTCAGTGTTGCTTTAACATTCATAATTCAGCTTCCTTCTTTTCATGTTTTTCTCCTCTCCAACCTGCCCCTTTTAAAGTGTCTCCTCTTTAATCTGATTCTCGTAATTTTCCCTTTTTTCTTTCATATAAGCGGGAATGGGAACATCCCACCAACCGAAAGATCTTCCGCCCGAATTTGGGTAATCCCTGCAAACATCGGCATTTATAAAAGCCGGTTTTTTTAACCGCACCGCTTCGGCGAGAACTTTTTTGATACCATCGGGCGTATTTTCGCTATAAGCCGTAATTCCGAAGGACTTCGCGATAGCTGTAAAATCAGGAGTGTATATTGCGTCCCCGCGTAAAAAATCATTCCCGAACACGGAGTCTTTTCCAAGAGCGTCCGTCTGCAGATCACTTATTGCCATTACCAGTTGTTTTAGGACAATTTCTCCGCCTGTCAACTCCATATCACACCTCCAAATAGTCTGGTATAGTAAATAATACGAATAAAAATTTGCGGCGGCAATGTGTTTTGCATATATCGTTGCGCTATAAGCAACTATAATTAAGGTTGGACTAACGCTATATGTGGTGTCGATTGTAATTTAAGACGCTATATGTAGCGTGGGTGTCAGGCACTGATAATCATGGAAAAGAACGAAATTTATGTGCTGTATGGAAAAGATATAGAGGCTATGGCAATTCGCCTTGCGGAAGAGGCGAATCTTGCCGGTCTTATCGGAGACTGCGGTAAACGTATCGGGCTGAAACCGAACCTCGTAACCGCCAAACCCGCTTCAGGCGGCGCGACCACCCATCCTGAAATAGCGGCGGGGCTTATCGCATATCTCAGGAAAAACGGCTTTAACAATCTTGCGATTCTTGAAGGCGCATGGACAGGCTGTTCCACCGCGCAGGCTTTTAACGTATGCGGCTACCGCAGGCTCGCCGATGAGACAGGGGTCGAACTGATTGACACCAAACGCGACAAAACAAGAACCTGCGATTGCAAGGGCATGAAGCTTGAAATTTGCGAAAGCGCTCTGTCCCTGGATTTTATGATCAACCTGCCGGTAATGAAGGGGCACTGCCAAACACGGCTTACCTGCGCCCTGAAGAACAACAAGGGGATCATCCCCGACCGTGAAAAAAGCCGCTTTCACTCACTTGGGCTGACAAAGCCGATTGCCCACCTTAACACAGCAGCCCGCAATGATTTTATCGTGGTTGACGGTATTTGCGGTGACCCCGATTTTGAACTGGGAGGCAACCCATTGTATAGGGGACTCCTGTATGCCACCAGAGACCCGGTGTTATGCGACGCATGGGCAGCCTCCCTTATGGGCTACTCCCTTGACGCTATTCCCTACATCGGCCTTGCGGAAAAACTTGGAATAGGAAGCGCGGATCTCCGCAGCGCCAAAGTGCGGGAACTAAACGGCGAAGCCGCCAAATCAGGCGCCGCTTCCGTACCGGCAGGCGATAAGGTTCGCCAGCTTGCGCCCTATATCGGCGAGGACAACGCGTGCAGCGCCTGTTATGCGTCATTAATTTTCGCTCTTTCCCGCATGAACCACGAAAAACTGGACCGCCTGAAAGACTGTCTGAAAGGCGAGATATGCGTGGGTCAGGGCTTTAAGGGAAAACATGGAAATATCGGGATAGGGGAATGTTGTTCCGGCTTCAAGTCATTCTGCCGGGGATGCCCTCCTTCGGGCGGGGATGTTCTTGGGTTTTTGAATCATTATTTACAAGTTAAACTATGAATAACCTGTTATTTGGGCTATTCAAAAGCCATAAAACAAGCTATGCTGATAAAATGAAGAATAAATTTTGGCTGATCCTGGCTGTTATAATTACAGTCGTTTTTTTCGGTTGCAATAAAGGCAATACCGCCAGTTCCTCATCTGAAGGGGAAAATTTTGGCAAGGACGCGTCTTACGCGCTTGGAATGAGCATTGGAATAGATGTCAGTTCAATCCTGATGTCAGGCGGTATTATTCCGAATCTGGATGAGTTTCTTCAGGGAATGAGGGATATTCTCTCCGGTGAAAAAACGCGGTTGAACGAAAGTGAAGCTGACATGATAATCCAGGAGGCTTTTTACGCGATAATGGAAGGCTTTCAGGAGCGGGGTACGGAGGAAATTATGCAGGAAGGAATAGATTTCCTCATTGAAAACAGCAAGAAACCCGGCGTAACAATAACATCCAGCGGACTCCAGTACGAAGTTATCACCGAAACAAACGGACCCAAACCCTCCGCCACTGATGTAGTACAGGTACATTACGAGGGCTTCCTCATTAATGGAGAAATTTTTGACAGTTCCTATCAACGTGGAAGTCCTGCTGAATTTCAGCTTGACGAGGTTATTCCCGGCTGGACAGAAGGAGTGCAGCTAATGGGCGTGGGCAGTAAATACGTATTTTACATTCCGTCGGAACTTGGTTACGGTTCGTACGATCTGGGCGTAATACCTCCATATTCCACTTTAATCTTTGTAGTTGAACTTTTGGAAATAAAATAATCAGGAGGTGAATTATGAAAAAAATATTGATTTTTGTGTGTCTGATTTTGTCCGCGTTTTCTTTATACGCAAGGGCAATTCAGGAAGACTACCGAAGAGCCGATCAAAAGGCGCGTATAAGTTACGCGTTTGGTATGTTAATAGGTTCCAATCTGCTTTCGGCGGATTTGGAGTTTGATTACGCCGCCTTTACCGAAGGAGTAAGGGACATTTTGGAATACGGTACCGGTCAGTTTACAGATCAGGAAGCGATTGAGATTGTTGAGACTGCCCTGCAAAGAGCCTACGACATGAGGGTTGAGGAAAACCGTCTACAGGAAGAAGCATTTCTTTTCTTGAACAGCTTGCGGCCTGAAGTAAACATTACGCCCAGCGGCCTTCAGTATGAGATTATTGTGGAAACAGATGGAGAAAAACCGGAACCCAATTCGATAGTCGTGGTTTATTATACAGGCACTTTTACAGACGGCAGCCTGTTTGACTATTCCGGCGAGGATGATGCCGCGTATATTCCCTTGAATATGGTTATTCCCGGCTGGACAGAGGGGCTTTTATTGATGAGCGTGGGCAGTAAATACCGTTTTTACATTCCCTCAAATCTGGCATACGGCAGAGACGGCATTCAATCAATAATCCCGCCGTACTCAACGTTGATTTTTGATGTTGAGTTACTCGAAATTACCGACGAAGAAACGTATTATTCATATTACGACTACTATGATTATTACGATTATTATGATTATGACTATTATGATTATTACGATTATGATGGTTATTATGATTCCTATGATTATTGAGGGTTCTGTAAAAGAGGAATTCTAATCCTGAAACATGAGCCTTCACCGGCGTGGCTTTCCACTTCGGCTTTTCCCTTGTGAAGCAGGGCAATGTGCCGAACTATGGAAAGCCCAAGTCCGGTGCCTCCGGCTTCACGGCTTCTGGCGCGGTCAATACGGTAAAACCTTTCAAATATCCGTTCCAGATGTTCGGCGGGAATTCCTATCCCCTTGTCCTTCACTTCGAGTAACAGCTCGTTGTTCTCTTTACACGCGTTGACCCAAACTTTGGATTTTGACGATGAGTATTTAATGCCGTTGTCTATCAGGTTGATCAACGCCTGAATAATTAATGAGTCGTAAATTTTCGCGCTTAAACCGTCATGGCAGTTTACAATGATTTCAATTTGTTTTCTCTTTGCCTGCGGTTCCACGGAAAAAACCGCCTCGTCAATGAGCGGGGCAATATCCGACTCTTCCAAATCACGGGCGAGACCGGCCTTGTTCTCCAGATCTGCGAGTATCAAAAGATCGTTTGTCAGGTTTTCCATAGTACAGGCGTTCTTGCGGATAATTTCCAGAAAGTGAATTGTCTGTTTCCTGTTTCCCTTTCCATCTCCAGAGACAGTATCAAGCAGGGTTTCGGAAAAACCCTTGATAAGCTGAATGGGGGTGCGAAGTTCATGCGACACATTGGCGACAAAATCCTTGCGCACTCTTTCCAGTTTTACAAGCCGCGTAATTTCCTGCATAACAAGGACAACACCGCCTCTGTCGCCGCCGTTTGTTCCGTTAAGCGGAGAAGCGAAAACCTCGAAGCACTGTTCCGCTCCGGTGTGAAAAGTTACTTCCGTTTCCAATAGCTCACCAGTTGACAACGCTTTTTTCGCCGCCTCTTCCAGTTCTGTGGAACGCGTCGTTTCAAGCAGGGATACGTTCCTGACATCGCGGTTTCCAAGGTTAAAGAGTTCCCTTGCCTTTGGATTTACAAGGTGCAGTTTGAGGGCACAGTCCATTGCGAATACAGCCTCTGACATTCCATTAAGAATCGCCTCAAGGCGCTGTCCCTCCGCTTTTGCCTGATCCAGTCTGAAATTAAGTTCCGATGTCATCGCTCTTATGGCTTTTTCCAAACTGACAAATTCCAGCGCGACCTTATTTTCGGCTTCAAGCCCTGACAGAAGCGACGCGCCTGCCTGCGTCAGATTTACGAGTCTGCCGACTGAAATCGAAAGAGAACGTGAAAACATATAGATAAGCCAGAACGCGGCAATGATGAATAGGCAAATAAAAACAAAAAACGGCGGGATAACCGGAGTTACCCGAATTCCAAATTCAGGAATCGAATATGAAAGCCTGAATACGCCGACAGGAATAGTTCCACTGCCAAAAACAGGCAATGCGTAGTAAATTCGCCTCATATCAGTACTGATTGAATCACGCTGCGCGCTTGCTTCCCTGCCCTCCATAGCTGCAATAATTTCTTTACGGTCAATGTGGTTTACAAGAGAACCCGTTACATGGGAATCCCACAGAACGTTACCCGCCATGTCAACAAGAGTGAGGCGGTAAGCCCCGTCCGCGTTTACAGGCGGCTGCTGCGTAACGCTGTTAGCCGCAAACATTTCAGCAACGCGCTCTTCCCCGATTGCGGTCAGAAGAGTCTTCGCGGTGTTTTTTAACGCTTCGATTTTTGTCTCATAGTACAGTGAGTTCATAAAAACAAGGAAAAAGACCGCCAGTACTGCGGAAAAGCACAACGCGGCAAGTCCAAGGGTGAGAAAACTTTTTTTAAAGATAGTCATATTTTACTCCTGTGGCAATCTGAAACGGTAGCCGACGCCGCGGATAGTTTCGATCATGTCTCCAGCTTCTCCCAATTTTTTACGCAAGCCAAGTATCTGCACGTCCACGGAACGGTCGGTAACAGGATAATCCGGCCCCCTGATTGCGGCGATTATCTGGTTACGCGAAAAAACAATGTCAGGGTTTGACAGAAAATGTTTTAACAGCTCGAATTCCGTTACAAAGAGGTCCAACTGCTTGTCGCCGTAAAACGCCGTGTGCCGCGCCGCGTCAAGTTTTAGTTCCCCCTGCTGCCAGGAAGTAACATCAGTTTTTGTGTCGCCTTCTTCCAGCCTTCGCAGTCCCGCGCGTATCCTGGCGATCAGTACCTTCAAACTGTAGGGCTTGACAACATAATCATCCGCTCCCAGTTCGAGACCCGTCACAATGTCGGTCTCCTCACCCTTTGCCGTTGTCATGATTACCGGAATATTTTTGCACTGTTCAATCTCTTTAATTTTTTTTAAAACTTTTAAGCCGTCAATTCCCGGCAGCATTATATCCAAAAGTATGCAGTCTACCTTCTTGTTTTGCAGTAACTTAAGCCCCTCTTCTCCGGTTTTCGCGTGAAGGAGCTTCCAGCCTTCACGTAACATTGAATGGGACAACAGTTCCTGTATTTCGGGATCATCTTCAATTATGAGAATTACAGCCTTACTCATTCAACTCCTCATGTTTACCCTCGATCATGTAAATAACGGCTTCGCAAATATTGGTGATATGATCCCCAAGACGTTCAAGCTGATTTGATGTTTGAAGTATCTGAAGAGCGCCTTTTACAAGGTCGGGATTTTTTTTCATCAGTTTTAAAATGTCTTCGGTTATAGCCCTGTGTTCCGAATCAATTATATTGTCCATCTCGGCTGCTTTTCGCGCGGCGTCGGCATCCTGCTCCATAAAAGCGGAAACGGCAGCGCGGATCATTTTCTGTCCGGTCTCCGCCATTTTTTCAAGATGACCCTGCGCCCTGAATGGAGAGTCCCCGCCTTTGGAAAGTTTTTTCGCGGCGCGCGCAAGATGTACGGCGTGATCCCCCACCCGCTCAATATTGCTGGTGAGTTTGAAGATCGTAACAAGTTCCCGAAGATCACGCGCCACAGGCTGCTGAGTGGCGATAATCATGGCGGCATCATCCTCAATTTTTATTTGAAGCGCGTCCACTTCTGAATCATCGACGCGCACTTCCTTTGCGAGATCGGCGTTACAGGTACGCAGGGCGGTCAACGCCTTGCCGAGATTTTCTTCCACCCTTGTAGCCATTGCCAAAATATCGTGCCGCAGCCGGCTCATTTCTTCTGAAAAAAAGTTTCGTGTAACCATTTTTTACCCTAACCAAATCTTCCCGAGATATAATCTTCCGTCCGTTTATCCCTCGGATTGGTAAAGACCTCCCTTGTATTGTTAAATTCTATCAATTCGCCCAACAGAAAAAACGCGGTCTTGTTGCTGACCCTGGAAGCCTGATGCATCGCGTGAGTAACAATAACTATACTATATTCTTTTTTTAACTCCCCGATAAGCTCTTCAATGCGGCCTGTCGCAATCGGATCAAGGGCGCTCGTCGGCTCATCCATCAAAATGATCTCAGGCTCCATCGCGATACTCCTCGCGATACAGAGCCGCTGCTGCTGCCCGCCTGAAAGAGCCTGCGCGGGTTTTTTCAGCCTGTCCTTCACTTCATCCCAAAGGGCTGCTTTTCTCAGCGAAGTTTCCACGATGTCGGCAAGCTGGCGTTTATCCCTCACCCCCTGCATCCTCTTTCCGTACGCGACATTGTCAAAAACTGTCATGTTAAAGGGATTCGGTTTTTGAAACACCATCCCAACACGGCTTCGCAGCTCTGTTACATCCATTGAGCCGTAGATGTCCTCCCCGTCCAGAAGCACCTCGCCGGTTATGCGACATGACGGGATCAGATCGTTCATGCGGTTCAGTATGCGGATAAACGTCGATTTACCGCAGCCTGAGGGCCCGATAAGCGCGGCAACATCCTGTTTTGCAAGAGAAAATTCAATATCCTTCAGGGCATGAAATTCGCCGTAATACAGGTCAAGACCATGCACATCAATTTTATTGGCGCTCATGACGTTTCTCCCAGTTTCTTTCTGAAATTTTCAGTGATTATTTTTGTTACAGTGTTGATAACCACAACGAGGATCACCAGCACTGACGCGGTCGCGAAGGCGATGCCGAAATCCTCAGGGCGCACCGCCTCATTGGTAAGATAGTAAAGGTGAATGGTCAGCGTCCTGCCCGATTCAAAAATTGTGCGCGGCATATTCTTTGTAAGACCGACCGTTAGCAGAACAGGCGCGGACTCCCCCACAACGCGCCCTATGGCGAGAATCACCGAAGTTACAATTCCCGGAAGCGCGGACGGCAGCACTACATGGACAATGGTCTGGAACTTTGTCGCACCTAACGCAAGGGAACCTTCGCGGAAAGTATCGGGAATTGATTTAAGCGATTCCTCAGTGGTGCGGATAATAACGGGCAGTATCATAATGCTCAAGGTAAAAGCGCCCGCTATAATGGACTGCCCGAAATTCAACATCCTGCAAAACATGAGAAGCCCGAAAAGCCCGTATATAATCGACGGGATTCCCGCCAGAGTCTCAATGGCAAGGCGAAGGATTCTGATAAGTGAGGAGTTGCCTGAGTATTCGTTAAGAAAGATGGCGGTGGCTATCCCAACAGGCAGGGCAACCGCGATTGACACCAGTACCACATAGAGGGTCGTTACAATCATGGGGAGGATGCCGGTCTGCGCGCTCGTAAGAAACGAAAAGTTGAGAAAACCCGCCTGAGACCTGAATATATACACAATTACATATAACAGGGAGATAATAACAACTAACATAGCCGCCGCCATCAGGCAGTACATCATGTTGTCCAGAACTTTGCGCTTCTTTATCTTTCTAAACGCTTTAAAGAATTTTATTACGTTAGTCAAAATTAAATTAAGTTTCATACTTTACCTATAGCTCTAACCTTAATTTCGTGCGGCTGAATAGCCGCACATTTCTATCGAAAACTATGAAACGAAGTTTCATAGTTCTTGTTCCATTCTACGGCGGAACCACAGAATCAGGCTGTTGAGGATCAAAATGATCGTGAACAGCGTTACGCCAATTGAAAAGAGCATCTCGCTGTGCCTGCCCGACGCGTAACCCATCTCCATCGCGATTGTAGAGGTGAGCGTCCTCACGCTTGCCAGAGGGTTTATTGTAAGCTGGGGCGAATTCCCCGCAACGAGGATCACTGCCATTGTTTCGCCGACCGCGCGGGAAATGCCGAGTATCACCCCGGCGATCACACCCGAATTGGCGTGGGGCAGCACCACCCTCCACGCCGTCTGCATCTTGCTGGCTCCCAGAGAAAGACTTGCCTCTTTTACCGCAATTGGAACCGCCCTCAGCGAAGTTTCCGCGATTGTAATTACAGTCGGCAGTATCATCAACGCTAAAACTATTATAGCGGAAAGGAGGGTGTTCCCCGACGGCACTTTAAAAGTGTTTTTCACAAAGGGCACTATCACCATAAGACCGAAAAAGCCGTACACGACCGAGGGAATCCCCGCCAGCAACTCAACGCCGGCGCGCACAACTGAGGCGAACCCCGGCTTCAGGAACTCCGCCATAAAGAGAGCGCATAACAGGGCGATTGGAACTCCCAACAGTATCGCTCCAAAACTGGCGAACAGGGTTCCTGTAATCATCGGGAAGATACCGAACACCTTGTCCCTGCTCGGATGCCATTGCGTACCGGAAAGAAACTTCCAGAAGTTGTAGGGAGGCTCAGGCAGAATAACGTGGATTCTCTTTTGCAGGGCGGCAATGGCGGCAGGCCAGCTTACAGTGTACACATAACTTTCAGGGTATGTGACATTAACTTCGCCGTTATACGAAAAGCTGATCATCTTCTGCGGGTCTTTCTCGCTGTTGTCAAGCGCGATCTCCAGAGTTTCCTCACCATCCGGGGAGGGGAAACGGATCGAAATAAAATCGGCGTTCTTCGGAATGTCAATAAAAGTGTTATGCTCAACATAGCGGACGCCGTTCACCGTCAGATCGTCAATACGCTGCGCGACAAGACGGACTCCCGAAGCCGTTGGAACAAAGAACGGCATCGTCCCCTGTGTAAACACAAACAGAAGAATAGCCCCTAACGCCAGCACTGAAAAGAGAGCTACAACGCTGAACAGATATTTGAAAAAAACATCGGTAAACTTGCGCCGATTCATACGCACCTTTATTTTATTGACAGGCGGCACTGATGTACAGGTGCCGTCCGTCAACATTGATTCAGAACAACTCTACTACTTTACAGAGATCCAGCTTGTTGAAACGATACGCTGACCTTCCGCGCTGAGCATCCAGTTGATGAAGGCTGTTGTCTCAGGATTGACATTGCTCCCGGTAAGAACGATAAACGGACGCGCTATTCTGTAGGTGCCGTTCACCACATTCGCGTTGGTAGCGGCTACACCGCCAACTGAAATGGCTTTGACAGTATCGTCAACAGAACCGAGGGAGATGTAACCGATAGCGTCGGGATTCTGCGCGATACCCGCCTTGATTGCGCCGGTGCTTGTCGATTCGTTCGCGCCCGCGACAAGCCTGCCCTGAAAACCGACAAGCTCTTCAAACGCGCCCCGCGTCCCCGAACCCTCCTCACGGCTGACCACCGCAATCCTGCCGCTCTTCGTTCCGCCCGACACCTGACTCCAATCGGTAACCGCGCCTGTGTAAATGTCCCTGATCTGTTCAATGGTAAGGTTGTTCACCGGACTGTTCCTGTTCATTATAACTGCGATACCGTCGATAGCAATGGTAACCTCCCTAAGCCCGCGACCCTGCTCGGCAGGCGTAAGCTCACGGCTTGACATACCGATCTGATAAGTCACACCCGCGTTAGTGATCCCGTCGCCCGAACCCGTCCCGTTGATGTTCACCTTGATGTGCGGATTGAGCCGTTGATATTCCGCGGCAAACAGTTCCATCAGCGGCGTTACAGAAGTCGATCCGCCAACCTCAATAGTATAGGGCGCAGGCCCCTGCCCGCCGGCGTTTGATTGATTCCCGCCTCCGGCAAACGCGCCCGTCAAAACAAAGGCCCCCATCAAAATCGCGATCAGTTTAATTTTCACATTACACTCCTTGAAAATAGAATTGCGTAAAACATATTTCAGGAGTGTTAAGTGTCAATGAATCAATTGTTAGAAATTGGTTAAAAAGAAAGGGGTGAGGGGGACACACCACTAAGGAACAATGGCGATCTTTATATCGCTCCACCTGCCGGTGATACCGCGCCCGTTCTGCCAGCAGAGCGCGACATAAACGGTTTTGCCGCGCTCAACTTCGGGGAACTCAAGAGTGAATGGCGTGCGGCTTGCCATAATGTGCCGCCTCAGGGCTGACGGGTGCGAGGGCGGCGCGTCCAGCACATCCCAAACGATAACCGCGCCGTCGTAGTTGTGCGGCTTCGCCTTGCCCGTCGCGCCGAGTATCCAAAAGTCAACATGTATCACCCTGATGCCCCGGATGATCAGGTTGAACTCAACCTCTTCCTCCACCACTTCGTGATTCGTGTGAATATCATCGTGAATCGGCAGAGCCATGTTGACCCTGTCCGCGTTTGTAACAGGATCGAAATGGAGGAACCGCTTCACGAATGGGCGGATAACGCCCTCAGCGCGGGCGCGCGCGTCTTTTTTGGCGGTGGTCTGCGCGGGCGTGTGCATATGGAGGGTAGGCTCGTAGTTGGCGTACCAGTCAACGAACGCGGCGGCAAGTTCGTCAAGGTTGCGCTGGAGGATGTGATCCCACTCAGGCGAAGCCCCGCCGGTTTTCCGCGCCACGTAATCCAACAGGTTCCTGAACCAATTGTTGAACTCCACGTCTTTGCGCGGGACGTAATCGTGCTGTTTTTGAGCCATAAATACCCTCTACATAGTATTTTACAGCATTATTAACGTAACTTCAATGGCGCGGGGATGCCCCCACACGGCGTGGGGATGTCCCCATACGGCGCGGGGATGTCCCCACACGGCGCGGGGATACCCCCCTGCGGCGCGGGGATATCCCCCTGCGGCGCGGGGATACCCCCCTGCAGCGCGGGGATGCCCCCACACGGCGCGGGGATATCCCCATACAGCGCGGGGATGTCCCCATACAGCGCGGGGATGTCCCCACACGGCGCGGGGATGTCCCCCTGCGGC
>JGI24698J34947_10000066_pt1 | contig 32947 bp, 27 predicted proteins | sample TergutMp193P3_FD_34947 | JGI IMG/M metagenome (IMG submission 34947) | reverse complement strand
GACGAACCCACTACCGGCCTCCACTTCGCCGACGTAAAACAGCTAATGGACGTGATTCAAAGATTGGTAGATCAGGGAAATACTGTTATAATGATAGAACACAACCTCGACGTGCTTTTGCAGGCGGATCACATTATCGACTTGGGGCCGGAAGGCGGCGAAAAAGGCGGGCAGGTTATCGCGGTTGGCACGCCGGAAGAAGTGGCGAAAAACTCCGCTTCCTACACGGGCGAATACATCGCCAAAATGTTGAAAAGGACGCCGCGCAGGAATGAGCGAAAGAACACGAGAAAAAATGGAACGACATGAAGTATAAGCGTAATATCATACTTTTTTGTTTTATCTCTCTTTTTACTGTCTCTCTATACGCTCAGGAAAGTTTGAGTGGAGTACTGGAGATGCCGCTTGAAGGAAATATCCCGGCAGACGAAACGTTAGCTGACGAGGATGAGCCTGCTAACGGGGAAGAAACTTTGTCTCCTGAACAGCGGCGCATTGAACTTGAAATAAAATCTTCTACCCTGCCGGAACTTGCCGCGTGGAGCCGCAGTTTGGGTCTTTCCGAAGGCGGCACAAGGGAGGATATTTCCAGGCGAATCAGGGAATATTTTCAAATGCCGCAGCCGAAAGAGCAGGATGACGACAGCCGCAAAATTATAACCATTGAATCCGCCCAGACAACGGAGTATTTTACGCTTGAAGTTGTTGACGAGGATTATGCCAGGCTAAGGGGAGGCGTTGTCCTCAGATTGACAGACAATGACTCAGTTCACAGGATCATGGCAGATGAGGTGCTTTTTAACCGTACAAGGAACATACTTACCGCCAGAGGAGGAGTCCAGTACATAAGGGAAAGGGGAGATACGATTGAAACTTTTCGCGGAGAGCACATAACGGTTAATATTGACAACTGGTCAAGTATTTTTCTCGACGGCGTTTCCGAGCGCAGGCTTGAAAGCGACGGAACCGCCTACCGTTTCGCCGGAACTGTAATTTCGCGTAACAACGGTGAAGATGTTATGATCCTCAACAACGCGGAAATCAGCAATGCGTATAACGAAGAGGCTCTCTGGTCAATAAGCGCGTCAAAACTCATACTCCTGCCGGGTTCCGATTTCTGGATTTTTAACGCAGTTTTAAAAGTAGGTGAAATCCCGGTACTGTACATTCCGTTTTTTTTCTTTCCCGCCGATGAAGTTATCTTTCACCCTGTTATCGGATACCGCAGCAGGGAAGGGGCATTTGCCCAGACAACATACTACATCTGGGGACGGCCCACGGCTAACCCTGCGGACAGCAGTTCTTTAAGCAGAATTTTGGGAAACTCAAACGATATGGAAAAGGAACGTCAGGGTTTATTTCTGCGCAGTACCGGCAGCAGAATCAGAAACCCTGACACGACAAGCCTGAAAGTCATGTTGGATTACTATACGAATTTGGGTTTTTATTTGGGACTCGATCTTGCCACGCCGAGGACTGGTATTTTAAATCCCCTGAATTTATCCCTGGGTATCGGATTCACCAGGACTATCACTCTGGAAGGCGGAAATTACACAATCTACGCGCCAAACTATGACGGCTCCTACGAATGGAACGAATCAAATCTTTTTTCGCAGGCGGTACCATTCCGCTACCGGATGAGTACACAAAGTTCAATCAGCGGAAGATACGGCAGCCTCGCGTGGAATATTCCGTTCTATTCCGATCCTTATGTAGACAGGGATTTTTTAAACCGTTCGGAAAGCATGGATTGGGTAAACATGATTCAACAGGGAGCGACGCTGAATGACAGCGCCGCATCGGATTCCAGTATAGGATCGTATCAATGGCAAATAAACGGAAACTTAAATCCCTCATTCCCTGTTTTGTCTCCGTATATTTCAAACATATCCCTTTCAAACCTGTCCATGACGCTGGCTTTCAAAACAATCAGGGATAACGAAATTTTCGCGAGAAACAGCGATCATCCGGGCCGCTTTTTTTTTGCACCTGACAAGTACACCATTTACAGCATTTCAGGAATCGTTTCGGGAACTCCGCTGTCAATCAGCGGCGCGAATCAAACAATATCAACGTCCGCCAACAACGCGGTTACGGAAATTGAGGACCCGCTGAAAGGCATCGGTATTCCGCGTTCTCCATGGCCGCAGGAAAATAACAACGGTGAAAAACAATCAACAAACGATCAATTAATCCCCCCTGTCCTGAATCTGCGCTTTGACCTTCCGGGAACCGGAAATGTTAAATACAGCGTTGATTACCAGTTATCTCCTACAAGTTCCACGGAACTACAATTCATGTCAGGGTACGATCGCTGGAAATCATTTGACCAGGTTGACTGGAACGATGTGCAATCAATACTGTCAAGCATCGGCGGTAACGGTAATGTCAATTTCCGTGCGGATCACAGCGCGGGCTTTTTCACAAATACGATAACATTTTCAGCCAGCGGTACATGGAGGGACTACAGTTATCTGAATAACGAGGCAGAGGCTTTCCGCACACCGCAGACGGCGGATGGAGAAATCGACGAAAGCAGGATTGAAGAAGCGCGCAGGCAGCAGTACAGACAAACCAATTATTCGACATCTTACGCGTATAACGGCACTTTACGCCCATTATACAACAATCCTGTATTCGGCCAGTCAAATTTACAGTACACATTCAGAAGCACATTGGTCAGGTCAAGAAGATACACAGACGGGAACGGTCCTGAACTTACTCCCCAATGGGGTATATGGGCCAAGGAACAGACAAAAGACGGGGAAGATACTTTCGGTTTCAGCAGCCACAGGTTTTCAACTAACATTGCCGCCAATATTATGAACATGCAGCAAAATATATCATTCAACGCGGATCTCCCTCCCCTTGACGGGTTAATTTCAACTAACGCCACTTTCAGGGTCTGGATAAGCGAAACCAACATGAACATTCAGTTCAAAAAACCGGAAATGATAGACAATGAGCCAAACAACGAATGGAAAATCGATCCGTTCAATTTTACGCAAACTTTCAGATTCGCGGGCACCGGTTCATTTATATTCAGAATGATCACAGACCCGCAGGAAAAAAACGAGATTACGACAATTACCTCATCGTTGACATTATGGGATTTCACGGCGTCTTTTTCCGCCGTAAAAACAAAAAAATACGAATTCGTCCCGGACTATCCTGACGATCCGTCCATGGGAGGCAGATGGGTACAGCAGGATGAAGAGGCTTCTCTAAACCCCAGGGATTTAATCTTCAGTTATAACCGCACGTTTTCAAATATTGAAATTATCAGGGACCGGATGAATTTTTCCCTGAATTTAAACGCCAGACTTTTCTTTGATCTGCTGCGCCCTACAAGTTCAAATTTCCAGTTTTCAATGGGTTTCACGCTTGGTATCGCCGGCTTTTTGGATCTGTCCCTGCGCGCGACATCGGAGAACGCCGCCATTTTCCGTTACTTCAAGGGCGTACCCGGAATGGAAGGACTGACATCCATGTACATAGGCGGGGATCAGAACAATCCGCTTATCGACTTTTTCGATTCATTTAATTTTGCCGATGAAGCCAAAAGACGAAGATCCGGTTTTAAAATGAAAACATTCAACCTTACGGCTACACATCATCTGGGCGACTGGAAGGCAGTATTGGGTATCGCTATGACCCCGTACCTTAACAACAGTCTGGATACGGCAAGATACGAAATAAACACCGATATTTCCTTCCTGGTACAATGGTACGCCATTTCAGAAATAAAGTCCGATATCAATTACGAAAAAAGAACCGAAAGGTGGACTATCAGATAGCGTGAAAGTGGCTTGACGAGGTCATTTAGGGGGCTATAGAATCTTATATAGAGGTTTACTTGGAGGAAGGAATAACCATAGCGTTTGACAACAGAGAATTGCTTTGCGGGATTTGCGGCGCCAATGATGGAAACTTAAGAACAATTGAGGATTCCCTTGGCGGTTTTATCACAGCCAGAGGCAATGAAATCCACTTTGAGTGCAACGATGAAGCCGGCGTCAGGCGTTTTAAAACAATGATGGACAGCCTTATCACGGCGGTAAGTGAAGGAGAAGAACCCTCCGCTGAATATATCCGCGCCGTGGCGGGAGAATTTATCCCAGGAGAATCGGGCAGGGACGGCGTATCCATTGATATGCGCGAATCTGAGGAAGAGCATTTTACAACGCCGCAGGAAAAGGGAATGCCCCTGTTCCGGGATTCCATGATACAGATTCCGCATGGTTTTAACCGCGTCTATCCGCGCACCAGAAACCAGGCCATGTACATACGCGGCATGCGTGAAAGCGAAATCTGCTTTTGCGTGGGGCCTGCCGGAACGGGAAAAACATACCTCGCTATCGCGCAGGCCCTTCAGATGGTTCTTTCAAAAAAAATGAGAAAGCTGGTGCTTACCCGCCCCGTCGTTGAAGCCGGTGAAAGCCTCGGCTTCCTGCCGGGAGATCTCAGCCAGAAAATAAACCCGTATCTGCGCCCGCTTTACGACGCGATGGAAAGCCTTATTCCCTACGACATAATTCACCGCATGGAAGAAACAAGGTCAATCGAAATCGCACCGCTGGCGTATATGAGGGGAAGGAGCCTGAATGACTGCATGGTCATTCTGGACGAAGCGCAGAACACAACAAAGGAACAGATGAAAATGTTCCTGACAAGAATCGGATCGGGGGCAAGGGCGATAATAACGGGAGACACCACCCAAATTGATTTGCCGCGCAAAACGGATTCCGGGCTGTTACACGCCATCGAAATCCTCAGGGGGATTGAAGGACTGTACTTTTCGTTTCTGCATACAGCCGATGTCGCGCGCAACCCGCTCATTAAAAAGATAATACAGGTATACAATGAAAGCAAAACATAAACAGTTAATGCTTAATTTAAGAAAAAACCTGACAGTTTTTTTCAGGCGTTTCCGCTCAGGGGCGAACCTCTTCGCTCTCGCGTTATGCGCCATCGCAGTCGTGGTGATAGCCACGGGAGGAAATAAAGATTCCATAAACGATATAAACGTTATTGAAGCCGGCATGGTCGCCGATCGCGATGTTGTCGCCGCGTTTTCAGTTACATATACTGATGAGGAAGCTACCATGTCAAGGCTGGAAACTGTCGTGAAACAGGTCCCCGCTGTATTCAGGTTTTCAGCCGAAGCGGGCAGGCAGATGCTCGATTCATGGAACATTTTTTGCGATTTTACGGATAACCTGAGAGACATGCAAACAACCGCGGCACGGCTTGAAATAGACGCGCAGTACCCGGCTGATTTTCCCAATGAAGTTCTGGACGCGTATTTATCCTACAGCGGCAGCATTGCTTTCCGCGAATACGGAACCGAAGTGATAAACGCCATCATTAAGCAGGGGGTTTTTTCTTTTTATCGTGAGGATGTAAGGCACTATAACCCCGATATCGCGGAACTACAGTCCCCTGAATCTGATTCACAGAGGGACTTTGTTTCCTATGACGATATTATCACCCCCCTGGGAGTAAGGGAAGCGCTCGGAAATATCATAAGAACGATGGAAGCTCCGGTTCTGTTCAAGGCAATCGCGGTTGACCTTATAAGACCGTTTATCAGTGAGAACGTATTTTTTTCGCTCGGCGAGTCGCAGAAGCGCGTTGAAGAAGCGAAAGAAATGACTTCCCCTGTCGTCCGCAGCATTGAAAAGGGCAAGAGGATTATAAGAAAAGGTTTTATAATAACGGATACCGAAATGGAGGAACTGCGGGCACTTCACCTGTCCATTCCAAAACAGGACCCGCGCGGCGTTATAGGCACGATTCTTCTGGTGCTTCTCATCTACCTGCTGTTCATCGTTTTACGCGGAAAACTTATCCTTGGAAGTGAATTAAGCGCCAGCGAACGATACCTTCTCGCGGCAATCACGGGCCTGTACATAATAGGCTCGGTACTGTTAAACAACCTTTCCCCCGGCTTTGAAAATTTTCCGGTCGCCCTGCTTGTTCCAACCGCCCTCTTTATAATGATATTCGCGGTTTTTAAAGGAACAAGAATCGCCATGATTATGGCGCTTGCCCTGCCCCTGGGAGCGTACCAGGTAGGCGCTTTTGACAATTATTCCTATTTAATCGCGGTAGTATCGGGAGCGGCGGCTTCCACTGTGCTTCACAACGCCCAAAACAGGATGAGCCTGATAAAAGCCGGACTTGTCATCTCCGCCGCGAATTGTCTCGCAGTCATTGTTGTGCTGCTCATGCGTCAGGCGGATTTTTATGAGTATCCCATCCTTATTTTTTCAGCGGCGCTGAACGGCGTTGTCTGCGGAATGTTGACGCTCGGTTTCTTGCCTCCTCTTGAACACGCGCTTAACGCTGTAACGCCATTCAGATTGATGGAACTATCAGACCTTAACGCCCCTGTTCTGCGAAAACTTTTTACCGCGGCTCCCGGAACCTACAGCCACTCACTGATGGTAGCGAACCTTGCCGAACAGGCGTGCCAGGACATAGGCGCGAACGCCCTGCTTGCCCGAGTCGGCGCTTATTACCATGACATAGGGAAAATGGAAAATCCCGATTATTTCGTTGAAAACCAGACCGATCACAACCGGCACGATGATATAGCGCCGAGGCTCTCGGCTACAATAATACGCAGTCATGTAAAATTGGGTGTAGAAAAAGCGTACAGCCTGGGGCTTCCCAAGGATGTAATTGATATCATCTCGGAACACCACGGTAATTCAGTCATTTCCTGGTTTTACAACAAGGCGGCGGAACAGGAAGAAGATGTAAACTCCGATGACTTTTCCTACGGCGGCAATCCTCCGCGCTCAAAAGAATCCGCCGTTGTAATGCTTGCCGACATAACCGAAGCCGCGGTGCGGACAATGAACAAGCCGACAGCGGGAAAAATGGATAAATTTATACAACAGCTCTTTGACGCGAAGGTAGAACACGGACAGCTTGCCGAATCGGATCTATCCTTCCACGACCTCGAAATAATCAAAAAAGCCTTTGTAAAAGTGCTGGCGGGCTACTACCATTCAAGGATCGAGTACCCCAAACAAAAAGAAGAAGATAAATGAAACACATTTTCGATAACGAACTGGGGTTAAAATCATGAACAGAGTTGTGGCAAACGCTGAGGAAGTGCCCCTGCCTTCATGGAATTCTTCAATGTGCCGCTTCGCGTCGAAGGTACTGGATGAGATAAAACGCGACAACTGGGAACTTTCAATCCTCTTATGCGGCGATAAAACAATCACAGCCCTCAATACACAGTACAGAAACAAGGCGGAAGCGACTGATGTACTTTCATTCAGTTTGGGCACGACAGTCCAGGACGGAGACAGAACCGTCTATTTTCCGGGAGACATCGTAATTTCTTTGGAAACCTTAAGCGAAAACGCCCGGTATTTCCAAACGCCGGAAGATGAGGAGTTACGAAGGCTCCTGATTCATGGTATCCTTCATTTAGACGGCATGGATCATGAAACGACGGACAGGGACGAACCCATGCTCACGTTACAGGAAGAGATATTGAACAGGCTCAAGGGTGAGGAAATAATGCCCAACGGAGGAGAAAAGTGAAAAGCCCTTTTCAAATAAATTCACGGGCTATAAAGGAACTTGAAGAGGACAAGCAGGAGATGATCCGCGGCGTTGTGGAATTGTCCGGCACAACAGTCAAGGAGATAATGGTTCCCAGAACTGACACGGTTTTTCTGTCGGCGGATTCTACAAAGGAGGAACTGCTTGCCTGTATCTGCGACAGTGAACACTCACGCTTTCCCGTGTATCAGGATACCGTGGACAATGTAATAGGCATCCTGCATGTCAAGGACGCTTTTAAGGCGCATGTAAAAAACAAAGATTTTGATATTCACCAACTGGTACGCAAACCTTTTTTTGTTCCGGTTTCAAAACATATAGATGATCTTCTGCGCGAACTCAGGCGGAAAAAAGTTCATATCGCCATAGTGGTAGACGAATACGGCGGAGTGTCCGGCATTGTTTCCATGGAAGATATTATTGAGGAAATTGTAGGCGACATTCAGGATGAGTTTGATCATGAAACCGAAGACGTGGTAGAACTGGAGGATGGAATATGGCTGTGCGACGCAAGGGTAAACCTTGAATTCCTGGCGGAAGAAACAAACTTAAGCCTGCCCATCGACGATTTCGATACCCTTGGCGGTTTCGTCTTTGACCTTTTCGGGAAGATTCCGGTTAAGAATGAAAAAATCGAATATAAAGGTTATGATTTTATAATACAGGAAATGGACGGACACAAGATCAATTCGATAAAAATTGTTACTCAAAAAAGGGATTAGAAAAATGCCGCGCTTTGGATTATTATTTTTTCTCTTATGCGTCCTGTCGTTCCTTCCCATGCGCGTTGAATCTCAATCACTGTACTCAGCCGCAGCGCATTACGAACGCGGCAGAAGCTACATGGCTGAGGAGGACTGGTATTCCGCGGTTGAGGCGTTCCTTGAGTGTTTAAGACTCAACCCCGCCCACGCGGAAGGAACCGCGGCGTTAGCGGAATGTTACTATGAATTGGCGGAATTTGACGAAGCGCTGAACTGGGTAAGAAAGGCTCGTCTTCTTGCGCGTTCCAATATGTCCGTGGCAAATCTGGAAGTTTTCACGCTAATCGCGCTAGGGCAGTTGGACGCCGCCTCGACGCTTGTTTCCGACATTTTGGCAAGAGAGCCATATAACAGAGATGCCCTTTTCGCGGCGGGAGAACTGGATATAGCGAGAAACAGGCCGTCCGAAGCCCTGCTGCGTTACCGCGAAGCGGTGCGCCGTTACCCAGACGACCGCAGGCTCCTCATTTCCCTCGCCCTTGTCTCGCTTTCACTGGGCGACAGCGATACATCTCTTTACTACATTAACAGCGCGTTAAACCAGCACCCCGACGATTACCGCGTTTTTTATTACGCCGCCTATATCTACGCGCAGAACGACAGACTGCAGGAAGCCATCCGCTATGCGGAACGCGCTCTCTACTACAAACCCGGACACGCGCCATCCCAGTCTTTGCTGGCAACCCTGCGCTACCGTAACGGGCAGTATGAAGAAGCCGCGCGTCTTGCCGACGCTTCAATCGCGTACAACAGGCAGGATATGAACGCGTGGTATCTAAAGGGGCTTTCCTTTATCAGAATGGGGCGTTCAGGCGACGCGATAACGGTGCTTACAAACGCCCTTGCCATAAATGAGGGGGACGAGTTCATCCGCGCGGTTTTGGAAGAGACCCTTCTCTCATCGACATCGATAGAGGATCCACGCCGTGAAAGATGGGCATCCTGGCATTTTAACAGGGCAAGAAATTACCGTACCCGCAGTTTAATTGAGCAAGCCCTGTTTGAGTACCGCCGCGGCTTAAGGATCAACCCCTTCGCCGCGGACAGACGTGAATACGCGGAATTACTCAGGCTTTCAGGCTACCCTGCCCGCTATCTTGAGGAACTGCTCTTTTTGCAGGATAACGGCATGGCGGACCGCCCCATCAACGACGCGATAGAAGCCTACGGCTATCTTTTATCCAACGCCCTTTTCAGGCAGTGGGGAGTAAACCCTATTGACGTTATGGAGCGTCACTGGAAGGTCGCCGTCTTTTCCATTGCCGGTCAGTCCAGTTTTAACCATGTAGACGCAGGCACAACCGCCGCGTCCATCGTAAGGGATTACCTGCTTCACGACCGCAACATCACCCCCATGAATAACTTACCGATGCGGCAAAACTCTTTTTCCTCCAGTTTCAGGCAGGCAAGGGAAGAAGGCGCGGATTATTTTTTGATTGTTTCCGTAACGGAAAGTGAAAGGGACATCGCGATAAGGGGAGATCTCTATGTAGGCAGGACAGGCTCCCCTGCCGGAACTTTCTACACATACCGTACCGGAGCGGACAGACTGCGCGACGCGTCAAAAGGAATCGTGGATCAGTTATCGTCTTCCCTGCCGTTCAGGGGCAGACTGATGATCCGCAGACAGGGACAGGCCCTGATAAACAAGGGAAGAGCTGACGGAGTTACGGCAGGCGCTGTTTACGATGTAGTAAAAAGAGGACTCCCCCAGATAGCCAGCGAAGGCATCGCCCTCATTTACGGCGCGGACGAACTTGTCGGCACCATAACCATTGACAACGTGGACGAAGAAATCGCGGTCGGCACATTAACAAGAAACGGCTTTTTCGACCGCATCGAAGCCGGAGACGAGATAATACTTCAAGTCCAAGGAAACAGACCGGCGGTCGAAAGCGCGGCAAACCCCGAACTGCGCGCCCTCTTGCGAACCTTGCGGAATTAGGGAACAGAATCGAATCGTTCTATAACAACTCTATTCCGGTTGCAAGAATTTCACGGACAAAGGGATTGTCGTTTTGAATTTCGTCAGTTTCAAATACTATAGGTTCAAAGAAAGCTCCCTGGTATTTTTTTCCGCCAATACCCAAAATCTGCGTAAGTAAATCAACCCTGCGTTTTCCGTTATAATTTTTCAGGAAAAAACATATATCAATATCACTTTGTTCATCGGCATAGCCTTTAGCATAGGAACCAAAAAGAACTGCTTTATCGACAGGCAATTCGCGGCTTACGTCAAAAGCGTATTCCCGGGCTATTCGGTTGACGGCTTCAAAGTCAATAGCCATGAAAACACCTCCCTGGTTTTTATCAGTAAAAGCTCCGCTTCAGTTTTACCTATTTGCTGTTTTGTCTGTCTTGAAAAATCAGGATAACGATTCATAAGATAATAAGCTGAAAGCGAATCGAATAAATTGTATTTGTCTTCAATGGCATTAACAGACAATTTTTCTTCAAAACACATAAAAATCTGTTTTATATTATGTGTTTTCGGGGCGTTATCATCAAGATAAACAGTATACAAACCTTTGCACAGTTTTTCTAAAGCTTGCTGACACATAAATACCACATAAAACCACCGTCCTGATGAAAACATTGCGGCAGCGGTATCAAGATCATATTGGGCTAGTTCCAGCCAATAGTCATATTTTTCCTCTTTTGTCATAAAGCCGCCCATTCGTCAATAAAGGGTAAACCCTTCGTTTCCTCATTCGCTCGGTCACGTCCGTGCAAGCACGTCCGCAACCTCGCTCCATTCGTCAATAAACCAGCGCCGAGAGGGTTGCTTCTATCCAGAGGTTTGCTTCAACGGGGTGGAGGGTTTTCATTGACAGGAATTCGAATAACGCTTCCCTGTAGTTTCCGGTGAAGTACAGCGTTTGACCGAGGTAGAAGCGGGCGCGTGATTCTACTTCCATTGATCTGGGCAGTGAAAGGTAGTGTAACAGACCCACACGCGCGCCTTCCCAGTCGAGTTTTCCAAAGTATTCTTTTACAATCTGAAACAGGGCAGACTCCTCACCGCTGGAAGGGGATTCCAGGTCAACGACAAAAACACGCGGGTTCATCAGCGTCAACGGCTCCCTGGGCGGCACAGAGCCTGCCAACATTCTGGCGGAGTCTTCGCTCAGGGGGGTATAGCGTGAGAAATCAGACAGGAAGAAACTTTCGGGCATTGCGTCGCGTAACATCATAACAGGAAGGGGAATCGGGCGCAGAGCCATCTGTACTGCCTCATTCGAGGGAATTACCACGGCGGAAACAGTCGCGTTCAGGCCGGGGTTGATTCCAATACTGCCGCCTGAAATATCGTCCTCATAAATTACCGTGTAATACCAGTTAATGCCCGGAACAGGAAAGTCAATAAAGGGAGAGGTGATCTCCGACTGCACAATAATCGCGCCAAGTAAATCCTGGGGCTGGAGTACAGGCTGCATACTGCGGTAAAGAACAATGTTTCTGTACGGGAACGATGAATAAAAGGTGATGAAAACACTGTCTCCTTCCCGGCTTGCCCTTAAGTTTGAAATGCCCTGTACCGGCTCCGACGGCTCGATTACAGCGGGAGGAGCTTCAACAGCTTCGGCAGTTCTGGGAACGGGAGGATCGTTGACATTGACGTTTATGCTGTTCACCTGTGGAAGAACAATATCGTAACGCTGCCCCGAAATATCGCTTGCGGCAATGAAATAATAGATGTTTTCCACATCTTCGGCGTCGTCTACATAGTACTGCTCCCCGTACCTTACAACCACGGGACGGATATTCGCCGGAATAATGCCGCTAAAGGGACGGGTGGATCGAAATATATAGACAGGCCCGAAGGCATCGGGAGAATCTACCCATGTAAGCCTTATCAGGTTATTCCTCGGTTCCGCCCATATCTGCGAAACATAGGGGACGAATCTCCCATCCTGCGCGGCAAGGGGCAACGCGAAAGCAAGGGTCAAAACAATGTAAAAAAGCGGTTTTTTCATCCCTATTACTATTTTAGTATTAAAATACCCGCCAGTCCATAGAGAGCGGAAAATCAGGCTCACGCTCTCTTTTTGGCTTCTTCCTGTTTCTTTATGTCCGCTGTCAGTTTGGTTGTCCAGATGGTCAGTTTCTTCTTCAGTTCCTCGGCTTCCTCACTTTCCGCCATCAGGATGTGAATACGCCTTAACGCCGCCAAAAAGGAAACCCCCATTTTAAAGTCAAGCGTCTGTCCTGTGGAAAGCTCGTACTTGTCACGGTAACGGTTCGCCGCCTGCCCCAAAAGTTTTTTTATCAGTCGAAGGTGGTAAACCGTAGATTCATAGAACGGCGACTGCGGATCGGTGTTCACGAGGGCGTTACGCAGATCGACAATGTTTTTGGCGACAGCGGCGTAACGTCCCTCTATCTCGACAAATGTCCATCTCCATTTGGAATTGTCCCCATACGCCTGTTCCAGCAGGTCTATGGCAAGCCCCATCTTCCTTATCAGGTGATAACGCTGATTGGGGTCAAACTGCTCTATGGGCGAGAGCCTGTCCTCATATTCGGAAAACGCGGCGTCTATAAAATTGGTAACGATCTCCTCAAGGTAAATAACGGCTTTGTAAACCGATTTTCTGCACTCGTTCAGGGCATCGTCATTTTTGTTTTTCATTACAATCTGGGATATTCCGTTTATGGCAAGGTAATTTGACGATAAATTCAGCATTTCATCAACAAGCGTCAGTTTCATCATTTGGGGGTTCTCTGCGTCAGTTTTTATGTGGAGAAGAAGGTCCTTCTCGGTCTTTAAAAGAACGCTGGTTCCCGCTAAATAACTCTTTATTTTCTCGTGGTATTTTATCCTGTCGTTCTCGGTAATCTTTGCCATTAACCGCTCCGTTTCCCGTATTTGCGCATCAGATCGTCAGCGTGGGCAAGCGCGGCGTTTCCCGCGTCCCCAGCCAACATTCTGGCGATTTCCTTCCTCCTGCCTTCCGCGCCAAGAGGCCCGATACCTGTGTAAGTTCTGCCGCCTTCAGTTCTTTTTTCCACCTTAAAATGATTATCGGCTCTTACAGCGATACTCGCTAGATGTGTTACGCAAAAAATTTGTTTATATTTACCGACCTGCGTAAGATATTCCCCGACCTTCAGGGCAACCTCCCCGCCAATCCCCGCGTCAATTTCGTCAAAGACAAGGGTTTCAACGCCCGACTCATCCGTCTCCCCGGCCAACAGCGCGGTCTTAATGGCAAGCATAACCCTGGAAAGCTCCCCTCCTGAGGCAATCCTGGCAAGGTCTTTCAGGGGTTCCCCAGTATTAGCGGAAATGAGGAACTCCACATCCTCCGCGCCCCACGGCCCCACTGTAGTCTGACCTTCCTGCTGTTTGGGAACAACATCCACCTGAAAATGCGCGTTAGGCATCCCAAGGTTACGCAGAATACCCGTTATAAGCTGTCCCAGTTTCCCGGCGGCGGCGGTTCTTTTCTGCCGCAGACTTTGGGCTTTGGCTACAATGTCCTTTTCCATAGAGACGATTTCAGTCTTCAGCTTTTCCCTGTTTTCCTCCGCGCCGCTTAGAGCCTCGATTTCAGATTCAGCCTGAGCCTTGTACGACAGGATAGCTTCCTCATCGTTAGCCTGGGTATCCGCGTTCTTCGCGTACTTCTTTTTCAGTTTGTAAAGGAGGGCAAGCCTTTCGTCTACTTCCTCAAGCCGTCTGGGATCAAAAGTCAGGTTGTCCCTGTAGGCGCGGAAATCTCCCGCTATGTCCTCCGCCTCATAAAAGAGGTTCTCGAACCTCCTGTGTATCTCTCCAAGGGACGAATCCACCGCGCTTGCGTTGTCAAGCGCGTTTTTTGTGCGGCGCGTAAGGCTCAAGACCGACTGCTCTCCGTCAAAAAAACTGCCCGCCGCCGCGTGAACAAACCCCGCCAGCTTCTCAAAATCAGAGAGTTTCTGCGCCTCATTTTCAAGATCGCGTGTCTCCCCGGCGCGGAGAGAGGCTCTGCCGATTTCGTCAACCGCGTAATTTAAAAGCTCAAGCCTTTCCTCACGCTCAAGGTCGCTTTTTAGGGAGGCTTCCAGAGTCTTGCGCTTTTCGGCAAGCTCAAGAAAGACCCTGAAAAAAGCGAGAGCCTCATCCTCTATTCCGGCGAAACTGTCCAGATAGCGGCGGTGGTTTTCCCTGTGAAGGAGCGACTCATGGTTGTGCTGTCCGTGGAGATCGAATAACATCCCCATAAATTCCGCAAGGTCCTGCCTTGTTACGGGAACATTCTGAATGTGGATTGAACCCCTGCCCGATGTCTTGATGCTTCTCCTTACAATGATCGTCTCTTCTTCACTTTCAATGTCGCGGCTTTTAAGCCAGTCGGTAACATCAGTGTTGTTCTTGTTTACAGAGATGACCGCCGACACCGCGGCTTCATCACAGCCTGAGCGGATAACATCGGTCTCCGCCTTGCCGCCCATCAAAAAACTCAAAGAACCTACAATGATGGACTTTCCCGCGCCTGTCTCTCCTGTCAGGACATTAAAAGCCGGACGGAAAGAAAGAGTGATAGAATCAATCAAGGCGTAATTCCTGATCGACAGTTCCTCAAGCATCATTTTCCTCCCCAGAACAATTTGGTTCTGAGCGCAGAATAATACGAGTGGCTCCCCGCAAAGACCAACAACGCCGGTTTTGCCGCATGCCTTATATATACCTTATCGGTACATTCCAGATTAAAAACATCCTGTCCGTCAACGGTAAGAAGCACGTCCGAACGCTGTTGTTCAGCCACCCTGATCACCAGAGTCTGCCGTGAGGGAAGCACAAAGGGTCTGTTGGAAAGGGCAAAGGGGCAGATAGGGTTGAGGATCACGGCTTCCATTTCAGGGTACAGGATAGGCCCCCCCGCCGCCATTGAGTACGCCGTGGAACCTGTAGGAGTGGCTATTATAAGCCCGTCACAGCGGTAAGAGCCAAGGGCAGTACCGCCTGTTTCAGCGTCCAGATAAACGTCAAGATTGATAAGTTTGGCAATTCCCGTAGCGGAAATAACAGCGTCATTCAGGCTGATGTTCTTCATAACAGTACGGGAATCCCGTTCTACGGAGATTTCCAGCATACAACGGCTGGAGACGGGCAGTTCCCCCCTCTCCCAACGGGAAAAAACATCAAGCCAGTTTTCCCTGTCAACACCGGCGATAAAACCAACCGAGCCGAGGTTCACGGGCAATATGGGCGTTCCCTGCGGAGCCAGACAGCGTGCGGCGTAAAGTACCGTCCCGTCCCCGCCTACCGAAAACGCTATATCCCACTCACCGGAGGGAGGCTCCTGCGGCTTCCCGTCAAATGAGAAAATCACCGCGTTTATACCCCTGTCCTCAAGTTCCGTCTTTATAAGGGACGCCGCCTCTTTCGCGTTCTTTTTATGGAGATTGACAAATACAACCGCTCTCTTTACAGCCTTCCCTGTAATTGCCATATCCGCCGTCCTCTATGGAAGGGTCATAATGAGGCGGGATACACGTTCCGCGTCCTGTGAACGGAGCATCGGGTACATGGGAAACAAAACGGTTCTAAGCGCGAGGGAGCCGCTTACAGGGCATTTCCCGCACAGACCCGCTCCTGAAACTGTGTTTCCAAACGCGCTCTCAATTATGATCTCTTTCTTTTTGGCGTAGGCGACAACGTCTTTAAGCCCGGTCTCAAGAACAAGCGAAAAAGAATAATTGTTGAAATCGTCCTCCACAAGAGGGATAAAACGTTTGTGCCTTGTTCTGAGGCTTGCCTGCGTATACACACGGGCGATACCGCGCCTCCTCTCAATGTTGCGGGAAAGCTCCTTGAACTGGACGACAGCTAACGCGGCGTTAATATCGGGCAGACAGTACTCATCAGGGATGGCGGCAAAGTTTCTTAAATAAGAGCCGTCCCTTCTGTTCATGGCGAAGAGCAAAGCCCCCCCGCCTGATGTAAGCATGTCCCTCTCCTCAAGCCCAAGGATGCAGAACATGCCGTTAATTTTGAATAACGGCTCGTCCCTGTCTTTCACGGTTTCGCCGTTTGTTTCGCCTGCCCTTACACGCCTGCCGTAACTGTGGGAAATATCCTCAATAACAGGAAAGCCAAGTTCAACGATAGAGGCGGTATCTGGAATAAAGCCGAGAGTGTGATGGATGACAACCGCGCAAATCTCAAGACCGTCAGGCTTGTCGGCGGCTGCTTTTTCAATGGTTTCCCGGCTCATACATGGAAAGTCAAAGGAAACGTCGCAGAAAAGCGGCGTTAGCTGTAAATCCTCTATTACCTGAAAGTAATAACGCGGGGAAAGGGCGGATATTACGACTGCCTGCCCGGGACGGGGGGCAAGGGCTTTTAACGCCAGATACAGGGCGACTGCGGGGCTTCTCAGGGCGAGGGCGTAATCGAAACGAAGCTGTTCCCTGGCTGTCTGAATCAACAGCCTGTTCCTGTCCCCCGGGCCGATCTTTTCCTCGACCATCGCGGTCAATACCGCATCCATCTCCTTCCGTCTGATTGTGGGAGAATAGACTTCGATTTTCATGCGTTACCTGGGATGCCTACTTTCTCAGTTCGGCAATTTTTTGAAGTTCTTTTGGATTAAAGAGGTCTCTTATATCAAGAATAATAAGGTATCCATGCTCCTGCCGCACAACGCCCTGTATGTATTCAGCGCCTATGCCTGAAAACATCTGGGGAGGCGGCTGGATCTGCTCCTTCTCGATGGTTACTACGCGGGAAATCCTGTCAATGATGATCCCAAGCTTCATTCCGTCAATATCAAGAATAACAAAACCTGACAACAGTTCATCTTCTTCGGATGTTACCAGCTTCCTTAAATGGAAACGTTTGTGCAGGCTTATAATGGGTATAATCTCACTGCGAAGGTTAAAAATACCTTCCACATAAGTAGGGGCATTGGGAATCGTCCTGATGTCCTGAACACGGACAATCTCCTTTACATCCATTATATTTACGCCATATAACTCTTCTCCAAGCTGAAAAGTAACCAGTTGTTGTGAATCCGCTATATCAGTTTCCGTCTTTGCCATCAGGAACACCCCCTTTCTACTAATATTAATCTATCACTAAAACCTGATATGTTCAAGTGGGTTTTTTACTCTCTTATCCAAACTTGTCCAAAGCCCAACGCTCCCAGTTTTACAGAAGCCTGATAAACGTCTCTGGAAGAGATACCAATAGCCATCACACGGATTACAGAGCCGGACAACTCCTGAACAACGTCAAAACCGGCGGCTGTCAAATAATCCGCGGTTCTTTTCGCCATCTCTGGGGCTGAGTACGCCCCTACCTGTAGGCGGTAAACCCTGCCGGAATTCCTGTCGGGCAAGCCGGGTATTATCTGCATATCTTCAGGACGGACAGGCGGCGGGAACATCGACGTATCCATAGTAATTGGAGCCTTTACCGTAGGAGATTCAGGCGGCGTATTCGAGCCGGGAAGGTTATCAACAGGGGGAGGAGGAGGAGGCTCTTCAGGAGGCGGCGTAACGGGAGGAGGCTCCACAGGAGGCGGCTCTACAGGCACAGGTTCTACGGGAAGCGGCGTAACGGGAGGAGGCGGCTCTACAGGCGCAGCCGCGAGAGTAGCCGCTGGAGCCGCGGGCTGTTGGGGCTGGTTGTTCTGTGAATTCGCGGCTAAAATCATCCTTGCCTGCGCTTCTCTGGCTTCTCTAGCCTCTCTTGCTTCACGGGCTTCTCTTGCTTCACGCGCCTCTCTTGCTTCTCTAGCCTCTCTTGCTTCGCGGGCTTCACGCGCCTCACGGGATTCACGCGCCTCAAGGAGTTCCCTTGCCTCTCTTGCCTCACGCGCCTCTCTTGCCTCACGCGATTCACGTTCGTCCCGGGCTTCGGAGGTCATAGCCATAAGCCACGCCAAAAACTCCACGGAAACGCCGCTGTTGCCGCCGCCCCCGCCGGGGTACTGCATAAGTGTAATTTCAAGGGGCGGGTACTGGTAGGGCTGGTTGTTCTGGGGCGGGGGCTCCTCCTCAGGCTTGTTGGCGTTCATCGCTGCCTGAGCCGCCATCGCCGCGGCTATAGCGTCCGCGATGGTCTGCCCCATATTGTTGTCCTGCTCATTAGGTTCAACGGTCAAGGGCTGGGCAAACTCTACAAGCTGTGCCTGCCTTGCCTGAGGCTCACGGCGGGCGGGCGCGCTAACGGTAAGGACGACTGTCCCCCCGTTTCTCACCCCCAGAGCGGAAGCCGCATCCGAGGAAAGGTCAATAATACGGCTTGCCGACGGGTCGATACGCCCGACAATCGTAACCTCGATTGACTGGCCTGAATTGGGATTTGCTACCCTTACGGACGAATTTATTGGAAGGGACGGATGGCGGGCTACAAGCCCGGACTGGGTTAACTCTACAGTGGCGTTTCCCCGCGTGGTATAATCGCCCAGACTCGTCTGGGAGAACACCGGGCCTATGGAGAGAAAGACGCATAACAAGACTATAAAAGATAGTTTCATTAATATCCCTTATATTAAGTTTAATAAAAATGTGTGGATTTGCAAATTTTTAAGGTTAATTTCTGTCAAAAAAGCCAAATTTGTAGCCGACGCCAATATGAATGGTATAACGCCAGTACTCTATCGGTCTGTTTGTGATCTGAGACTTGCCAAAATCCATTGAAAACCGGGGGTCGAAGGAAAGCATACCCGGACCCAGTTTTACCCCAAGGTCAAAACCCGCCATCCACGAAAGGGGAAACGGACGGGTCGCGTTGGTCAATGAAAAGTTGTAAGTGACGCCGATATACGGCTCCATCAAAAAGACATCCAGGGGGCGCAGGACAAAAGCCACGGCTAACGGGATGTCCATTATCATATCCATAAAGGTATTACCCTGAGTGTAAACAACAACCCAGTCCTGCACCACTTCCGCGCCGAGCTTTACGGACAGGAAGGGCAAAAAGTGAAAGTCAACCATTGCCTCCCCGCCTACGCTTGCCATATTAATAGAAGAATAAATGCCCTGATACACGCGGGGTGTCCACAAAAGACTCAAAGAGGTGTAAAGCCACTTGTTACGCCACGGGTCAAAAACGCCCGTCCCTTCCAGAAGGTCGGGCACGCCCGCAAGCATGTTGTACATGATAATAGAAAGGGACTCTTCGGTGGTTTCGTCAGGGTAGGAATACGTTAAAAACTGGGTACTCATAACGTCGTTAATAGCGTTGTTGAACAACTCTATATATAGAATCCACTCGTCGTTTTCAGTGCCGGGGGGCAGGGCGCTAATGTCGATTTCTTCAGGGGTCAGGGGCATAAGCCTGCCGGTGATAACATAATCCGACATCATCCGGGTCTTTCCCAGAGTGCGGTACTGACGCGTTATCTCCCCGGTGATCTGTTTGTAAAAATAAGCCATGTCGTCTATCATGCCGATCCCGTCAATGGGCGGCACATAGATCCTCGTCTCATGGTAACTGGTCGTTGCCTGCTGGGCGGACAGGGACAACGCGCCGGAAACAAAAAGGAGTAAAAGACATATCCTTTTCATAGAGCTACCAATCCCTTAATCCGCCCAGATAATTCCAATACCGCCGTCTCCGCCGATACCGTTGCCGTTGTTCGGTGAGAACACTTCAATAGCGTACCACCCTTTCCTGCCATTATAATCGACATTTACGTTGATTCTCCCAACAGAAAAAAACTGATGTTGGGAACTTTCTACAGGGTAGTGGAATTCGTTGGAAAGACCGTGGTTGCCCGACAGTTCCACGGTTATGAGCGGATCGGTTGGCTTGATTTCAAATACAGCGTTGTTCTCTACAATGAAGATCTGGAAATCCTGATAACGCATGAACTTTTCATCAATCTGGTACAGGATACGGCGCGGTACAAGCCACATAGGTTCGGATTCATAATCCGTCTCGTTCAGCCCGTAAATCGCGCCTATCGGCAGAGTACACGCCGCGAACACGCACATTATTAGAGAAAACAACAGTAATGTGACGGTACACGGCTTCCCCATACCTTAAATTCCTATAGACGCGGTATACCTGACCGCCGGATTGCTCCAGCGGCCAGGCGATCGCACTGCGCGGGAGACTCCCCGCGGAGTTCTGTCAAGCCTTACATGAAGTAAATGTCCCCTGCCTCATTGAGTTTGATCTCAATCCAGTCAAGGGCAGTGTTACCGATACTGAGAAGCACGCAGCCGCCGAGTCCAAGACCGTCGTCAATGTTGTACAGGTTGCTCCCGTAGCCCGGCCTTATGCTCCACTGTTCAAAGCCAGGTTGTCCGTTTGTGGAAGCGGCTGTGGTCATATTGATGACGGGTATTCTGAACAGAATCGAGAAAATACCCGAGCTGTTGGCAGTTGTTGTAAACGACATTTCTATCTCGGGGTTAAACGCGATAAGAGTACCAGTCGTCCAACCGGCGCTTACGTAATGAGAAGAAGTTATTAAAAATGTAGTTGCCGTATCAATATTGCTCTTGATGTACGTGTACCTCCCGCCTTCCAGATAACGCGGCTCCCTTTTTGTGAATACGGCGTTAGCGTTCTGACGAATGCCTGCTAACGGAAGTGTAGGATAAGCCGCGATAGCAGGTGTTGACAAGCTGCCGTCCCAAGAATGAATAGTGTACTTCGCTTGGACTGTTCCAAAAGCAGCGGTTCCAAACTTAGTACTATTTGCCGGATCTTTTGGATCGGGAAGTATGTATATCGGGTAAGTAGTGCCGGCAAGAGTGGTATTTAAGGCTGTTGTACTACCAGCTGAGGGAGCTCCAGTAGCCGGCGAGCCGCCTGCGCCAGTTATAAAAGTAGGATTAGCAGTACGAACCAATCCCGTCGTCTCCAATCTTAAATCGGTATGAAACGCGGTAACAGTAAACGTTACAGACCTGGTGTCGTTGTTAATATTAAAACCCGCTGTATCATTAACGTGGGTAAGGCTCCCGACGCCCAGAAGGGATTTATCCGCCTTCCTGCCGACAAAGATACACGCGGCGCCTGCGCTGGCAGCAGGGGTAGTAGATTGATAACTGATGTTTGTAGTAGTTCTGTACACGCCGCTGATGCCCGCCGACTGCCCGAGTTCCCAGGCAACTCTGGCGACTGTTGCTCCGGCTGATCCTGGACTACCGTAGGTAAATACCGCCTCCAGGTAGTCGTAGCTCATCATCGCCAGTTGTTTGTTAATCGCGCGTTGGGAATCAGTTACAGGAAACGTTTCATCAAAGTAAATCGTTACCTGCGACCCATCCGCCGATACAATTACGTTTGTCCTTGCCGGCCCCTCATCTTCCAGCACAGGACCCAATTCGCATGTTACGAATAACAGCGCGAGGAAGATTGACATCCCCGCCAGTGCGAACTTTTTCATAAAAACCTCCATAAAAAAAATTGCTAAATATATTTAAGGAAAGGGCGCTCCTCATGATTGCCCGTTTCCGTAAATCACACGCCTCTTACCCTATCTACGTCAAAAACCTTGATATTCGGGTCAAATACCCCCATCAGTATCCCGCCCCCTGTAGAATCCCCGCCGTTGTCAATGTTGTAGTAATACGACTGGTACGCCGCCTTTATGAACCACAGATCCTCTTCACGAGCGTTGGCAATGGCTATCTGGTTGTACACCGGTATACTGAACACAAGCATGAATAGCCCGTTAGCCTCATAAAACGGCTGTATCGTCGCAGTTGTGTCAATGGTGAACTTTATGGGGTTCTGCACCGGCTTACCAACGTCCGCCATCTGGTTGTTTAACATTCTTACAACAGTGGTCTCGTCAACTTCGTCCATCTTCGGATACCAGTAATTACCGCCTCCGGCGGGGTAACGCGCCTCTCTTTTATCGGCAACGCCCGCGACAACTCTTTCAATAACGCCCGCGCTGTTGCGTATGTTGGCGCTGGCCAGCATTACGCCGGGGAATTCGCCCCATGTCGCCCCTTCAAGGACAAACTCATAGGTTGCCGCCATCTGCACGCCGGGTCTCAGCCTGTACATGGGAAAGCTCCTGCCCCCTATCAACGCCTGTATTATAGCGGTGTTTGCCGCGGTTGCAGTGCTGTAAGACGGGGTGTCGCCGTAAGCCGTCTCGAAACTTGAATAAGCCGCGCTGTAGCTCACACCCGCGTTCAGGGGGTACACCTGGAATGTTACGGCGGCTGAGTCGTCCATTATGTACGCGCCCACAACCTCGTCAATCGAGTAGATCTTGCCGAAAGCAAGTATCGTCTTGTGGTTTTTCTCGTCCCTTCCGGCGAACAGCAGCGCGCTCCCATACCCGGGCGTTATGCCCGTCCTCGAATAATTGACGTTTTTTGGAACGCCTTCGATATTGACGCGGGCTCCTATCCCCCATGTTTTGCGTATGACCGTTTCTCCGAAGCAGAACACCACTTCAAAGTAATCAAAGCCCCTTCTTGCCGTGTCCGAATTCATCGCCCTCTGCACTGAGGGGGTCGCCTTGGTTGTCCTTCCGTCCAGATAGATGGTGATAAACTTCCAGTCCTCAGACCAAACCACATCGACAGCCTGCGGGTCGTCCTCCTCAAAAAGCGGCATCTCGCATGAGAAAAACAGCGATAGCGTCAACGTAAATAGGGAGGCGGCGAAAAGGAAAACCAGCTTTTTCACTGCGGCCATGTCGTACCTCCCGGCGGCAGGTAGCCTGCCACGTCGCCAGTCCCTATCAGCACTGCCCCGCCCAGTCCGCCGACTCCGTTGTCCAGATCGAGCCAAAAATCGCCCCATCCCGGCCTGATCTGCCAGGTAACGGCGGGCGTCCCGTCCCTGCCGGAAGTCCCCGAAACGGCGTACACCGGAACCCTGAAAACAAGGGCGAACACTGTCCCGTCCACGGTTGAAGAAGTGTTAAAGCTGAATTGCACAGGGTTCTGGAAAGCTGACCCCACATTACCGGTTCCATTGTTGAGCATGGCGACAACAGTGTTGTAATCCTGAACAAGATAGGAACTGTACTGAAACAACCCGTTACGGATTGGGTAACGCGGGAATCTTTTATAGATTTCACCCGCTCCCGCCTGTATTATGGAGGCTGAGTAAGTACTCCAGGGTGTCGCGCCCTCAAAGTCAAACGTGTACCGGGCGTATGTCGTCCCGTTCGCCGTCAAATAAAACAGCGGGAATGTCCTTTCATGGACGTATATAGCGGCGGAACCCGTATCCGGGCTGATAACTGTATTTTCAGTGGTCATGCCGGAGTTAGAGTAGGTTCTGAAACTGCTTGCGGAGGCAGGGCGGCTCACCCCCGCTTTCAGGGCGTGAATCTCAAAGGTAACAGTCTTTGTCTGGTTGTTAATCACCGCAGGCATCGCTGCCCCGTCAACATGGGAAAGCCGACCCACTCCAAGGAGTGTTTTGTCTCCCTTACCCACAAACATAACCGCCGACCCCGCTCCGTTGGCGGGCGTGCCGGTAACGCCGCTGTAATTGATGCCAGTCTGCGTCCTGTATATGTCAATTGCCCCGAAAGAATCGATGTCAAAAGAAGTCCTCGACGTAATATAAGAGCCGCCGCTGTTGTACACGAAAACCGCCTCAAAGAAGTCATACCCCATCAGGGCGTTGTCTTTTGAAAGCGACCTCACACTTGAAGCCGTATTTATGCCTATCACATCGTTATTGGCAGGCTTCAACATGAAAGTCTTGTAATACGGCCCGTTGTCGTCCCCCCCATTTACGGCGGGCGCTTCCGGCTCCATAAAGATCATGTCGCAGGAAACCAGCGCCAACAGCATAAAGAGCAAAAGAGCGAATGTATACTTTACAAGCCCTGTAGCGGGGGCGCAACGCAGGGCGCAGGACGCGAGCCGTCCGGCGCGGGTTGTCTGTCCCGCATTCGCGGGGAGGAGGGCGTTCATCATGGCGGGGCCGCCGTATTTACCTGTGTAAAATTCTGGGGCCAAACAACGTCAACCGCCCCTGTGTTCACGATAATAGAGTAGCCCAGATAGTAATTCGGGCTGCTCATAAACCACGTGTTATACTGGCGGACTCCTGAGTCTATATTCGCGTAGCTTCCCGCCGCGTTTATCCTGAACGGCTGGCTGGTTACCGCGCTGCCGCCGATAACAAGCTCCGTATCGTTATACGGCCAGATGCCGTAATAAAAAGTATTTCCGTTTCCCCAGTTTTCAAAGCCTCCGTTGGCGTTTGCTTTGCCCAGTACTACATTGGGGTTTCCCGCTATAATGATAATTAAATACGGACCGTTGCTGAGGACGAATTGCGGCAGATCAAATGAATCATAAAATACAAAGATATACGTACCGCCGGGTGAGCCTTGTATATCACCCAAGGCGTCAAGCAGATCTAAATAATTGGTGATAACATAGCGGGTAAAAGTAGGAATTTCGGAGGATGGGGGTATGGGGCCCAAAGTGCCCGGATCGCTTAAATATATCGAAAAATAGCCGTCATAGGGAGGATCGCCTACCGCCTGTGTATCAGGGTCAAAGTACTCCACCCTTACCCTTATCATATCATTGCTGTTAAAACTCCCCGGAATATTAGGATCAAAAGCAGGTCTAAATTGTATTCTGCCATTAGAGTCATATATTGGAGTACCGCTTCCGTTTGTAAGAAATATTATGTCAAAAAGATTTTGATCAGGGGTTACAACCACTCCTCCGGGTCCTCCCAGTATATATGTGGCGGCATCTATGGATATTCCCTTCATGGGAATGCCTCCGGATCGTATGGCAAGCTCCAGTCCGGTAAGATCAAATTTATAATCATCAGCAGCGGGAGGGTTTTGAGGGCCTGGCGGGGTAGGAGGGTCAGTAAGAGAGGTGGTTCTGTAATACCTTGTTTTGAACGGCGTGCCTACGAAAAAACCAAAAATAAGACTCTGGTCAATATCGCCGACTCCGATAAGAATCGCCCCTCCTGTCCCGCCAATGCCGTCGTCAAGGTCTCTGATGTACGAGTCGTAACCGGGCCTTATATACCAAAAGTTACCATTTCCCCGGTTATCGGCGTTGGTAAGCGGGTATACGGGTATTTGAAAGGCAAAGGAGAAAATAACGCTGTTGGGCGTCCCCGTGGTGTTAAACGTGAATTGTACAGGACTTGTAAGAACCGTTGTTCCCGACTGATTGTTTGCCAGCGCTATCGTGGTGTAGCCGGGAGTGTTTATGTCAGGCGAAAACGAAGTGGGCAGTCCATGATCCCCGTTCCCCCACGGGTAACGCGGCTGAAGCTTGTTTCCTTCGCCGTATATCGGGTACTGCAGCGCGTCGTTTTGTATAAGAGTCGCCGGACCCCCCCGCAGTATTCCGGCGTTGAAATAGGCAAAGTCATAGGGCGCGGCGGTTGTAACGCCAAGCGTATAATTACCTGTTATGGTTTGATTTCTATTAATATTGTACAGCGGGAAAATCCTGCTGCCGATATACACTTCGATGATGCTGGTGCCGGCATTGTTTGGCGTGAAGAAACTGGACGCGCTCTTGTTGGCGCTGCGGCTCGCGCCCGCTTTCAGCGCGGACACTTCAAAGGTAACGGAAACGGTTTCGTCGGTAACTGTCGTTGAGGCAATTGTTCCATCTCCATCTCCGTTGTCAACACCTACCAGCCTTCCCACCCCAAGCAGGGTCTTATCAGATCTCTTGCCCACAAATAAAATGGCGGCTCCCCTGGCTCCATTGCCGTCAACGGCGGCAGTGCTGACATACCCGTAATCGACGTTCCTTGCCACCCCGCTTACTCCCGCCGTGTGCCCCCTTTCCCACGCTCCTCTGGCGACCGTAGTGTTGGTTCCGTCATTGCGGTAGAAGGCTATCTCAAAGAGATCTGCCCCAAACATGGCAAGCTCTCTGGTAAGGGAGCGGCTGGAAGAAGGAGGAGTGTAACCGTCCAGGTACACTGTCAATGAGTAGTTATTGTCCGCGTTCCGGCTCCCGCCGCCTGAATAAAGCTCGTCATCAGGCTCGAAGAGTGTGCATGTAAGGAGGAGGGTGGATATTATTAAAGCTGCAGAGAAAATCAGCTTTTTAATCTTCAACCTCCTTCTACACATCTTTTACTCCCTGCCTGTTATTTGAACCACAGTTCATTTAGAATTGTAACGTAATCTCTATCCACGGTAACGTTGTACACATGACCGCCGTGACCGTCCCTGAGAAAATAATTGCCGCCGCCTCCCGCGTTAGAAGGTGTAACCCAAGGCAAGATAGCGGGCTCAACAGCGGTAGCAGTGGTGGGCGGAGCGCCGCCTAAAGTAATACGGGCAATAGGCCCTCCCGCGTTCACAATATAAGGGTATGTCCTGTATTGGCCCCTTGGAGGAGCATACGCGGCAGCCAGGGGATACGAGGCAGGCGTAACATTAATATTGGAATTAAACGGCCATCTTCCAAAGTAAAAGGAACTGCCTGACGACCAGCCAATAAAGGCGCTGTCAGTACCGTGCCCCGTGTTAAGGTCAGTGATATCCCAACTGCCCTTGCCTATCCTGATCATTGGAGAAGGCGTGCCCGTTACTATATTATACGGATCGATGGTAATATCACCCGGATAGGTTTGGGGCGTTTCAAGAGTGCCCGCCACAATAATAAATAAATTCTGATTGCCTTGTTGGGTTGTTATTCCAGGACCAGGAAAATTAAAGGGAACGGTAGCTATAATGACATACGTCCCGTTGCCGCCGGCGGTAACCATATTTTGTATCAGATATAAATTGTTTTGCTCAACAGTACGGGGAGTAACAACAAAAATATGACTTGCCGGAATGTCCGCCCAGTTAGGATTACCGGTGGAATCATTGCATATAATCGGGAACGCGTCCGTATGGGTTGTCCCGTTTGTAGGATCTCTAAAGTTCACTAAAACTGTCTGTATACCGTACAACTGATTGTTAAGATAACCCTTTCTGGCTCCGCCGGGTTCAACCACATTATAAGGGGAATAACCCGCGCTCGTAGGCCAGTTCGCGACATTACTTGGAGAACCCGGAATTTTTTCCGCTCCCCCAATAACAAAAGTCAATTCATCGTGGTCTATATACCTTATCAAAGTACCGTCCGGGTATTCCATTCTTACCACTAACCCTCTGATGTCAAAGTCGCGTCCGTCTACGAGAGTTTCATTGCCGTACAGAAATTTTTGCGGAGGGATTTCTACCCTTATCCTGTACCCTGTAGGGTTCTCAATCTCGCCCGTGCTGATCAGCACCGCGCCGCCTGTCCCGCCCCTTCCGTCGTCAAGGTCCAGCGCGTACGAATCGTAGGACGGCCTTATAACCCACATACCGGGGGCGGGGCCGGGGGAGCCGTCAACAGCGAGACCTCCGGGCATACGAAGCGGGTGAACAGGCGCCCAAAAAACAAGGGAGAACGCGCTGCCGTTCTCAGTTCTGGATGTGTCAAAACATAACCTGACAGGGTTCTGGAATGGCTCTCCCGCGAAAGGACCCGGCGCGTGGGGCATAAAATTATTAATGGGCGTTATTACGGTTCTGTCATCCAGTCTCAGTGAATAGCCCTGGAACTCGCCGCCCTGTAGGGGATAACGGGGCTGTTTATTCTCAGTGTACACCGCCCCCTTTCCATCCAGACGATCCTGAGCCAGTATTATCCCGCCCGTGTAGGCGTCAAATCCGGCTTTGGATGGAGGAACGTCGCTTTGTATCCTGAATGTATACTCGCCGCACATTTCAAGGATGCTCTGCGTCAGCTTGAACATCGGGAATTGAAGTCCCCCGATGGTATAGGAGCGGACATCAGTGTTGGCGGCTGATATGTCGTGATGGTTGCTTCCCTTTGAGGCTGTCATAAAACTGGAATTGGCGATAGCCGTCTGATTGGGACCTGTTGTCGGAAAGTTTAAACCAACAGGGGATACAACGCCGGATTTTAAGGCGTCTACCTGGAACGTTATAGAAATGGTGTCGGCTGTAATCATGGTTGAGGGAATGTTCCCGCTTCCGTTGTCAACGGCAACCAGCTTTCCCACCGCCAGGAGGGTCTTGTCTGACTTTTTGCCTACAAAAAGAATAGCCGCTCCCTGCGCGCTTGTAAGCGGAACAGCCGTGCCGGACGAAGCGCTGTTATCGGAGACAAAGCGGTAATCGATGCCGCCCGAGGTTCTGTAAACGCCGGAAATCCCGGCGGCGTCCCGCATCCCCCACGACGCCCTGGCGATTGTGTCGGTATGCGGGTGCCAGAAGGCTACCTCAAAGTAGTCGTGCCCCGCCATCGCCAGATCCCTGCTGAGGGCGCGGCTTTCGTTCTGTAGGACAGGAGTCGTCCCGTTAATAAATATTGTTACAGACCTGCCGTCATCGGAATAGACAACATCGGTATAGGTGGGTTCGTATTCTTCTTCATCGGGCACAAAGAGGGTGCATGTCAAAATGGGGAGAATCAAAACAAGAATAATTCCGACAACTGCCCTTTTAATAAAAAACCTCTCTTGACTTAGTAATAATAATAACCATAAAGGTAGGGGTCATAGCCGAGGGCTTCACGCGCTTCACGCGCCTCTCTGGCTTCCCTTGCCTCTCTTGCCTCACGCGCCTCTCTTGCTTCCCTTGCCTCTCTCGCTTCACGAGCCTCTCTTTCTTCCCTTGTCTCCCTTGCGTTACGCGAAAGGCTTGCCTCACGCGACTCTCTTGCCTCAAGAGCTTCACGCGCTTCACGCGCTCCCCTGGAATCAATGGACATCGCCATCATCCACGCCAAAAACTCAAGAGAACTGTCGCCGCTCCCGCCGTATGAGGGAATACCGACAGTACTGCCGGGCTGAACCACCTGACGCGCCGTAACAATCTGCGGCAGTCCCGGCACTGTAGAGCCTTCGCTTCCAGTTGCCGTCGAACCCGACCCCTGCAAAGCTCCCTGCGCCGCTCCCTGAGCCGCCGCGCTTAAAAGACTCTCAAGGCTTCCCGGCAGGAACATATCCGCCAGGGCTGTACCCTGTGAGCCGTCGTTCCAATCGTCCAGCCAGTCCCACTCATCACCGTAGGGATCCTGCCCGTCGGCGGCGTGCAACGCCTCAAGCGCGGCTACCCGCGCCGCCAGGTCCGGCCCAAGGAAAAGGTCAATTACATTCTCCTCCTGCGCCAACTGTCTGGAAGGGGGAGGCGATGTGATGACCGTAATGATGACTTCTTCCCCCGACCTCATCTCCAGTAATCTGAGCGCAGAAGGTGAAAGATCGATGACACGGTTTAGAGAGGGATAAATACGGTCAACAATGGTAACCTCTACTTCCCTGCCGTTTCTGGGATTGGTGATCTTAACTCTGGAATTGAGAGGAAGACTCGCATGAGCCGCGATAAGACCGTCGGACCTCATCTCCTGGGAAGCGTTCCCGCGCATGGTAAAGTCCCCAAGACGCGCCTGTGACATAACGGGAAAAACAATAAAAGCCGCGGCAAAAACGCCCAACAAAAGCCGTTTCATCCTTACTCCTGTCCATTGTAATATAAACACCCTCCCCTATATTATTTTAAGGCATAATATGAGAAATTACAAGAAAATCCTTCAAATTTTAATTTATTTGCTTGCCTTTTCACCCCGAATGTACCGCCATTAATATTTTATGTCCGAAATTAACAGCCGCTTTTGCCCCCCAAGGAGCAGGGAAAAAGAGGTGGAAAAAAGGGGGAAAAGGGCTTGATATTTTGTACCTAATGTGCTACATTTTATCCATACTTATTTTTGTGAGGAAGAGAGCCTATGACCAATTTGGATGTCATGAACATGAAACCCGGAGAATTTGCCGCCGCTTATGAAAAGGCAAAAGCCAGCAAGTTGGGTAAAAACCCCTTTAATACATCCGATATTCCCCTAAATGTACAACTGGAAAAATTTGAGGCTGCTTCCTTCACAGAAGAAGATGACCGTGCCCTTGATGTTGATCTTTGTTATATATGAGCGTTGAAGAAAGAAAAAAAAGGTGCGGAAAATCTTGATTAATGAATTCCTGTCAAAAATAGAGGGCGTAATCGTCCAAAAATACGAAAGATTTATCCTTGATGAGAAAAAAAGGCTCTGCAAGAAAGCCGACAATCAGGAAGTAGGTTCAATCGGCAAACCTGTATTTCATATCAACTTCTTCAGCCTGCGCGAAGCATACGAGGAAATAAGCAAAGATATTCGCTTCATGTTTGAACGCCGGGGCCCCCGTATGGACGAAAACCACCCAAGTCCCGGTAAAATCGCAGGAGTAATGGTCTACCGGCTTTCAAGAAGCCACATAGTACACCTTCTGGAAGGCTGCGCTTCCTGTGAACTTCAATGCGTGTCAAATCTTAACTACAAATTCGCCGTAAAATGCGCATGGGAGTACGTCGGTATTCCCTATCTGCGGGTAAAAGAGGAAATTCGCAGAGAATTACTGTACTCTTTGGCTTTACGCCACGTTAATCAGGAAACGCTTGCCCTGGTATTTGATATAATCCTTTATAACAGAAAAACCCCATAATCAGGAAACAACAACCCCGGAACTCTTCGGAGGGGGGCGTTTTTTCAAAAAAACTCCGCTTCAATAAAGCGCCACGCATATACGCGCCGTATATGGGGTGGAGGCTATCTTATGAAAGTCAACAAAAAATTCAAGAACAGCGTGTTTACTTTGCTGTTCAGCGACCCCGCCCTGCTGAGGGAGCTTTATTGCGCTTTAGGCGGGGTCTGTCTCCCGCCCGATGTTCCGGTTGTCATAAACACGCTGGAGGACGCGCTGTTTATGGACTTAATCAACGACATCTCTTTCGAGATAGCGGGGAAAATCGTCGTCCTGATAGAACATCAGAGCAGTATCAACCCGAACATGGCACTGCGCCTTTTGATGTACATAGGCCGCATATACGAAAAGATAATTGAGGGCAGGAACATCTATTCCAAAAAACACCTTTCAATCCCGCGGCCTGAGTTTTTCGTCCTTTACAACGGAACCGACCCATTCCCCGACGAGCAAATTGTGCGCCTGTCAGACCTCTTTGAGAAACTGAAAGACTTGGGTCTCCCTGAAAGGGACATCCCCGCGCTGGAATTGGTGGTGAAGGTGATAAACATCAACGAGGGACGCAACAGGGAGATTGCGCAGCGGTGCAAAAAACTTGCAGAATACAGCGCGTTCGTAGCAAAAGCCCGCGTGTTTGAGAGGGAACTTGGCAGCCGGAAAAGAGCCATAAAAGAGGCTGTGAACTTCTGCCAGAAGCATGATATACTGAAGGAGTTTCTGAAACTTCATGGGACGGAGGTATTGAGTATGCTTTATACCGAATTTAATCTCGATGACGCCTTAGCGGTCGCTATGAAGAAGGCTGGGAAGGAGGCCGCGAAGAAGGGCAGCGAGAAAACACACTAAAAATAGCCAGAAACGCGTTAGCTGAAGGGTTAACGCCTGAGTTTGTGCGGAAAATCACCGGGCTTGATCAGGAAACGATAAAAAAGTTGTAAACCTCACCATTATCCGCAATCACCAACCCCGGAACTCTTCGGAGGGGGCGTTTATAGAGAAAAGCTCCGCTTCAATAAAGCGCCACGCATATACGCGCCGTATATAGGGTGGAGGCTATCTTATGATTAATTTACCTGGATTCTTCCGCCCCGCGCTGGAAAATTCCCTGAAAGATGAACCGCTGTCGATCTTAAACGATGCGGTTTTCAAAACCATGCTTGCCTCGGATACCGAGGACTCGCGTAAGGCGCTCAGGTCTCTCCTTTGCGCCTGCACAAACCGCGAAATTACCGAGGCCAAGGTTGTGAACAGCGAACTTCTTCCGGTTCACATGGACGCGAAATTCCCACGGCTCGACGTGCATGTTACTTTTAACGACGGGGAAGCCGCCGCCCTGGAAATGCAGATCGGCAAATCTGACGACGATCTGAAAGACAGAGCGTCTTACTACGCCGCCATGCTGCAATCAGGGCAATCCAAAAGGGGAGTGAAGTACAAAAGAATTAAGCGGGTGTATCAGATTTTTTTCCTCAACTGCGTATTGTTCCCTGAAAGCGGCAAACTACCCCGGCGGTACGGTTACAGAGAGGAGAAGGAACACGACCTGCTCACCGAGGCAACGGAGATCGTCTATTATGAACTGCCGAAACTTGAAAAACACGTAGAGGAGTATTTCGCCGGGAAAACCGGAACAGAAAACTTGTCCAAAGATGAAAAGTGGTGTATCTTTATGAAGTACCGGCATGAGAAAAGGGTTGAGCCATTAATAAGAGAACTGTGCCAGGAGGAAGAAGGGATCATGTATGCTGAAAAAACTCTGACAAAGGTAAGCCGAAGCTATAAAAGGTTCGCGCGGGAAATGGCTGCAATCAAGAACGAAATGGAGAGCGAAGCAAGGGAACGCCTTATCAGAAAAGAAGCCCGTGAGGAAGGACAACGTGAAAACGCACTCGAAGTAGCCAGAAACCTGCTGGCTGAAGGCGCAACGCCTGAGTTTGTGCGGAAAATCACCGGGCTTGATCAGGAAACGATAAAAAAGTTATAAACCTCATCATTATACGCAATCAACAAATCAGAAGAACCCCAAAAAGGCAAAGCGTTCAGGGAGGCGGTTACCTACTTTCCCGCGTCTCAGGGGCGCAGTATCATCGGCGCGGGAGGGCTTAACTTCCGTGTTCGGAAAGGGAACGGGTGTGACGCC
>JGI24698J34947_10000065_pt1 | contig 32991 bp, 26 predicted proteins | sample TergutMp193P3_FD_34947 | JGI IMG/M metagenome (IMG submission 34947) | reverse complement strand
GCGCGGGATGAGTTGGACAAGGAAGAATATTATCAGGAAGCGATGGAAGGAATGTTTGGCGAAAAGGACAGAAAACTTGCGGAAAAAGACAAAAAACTCTTTGAAAAGGACAAAGAACTTGCAGAAAAAAACAAAGAAATAGAAAACTTGAAAAAGCAAATAGAAAAAATGAAAAAATAATTTTTTTGCGCAAAGGTTTTAATATGAAAAAAGAAACAAAACAAAGAAAACAGCGTAACAAATGGACGCAATGGTTTGTAAAAATAGTTGAATTTATTCTTCGCGACTACAAAACGGAAATAATTTTCGAGTATCAATTATACAAAGAACCGATGAGAATCGATATTGTAGTTATAAAACTTTTGGAAGACGTTGTTATTAAAAACGCGGTAATGAAATTTTTCAGAAAACATAATATTTTGGAGTTCAAAGGACCGACGGATATTTTAAATATAGAAGCGTTTGACAGAGTTTTGAGTTATTTTTACGCATATTTGTCAAAAAATTCTGTAAAATTTGACGATGCAACTATAACGTTTGTTACGGTAAAGAGACCTGAAAAATTGTTTGAGATATTAAAAAATGAAAGAAAATATAAAATAGTATCGGCAAAGCATAGTGGAATTTATTATATTAAGTCGTCGGGTAAAATTCCCGCAATGCAGTTGGCGGTTAATTCCGAACTTGCGCAAAGCGATTGGCTTATTAGTTCTATACGGGACAACTGGACTATTCCGGAGGGAATAGAAATAGTAAAAAAATTTGAGGATACTCGCGATAACGATTTGTTAAGAGAAGTAATGTTTTCGCTGTGGACGGCGAATATAGATATAATGAAGGAGGTAGACGAGATGACGATAGAAGAGAGAAAAGCGATGAAATTTTTGGACGATTGGGCGATTAAAACAGGTAGAGCCAAAGAATGGAGACAAGAAGGAAGACAAGAAGAAAGGCAGGAAATATTTGCTTTTCTAGAAAGCGGACACACCCTCGAAGAAGCCAAAAAGAAATTTGCATTCGCGCAATGAAAAAATAACCCCCAAAAAAAGAGAGCCGAAGAAACCTCTCCGACTCTCTTTTTTCAAAAATTCAAAGCAAAAACCTGAACGCTTACTTCCAATTCGGAACTAATTTCTTGATATTATCAGTTCCTACTCTTTCATCTTTTTCATTGATAGTAAGATTGTCTGTACCTGCAACCGCATCGCCAAGTCCAGCGCTCAACGCAGCAGTAGCAAGAAATTCATTCTTATACTCACTCACTGCATAATCGCCATCAGGTTTGTAGGTTGCTCCACCCGTAACGGAAAACGTAAAATACCTTGAAAAAGGATTTTGGTCAAAACCAAGCCCTTTCCACGCTCCTTCTGCGGGACCTTTTTCCGCTGCATCTGCAGAGATGTACGTGTCGTTTTCTGCCTTGTACGCCGCTTCCATACTTGCTATGGAACGTAACAACTGCGGACCCTCGCCCGCTTTCGCCTTATTCGTCGCCGCCATCATTTTAGGGATGGCAACCGCCGCCAAAACACCGATGATTACAATAACAACCATCAGTTCAACCAGTGTGAAACCGTTTTTCTTGCTCATAACATACTCCTTTGTTAAATGTTGAACAAGTTACTCTACTATTAGAATTCTGCTGCTTGCAGTTATTTCCTCCTTTAAATTAACAAAAAATTTAAAAACGCGGTTCTTTTTATAAAAATTCGCCGCATTGTTCCCTTTCATATATATTATGCAACATTTTTTTTAAAATGTCAATAGTAAAAGTGAAAAAAGTGAAAATTTTTTGGGGAGATTGAAAAACACTGAAATTTGTATGCGGCAATATAGTATTTTAATTATAAATTGAAAGAGAAACGAGAGGGAAAAATGATAAATAAAAAATCATCCTTATATTTGGACACGTCTGTAATCGGCGGATACTACGACGATATATTTATGCAGGATACCCGCTTGCTTTTTGAAAAAATAAAATCGGGAAAATATAATGTTTTTATCTCTGAACTAACGAAAAACGAACTGAAAAAGGCGCCCGAAAACGTAAAAAATCTTTTGGAAGACATAAAATATCAGTTAGTAGAGGTATCGCAGGAATGTAAGGATTTAGCGGGTGAATACATAAAAGAAAAAGTAGTCGGCGCAACAAGTACGGACGATTGCGTTCATATAGCGACGGCAACAATTAACGGCGTTGATTTTTTAGTAAGTTGGAATTTTAAACACATTGTTAATGTAGAGCGAATTAAAGGTTATAATTCCATTAACATAAAAAACGGATACAAACAATTAGAAATTCGTTCGCCAAAAGATATGGGGGTTTATGATGATGAATAACGACGATACTTTTCGTTGGGATTGTATAAAGGGTACGCGAGCGATTAAAGATGAAATTGACGCGGAATTTCCAACCGTAGACGCGCTCTTTAATTATTTGGTAGCGCAACGACAGGAATGCGCTAAACAAAAAAATACTCAATCAATTAAATTATCTCAATAAAATAAAAACGCGATTTTTAGGTTTCTTTGTTACTAAAATAAAATACCGAATATCAAATAAACGTATAAAAAAGTGATGAAATAATTTTTTTTGATATTTTATAAATTTTCTATTTCTTTCTTGGAAAGTCCTGTAAATTCGGATATTTCTTCTGCGGACATTCCGCGTTGTTTCATTTTTTTTGCGCTTGCTTTGTTTCTATTTTCAAAATCTTTTTTCTCTTGAAGCAGAGTTTCAATAGTTTTTTTGTTTTTTTCAAGTTCTTTGTCTTTTTCGCCGAATGTTTGTTCTACATATCGCTGATAATATAATTCTTCGTCCAATTCTTTGCGCGCGTCCTTATCCACCGCGACGTAATGTAAAATATCCAACAATTCTTTTATTTCAGGATAGTTAGTGTCAACGGGAAAATCTTTTGTAGTTTTGTCCGAAGATACAAAGTTTTCTTGCTCAAATACGGATAAAAGCGTATCCAATTCGGTATTTAAATTCTGTTTTATCTTGCAGGTTTGCACAAAATACGACTTGTGAGTCAAATGTTCGACAAAACTATCGTGAACGTTTAATTTTTCTTTTGTCCGTAAATCTTTACATTCGGGATAAGCGACAAAAGCGGGGGCGTCTACAGATAAATTAAAGCCCAAAATGTAAATTGCTATTATCGGAAGTTTTGAATTTACGTATTCCGCGCCCAAATATTCTCTAAAACGATAAATGTCGCTTAATTGTTTTGCTTTTTGCAATTCTATTATTACTCTTTTTACGCCTTCTTCTTTGGTTTCTATCGTCGCGGAAAAATCTTTTCGGTAAAGCGTAAGTTGCCCCGTTATTTTATCAAATTTGGTACGCTCTTGAATATATGGTTCAAGAGATATTATTTTGCAATCTAAAATTGTGCCTATAAGAAATTTTGCGACGTTATCGTTTTCCAAAAGCCGTTTGAACGTCGCGTCGTATATAGGGTTTGCTATTATCATTTTTTGCTCCTTTTCATTATAAATATAATATTTGCCAAAACATTTAGTTTCTAAAACAAATTAACCAAATAAAATAAAAACGCGATTTTTAGGTTTCTTTGTTACTAAAATAAAATACCGAATATCAAATAAGCGTATAAAAAGGGATGAAATAATTTGCAATTTTTACTTTTTTACTCGCGCAATATATTATTTTACCCCCAAAATCAACTTTTAAGGAGCGTATTTATGAAAAAATTTTCGGCTATCTTACTGGCAACTGCCATCATTGCGGCGCAATCCGTTAGCGCGGCTTCAAACAAACAATCCGTAAACGCGGCGACAAAACCTGCCCCGTCGCGGCAAATGGGCGACGAATGGGTCGAAAGCGGGCAAATGATAAGATATCCCGTAAACAAGTATTTTACCGCAGTCGGTATGGGAAACGATGAAAATTCGGCGCGCAGAAACGCCACCATCGAAATTCGCAGACAAATTTCTACAACCGTGAAATCGGAGCAGATTTCCAAAGAATTTTCTATCACGTCGAATAACGCTTCGACGGATTCTTCGCTTTTTAGCGCGAGAAACAGAATTTCCGTCGTCGGCGACATTACGGGAGTGGAAATTCTTGCGACTTCGGTTCGCGGAGAAAACTATTATGCGTTTGCAATTTTAGAAAAAGAAAAGTTTATTTCTTTTCAAAAAACAAAAATCACGGAATTGCAAAACGAATTGAAAACTATAAACGCTCAAGCGGATAAAGCGATTAGCGACAAAAAGATTGCTTTGGCAATTTCGCTTTTGAACTCGGCGAAAGAGAAAATTTTGGCAATTCAAAGCGAACGACTTTTGCTTTCCGCCGCGACCGCGCTTACGGCAAAAGAAGAAATTCCCGTTTCCCGCGCAGATATTGACGGAAAACTCGCGAATTTGCTCAATTCCATAAAAATCGTAGCGAGCGGCGGCGACAAACAAACGGTTTTTGCGGGAGAAATTTCTACCGAACCGCTTTCGGCAAAAGTTACGGCTGACGGACAAGCGATAGAAAATCTTTCTATTTCGCTTTTCGACGACAAAAACAAAAAGACGGCGACCGCTTTTTCGGACGAAAACGGTTCAGTTTATTTCTTTTTGGACTCAAAAGCGCCGACTTTGCGCGGAACTTATAAATATACGGCGAAAGTCGATTTGGAAGGCGTAAAAAATTCCGCAAGCGCGTCGTTTTCGTATACGGTAAAAATTCGCGATTTGCCCGCGCAAATTTCGATTTCTCTTTCTAACGATTTGAGAAAAGGCGCGGCGGCAATAGAATCTGCGGCAAAAGAAATGCTTTCAAGTCACGGAATATTAAACGACGATTGCGGTTGTTTTAAGGTTTCAGTTGAAATTTCCGACAATCCAAAAGAAAATATTGAAGGACTTTCAAAGCAAAGAACATTTGTGCGCTCAAGCGTTACGGCGCAAATTTCCATATCCGACGACAAAGGCAAACAAATTTATTCGGGAAGCGTTACCAATTTGGGCGCGGCTAACGACAGATTGGGCGCGGTCGCCGACGGAGTAAAAAAGATACAACTCGGCGCAACTATGACAAATATTAACGAAGCGGTAAAAAATTACGAAGAAGCGCAAAGTCAAAAAGCGGCGGCTTTTGTTCAGGGCGAAAAGAAGAAAATCGCGGTTTTCCCGCTTATTCACAGCGGATTTGAAGGACAATGGTATTCGTATTCTAATTTTGAAGCGCTTTCGGCGATGCTTACGACCGCGCTTGTAAATACGAATGCGTTTATCGTTTTGGAACGTCAAATGCTTGAACTTTCGCAAAGCGAACTAAAATATAGCGAAACAAAAACAAACGCGGGCGAAACAAACGAAGACGGCGAACAACTTACCGAAGCGCAAGAAATAAATCAGGCGAAAATTATGGGAGCCGAATGGGCTGTCGTCGGAACATTAACGAGAGCGCAAAACTTAATAGAAGCGGACGTAAGAATTGTCGATATTAAAACGTCGCAAATTGTCGCTTCTGTTTCGGCAAACGGAAAAAATGTTTATGATTTTAGAGACATCGCTCAAAAACTTGTGGCAAAATTGAACCTTCCAGAAGCGCCTAACGCGATAGGAAGTAATTGTTGCAAATAAAAATTAAGGCGTCTTTTAATATTTTTTCGCATTATCTTTTCGGCAAAAGTTATTTTTGCCGAAATTTTTATTCTTTTTTGTAAAAAAGAAATTGTTTTAATGACGAAAAGAGAGAGTTTTTTTAATGATAAAAAAATTATTGTTCAGTTCGACCGCTACGCAAAAGCGAGTGGCTGTTCTTGAAGAAAATAAAGTGGTTGAATATATTGTCGAACAACCCGACGATTGCCGAATTTTGGGAAACATCTATCGCGGCAGAATAGAAAAGATAGTTCCCAGCATTCAATCGGCTTTTATAGACATAGGAATAAGCAAAAATGCGTTTTTGAATGTAAACGACATAGAACTTGACCTTGTCCCGAAATTGCCGACCGAAACAGGCGAGATAGAAAACGTTGACGAGAAAAACGAAAAAATAGACAAAGTCGCCGAAATCGAAAACAAAAACGACAAAAATAAAGGCAAAAATAAGCGTAAAAACGGAAAAAACAAAGGCGACAAAGCCAATATCGACAAAATAGAGAAAGAAATCGAAGGCGAAAAAAGCGAAGTTGAAGGCGAAGTCGCGCAGGAAGAAGTACCTTTTAACGAATTTGCGATAGAAAATCTGCTCGAAGAAGGACAGGAAATTCTTGTTCAGATTTCCAAAGAACCCATTGGCGACAAAAGTCCGAAAGTTACGACGAAAATTTCGCTTGCGGGACGTTTTACCGTTCTCGTTCCCGATAACAACAATATCGGAATTTCCAAAAGGAGTCACGGCAAACGCGAGCGCAAACGTCTCAAAAAAATCCTTCGCGATATGCTTCCCGAAGGAATGGGTTGCATTGTGCGCACAATAGGTTTGGACGTCGACGAGGATTTGATTTACAACGAACTTAAACAACTTGTCGGCGATTGGGATGAAATTCAGCGAAAATCCATAGAAGGCGACGAACCGTGCCTACTCTACAAAGAGCAGGACATAGTAATGTCTTCAATTCGCAATTTATTTACGGAAGACACGGAAGAAGTTATTGTCGACGATAAGCAGGATTATCAGGAAATTTTGTCGTATTTGAATAAAATCGCGCCCGAAATGAAAAATCGCGTTACGCTTTATAAGCAGAGCGCGCCGCTTTTTGACGCTTACGATATAGAACGCGATTTGGATAAATCGCACAGACGTAAAATTTGGCTTAAAAGCGGCGGATATTTGTATTTCGACAAAACCGAAGCGCTACTTGCCATCGACGTAAATTCGGGACGAAACAATTCCGAAAACACGCTTGAAGACACGGTTTTTGCCGTAAATATGGAAGCGGCAAAAGAAATTGCCCGTCAACTTCGACTGCGCGACATCGGCGGAATTATTGTCGTGGACTTTATCGATATGAAAAAAGCGGAAAACAGAACCGCTTTGGAGCAAAAAATGCGCGAACTTCTCAAAAACGATTCCACAAGCGCAACTTGCGGCGATTTGTCGCGTTTTGGACTTATGGAAATGACGAGAAAGCGCGTTAGAGCGGGAATTAACGAACTTATGACGGAAATTTGCCCGTCGTGCAATGGTCTTGGAAGAATATTTTCTACGAAATCCGTCGCTTCCAAAATTGACCGCTGGCTTCACAGAGCGGCTGCGGAAGATGGAAAGTCGTCGAGAATAAAAATTTTGGTTTCAAAATCGCTTTTCGATTACGTAGAAAGAAACGATTTGAAAGAACAATTAGAAAAAAATCACAAAATAAAGTTGGTTTTTGAAATATCTCCGCGTTTGGAACAAGACGAATTTGAAATACATTCGGGCGAGCAAGACGAAAATATTACGGAAAAACATTTGTAGTACTTGCTTTTTTGCGCGGCGAAATAATATTTTTTGCGTGTAATTTTTGAAAATTAAAAGATTTTTGGATATAAGGAGAAACTTAAAAATGGTTTCAGTTGTAAAACAAGGCGGATTTCAATACAAAGTTTGCGAAGGCGAAACGCTTGACATTCCGCTTGTAGAAGGAAAAGTCGGACAAGAGATAACGCTTGGCGGCGTTCTTCTTTTAAGCGACGGCAAAAAAACTACCGTCGGAACGCCCGAAATTGCGGGCGCTGTCGTTAAAGCGGAAATTGTAGAACACGGACGCGCAAAAAAAATTTTGGTAGTCAAAAAACACAGAAGAAAGGACTATCAAAGAAGAAACGGGCATCGTCAGGATTTTACGAAAATTAAAATAACGTCGATTAAAGCGGCGTAAGGAGAATATTTATGGCGCATAAAAAAGGTCAGGGAAGCACAAAAAACGGTCGCGACAGCAACGCGAAACGTTTGGGCGTTAAAGAATACGCGGGCGAATTGATAAGCGCGGGAAGCATTATTATTCGTCAGCGCGGAACAAAAATTCACGCGGGACAAAACGTAGGAATGGGCAGAGACCATACGCTTTTTGCCAAAATAACGGGAAAAGTTGATTTCTTTAAGAAAGCCGACGACAGAAAATACGCGAGAATTATCCCCGCGTAAAACCCGCGTAAGTTAAAAAATTTGTTTATGAAAAACGCAAAAATTAAAGCGCAGAAAATTATTTTTCTTGCGCTTTTTTGTTGTTTTTCGACGGTATTCGCGTTTTTTGAATCTTTTAATTTTTCCGACGAAAACGAACTTTCGTTTGAAGTGTCTTTTTTTAATAATGACGACACTATAATAGCCGCAATCACTATAAATATTCCGCAGGATTATCACCTTTATTCTAACCCGAAAGGTCCGGGAGTCGGCAAAAATTTAAGTATAAATTTTGACGAAACGGATAATATATTATTCGCAAAAAAAAGCGTTCCAAAAAAGTTTCTTCCGCTTGACGAGCCGCCTGACCAGTGGGTTTGGGCTTGGGAAAACGAAGCGATTGTTTTTCTTGCTTTTTTGCGAGAAAATTTTTCGTCCACATTTATAGAAATAAGCGGCGTTTATTGTGATGTTTCGTGCGTACCATTTTTTAAGACACTTGAAATATCGCCAAACGACGCAAAATTTAGCGAAAAACTAATGAAAATTTACGCAAACGCCGAAAATTTTCCGTTATTTTCAGACGAAGAATCGAGCGAATTTTTGGAATTTTCAATTAAAGAAAATAGACGAAATTTTACGCTTTTTTCGGCGTTATTTTTTGCGTTTATTGCGGGAATAATTTTAAACTTTATGCCTTGCGTTTTGCCTGTTTTGGGAATAAAAATTTTGTCGTTTTCGCAAAACGTAAGCAAAAAAACGGCGTTTTTAAGAAGTTTATCTTTTTCGGCGGGAATAATTTTTGTGTTTTTGATTTTGGCAATAGTCGCCGTTCAAACAAAAATTTGGTGGGGGCAGCAGTTTCAAAATCCTATTTTCATAACTGCGCTATCCATATTTATGATAATCGGCGCACTTTTTCTTTTTGACATATTTACGCTTTCGCCAAGCCAAAAAATTGCAAATTTAGAAAGAAAACAGGACAAAAGCGCGCTTTTGGGAAATTTTATTCGCGGAATTTGCGCGACAATTTTGGCGACTCCGTGTTCGGGACCTTTTTTGGGAGCGATTTTCACTTGGGCTTTGATAGACAATTCCGCAAACGCGGTTTTTGCGGTTTTTTCTGCGGTAGGCATCGGAATGAGCGCACCGTATATTTTGTTAAGTATTTTTGGCGGCGTAAAAATTTCGCAAAAAATTGGAAAATATTCCATAATTATAAAACGAATTTTAGGCGTAATTTTGCTTTTATTTGCGGTTTTTTTGCTTTTTTCGGCGCATTTGGACAATTTTTTTCAAAAAGACAAAAAAAATCTTGTTTGGACGGAATTTTCTCCCGAATTATTTGAAAAAGCGCAAAAAAACGGACAAAGCGTAATAATAGAATTTACGGCGAAATGGTGCTTAAATTGTAAATATAACAAAATTACGGTTTATGAAACCAAAGAAATTAAACGAATTTTGCGCGAAAAAAACATTTTGGCTTTAAGCGCAGACCTGACAAACGAAAATATTCCCGCGCAAGAGTTGCAAAAAAAATTAAATTCAAAAAGTATTCCGTTTATGGCTGTTTTTGACGGAAACGATTTTACAAATCCCGTCATTTTTTACGACGTCGTAAGCAAAAAATCAGTGATGTCCGCGTTAAAATCGGTTAAATAATAGATAAAATATTGTCTTTTTTTCTAAATTCCGAATAAAAACGAAACGCCGACGGACTTTGTTTCCGTATCAACGGTCGGAGCGATTATTGGCGCGGAAAACATTTTTTCGTTATATTTTTTTGTCGCGACTCTCGCCGAAACAAACGCCGCAAGCCGATTTAACGCAAGCGAACCCAAAACTAACGTAGAAGCCGTTTTGAAATATTGCGCTTTTTGTCGCATATCCGCGTATTCGTCTCTGTTTTCTTCGCTGTCCCAATGCCAAAAATCGCTTTCGTCAATATACATTTTTTCAAATTCGCGATTATTTTGAAAAGCCCAGTTTAAATCTTGCGCGCGCATAAAACTTTTATTGCCCAAATAACTCCAATATACGTCGTCGTATGGACGAGAACTTTGCGTGTGCGCGTAAATTTTTGCGTATCCCAAAGACGATTTGGAACGCTGAACGGAAGTGTAATTCGTATAAAAAAACGCGCTTAAAAGAACAATATCGGCGGACAAAAACGAAATCGCCGTTTTTTTTTCGCGCAAATAAAAATGTCCTATTCCCGGCATAACTAAATTAAGTCCGCTTGCAGTCCAATCCGCTTTTGCGCCCGATTCTTCCTTTGTTTTTCGGATATTTTGCAAATCGAGCGAAACTTCTTCCTGCTTTGTCTTTTGAATATTTTGCAAATCGAGCGAAATTTCCTGCGAAAACGCAAAAACGCAGAAAAATAAAATTAAAATAGATATTTTTTTTTCCGTTAAAAACGCCATACAAAACCTAATTTTGAAGTAATTTCGCCGTTTTTGTCTAAATACATATCGCTTTCTATGGAAATTTTGCTTAAAATTTCGTCGGTTTTCGTGGGCGATTCGCCTTTTTCGTCTCGCAAAAGTTTGCGATTATGAATTATCGTCGAAAGAAAAGCGTCCATTGCCGAAGCAATGTGATTTACGAATATTCCCACAACAAAAGCCGAACCGCGCCGTCCCTGTTTTGCGCTTTCGTCCATAAGCGATATGAAATGCCGCTGATTGCTTGAAATTCCAAATCCTCTTTGTCCGTTAATTATTACATAAGGTGGAAAACCTACGGTATCTATATCGTATTTGTCAAAATTTGGGTCGCTAAATTCTGCGTCTTTCCAGCCCTGCGTAGCGTAATAACTTTTTATGTTGCCGTAAAAATCTTCGCTAAATTGTTTCATATATTCTTTGTAAGCGTAACCGTTCGGGTCAAGAATGTACGTTGTATCATTCGTTTCGGGGTTTACAAGAACTTCGTATTCGTCCGAAAATATTCCGCCGAGACCACCACCGAAAATTAAATTGCCTATCGTAAATCCTTCCATATCGCGAATAATATCGGGAAAATTAGCATATCCTTTGTCGGTAATTTTTTTATAAAAATCTCTCAATTGAGTAGTATCAAAATGCGTTTCGGCAAAAGTTTCGGCTTCTTTGCGAATTTTAGTCGCGTCTTTTCTAAAATAAATCGCGCCCGTTATCATTCCTATTTCTACGGCGGCGTATAATCCCGTTCGCCAATAATTTTTGTTGTACGCCTGTCCAAATCCCGGAAGTAAAAGCGAATACAAAAACGCCTTTTGCGGCGAACGATATTGCGACAAATTGCGATGAAAATCTATTGTGCGCTCTTCCGCGACGCTTGCCGTGTCAAAAATCGAAATTTTTTCTGCGGACGCGGCGGAAACTATAGAAAACGTCGTGTCGCAGATTTCTTTGCCGTCAATTTCGCGACAGTTGCTTATTGTCGTATCTACTATTGTCGCGGCGGGTCTACCTTGTCCTCCTCCCGGCATCATAGCGGAAGACGAAGACATCGGCTGTCTGCGCCCGCCCGATTCTGCGGGAACGTTTCCCGCGCTGACGGAATCGCCGTCAAAAACACTTAAACTATCCGAATTTTGCGCGTTTTCGTCTTCTTGCGAAGTTTTTGCGGCATTCGTATCGCGCTGGGGCGAAACGTCGCTAACGAAAAAATCGTCGGCGCCCAAAAGTTTCAACTGTTCTTCGATAGACAATTCCTGCGCGAAACAAATTCCTGAAAATATAAAAGCGGCGAATAAAAGATATTTCTTCATTTTTCCCTCGATAATTTGCGAATTATTTTACGCAAAAATAATTTATGCCTAAACCGCGTTTGTCGGATAATATAAGAAAAAACAAAGATTTTATAGTTTTTCTTCTTTTTATGTTGCGCTATTATTTATTTTCTACTCAAAATTTGGGATACTTTCTAAAAATTAACGAGGATTTTAATGTATCGTTTATACATAATTTTAGCGTTTTTGTTTGTTTTATCGGTAAATATTTTTGCGCAGAAAAAACTGGAAAATATTACTATTGAAGGGCTTCAAAACGAGCGTGAAAGAGCGGTTCTTTCAATGCTTCCCGTTATTGTCGGGCAAAGCATAGACAACAAAGACATTTCCAGAGCGATAAAACAACTTTATCGCTCGGAGCGTTTTAGAAATATAGAAATTATACCCGAAAACGAAACCGAAAATTCCATAAGTTTAAGAATCGTCGTCGTCGAAAATCCTTATATGGACGTTTTGGAACTGCGCGGAAGCCGAAGAATTTCAAGAAATCGTTTAACCGAACTGCTAAAAGTCAGGCACGGAGAACGTTTAAGCGACGCAAGAGTCCACTCGCTTACAACAATTATAAGAAACGCATACGCAGACAGAGGATATTTGAACGCTGAAATTATAACCGAACTTATTGAAACGAAAGTTCCGGGCTTTGTAATTTTGAAATTTACCATAAACGAAGGCGATAGAGTTCGCGTAGAAAGCATAAATTTCAGCGGAAACGTAGAATTTTCCGAAAGAAAATTGCGCCGAACCTTCAAAACCAAAGAACGTCATATTTTCAGCAGCGGCGAATTTAATTCGTCGGTTTTTCGCCAGCATTTAGATTCTTTGGTTTTATCTTATAACGAAGAAGGATTTATGGACGCCCGAATTGTGCGCGATTCCGTGCGCAACACCGAAGACGGCAGAGGAATTATAATAGATATTGAAGTTAGCGAAGGTCAAAGATTTTTTGTCGGCGATTTTTATTTTCTAAACAACGAAATTATAGATTCCGAACATTTGCAGGCGGCTGTAACTATGCAAAGAGGAAGACCGTTTTCGCGAACGAGATTTTTAATGACTCGCCAATCCGTCGGCAACGTTTATAGAAACGAAGGTTATTTGTGGGCGAACGCAGAGCCGCGATATAAGTATAGAAACGATACGATAGACGTGATTTTTACCATAACCGAAGGACGTCCCGCAATTATTCGCAAAGTTGAAATTAGCGGCAACGAAAAAACGCGAGAACAGGTAATTCGCAGAGAAATCCGCGTTTTTCCCGGACAAAAATACGACCAGTCGGGAATGGAGCGTTCTATTCGCGATATTCGTCAGTTGAATTATTTCGACAACGTTTTGCCCGACATCGCGATGAATCCCGACGGAACCGTCGATATGCTGTTTAACGTCCAAGAAAAAGAAAACATAGGACAATTTTCCGCAGGCGTAACTTATTCGCAGCAGGACAGATTCGGCGGAAATTTCAGCGTTTCCATTCCGAATTTCAGGGGCGCGGGGCAAAATCTCGACGCTATGATAGAAGTCGCCAAAGGAAGACAGCGTTATTCCATAGGATTTATGGAGCCGTGGATGTTCAACACGCCGACTTCTTTTTCGTCGCAAATTTTTTATGAAGACGTAAAATACACAAACGAATTTTATAATTATACGCGAGCGGGTATAGAATACGGCGCTGGACGGCGCTTGAAGTGGCCCGACGACTATTTTTCGGCGACTCTTCGACATTTGTTAAGTTACGATTACAATCGCACGGGAGCCGCGTCGCTTCCTTCGGAGTTGCGAGACGAAGTAGATATCGTAACTAAAGGAATTTTGAGCCGCTGGTATTTGGGTATTGCCAGAAACGACACGGATTATCCGCAATTTCCCACGCAGGGTTCAATTTTTAGAATCGGCGGATTTATCGGCGGAACAAACGGCGAACCTTTCAACAGCGAACTTGAAACTTACAGTTTTGTTAAGGGAATCGTCTCTTACGATTGGTATTTGCCGCTGTTTTGGAAATTTGTTTTGGGCGCGAAAACAAAATTCGGTATGATAAGTTCTTTTATCGACAGACCAAAATTAGGATATAGCGATTTATTTAGCGTCGGCGGAGTTTATTACGACGGAATTGTTCGCGGATACGACGAAGGCGAAATTAGCGTAAATCTGAATATGGCTACGGTTTCGGGCGAGATTCGTTTCCCGATTGTCGACCAGCAGTTTTATATGGGAACGTTTTTCGATATGGGCAACGGCTGGATAAAATATTCCGACATCGACATTACCGATATGAAACGCGGAACGGGCTTCGGTTTTCGTCTTATGCTTCCTATGATTGGACTTTTGGGCTTCGATTTCGCTTGGGGACTCGACAACCCGAACGCGAATTTTATGTCGAGCGATTATAAGCCGAAATTCAATTTGCACTTCATTATGAATCGCGGCTTCTAAATTAAAATTTTTACTTTTGTTTGAATATTTTTAAGAATCTGTCTTCGTAAAGTTCATAAACGTTCCATCTGTCCAATTCTCTTTTTAGCGCGCGGGCTTTGGATTTATCGCTTTGCGCGTCCTGAAAAAGCCGCTCAATTTTTTCCATTATCGTTTGCGGAACCGTTTCGCTTGTCGCTTCGTCGGCGTGAGGACCCCATAAACTTTCTACGGCGTTTGCGGCAAGTTGCTCGACGTTTCCTAAAATTACGCCCGAAAATTCGCGTATTCGCTCTTCTATCGCGGTAAATTGATTGTCGGCGATGGCAATGCTTTCGTTAATTTCGGTTTTATCCACTTCTATGTTCAATATGTCTTCTATGAGTTCGATAATTTTAAGCGAAGTTTTCGGATAACTCAAATTCGTGGCAAAAAGCGGAATTGTTCCCAAAAAGCATCCTGCGTCTATGGAATGCGATTTTGCGACGCCCAAAAGAACGCCGTTAAGTCCCGCGATATAACCTTCGTTCATCGGATGGACGTTTAAGTTTATAAATTCTATTAAAAGTTCTTTGCTCGTGAACGCGCCGTAAATTTGCGATTCGGTTTTGTGCGAAATGTTTTGCGGAAGCGCGGCGGTCGTAAAAACGCGACTTACGCCGACGTCGGCGGCAAATCTCATAAGCGATTTTGTTATCGCAAAGCCCTCTTTTCCGACGATTTGCACGTCCGATTCAAAAATCAGAACGTCGGGATTTTGGCAAAAATAAATTCTGGAAGTCGGCATTCGCGGAAAATCCGCGACTCCTTCGTGAACCAAAACCGCCTCGGGAATAAAATACGGATTCATATCTATTTCGGCGAGCGGTTGCGCTTCCATTTTGTTTCTTAAATAATTTGTCGCAATAAGCCCGACGTTTCCCATTCCGGGCCACGAAGCGATAAGCGTCGGATGCGTTTCAAATTTTACGTTTTGGAATATTCTCATAAAATTCCCCTTAAATTAGTCGCTAATTGCAGTAATATACTATATTGCGATTTGTCAAGCGTATATTTTAGCGAGATTTTTTAATATAATTTTCTTTTTTAATATAAAAACCGCGACCTTTGACGTTTTTCTTTGCGGCAAACGGCGAAAATGTATTATTTTCTTGCGAAATTAAGCGCAAAAAAGGGATAATGTTTTGCCAAATATATGTTTTTCAATTATAGCGGTTTTGTCTTTCGTTTTTTTCGCGACGGCGCAAACAACTCTGGGAAGCGGAACGTACAGAAATATGTTCGACGATTTGTTTTTAGGGTCGCCGCTATTGGAGTTTCGCGCGGATTTGTTAGACAACAACAAGCCGTCCTTAATGAAAGACACTCTCGACGTCAATTTTGAGAGTCGCAACGTAACTTTTTCGAGAACGGACAAACTTACGGGAATGTCGCTTTGGGAATTTCATTACGACGAAATGGAAGATTATTTGCGCGATATGGAAAAATACGTTCTTTATTCGCTTTGGCGCGAGATAGTTCGCGAAAAAGGAAGAGTAACGCGAGCGGAAAACAAGGCGTCGAAACCCGCGCTTTCTTTTGCCGTTCCCGCAAATTTGCCTCGCTGGGCTACAAGAATTATGGGACAAGAGCCGCCAAAACTTTCCATAACGGGAACGCAAAAATTATATCTCGGAGGTCAAAGAACGGGAACGGGAACAAAAGATAATCCCGAATATTCCGAAATTACTCCCGATTTTAAGCCGACGAGTAATTTTAACATAAAAGGAAGCGTCGGACGTTTGTTGCATTTGGAAATAAACTTAAAAGGCGACGTAAGCGAAGACGATTTTTTTCAGCAGGCGAAAGACCAGTTAAGTCAGGTTAAAATTCACTATCGCGAAGAAACGCCGGGCGAATTGGAAGACGACATTATTCAGGAAGTAGAAATTGGAAGAACAAGTTTTCAAATGCCCGGACAAGGTTTGGCGGGATATTCGTCGGGAAGCAACGAAAATTTATTCGGAATAAAAGTCCGTTCAAAATGGGGACCGCTCGAACTCACCACAATAGCCAGCATAGAAAACGTAGAAGCGCAGCACAAAACGATAGACCGCAATAAATCCAAAACGACGGATTCTACTACCGAATTAAATTATATTAGAAATCAATTTTTCTATTTGGACGAAATATACAGAAACGGAGCCACCGAACCGAATATCGCCACCGACAGCATTCAGATTTATAAACGAATACCGGGCTTTGAATCGAATCCCAACACAAGATACGCTTTTATTAACGGAGACGAAACGCAAGTGTTTAATTTTACGCTTTTAGAAAACGGCAAAGATTACGTTATTCATCGCAACAGGCGTTTTCGTTCGGGGGTGATTCAATTTACGAGCAGATTGAGCGACGACGACGTTATAGGTATAATTTCGACTCACCAAAACCTTCCAAAAGGCGACCCGACGCTGAGACCAATCACGGTTCGCGACACTACGCACACTACCGCGCTTACGAATTTATGGACGCTTAAAAACAGCACGTCAAGAATAGACGACCCGATTTACAATCTTATGCTTAGAAACGTTTATTACGTCGGAACGGGAGACCCGACGGATTTCGATTTGAAAATTGACAGAAGAACAAGCGACGGACAAATTTATGGAGAAAACAACGGAAGAGCGTTTACCGATATACTCGGACTTTCGGACAAAGGAATTTTATACAAAACAAACTCCGATATTTTTGATTTGGAAAACGGTTATATGTACATTCCGCATTTTAACGTAGGAGAAAACGACGCCGCAAATGGGAATTGGGCTTTTACAAATCCCGCGCTCGGCAACACTATGGGAGAATCCAATACAAATCCCGATATTTACGATGACGCAAAATCTCAAACTCATACGGCAAAATTTAGAATTTCGACGGAAAGTAGAAAAATAAGCGACAGATTTCATTTGGATTTCGGCGTAGTGGAAGGTTCCGAACGTCTTTGGATTGGCGCGGACACGCTTGTCAGAAACATCGATTATAACATAGAATACGGATACGGCGAAGTTTTTTTAATTTCGGAGAAAGCCAAAGGCGCAAGTTCCATAGAAGTAAATTATCAAAAAGAATCGCTGTTTTTGCTCGACAAAAAGACGTTTATAGGAATTAACGGAAAACTTAATCTTCCGGGAATCGGGCAAAATTCGTTTTGGAGTACGACCGTAATGTGGCAGTTGATGGACGCGAAAAAAATGACTCCGCGAGTAGGAACCGAGCCGTACAATCGCTTTTTGTTCGACAGCAATTTGCGCTTGGATTTCGCTCCGCTTTGGATGACTTCGGCGATAAATTATATTCCGCTTATTGAAAGAGAAGCGCAAAGCAACGCGTCTTTTGACTTTGAAGTCGCGCATTCGTCTACAAAAAATTCCGCAAAATCGGGCGGCGAAGCGTTTATAGACAATTTTAGTTCTTCGGCAAGAACTTACACTTTGGGACTTTCGCAGTTTAATTGGCAAAAAGCCGCTCCCGATAAGGGAATGCTTGAAAATTTTAACCAAAATCCGCCCGTATGGCATCAATATTGGTATCAAACGGCGGAAGGCGATTCAAGGTCGTATCGCAGAGAAATTTATAAGCCCGAACAAACCTCTTACGGCGCGCAAACATACAACGACAGAATGACCACGTTTCGTCTTGTCGCGCAACCGCTTCCCGAAAACGAAAATCTGCGCACAAACGCCTCGGGCGTAAAACCTTACGCGGGAATAAGTTACGGATTTTCTTCGTCGTCTATGGATAGAAGCGAAGACAGATATTTTGAATTTTGGATAAAAAAAAGAACCGCGAAAGGGATTTTAACCATTGACTTGGGCGAAGTGTCGGAAGATATTTCAATAGCGGGAGAAAGACCTTCCGGAAATCTTACAAACAACGCCGAAGCGGTTTCTACCACAATAACTCCCGAACTCGATTTGGGTTTGGATATGTTAAGCGATATAAACGAATATTACGTATATCCAAATTTAGCAAGAAACGATTTTGACACTCTAAATTATAACGACCCGCGACTCGGAAATTGGAGATTAGACCCGTCTAAAGACAATTGGAAACTTTACAACAGCGACAGTTTGCAAAATAGAATACACACAAACGGAACGCAGGGCAACAGTCGCGTAGACCGCAAAGACATAGACGGCGACGGTATGATGACCACCGAAAGTTCATCAAGTTATTTTAGATACACGATAGATTTGAACAATATTGAAAATTCGCCTTTTCACGACAAGTCGCAAATAGCAAACGAAGTTCTGACAGGCGCGGTTGCGTCAAGAAATCGAGATACGAGTTGGTATCATATTCGCATTCCCATCGTATTTATACCCGATACTATTGCCGAGCCAAAAAACTCAAGCCAAAAAATTTTCGACGATAAATCAAACGGAAAGCCCGATTGGAGGACTATAAGACACGTCAGAATGCTTTGGACGGGAATGGAAAACGCGACAATCGCGGGACACGCGGATTCTTTGGAATTTGAAGGAATGCAGTTCGTCGGAAACCAGTGGCGAGAACAAATTTACGTCGAAGGCGCAAGAACTCGACTAAACGTCAATATTTCGGATTCCACTTCTTCTTACGATTCCGATTCTTCCACAATGGGTTCGGTCGTCGCGAGCATTTTGGACAGCCGAACCACGCCCGGATATACTACTCCGCGATTAAAAAGATTGGATTCCATAAACGGCGAACAGTCGGTCGATTATTCTCTTCGTTTGGAATACAATAAAACGCCGCGAAAAAAAGAAGTTTTGGTAAGCAGGCGATTCGACGCTTCGCAGGCGATGAATTTGTCAAATTATCGCGCAATTAAATTTTGGGCGGCGGATTCTTTGGAAAAAATAAACGCTAAAGACAGCGTTTGGCTTGTTTTGCGCTTCGGAAACGATTCGCTGACGTATTACGAATTTAAAACGCGCAAACTTAACGGTCCGCGAAGCGGCGGCGGAAGTTGGAACGGCGAAGGATTTACCATAAATTTAGAGGATTTAACAAAACTCAAAGTCGCTTGGTTCAACAAACACAGCGAAAGAAACGGATTTATAGACACGGCTATCGCCATTAACGGCAACGGCGAAAACGGCGATTCGTTAAAAATTTATTCTCAAACGCGAATTTCTCCCACGCTTTCAAACGTTATGTGGGTCGCTTTCGGCATACAAAACAGCTCGACGTCCGAATATAACGGCGACATCCGAATAAACGGATTTCGAGCGACGGGAATTACCGATTATTCCGGCTGGGCATTGCGCGCTTCGGCAAAATTAAACTGGTCGGATTTTATAGAAAACGCCGCCGATTTTAAGTACACCGACGCGGGTTTCAGAAGTATGTCCGACGAAGTTTTTAAGGAAAACGCCGCGCAACTAAATTCGAGCGCGAGTTCCAGCATAAAATTAGACAAATTTTTTCCCGACAGATTTGGCTTGCAAATTCCTTTGGGAGGTCAAATTAACGCCACGCTTCAACGTCCTGAAATGCGTCCGAACAGCGATATAAAATTGCAAAATTCTCGCGACGCCTCCGACGATTTGCGCGATATGGGCGGCGATTTTTCAAGAATTTTAACAAATTCTAACGACAAAGGCGAAATTACGCCGTCCGAAGAATACGAAAAACGCGAACTGAATAGAAGTGCCTATATCGGTTATCACAAAAACAAAACGTCCGAAAAAGTTGCGCCGCGACTTATTGCCGACAGAATCGGCATAGATTATCGTATGAGTTTTAGCGATTTACTCGCGAGAATGGGAGAAATTCCCGAAGTAGAAAAAAAATGGGTAAACAGAGAAGATTTTGGCGTATATCACGCGGAAATAAATAAAAGTCAGCAGCATAATATGAAACTCGACTATAATTTTTCGCCGTCGGCAAAAGCGCTTCAAACTCTTTCGTGGCAGCCGTTTAAGGACAACAAAAGCGCGTCTATGCCGAGAAGAATAAAAACGATGAGTTTGAATTTGCTTCCCGAAAGAGTAGTTTTTGACGTAGCCGACGCAAATTATTCCAAACGCGAAAATTATTCGTCCATACAAGACGCCATAGATACGACGGGAGAATATTTTGCAAACAAAAAACCCGTCGAAGGAGTCGGAATGTCGCATAGATTAAATATTACCTATAAACCGATAAATCCTTTTCTTTCAGTGAATTACAATATGGGAATAGATAGAAATTTCGACCGTTTTATTAGGGATTGGGGACAAAGCGGCGTAGATAATTTTACCAAAAAAGCCGTCTTAAATTTAGACGACGAATACGGCTCGTATAACGTTCTTTTTGGCGAACAGCGGCGAAATCAGAATATTACTCTGTCTTTCACTCCCGAAATTACGCGCTGGCTTACGTTTTCGTCAAATTCAAGCGGCGGTTATTCGCAAAATATGGAACAGCGAACTTCCTCTTTGCCCGAAGAAGATACGACTTATATGAACACGAGCGTAAATAGTTCGTTTGATTTTAACACGCAATTTAACATTCGCCGACTTTTTGAAGACGTTTCAAAGGGAATAAAAAACAACGAAAAATTTGCCGAAGGACTTTCAAACGTCGCCAAAGGATTTGAAAAAGTAGGATTTGAAAACCTGACTTTCACATACAGGACTTCTATGGATTTAAGAAACAGATTTTTGGATATGGAATATTTGAATTACGGACTCGAAAGTTCAAACGCAAATCTTTTGCTTTATTCGTTTGGACTTTACGACCGTTCTTTTAAGGATTTCGTTACGGGAAATATGGACGACGCAAATTCTTTTGGCGGTGCGCAAAATAGAAATAACTGGTGGGAAAACAGAGAAGGCAGTCCAAAAAACAGCGAAGACGCGCGAAATACTTCGCAAAATATTTCGGTTTCGACTTCGCTTAAAATTCCGCAGCCGATAGATATTTCCATAAACACAATCTCGCTCGGCTGGCGAAGAAATTACGCTATTACGCAGGAAACAAACAAATTAGACACAACCGTCGCGTTTCCCGATATAAGAATAGGAATGAGCAGTTCGGCTTTAGAACAATTAGAAGTCGTAAAGCAAAATTTTTCCATATTTCGTCTCGATTGGGGTTATAATTACAGCAAAGAAAATCGCAAAACGGGAACTCTCGACAGCGCGGGAATTCCCGACAGCATAAGACAAGACCAAAAAATAGCGTGGGGATTTTCGCCGTTAATAAAAACCACGCTTCGTCTTAAAAAATTGGGCATAGACCTTTCGTATTCGCTCGATTTGAAATTCGATTCGACTGCGGTTTATAATTCGTCTTTTACGGAAAATAGAATTTGGCGCGATACTTTAACTCATTCCACGCTTAAAAAAGTGCTTACAAACGACTGGACGGCAAGTTACGGAGTGGAAGGAAAAAGAGGTCGCACGATAAAACTTTTCCGCGACCAAGTTGTTGAAATTAAAGGAGATATTATTTATTCTCTCGGCATTGGACATTCCAAAACTTATTATGTCGACCCGAACTTAAAAGAGCATACGGGAGAAGAGGGTAATTACGACGAAACGTCCATACGCGTTTATCCGAAAGTGGAATATAAACTCACAAAAAACATAGACGCGGTACTATTTTACGATTTAATACAAAGCATTACGGGCAAAGAGCAAAGTTTTTCTCACAACGGCAGAATGGCGATGGAAATAACCATTTCGTTCTGATAAATCAATAATGCTCTTTCACGGACATAACAACAATTTTTCCGTTTTCTACTTTATACACTAATCTGTGTTCTTGCGAAATTCTTCTTGACCAATAACCCGAATAATTTGATTTCAACGGTTCCGGTTTTCCCAATCCGTCGAAAGGCGTTTTCATTATGTTTTCCAATAGCGCGTATATTTTATTCGCGGTTTTAACGTCGTTTTTAAGCCAAAAGCCAAATTCTAACCACGCGTCCGGTTCAAAAAATATATTACGCATTTGCAAAATTTTCTTTTAACGATTTAAGCGAAACGGGTATCAATTTTGAATTTCCCGTTTCGTAATTTTTTATTCTTTTTAATATTACAGGATTTGTTACTTCCTTTTCTTTCAAAATTTTCACTTCTTTCACAAAAGAAATGGAACTGAAAAAACTTTTCGCAAAAAGAATTTCTTTTTTATTATTCACATCCAATTCTAATTGGCATAACATATTTTTATTCCTTTCAAAATTAACTCGAAATAAAATACTATTTGCCGAAAATAAAAACATTAAACGCCGAAAATACGAGAATTTTTTTAAGGAAACTATGCAAGAAATACATCATAAAAAAGTAAGAGTGCGCGATTTCGTAAAGGAAATGCTGCCGCTTGCCGTTCCCGTCGCGCTGCACGAATTTTTAACGTCGATGGTAAATATCGTCGATACGATAATGGTGGGCAGAATAAACGAAACGGCGATTGCGGCGGTAAATCTTGCCAATCAGTTTTTTTTCATATTTATACTTATGATGGTGGGAATTTGTTCGGGAAGCGCAATTTTTGTCGCCCAATATTTCGGCGATAAAGACGTAAAAGGAATACAGCGCACCATCGGACTTACGCTTATTGTTACCGTAATTTCAAGCGTCGCGTTCGCGATTACCGCGGTAATTTTTGCCGAACCTATAATTTCGTTTTTTTCTCCCGACCCCGCCGTCGTCGAATTGGGAACGGTTTATCTTAAAATCACGGGCTATACTTTTCCTTTGGTCGGCTTGTCGTTTTCGTACGGATGGTTTTTAAGAACTATGCACAAAGCAAAGATTCCGCTTGTAGTTTCGGTTTTTGGACTTACGACAAATACGACGCTCAATTTTATTTTTATATTCGGAAAATTTGGCTTTCCCGCTATGGGAGTGGAAGGCGCGGCATTGGCGACGCTTTTTGCGCGACTTTTAGAATTAAGTTTGCTCTTTGCGATAATGCGCGTAAAAAATTCTATCGCGCTTGCTCCTGTCAAAAATCTGTTTGCGTTTCCTCGCGGATTCGTTAAAAAAGTCGTTCTTACGAATTATCCCGTTTTACTTAACGAAATGGGCTGGGTTTTGGGAACGGTGCTTTTCAACAAGATTTACGCCTCGATTTCTACGCAGGGATTTACTTCTTTTTGCGTGGCGAATACGATATTTAATATCTTTTTTGTAATTTTCTTCGGCACAAGTTCGGCTACGGGAATTTTAATAGGAAACAAAATCGGCGAAAACAACCTTTCGCTCGCGCACGTTTACGCAAGAATCGTGCATAAACTTATTCCTGCGATTTCCGTAGTTTTGGGAATAATTTTGGCTTGCGGAAGCGGCGTTATGCCCAAAGTTTACGGACTTGACGGCGAAACGTTGAGAGTCGCGACGTTAATAATTTTGATTTACGCGGTAATTTTGCCTTTCAGGACTTTTAATTTGCACACCGTAAACGGCATTCTTCGCAGCGGCGGCGACACGAAATTCGGACTCGCAATGGACATCGGCGGCGTTTGGCTAATAGGACTTCCTATGGCGCTTTTTGCAAAAAACGTTTTAGGATTGCCGCTCACGGGAGTTTTGATGTTTGCGTTGTCGGAAGAAATTATAAAGACGATAGTCGGATTTTGGCGCGTAAAAAGCGGAAAATGGATAAATCGCGTTATCGAATAAATTTGTTATTTCTCTTGAAAACACATAAATTTGTGTCCGTTTATTTCGTTTGTCGGCGGTTTTTGCGTTTTGCAAATTTCGCTACTTTTTGGACATCTCGGCTCAAACGCGCAAGAAAAAATTTCTTTTGACGGGTCGGGCAAATCGCCTTTTATGGGTTTTAATTTTTCACTAATTTTGTCTATTTTTGGAATTGCGTTCAAAAGTCCTTGCGTATAAGGATGTTTCGGCGAGGTAAAAAGCGCGTCAGACGTTGCGCTTTCTACGACTTCGCCCGCGTAAAGCACCGAAATTTTGTCGGCAATTTTACGAACGATTCCTAAATCGTGCGTAATAAACAAAATCGCCATTCCCATTTCTTTTTGCAAATCGGCGAGCAAATTCAATATTTCTTTCTGAACAGTTACGTCCAAAGCGGTTGTCGGCTCGTCGGCGATAAGAAGTTTCGGCTTGCAAATAATTGCCGCGGCAATCATAATTCGTTGACGTAGCCCTCCCGAAAGTTCGTGCGGATATTGCATAAGACGTTTTTGCACAAGCGGAACTTTTACCAAATCAAGCACTCTCGCCGCTTCCGCAAGCGCGTCTTTTTTGGAAATTTCCGTATGGTTTGTCAGCGTTTCGGCAATTTGGTCGCCGCATCTATAAACGGGATTTAGCGAATTCATAGGGTCTTGAAAAATCATTGAAATTTCTTTGCCGCGAATTTTACGAAACTCGTTTTCGCCGATTTTTCTCAAGTCGCGACCGTCAAAAATTATTTCGCCGTTTGTTATTTTTCCGTTCTGTTCGATTAAATTCATTATCGCAAACGACGAAACCGACTTTCCGCAGCCCGATTCCCCTACTACGCAGTGAGTTTCGCCTTTTTGTAAAGTTAGAGAAACGTTTCTGACGGCGTGAATCGTCGTTTTTTTCATTTCAAAATCGACCGCCAGATTTCGTATTTCCAAAAGCGCCATTTTCGCTATTTCTTAAAATTAAGAAGTTCCGCCAATAATCCCAAATATTCGTGAATCGATTTGCCCGAATTTGCAATTCTTTGAGGACCCGGCGTATAATAAGCGACGGATTGTTTGTTTCTCGTATGCACCTGAAAATCCGTCGGAACGGGTATCACAAACACGCCTTCGTCGCCAAAATTTTTTACGGCGCGTTTAAGATGAACCGCCGAAGTTACCAAAAAAACCGTGTCGCCTTTAACGATTTCGGCGGTATATTTCGCTTCTTCACGGGTATTTCTGGCGTTGTCGACCGTAATTATTTTTTCGCCGTCGACGCCTAACTCCATAGCGCATCGTTTCATTAACTCCGCAATAGAAGATTCGTCGGTGTAATCTTTTCCCGTTACGATTAACCTTTGCGCGTCTATCATATTGAATATTCTAATTCCTTCCACAAGCCGCACGAGAGTCATTTTCGACAATTTTGCCGACGTCGGTTTGTCGCTTTCGGGAAATTTCCCGCCGCCCAAAACGACTATGGTTTTTATGTTTGGATAATCTCTGGGGTCGCAAACCGCATATTCTTTTTCGAGAGGAGTCGCCAATAAATCCTGACCTATGTCGTAAGAAACAAACAAAAGCGCAATAAAAGAAAGCGTAAAAACCGTATACGCCAAAATTCTTTTGCCAAAGAGCCGCAACAATAACGCGAAAAGCGTCAATTCTACATAAATTGCCAAAGGCGAAAGCATCGCCTCAACGATTTTTAAAACAAGAAACATTTTTTACTCCTCCTCAACATAAAATTCGCCGCCCCAAGGATTTCGCCGCGTTCTTTCGTCGCCGAAATAATCTTCGCCTTCTTCCTCTTCGTCGTCGCTTTCTTCTTCATCGACAAATTCGCCGTCGTCGTTCAAACCGAAAAAAAGTTCTTCTTCCTTTTCTTCGTTAAACTCTTCTTCGTCGTCGTACGAAAATTCGTCGTAAAATTCTTCTTCGTCGTCGAATTCTTTGTCGTCTTCTTCTTTGAACTTTTCCATAAAAACTCCCGATTTATTTTAACTTACGCACTAAATATAATATTTTTTTGCCCGCAAGGTAAATAAAAAAAGTATTTTCCATTAAATTTAACAAGGAATTTTTGTGAAAAAACTTATAATAACACTAATATTTGCGATTTTTTACGTTTATGCGGAAAAATCGATTTACGGAAATGAGAATCGCTTTTTATTTGCGTCTCCCGAATATTTTGCGCTGGGCGAAGCGAAAAACGCGCTTTCAAGCGAGCCGATTCCCGCAAATAATCCCGCTTCTTTAATTTTAGCGAAAAAAACCGCCTTTTTTGCGGGATATACGAGTTTTTACAATAATAGTTTGTGGGCGGGAAATACTTACGCGACGTTAAAAGCGGATTCGGCAAACGTCGCGGGCGTTTTTGTGGGTTATATTTATATTCCCGACACGGATTCCACGCGACAAATTATTTCTTTTGAGGGAGCGACCCCCGATTACGAAATTATACCGTCTTCGAGCAGCGAATTGTCGATAAATTTAATTTTTGCGCGAAATATTTTTTCTTTTGAGAGATTTAATTTAAGCGTCGGCGGTTCTCTAAATATGATGCGCAGACGACTTATCGAATGGGCTGGATACGGAATCGGCGCGGATTTGGGAGTTTTATTTTCGACAAATCGCGGAAATTTTGTTTCGTTTCAGATAGATAACGTCGCGACTCATTATACTCGTTGGAGCAAAAATTACAGCGAAAACACGCTTCCGCAGTGCTTTTTGTCTTACGGATATTCAAAAAAAGCAAACGAAAACATTAGTTTTAATTTGCTTTATCGTTCTCCCGATTTGTTTGGAAATTCGGGAGTCGTAGCAAATACTTTCGGCGAAGAAAGCGCGTTTGAAGACGATATTCACAGCGGCTCTGTCGCTAAAAATCCGCAAAATTTATTTGTTGCCGCGGGCTATGGCGCGGAATTTTTTATTAAAAATATGGTCGCTTTACGAATTGGATTAAGCGATTCCCACAAACTTACTTTCGGCGGCGGGATTTATCTTTTTGAACGCGCTTATGTCGATTTCGCATACGTTTATTCTTCGGCGTTAGACGGGACTTATGGGGTTTCGCTAAAATTTGAGTTGTAAAAAGCGACTAATTATCTACCCACTGCTCGCATTGTGCAATAACGGTGTCTATTGCGTCTTCCATACCGTCGGGCGGATATTTGTATCTTTGCAATAAATTTTTTACCATAAGTCGCATTTTAGCGCGGGCGCTTTCTTTTTTCTGCCAATCGATAGTGCGATTTTTGCGAAGTTCTTCGGTAAGTTCGCGGGTCATATTTATAAGTTCTTCGTTTTGATAAAAATCTTTTATTGCATCTGGACGAGTTAGCGCGTCGTAAAAAGCCAACTCTTCGTCGCTTAATCCTAACTTTTTGCCTTCTTTATGGGCGTTTGCCATTTCTTTTGCTATTGTCAAAAGTTCTTCAATAACTTCTTCGTTAGAAATTAAACCGTTTAAATACGCGTTCATTGCGCGAGTTAGTTTTTCGGAAAACATTTCGCTTTTAACAAGATTCGTCTTTTTATAAATTGACACTTGTTCTTCAAGCAATTTTTTTAGAATCATTGCCGCAATATTGCGCGTTTTCATTTTGGATATTTCTTCGAGAAACTTTGGGTCGAACAACGAGAAACTTGTTTTCATATCGGAAAACAGGTTTATAACGCCATCGCTTTGAATACTTGCCTTCAACAATTCATTAATACGGGCGTTAATCTCTTTTAATGACAGCGGTTTTCCCTCTCCTGCAATACGGGTGAGGAGAATGCGCAGCGCCTCAAAGTAAGCGGCTTCAAACCGTTGCCCGGTATCCAATAGCGAACGGCAAAGCGACAGCGCCTGACGCAGAAGCAACGCTTCCTTTATAAACGACTCCCGCTACTTCTGTTTATCAACGCTTGAAAGAAAATTTACGCCGCCGCTAATCGTTTTGGCTCGAATAAGGTCCGTCGCGCTATCGTCCATAAAACCGGAATAATCGAAATCATGGAAGATGTCGCGGCAAACCTCTAACTTTTCAATGAATTTAGGCAATGCCGTTTTTGCAATATCCGTATCGCCATAGTTGTTTCTGTCGCGCTTTGTGAAGTCGTTCATCGCTTGTTTCAACGCTGAAGCAATGCCTACGTAATCAACCACTAATCCGCCCTCTTTATCCTTGTAAACGCGGTTGACGCGGGCGATAGCCTGCATGAGATTGTGTCCTGCCATCGGCTTGTAAACATACATCGTGGCAAGCGACGGCACGTCAAAGCCGGTAAGCCACATATCTACCACAATCGCTATTTTCAACGGGTCGCCGTTATCCTTAAACTTCTTCGCCAACTCGTCGCGTCTGCGCTTGCTACCGATTATGCTGCGCCAATCTTCCGGGTCATTGTTGCTATCGGTCATCACCACTCCAATCTTCTTTGCCCATTCGGGTCGCATTTGCAACAATTTCCTGTAAATCTTCATGGCAATAGCACGAGAATATGCGACAATCATCGCCTTGCCCGTAAGTTCGTACTGCCTGTTTTCTTCGTAATGCTTTACTATGTCTTCACACAAAGCGGCAATGGTCTCCTCCGCGCCGAGGATACTTTCTATCTGCCCAAGCTCCTTCTTGCTTTTCTCTATTGCGTACTCTTCGGCATTTTCTGCCATAATGTCATACTCGGCATCAATAAGCCGCAATATATTTTCATCCAATTTAAGGTGAATAACACGGCTTTCATAATAAACCGGACGGGTTGCGCCGTCTTCTACGGCCTGAGTCATATCGTAAGTGTCTATATAATTTCCAAATACCTCCGTGGTCGAGCGGTCTTTGCTTGAAATCGGGGTACCCGTGAAACCTATAAACGTGGCATTCGGCAAACTGTCACGAATAATCCGAGCCATACCGAGCATGATGCGCCCCGTTCTCGCGTCTACTTTTTCTTCAAGCCCATACTGCCCGCGGTGAGCTTCATCCGATATAACAATAATATTCCTGCGGTCTGAAAGCGGTTCCGAAGACTCCTCAAATTTTTGCATTGTTGTAAAGAAAATGCCGTAGGCCTGCCGCCCGGCGAGCAATTTTTTCAAATGAGCACGGTTTTCAGCTTGTTGCGGGGTCTGACGCAAAAACTCGGAACACTTCGCGAACTGCCCGAAAAGCTGGTCGTCAAGGTCATTACGGTCTGTTATCACAACAATTGTCGGAGTGTTCAGCGACTCCGGCAACAAATGGGCGTAAAATACCATAGACAACGATTTACCGCTGCCCTGCGTATGCCAAAATACCCCACCCCTGCCATCCGCTACGGTTGCCTTAACCGTAGAAGCAATAGCCTTACGCACGGCAAAATACTGATGATACCCGCCAAGAATCTTCACATCACCGGAAAAACAGATAAAATTTTTGATTATATCAAGCAGCCGAGCCTTGTCAAACATTCCTTCAATAAAAGTATCAAATTGCGCATACTGCGTATTTTCGTAACTGCCGTCCTTCGTTTTCCACTCCATAAAACGGTCTTCGCCGGAAGTGATGGTTCCGGCTTTGGAAACGGCCAAATCGCTCATCACAAGAAAAGCGTTGTAAACAAACATTGACGGTATCTCGCGCATATAATTTCTGAGTTGCCGAAATGCCTCGCTTGCGTCGGTTTCCTGACGGGAGGGTGATTTTAACTCAAATATGACTATTGGTAAACCGTTTAAAAACACAATAACATCAAGACGCTTTTCACTATTTTCTATCATTGTCCACTGATTGGCTACCGTGAAAGAATTTTTATCCGTGTTTTTATAATCCACAAGATGTACCAAAGATGACCGTTGCTCGCCGTCATCAAAATAATTCACCGATATGCCGTTTTGGAGATAATCCATAAACCGAATGTTCTTCTGCAATTCTGAGCCGCCCTCAAAATTGCGCAGTTTGTAAACGGCCTCTGAAATTGCGGCTTCCGGCAATTTCAAATTGACCCTTTGCAAAGCGTGTAGAAGTTCATCTATGTAGAGCGGGTCGGAGTAGTCGCGTGTCAGGTCGGGAGCGTAAACATGGTTATAGCCCAAAGTGTCGCGAAATATTTCTATTACGGCGTTTTCGTAGTTAGATTCGGTGAATGGCATAAAACTCAACTCCTTTCGTACTTGTTTCGTATATATATTGCCTGATGTTCTAATTCTGGGAAAAGAAATGAATGATTAATTCCGAATACATTAAGTTCTTCCAGCAAATGTTTTTTCTCTTCTTTCGGAACTATAATTGAGCGCGATATGTCATCTCCAAAATCTTTGACCAAATATGGTCTCAAGTCAAAACTTGCTTTCTGATAAGTATTTCCATCTTCATTGTCATGAATTCCTACGAGCAGAAAAGCTCCATGCTGCCGTCTTATACGCTCGTTATTTTGAGGGGCTTCTATCGGAATATGCGTCAATTTCGTCAAGTTTCCAAGTTCGAGATTAGTCAGCCCTCTATCGGTTAAAAAGCTTAGCAATTGGCGCTCTGATGACCCGCTGTATTCAGCTAATGCCGCTAAACATTTCACATCGATAGTGTTTGGATGTTGCATATAATCATAAAATACAATAACTTCTCCATCTTTATCCGATTTATCATTACAAGCAAAGAACAACGCAATTAGTGGATTAGTAGTTACATCAAACAATCTGGTTGGCAGTCCATAATGTTGCATTTTAATTAAACATTCAACATTACTTTCAATACTACTGAACTCATCTGGTGAATTTAACAATAAATCTTGTATGAGAAGATGTTCGTTTGATAGTAACCCGTTTCTAAAAACACTTGGTGTTAATGAATACATTTTGTCTGATTGACCGCGATAAAATAAAATGCGCTTATCATTTTGGGCATTAGCAATTTGTGCGTTGTTGAGAAAAAGCTCTACGTATTTTCCAAGCAGGGGAGAATCAGTCTCATAATCACCTGTTTCTTCGTTCGCCAGTATAATTTCGTCTGAATCAAGCATTTTTCTCCTCCTTTGATAAACCATAATCGTCGTCTCCAAAACCGGCAACCGACATCTCGCCTGACATCAGGCGAGGTAAAATGGCATCGCGAACGCCGGATAAAATTTTATTCTGCGCTTCCAGCGCAGCAACCTGCGCTTCCAGCGTAGCAACCTGCGCTTCCAGCGCAGATTGAATTTCTATCGGAGGCAAGGGTATTTCCCAGTTTAAAAATTGCTTACGATTCAAATTTTTCAAACACGTTCCCGTAAATAGCATGTCGTTTATAAATTCTATATTGGCGTAAAGAAAGCAATATAAATATAGAGTTTTTAACCTATTGGTATCATTGGAGGTTATGGCTAAAGTATGCGTAGAATACGCCGCGTCGCCGTTAAAATAAGCGACGTCTGCGGCGCCCCCATCGTTTAAATATATATTTTCGCCGTTTACTAACGGTTTATCCCAACTTAAAATTGCTTTACCGGACGTATAGAAACGGTACTTTCCCGCGTCTCCCAGCGCTTTTGCCGCTTCAACCGGTATTCCGGATTTTGTTTGAACCTTAATAAGTTCGCCTAATTTTACTTTCTCAAAAGCGTTTATGTCTATGTTTTCAAAAAGCCGTTTAGCATTATGATTTTTAACGTGTTTTCTAAAAATATCGTCGTTAAAAGGAACATCGTTAAGAACGCCGACATCGCCTTTAATAAGCGCTTCCCGATAAATCGCCTGAGCCATCTGCTCTAAATTATGATTTATCGCTGTGTTGTTGGCGATTTTTGCGTCGAGAGCGGAGAGGATGGCGGCAATTTCGCGTTGGACAGAGAGCGGAGGAAGGTCGATATCAAAGCCAAGTAAAGCGTCAATCGTCAACGCTTTTTGTGTTGACCCAATGCTTTTACTGTCTATTTGTTGCCGTCCGAACGGACTAAGCAGCCAATAATAGATAAATTGGCTTGATGCGTTACGGAAGTTACGAAACCACGTTATATTACCATCCTTGAAGTAAAAACGCTCGTTTTGTACAATATATGGCACACCTAATGTACCAACAGATGTTAAGAGCAAATCGCCATTTTGCGGCACGCCGTGTTTGTTTTTTATTTCAGTATAACGACTTTCTTCTATAAAAAGTTCATTAGATACGGGCTTTCCGTTTTGCTTTTCGATGATTTCTTTACCACGGAAAAACGGTACGCCAAAAGTACAATATTCGTTGGCAAATATCCGCTTACTTGATGTTATATCGCAAATATCGCCCAATTTACATTTCATACCCGCTCCCTCCCATCTTTCTCTACCCATTCTTCCAATTCGTAGTAATACGAGTAGTCAATACCGTTCATAAACATTTCGCGGTCGTTTATTTTATCCGTCAGGGCGGTTTTTATCAGGATTTTAATGTCCGCGCTGTCCGTTACGCTCTTTTGCATTGCGCAGAGGTATTCTCTCTTGCCTATTTTACTCCAATCAACACACTTTTTCAGGTTTTTTTTCAGTATCAGGTCAAACCATATCCTTGCGCTTCTGCCGTTGCCCTCCATAAATGGGTGGGCAACGTTCATTTCGACGTACTTATTTATTATTTCGTAAAGCGTGTTTTCGGGCATTTGTTCTATTTTCTTTAAATTGTCGTGCAAATACATAGCCGGCGCAAACGTAAAGCCGCCTTTTGAAATGTTTAGTCCGCGTATTTTTCCGGCAAAATCATACAACCCGCCGAATAGGTAGGCGTGTATTTGCTGCAAACTTTTAACCGTGCCGACTTCGATTTCGTTTATTATGCTGCTTTCAAAAAGCGTGTACGCCTTTTTCTTGCTTTGTCCGTCGATAGTATTGTCGCTATATAAAAACCAATCCAAAAAAGGCATTGATTTGTTATTTGGAAATTGTTTTGCAAGATTAACTACGCCGTCGGCGTCTAAAGCGTCGTTTAGATACTTTTTGCCGTCGGCGGCGGTAAATTTCAGTCTGTGAGCGGCGCTCACGGACTCGTTTTTCTCTTTAATCATCTTACGTTTGAGCCAACGCCAATAATTGCCCGCCTTTATATAATCGTCCTGTTCGTTCAATATCGCGACAATATCAATAGCGTTAAACCACCATTTGGAATTTAC